>ENA-ORUV01000033-ORUV01000033.1-human-gut-metagenome-genome-assembly--contig:-NODE-33-length-118542-cov-5.90482_pt1 | contig 118542 bp, 115 predicted proteins | sample MGYA00242089_ERZ509229 | MGnify/ENA primary metagenome ERZ509229 (study PRJEB26280, sample SAMEA2338805) | human gut metagenome | biome: human gut; feature: human-associated habitat; material: faeces...
GGGTCTGAACCCGCCGTTTCCTGGCCGAGGGGCCGCACTTCTTCGGCTAAAATCTGGATGCTGTCGTCGTTAATATCGGCCCAGCCGCGGATAGACACGGCCATGTCGACGGCGACAAACTGCTGATAGCGGCCGTAGGTCTTGGGGAATACGACGACCGACACGGCGTGAGTAAAGTCTTCGAGGGTGATGATGGCCATCTGCTCATTGCGCTTGGTCATGACCTGCTTTTTCGCCGTAATCAGGCCGCCGACGCGGAGCATCTTGCCGTCATACTGGCGCCCGTCTTCCCCATAGAGCAGCGACAAGGGGCTGAGCTTATCCATGATTTCTTGATACTTGCTCAAGGGGTGGCCGCTGAAATAGAAGCCGTCATACTCTTTTTCCATGGCCAGACGCATTTCAATAGGATATTCCTCGATATCGGGGTATTCAAGATCGGTCATGACCTCTTCCGTATCGTCAAAGAGGCCGATTTGCCCCGACGCATAATCTTTTTGACTGAGGGAACCCATGGCCACAGCCTGATCGATAACGGCCATCAGCTGAGACCGCTTCTTGCCAAAAGAGTCCATAGCACCGCATTTAATCAGGCTTTCAAGGGCCCTTTTATTGACTAAGTGATAGTCGACGCGACTGCAGAAATCGCCGAGGGACGAAAAAGGTCCTCCCTCTTCCCGGGCTTTCACGATGGCATCGATGGCATTGCCGCCGACGCTCTTGACGCCGGACAGGCCGAAGCGGATGGCCCCGTCCTGAACGGAAAACATGGAGACACTGTCGTTGACGTCCGGCGATAAGACCTTGACGCCGTGGCGGCGGCATTCGGCAACGTAATAGCTGATCTTGCTGCTGTCGTTGATCATACTGGTCATGGTCGCAGCCATAAATTCGGCCCGGTAATGGGCTTTGAGGTAGGCTGTCTGCCAGGCGACGTAAGCATAGGCTGCCGAGTGGGATTTATTGAAGCCGTAGCCGGCAAAATAGACCATGAGGTCGAAGATCTTATTGGCGATTTCATCGGAAATGTTATTCTTCCGCGTCCCTTCGAGGAAGTTCGCCCGCTGGGCTACCAGAATGGATTCTTTCTTCTTGCCCATGGCCCGGCGCAGCAGGTCAGCCTGACCGAGAGAAAAGCCGCCTAAGGCCGAGGCGATCTGCATGACCTGTTCCTGATAGAGGATGACGCCGTACGTATCCTTTAAAATGGGTTCCAGTTTGGGATGAAGGTACGTGACCTTCTTCTGTCCGTGGCTGCCCTTGATGAAGTCGTCGACCATGCCGCTGCCCAAGGGGCCCGGGCGGTACAAGGCCACGAGAGGAATCATATCTTCAAAATGCTTCGGCGCCAGTTCCTTAACCAGATTGGTAATCCCTGACGATTCCATCTGAAAGACGCCGGCCGTATCACCTTCGGTCAATAACCTGCACGTTTTCGGATCGTCCAACGGAATGGCGTCGATGTCGAAGTCAATGCCGTAGTTCTTATTGATCATCTTGACCGTATCGCCGATGACGGTCAAAGTCCTAAGGCCGAGAAAGTCCATCTTGAGCAGCCCCAGGTCTTCGACGAGATCTTTTTCATACTGCGTCGTAAGGTCGCCTTCCTTAGAATGCTGGACCGGTACGTAATCGTCGACGGGTGCCGCCGAAATGACGACGCCGGCAGCATGAGTCGACGAGTGGCGGACCAAGCCTTCGAGGGCTTTTCCGAAGTCGACCAGTCGGTGGACCGTGTCGTTGGACTCGTATTCACTGCGGAACTCCTTGCTCATCTGAAGGGCCTTGTCGAGGGTCATGCCCAGTTCATTGGGCACCAGTTTTACGATGCGGTTCACTTCACTTAAGGGAATGTCTAGGACGCGGCCGACGTCACGCAAAACGGCTTTGGCTGCCAAGGTTCCGAAGGTGATGATCTGCGAGACGTGGTCGATGCCGTATTTTTTCGTAACGTACTGGATAACTCGACCTCTGTTTTCATAACAGAAGTCCATATCGATATCCGGCATGGTCACTCGTTCCGGATTTAAGAATCGTTCAAAGAGGAGATTGTACTTCAAAGGATCGAGGCCGGTAATGCCCAAAAGGTAGGCGACGACGGAACCGGCTGCCGAACCACGGCCGGGGCCGACGGGAATCTCATGGTCCCGAGCATATTTGACGTAGTCCCAGACGATGAGGAAGTATGACGGAAAGCCCATGGTATCGATAACGCTGAGCTCATAATCAAGACGTTCTTTTACTTCCGGCGTAATGGGATCATACTTTTCCGAAAGGGCCTGTTCGCAAAGCTTTCGCAGATAGGAAGAATCTGTTTCGCCGTCGGGAACGGGAAACTGCGGCAGGTGGCGGTCGTCAAAGGAGATCTCAACGTTGCATTTATCGGCAATTTCCAAAGTCGTATCCAGGGCTTCCGGCATATCCGAAAAGAGATTGGCCATTTCATCGCCGCTCTTCATATAAAATTCATTATTATAGAATCGGAAATGGGACGGATCATCGAGGGTGCTTCCCGTTGAGATGCAGAGCTTTATTTCCTGAGCCGGCGCATCGGCCTGCTTGATATAGTGGTAGTCGTTAGTCGCCACCAATTTCAGGCCCATTTCCTGAGCCCAGCGCTTAAAAACCGTGCGGACCGTTTTTTCTTCAGGAATGCCGTGATTCTGAACTTCTAAATAGAAGTCTTCTTTGCCAAAAATCGATACCAATCGTTCTAAAGAGCGTCAAGCTCCCTGTTCGTTGTGGTTAAGGATGTCCTGCGGGACCTGGCCTTCGATGCAGGCCGTCGTCGCAATGAGCCCTTCGTGGTACTGCTCGAGCAAGTCGAAGTCGACGCGGGGCCGGTGATAGTTATTTTCCCCGTCGACGAAGCCTTTGGACACGATTTTTATAAGGTTGTGATACCCCTTATTATTTTTGGCCAGCAACACCAGGTGGCAGAGCCGTTCCTTCGTCTTTTTCTCAAAGCGGCTGCCCCGAGTCATATAGACTTCACAGCCGATGATGGGCTTGATGCCCTGAGCTTTCGCCTCCCGGTACAGATAGATGACGCCGTACATATTGCCGTGATCGGTAATGGCCACAGCCGGCATATCGAGTTCTTTCGCCCGCGATACCATGTCGGGAATCTTACACAAGCCGTCGAATAAACTGTACTGCGTATGAACGTGTAAATGAACAAAAGGACGCATCCCAAAAATCCTCCCTTATCCTGCTCGGTCAAAAATAGCCTGCTACTGGTAGTTAATTATTATATCATATTCCTGCCGTGGTATACAGGCTGCGCCTAAAAAGAGACCGTTTGTCGAAAAACGGTCTCTTTTTAACACCTATTCAAAAAAAGTCATTGTCATGGCGTTCCTCATAAGGGTCCGCATAGTAGCTGTCATCGTCCGGAGCATCCCAGTTGCCGTCATAGTCCCGCTCTTCTCGACTGCGATGATGCCCATGGATTTCATGATAAATCATCGCTGCCGTAAAAGCTGCCATGAAGGCCTCATCCGTTCCCGTGTCCGGATGGTCGCCTTTCGGCACTGACGGCGGTTCATGAAGGGCGTTTAAAGCCTTGTCCTTTTTTTCAGCTTCAGCCTTTTGTTCGGCTTCAGCCCTTTTTTTCATCCCCGGCAAGAGGGCCAAATACAGGGCAATCAAGGTAAGCGCCGCCGCTCCGATGGCATAGATCGGTTCCGTCATATCAAAGATCCCGATATACAGTTTCGTCAGTCCCAGCATGATGACAAACAGCGTAACAAAAGCAGAAAAGGGCATAATCCCATCTCCCATCCGATTCGCACTCTTTTTTCTATTATAACACGATTCGATATGGACCGGCAGATTTCTTCCCTGATTTCGAGGGGAACTTCCCTTTTTCTGGTACAAACTTATATTTTTATGATAAAATAAGAACACATCTATATAATTTATCGTGAAAGGGGATTCTTATTTCATGCTCCATCAAGTTTCTGTCTTCGCTGAAAACAACAAGGGCACCCTGCGCAAGATGACCTCCATTTTGGCCGATGCCAATATCAACATCTACACCATGCTGGCCAACGACAGCGCCGAATTCGGCATCATCCGCCTCATCGTCACCGATCCGGAACTGGCCGTCCAAGAGCTGAAAAAAGCCGGTTACCAGTGCCACATGGACCGCGTCGTCGCCGTCGAAATGGGCGATACGCCGGGCTGCTTGGATAAAATTCTCGACCATCTCTGCCAGGCCAACGTCGCCATCGACTACCTGTACATTTCTTACAACCGCCAGACGGCAACGCCGGTAGCCATTTTCAAGACCCGGGAAATGGAAACGGAAACCTTCCTGCGGGGCAAAGGCTACCATCTCCTCGATACATTCTAAAAAAAGTCATCCACGAGGATGACTTTTTTTTGTTGGGAATACAGATTCTATAATACGTCGGCCATATCGTAGATGAAGCGTTCCGTCTTTTCCCAACCGAGACAAGGATCGGTAATCGACTTACCGTATACGCCGTCACTGATTTTCTGGCAGCCGTCTTCAAGATAGCTTTCAATCATAAGGCCTTTTACGAGGTCTTTGATATCGGCGGCATGGCGGCGGCTTTGCAGAACGTCTTTGGCGATGCGTATCTGTTCGAGATACCGTTTTCCCGAATTGGCATGGTTGGCATCGACGATGACTGCCGGATGGGAGAGATTCCGTTTGCCGTAGGCTTCATATAGGCGCTGGAGGTTTTCGTAGTGATAGTTCGGAAGACTATTGCCAAAACTGTCGACGTAGCCCCGAAGAATGGCGTGAGCCATGGGGTTTCCGGTCGTCCGGACTTCCCAGCCGCGGAAGAGGAAATTTTGAGAATGCTGAGCTGCTTCAATGGAGTTGAGCATGACTGAAATGTCGCCGGACGTGGGATTTTTCATGCCGACGGGAATGCCGACGCCGCTGGCAATCATGCGGTGGACCTGGTCTTCGACAGAGCGGGCGCCGACGGCAGCGTAAGACAGGAGGTCCGATAAATAGCGGAAAATTTCCGGATAGAGGATTTCTTCGGCACAGGTAAAGCCCGTTTCCCGGACGACGCGTACGTTGAGTTCGCGGATAGCCATGATGCCGCCCAGCATGTCTTCCTGTCCTTCCGGGTCAGGCTGATGGAGCATCCCCTTGTAGCCGACGCCAATGGTCCGCGGCTTGCTGGTGTAAACGCGGGGAATGATGAAAATCTTGTCTTTCACCTGCTCCTGTACTTTGACCAGGCGCCGGATGTAATCGAGAACGGCCCTTTCATTATCAGCCGAACAAGGGCCGATGATGAGCAGGAATCGGTCATCCTTCCCGGCAAGGATATTTTGGATAACCTCATCACGCTGCCTTTTAACAGCCTTTGAGCCGTCATCCATCGGGAACTGTTCCATCAATTCCTGCGGTTCCGGCAGTTTCCGAATATATTCCATTTGCATTTCCATAGTCTTCCCCCCTGAGTAAAATTCGTCACGTCCTCATTATAGCACAGATACTGCCGTTGTCGGACAAAAGATTATCCCAGGCGGACCGTAAAGGTAATCCGATCTCCTTTATAAGTCGCAAATATCTTGCCGCCCATCAATTTTGTCAATTCTTCGGCCATGGACAAGCCGATACCATAGCCGGCCTTTTGGCTGTTGTGCGACACATCGCCGCGGTAGAACCGCTCGAAGAATCGGGAATAGTCGACATTGGCCCCGTCGACATAGGTATTGGATACGTCGAGGACGACGCCATTTCCCAGCCGTGACCGGCGCAGGGCTACTTCGATGCTGCCGCCGTCGTCACAGTATTTGACGGCGTTGTCAACGAGAATATTGACCAATTCATACAGGCATTTACTGTCGCCTTTGAGCCTGACATTGTCGGTGATAGCCGTAGTCAGCGTCTTTTCAGCATCGATAGCCAGCTGCTGGAAGGAGTCAGATACAGTTTTAACCGTGTCCGAGAAGTTGACATCGGTAATGACCAGGTCGACTTGCGACCGTTCGCCCATTTTGGACAACAGGATCAAATCTTGAATGAGGTTCGACAGGCGGCGGACCTGCTTTAAGATACTGTCCGTCCACTGACTTTGGCCGTTCAGCATCTCAATGGCTTCGGCGTTGGCGGAAATGATGGCAATGGGCGTCTTCAGTTCATGGCCGGCATTGGTAATGAACCGCTTCTGATTCTCCATATTCTGGACAAAGGGCCGAATGGCTATGTTGCAGAGGGCGGCCAGGATGAGGATGTAGACGACGACGCAGCCGAAGCCGAACCAGGCGGAGTAGCGCATAAAGGACGTAACGGCCGCCGCATCGCGGGTGGCGTCCATGATGACGATGAGGAAGCTGCCGTCGTCATTGGGTTTTATCATATAGGCATAGGTCGCCCGTCCCTTTTTGAAAAAGCCCTGTTTCTGGCCGGTCTCACGAGACTCTTTGACCGTCGTTCGGGCGTATTCGATGGCTTCCGGCTGAGAGAAGGCGGCGATGTGCTGAATGTCGATATGTTCGGCATAGCCATTATCGTTAACCAAGACGCTGAAGAAACGGATTTGGTAGGCAAATTCCGGCGTCTCTTCGGTCCACGAAGGGTCGCTGAAGAAGCTGCTGTCGTCGCCGCCGATTTTCTGAGGTACGGCGCCGTCATTATGGATGATATAGGTCAAAACGGACATGACCTGGGCGTTCATGCGCATATAGGCAATGGCGTTGATGAGCCCTAAGGCCCCGCCGACGACGACCAGGACGCCGATGACAGCCATGATGAGAAATTTGCGGCGCAAGCGCTTGATCATGTTCATAAGCCTATGTCCTTTCTTTTACCGAGAGCAAGTAGGTCTGGCCTCTTTCGCCGACGATTTCGATGTCGGCTTGAATGGCTTCCAGTTTTTCTCGTAAATAGGAGACATACATAAAGACGATGCCATCGTCGACGCCCTTTTCATCGCCCCAGACATGGTCAAAAATTTGAGCCGTCGACAGGGGTTTTCCGACGTTGGCCATGAAAAACTTCATTAACTTCGTTTCCCGATTGGCCAGGCGAATGGAACTGCAGCAGACCATTTCCTGTTCGTCCACGTCGAGCTTAACGGCTCCAACATGGAGCTTCGACGGCGTAAAGGACTGGGAGCGCCGCGTCAACGAGCGCAGTCGGGCCAGGAGTTCCCCCATGGCAAAAGGTTTGGTCAGGTAGTCATCGGCGCCGGCATCGAGGCCGGTAATGCGGTCATCGACTTCAGCCTTGGCCGTCAACATGAGGACCGGTGTCATATCCCCTTTTTCCCGAATTTCCTGCAAGGCCTGGACACCGTCCTTTTTCGGCATCATGATGTCGAGAATCATACAGTCATAGGACTGGACCAGGGCCTTATCGACGGCGGCCTGGCCGTCATAGACGGCATCGACCTCATAGCCCGAATGAGTCAAAATCGCGACCAGCGCCGCGGACATTTCTTTTTCATCTTCCGCTAAGAGAAGGCGCATCTTCATTCCTCCTTATTCTTGTGCATGGATCAAATTACGGATGGTCTGCATCGATACGTCGCACGACGCCAGTTCGTCGGCACAGCGCTTTAATTCCCGGATGATGAGCTGGGGATTTTTGATATCCTGCTTATACTTCATCTGGTGTTCCAGGCTGGCCCAGGAATCCATGGCAATGGTCCTAAGCTGGACTTCGGCATAAAAGCGTCCCGGATTGGCACCGGTCACGTCTTCATAGGGCGCTTGCAGTTCTAAAATCAAGTGATAACTTCGATAGCCGTTGGGCTTGACGTTGCGGATATAATCTTTTTCTTCGACGACGCGAATGTCAGGCTGGCTCTTCAAAAAATCGATAGCCCGATAAATATCGTCGAGAAAACAACAGACGATGCGAATGCCGATGGCATCGTATATATGATGGAGCGCCGACTGTGCCGTCTGGGGCAGCCCTTTGCGGTCGCACTTTTCCCGCATGCTGGCCTCTCCTTTCAGGCGGTAAATCAAATGCTCGTAAGCGGCTTCACCGGTCTTTTTCTTGGTATCGCTGCTATAGGCCCGGATACGGCCGATAAGGTCCTGCATCACGGCCTCGAGAGCCGGTTCATATGCACCATAAATGGATGTGCTGTCCATAAAATCACCTCATTCACTAACTAGTACGAGTATTATACCATAAAAAAGGACGGTGCCGCACACGGGCACCATCCTTTTTAGATACTGTTTAAATTCTTTTATGAAAGTTTATACAATCGTTTTGCAACGATCTTCATTCTGTCTTATTGGTCAGATAGTATGAAATACGGCTCAGGCCGATGGACAAATCTTCCCGAAAGACGAAAATCCCATCCGGTACGGTCAATCTGAGCGGTGCGAAAGACAAAATACCGCGGATACCGGCATCGACCATTTGATCTGCCACCTGCTGGGCAACGGCTGCCGGCGTCGTAATGATACCGATCTGGATGCCTTCGCGACGGATGACGTCCCCCATTTCAGAAATCGGCGTGACTTCGACACCGCCGACGTTTTGGCCGATAATGCGATGATCGACATCGAAGAGCCCTGTCGTCCGGAAACCCAAACGACCGAAGGTCTTATAGTTCGCCAAGGCCCAGCCCAGATGGCCGATGCCGGCGATGCCGACTTTCCAATGCTGCTGCAAACCGATGATTTCCACGATCTGTTGACACAATTCACTGACATAATAACCGACGCCTTTTTTCCCAAAAGCACCAAAGCAGGTAAGGTCCTTGCGAATCTGTTCCGGTGTGATGCCTAAGCGTTCCCCTAATTTTTCGGATGAGATGATATCGATTCCCGCATCTTGCAGTAATAGCAAGTCCCTGTAGTACAGCGGCAACCGTTCGATGACAGCATCCGATATTGCCTTTTTCTGTCTCATGGATAGTAACCCTCCAACTATGTCCCCAGCTATTCCCTATAGCTATAAGCAATCTTGTCTAGTGATAATAGTCACATGCCTATTATATATCATTGTGAATTATTTCGCAAACTGTTTTTATTACTTTTTTCACATAGTTCCCCGAACATATTGGCGAAGAGGGCACTCATAAGCCAAAAAGTCAGTGATATTTGCGTGCTGAACAAATCATAATCACTGATCCCGCTGATGGCCAGGGACAAGACGGACGCCGCCAAGGTCATGGAAAGTGACCGGTCAAACGTCCGAACGTGATGGTCTTTTACGTAACGAATAGCATACCAGGCATTTCCGAAGAAAAACCACAGGCCGAAAAAGGTACCGACCAGCCCCGTTTCCGCCAAGAAATTGAGATACATATTGTGGGCGTGGAAGATGACGATGCCCGCTTCCTGTATCAGTTCATTGTAGACGGGATAGACATGTTTAAAAGCCCCCCAGCCGATGCCGAACAGCGGATGGTCAAGGAACATGGCAATGGCCGCTTCCCACATATCCATGCGCATGGCAACAGACGTATCGGCTTCACTGTGGCTAAAAATCGATAAGAGCCGGTCAGCGACGCCGCCATGATAAAAGGCACCGATCAAAGGCGCTGCTAAAAAGAGGAGCCATACCCTCTTATCCCAAAAAAGGCCAAAGAAAAAGACCAAGGCACCGACGCTGAGCCAGGCCCCGCGGGAATAGGTCAAAACCAGGCAAAGGGTCAGGATGGCCAGGAGCACCAAGTACATGACCCGGTGCCAGTAATGGCGGGGGGGGATCATCATCGATGCGGAAGCGCTCATGACGATCAACAGGAAGGCCGACAGCAAGTTGGGATTGTACAGCGTCGAATACATACGGCGGCGCAAGAGCGGAAAAGCCGCCTCATCAACCCATTCGGCGTTGTTCAGGACCAGCATGTGGGCGTACTGATACAGGCCATACAAGGCGACGGCAAAGGCACTGAACAAGAGAGCCGAAAAGAGCATCCTCCGTTCCCACGAACGGTGCACAAAGACCAAGATGCCGTAATAAAGCAAGAGGTATTGCAGAACCGTAAAAACGTAGAAGGCCGTTCCCATGAAGAAATGGGGCGAGCCGATGAGCGACAGAAAAGCGGCGACGGCAAATCCGACGGCAGGCATGGAAAGGGGCCCCTTTCGAAGAGGCAGGCGCGGGTACCGCATCATATAATAAAGACCGAGAAGCAAGGCCATGACGAAAAAGCCCTCCATCACAAAAAGATTTAAGGGCATAAAAAAAACAGTCCCGGCCAGGGCATAGACGACGCGCAGCCGTGCCCGCTCAGCAGGCGTACTGCCGGTCCGTATCATCCACTTCATATAGGTTCGCTCCTCCGTAAATATATGTTTTATTTTATCATAAGGTCCACTCCGGCGCAACGAAAAAGGGAGTGTCTCACAAGGAGACACTCCCTTTCCCCATCCTGCTGTCAGATTCGAAAACCATCGACAGCAAGCCCTTTCTAAGCGAAGATAGGCGCTTAGAAAAGCTGATATTTTTCCCGAAGATATGCCCGTACTTCGCCTTGGATATAGAGGGATCCGACGATGCACAGGACCTGATCCTGTGTTATCGCGGCGAAGGCCTTATCGAGGCCTTCAGCAAGGCTTTCGGCCCAGTCGGCCTTACAGGGCACAAGTTCTGCCATCTCCTTCGGATCCGATGTCCTAGGTGTCGGTGCCGGTGCACAGATGACATAGTCATCTTCGTGAAAGAGTTCCCGTACCATCTGGCTGTAATCCTTGTCGGCCAGGACCGAAAACAGGAAGACTCGCTTGCGATCCCCAAAGACGTCTTCATAAGTCTTGCAGAAGGTCGTAATACCGGCCGGATTATGAGCACCGTCGAGGACGACGTCCGTATGGCCGGCCTTAAAAACTTGAAATCGGCCGGGCCACTCGACGTGGCGGATCCCGTTTTCAAGGGCTGTCCGAGTCAGCTTTTTCTCATGACGGGCCAAGAGGAGCAAGGTCATGACGGCAGCCGCGCAATTGATCCGCTGGTGTTTCCCCAATAAGGGAAGGACCGTCGTAATGGCAAAGCCGAATTTTTCCCGGACGGTCACCATCTGGCCTGTCGCCGGGTCTTCGGGGCCGGCATTGCCGACGACGTCGAAGCTGTGGTCGAGGGCATACAGCCGGCTGTGCATGGCATAGGCCTTGCGGGCGATGATCGACAGGGCCGGCTCTTCCGCCGTCGTGACGACGGGCACCCCTTCTTTAATGATGCCCGACTTCTGCTCGGCAATGGCTTCAATCGTATTACCGCAGTATTTCATGTGGTCCATGGCCACGTTGGTGATGACCGACACGGCCGGAACGATGACGTTCGTCGAATCGAGGAGTCCCCCCAGTCCGACTTCGATGACGGCATAGTCGACGCCGATGCTGGCAAAGTACCAGAAGGCGGCCGCCGTAATCAGTTCGAATTCCGTCGGTCCCTCCCCGCCGTCAGCCACCATGGCCGTGACGGCCTCTTTGACGACGGCGACGGCAGCGGCAAAGTCACCCTCAGAGATGTCGTGATGATCGATATGGATCCGTTCCGTATAGGCCTCTAAGTGAGGCGATGTGTAGCGGCCGGTCTTAAATCCGGCCTCGGTAAGGGCCGAGGCAATCATGGCCGTTACCGATCCCTTGCCGTTGGTACCGGTAACGTGGATCGTCTTATATTTATTCTGGGGATTGCCCAGGCGTTCCAACAAATTTCGGATACGCCCGAGTCCCAACTGGATGCCAAAGACGTTGGCAGCTTCTAAATAGTGTATTGCTTCTTCGTATGTCATAAGAGCCTCTTAGAGTTTTGCCAAATCTTCCATGCGTTTCGTAAGGGCAGCCATTTTTTCCTGATAATCGGCCAGTTTCCCCTTTTCCTTTTCAACGACAGCTGCCGGAGCTTTGGCCAGGAAGCCCTGATTTGCCAGTTTCTTATCGAGGCGGTCGATTTCCTTCTGGAGCTTGTCCTGTTCTTTCTGGACCCGGGCCGTTTCTTTTTCGACGTCGATCAAATCTTTGAGCTGTAAATAAACTTCGATGCCGGGCACGACGGCGACGACGGCGTTTTCCGGTTTGGCGTCACCGGCCGAAAGGAGGGTAACTTTATCGGCAAAAGCCAGGGTATGGAAGTAATCTTCGTAGTCCTTCAAGGTCTTGGTCAAGTCTTCCGTTGCCGGTGCCAAGATGACCGGGGCTTTTTTGCCCATGGGGACATTCGATTCCGCTCGGAGGTTACGGATTCCCTTGATAGCTTCCATGAGGGTATTCATGGTAGCGGCATCGTCGGTAAAATTCCATTTATCCTGAGCCTTCGGCCAGGGAGCGACGATGATGCTTTCCCCTTCGTGAGGCAGATGCTGCCAGAGGTGTTCCGTAACGAAGGGCATGAAGGGATGGAGCATTTCCAAGGTATGGGTCAGAACGTAGACCAAGACGTACTGGACGGTGTGCTTGTCGCGGTCGCTGTCCGCTTGGTAGAGGCGTTTCTTGGCAAGTTCAATGTACCAGTCGCAGTAGGAGCTCCAAATGAAGTTGTAGACGGCATCAGCCGCATCGCCGAGTTCAAATTTATCGAGATCTTCCGTGACTCTGGCCGCCGTTTCATTAAAGGACGTCAAAATCCAGCGATCGGCCAAGGTCAAATCGCTTTCTTCGGGAACGAAGGATTCGTCAAAGTCGGCGAGGTTCATAATGACGAACTTCGAGGCGTTCCAAATCTTATTGGCAAAATTGCGGTTGGCTTCGACTCGTTCCATGTAAAAGCGCATGTCATTGCCCGGCGTATTGCCCGTAACCAAGGTAAAGCGCAGGGCATCGGCGCCGTATTCTTCGCAGACGCCGAGGGGATCGATGCCGTTGCCCAGGGACTTACTCATCTTGCGGCCCTGGCTGTCGCGGACGAGGCCGTGGATGAATACGTTTTCAAAAGGAATATCCTTCATGAATTCGCAGGTCATGAACATCATGCGGGCAACCCAGAAGAAGATAATGTCGTAGCCCGTAACCAATACGCTGGTCGGGAAGAACTGATCGAGATCGGCCGTCTTATCGGGCCAGCCCATAGTCGAAAACGGCCAAAGAGCCGAGCTGAACCAGGTGTCGAGGACGTCGGGATCACGATGGATATGCGTACTGTGGCAGTGCGGGCATTCCGTAATGTCTTCACGGCTGGCCGAGGCTTTGCCGCAGTCATCGCAGTACCAGACCGGGATCTGATGGCCCCACCAAAGCTGACGGCTGATGCACCAGTCATGGACGTCTTCCAGCCAATGATTGTAGGTCTTTACGAAACGTTCGGGGATGAAGCGGGTCTTGCCGTCTTCCACGGCTTTGAGGGCCGCTTCCGTAAGGGGCTTCATCTTGACGAACCACTGCTTGGTGACGAAAGGTTCGACCGTCGTCTTGCAGCGCGAGCAATGACCGACGGCATGAGTCAATTCTTCGATATGGTCGAGGAGGCCCAGTTCTTTGAGGTCGGCGACGACGGCTTTGCGGCAGTCTTCGCGGGTCATGCCATCGTATTTGGCACCGGCTTTTTCGTTCATCGTACCGTCGAGGTTCATGATCATGATCGATTCCAAGTTATGGCGCTGACCCATTTCAAAGTCGTTGGGGTCGTGAGCCGGCGTAATCTTAACGGCACCGGTACCAAAGCCGATATCGACGTAGTCGTCGGCAATGACTTCGACTTCGCGGTCGACGAGGGGAACGATGACCTTCTTGCCGATATACTTCTTCATGCGGTCGTCGTTAGGGTTGACGGCAACGGCCGTATCACCCATGATCGTTTCCGGACGGGTCGTGGCAATCATGATGTAATCGTCTTCACCGACGACGGGATATTTTACGAACCACAGATGGCCGGCGACGTCGGAATGGTCGACTTCGATGTCCGACAGAGCCGTGTGGCAATGAGGGCACCAGTTGGTAATGCGCTGGCCCTGATAGATGAGGCCTTTTTCATATAGGGAAATAAAGACTTCCCGGACGGCACGAGCGCAGGTATCGTCCATGGTGAAGCGCTTGCGGCTCCAGTCACAGGATGAACCGAGGCGGCGAATCTGTTTTTCAATGCGGCTGCCATACTGTTCCTTCCAGGCCCAGACCCGTTTCAGGAATTCTTCGCGGCCGATTTCGTAGCGGTTCTTGCCTTCTTCTGCCAACTGCTGTTCGACCTTGACCTGGGTGGCAATGCCGGCATGGTCGGTGCCGGGAATCCAGGCAACGTTGTAGCCTTCCATACGCTTGAAGCGGACCAAGATATCCTGCAGGGTATTGTCCAGGGCATGGCCCATGTGGAGCTGGCCGGTAACGTTCGGCGGCGGCATGACGATACTGAAGGGTTTCTTGCTCTTATCCGGCTCCTGGTGGAAGTAGCCGTTCTTTTCCCAAAAATCGTACCACGCCATTTCCATCTCATTCGGTGCATACGTGCCCAGTTGTTCTTTATTCCATTTCATGCTTATTCCCTCCAAAACAAAAAAGAGCATTCCCTCGCCTAAGGGTTCATTCCTTAGGACGAAAGAATGCTGTATCTTCCGCGGTACCACCTAAATTGCCGCTTTTGCGACCGCTTCATGGCACAGGTAACGTCTGCTTGACGGACAGGCCTTTCCTCCTGTCAGCTCACGGGTGACGCGCCTTATTCTCTTTGAATGCCCTCGCACCGAACCGGCATTTCGCTGACAAAAAGAAGTAAAGCTTCTTCCGCTCATAGCCTTTATTGTGATAAATATTGTAGCAAGTTTACCTAAGCCTGTCAAGATGTCCCAAGGGCTTACACCTTCAAATCGGCTATGGAATAGAGGGCGGCATAGCCGGCCAGGGACACCGTGTCGCCTTCCAGTCGGCATTGGAGTTCTCCGCCCCGACTGGAAGCTTGGTAAGCCAAGAGATCTTGTTTGCCAAGTTTTTGGGCCATAATCGGGATAATGTGGCAGTGACCGGAACCGCAGACAGGGTCTTCGGGCACGGATAGTTTGGGAGCAAAGCTGCGGCTGACGCAGTCGTAGTCCCGGCCCGGAGCCGTAATGTGGCAGAGCATTCCGTCGAGGCCTTTTATTTTCTCTAAGTCAGGCTGAAAATTCCTTACGGCATCTTCATCGGGCAGGACGCAGACCAAATCCCGCGCCATATAGGCTTCTAAAGGCTTTACGCCAAGAGCCTCGGTCATGGCGTCGGTGACGGCCGTCGGCACCATATCGTAGGTCGGAAAATCCATGGAAAACAGGTCCCCGTTACGGGTAACGATCAAGTCCCCGCTCAGGGTATGGAAGACGAACCGCTTGGCCTCAGGCTCGACAAAATTAGCCAGGACGAAGGTCGTCCCTAAGGTCGCATGGCCGCAGAGGTCGATTTCACCTCCCGGCGTAAACCAGCGAAGGCGGTAAGCCTCCCCGTCTTTTACGGTAAAGGCCGTTTCCGACAAGTTGTTTTCCATGGCAATAGCCTGCATCAAATCATCGGGCAGCCAAGAATCTAAGACGCAGACGGCAGCCGGATTGCCTTTGAAAATTTCTTTCGTAAAAGCATCGACGACGTAACATTTCATAAGAATCCCTCCTCCAAAAATCTCTTTTCATGCCTTCATGATAGCATAGGAAAAAGGGGCATACAATAAAAGAATTGTATGCCCCACGATTATGTACGATAGGAATCTAAGACCTGCTTTATAATATGAAGGCCATTTTCTAAGGAGAGTCTATCGTCCGGGGCCCCGATAGCCAGCCTGGCCCCATGAACGGGAGCTTCCGTCCCGACAGCAAAGTGTTCCGCCCCTAAAAGGCGTACGCCTTGCTCCCGGCAAAGGCCTTCAAAGACTTGACCGGTCAGTCCCTCAGGCAGTGTCAGCCAGCGGCAGAGGGCCTCGGCCCCTCCGGCTAAGGGCCAACCGCATAAGATCCGATCAGCGAGGTCATTGCGTTCTCGCAGGCTTTGGCGTCGAAGAGCCAGCAAGGCGCCGCACTTGCCCGATACGATGAGCCGGGCAGCCAGTTCCATGAGGAGCGCCGACTGAGAAAGATTCAACGTGTATAAGGCCGAAGAGAGCCGCTCTTTGAGCCTTCCGGGCGGCACGACATAGGCCAACCGCAAAGCCGGCAGAATCGCCTTGGACAGGCTAAAAATATAGACGGTCTGTTCCGGCGCCCATGCTTTTACCGGAACGACAGGATCAGCCGTAAACAGACTGGCAATGGCATCTTCGATGAGGAGAAGGTCATGCTTTTTGGCAAAAACGGCGAGTCTCTCCCGACAGGCTGCCGACATCGTATGGGTCGTCGGATTCTGAAAGTCCGGCATCACATACAGTCCCTTGATGTGGTGATTCTTGACCGCATACTGAAGGCCTTCTTCACTCATTTCCCCCTTCTGCTGTCCGACGGGAACGAGGCGAATGCCAAAAAGTTTCGCCGCACTTTTGAGTCCCGGGTAGACCAAGGGATCGACTCCGATACGGTCACCGGGGCGAAAGAAGGTTGAAAGGACGGCCGCCAAGGCATTCTGACCACCGCTGGCAAATAAGACCGGTCCTTCGGGTACGACGCCGACCTCTGCCAACAGGCGACGAGCCGCTTCCTGATAAAATCCGTCGGTCCCATAGGCGTATTGGAAAAAATCTTCGCGGCTCGGATCTCCCATCATTTCGGAAACTAAAGCCGCCACCGCATCGCCTGTCAAACGCTCGGGCATCATGGATCCCATCTCGATAAGGGACGTCCGGTCCGGTGCGACCGATACGTTCATCCCGGCATCATAGGCAACGAAGGTCCCCCTGCCGACGACGCTGGTAAGAAAACCTCCATTGGAACAGTATCGGAAAGCCTTCGACACGGTACTGACATTGACGTCGAGAAAATCAGCCAGTTCCCGCTGAGGCGGCAGTTTCGTTCCCGGCAAAATCGTACCGCTCTCGATATCTGCCATAAGTTGCGCCGCCAAGGCCTTATAAAAAGGCTGGGCCCTGCGTTCTATCTCTCGACGGGATGGCCGCCAGGACATGGGATAGGTTTCAAAAGAGTTGATTGGCACAAAAAATCCCTACCTTCCCAAGGTAAAAAAATTATCCTTATGAAGAGACCGACACAGTCCTTCATAAGGATAATCATACACAACATTCCAAATTTTGAAAAGCCGCTTATAAGGTACCTACCAAATCGATACCCGGTTTTAAGGTCTTGGCACCGGGCGTCCACCGAGCCGGGCACACTTCGTCGCCGTGTTCTCGGACGAACTGGCAAGCCTGTACCTTGCGCAGCAGTTCTTCTGCATTGCGGCCGACGTTGCCGGCATTGACTTCATAAGAGACGATTTGGCCTTCCGGATTGATGATGAAGGTCCCCCGTTCCGCGACGCCGGCGTCTTCGATGAGGACTTCAAAATCACGGGCCAGGACGTGTGTCGGATCGGCCAACATGGGATACGTAATATCCTTGATGAGCGGCGAGTGATCATGCCAGGCTTTGTGTACAAATTCCGTATCGCAGGAAACAGAATAGATTTCGCAGCCTATCTTTTTGAACTCTTCATAAAAACTTTCGAGGTCGGCTAATTCTGTCGGGCACACAAAGGTGAAATCAGCAGGATAAAAAAAGAACACGCTCCATTTTCCCAAGAGGTCTTCCTTGGTAACGGTGATGAATCCGTTATCATGGTAGGCCTTTGCCGTAAAATCACTGACTTCCTTGTTGATTAATGACATAAGTATGAACCTCCTTTAAATGAAAACCACTATCATTATAAATAAAAGATATCATGAATTGCCTGAAAAATCAAGGCAAGCATAAAAACTTTTTGTAATAATTCGGGTCTTTCAACGGACAAAAAAGGACGTGAGCAGCTGTACTCACGTCCATCTGAGGCAGCTGCTGTAAAAGACATCGCCACTGTATAAGGAAGTTTCTATCGGTATATTATTTTACTGTCGTCCGTCCCTTTTCAGGAAAAAGGGCAAGGCCACTTCCGGGAACAAGGTATAGCTTAAGACGTCTTCCATGCTGGCATTGGGGAAGCCTTCGTTAGCCAGGGACTTCTTAGCCGCTTCCAATTCCGGAGCCAAGTCATCGGCCGGACGGTGGGTAATGACCGGTTCGTCGCCAATACACATCTTTCGGAATGCTTCATCGATCTTACCGGGTACACGGCCGTATTTGCCGCGAACGATGTCGCGCACTTCATTAGTTACGATTTTATAACGGCCGTAGAGGACGTTTAAGGCCGCTGCCGAACCGGTGATCTGACTGGTCGGCGTAACCAGCGGCGGATAGCCGAGGTCGCGGCGGACGTTCGGCATTTCGGCCAGGACTTCATCGAAGCGGTCTTCGGCACCTTGGGCTTTGAGCTGGTTATAAAGGTTGGTCAGCATACCGCCGGGAATTTGATATTTGCGGACAGCCGGGTTGATCTGGCTGGGCATGGTCAATTTAAATTCGTCGGCCAGTTCCTTGCGGACGTTCTTAAAGTGGTCGACAATAGGCCACAGGCGGTCGACGTCGATACCGGTGTCGTAAATACTGCCATTTAAGGCCATGACCATCGATTCCGTCGCCGGCTGGCTGGTGATTTCACCAAAGGGCGACAAGGCCGTATCGATGATGTCGACGCCGGCTTCAATGGCCTTCATGTAGGTCATTTCACCGAGACCGCAGGTGCAGTGCGTGTGAAGTTCAATGGGAACTGTCAGATGCCGCTTCAGCATGCGGATGAGGTTATACGCGTCATACGGCGACAGGAGGCCCGACATATCCTTGATACAGACGGAATCGACGCCCATATCCTGCAGTTCCTGGCCGACCTTGGTAAAGGATTCCATGGTGTGAATCGGACTGATGGTGTAGACCAGAGCCCCCTGGACATGGACTGATTTCGTGTCTTTTGCCGCTTTAATGGCCGCTTCCATGTTGCGCGGGTCGTTTAAGGCATCAAAGACGCGGATGATGTCGATGCCGTTGTCGACGGCACGGTTGACAAATTCATAGACGACGTCGTCGGCATAGTGGCGATAGCCCAGAATATTTTGACCGCGAAGCAGCATCTGGAGAGGCGTCTTTTTGACATGCTGCTTAATCGTCCGCAGGCGTTCCCACGGGTCTTCATCGAGGAAGCGCATACAGGTATCAAAAGTAGCTCCGCCCCAACATTCGAGAGCATTGTAGCCTAATTCATCTATCGCTTCCAGCACAGGAAGCATCTGGCGAAGGCGCATGCGAGTCGCTGCAATGGACTGATGGCCGTCGCGCAGAACGGTTTCCGTTATTTTTACTCTTGCCATTCTCTTTCCTCCATAGTATATCTATTGCAATGTGTTATTTTAAAATCATACGTACTATTTTATTATATCATAGTAGGACCGGCATGGCTATTCATATCTAGGTCATAGGCCGTCTGTCCTTGAAAGACGTAGACGTGACCGAGGGGTACGTCCCCTTCCTGCCACGATAGCGTCAATGGAAGGCTCCAACGGGCGGTCTTGACAGTAAGGCTGCGGTAACCTCGAACGCGCGACGTTTCGCGGCGATGATAAGAAATCGTAACAGCTTCATCCTTTGGCAGGGTTCTTAAAAAGGACAGGAGCTGCTTTCGGTAGCGATAGGTATCGACGAGCTCACCCATGGCCGGCGTGTAAGCCCCGGCCATGACCTGCGATGCGTCATCAAGGTCTTCGGTAGCCTGAAGTCCCGTTCGTATGCACGAGATTCCTCGTTCCAGGAAGTGCTGCTTCATATAGGCCGACCGCCGTACGCCTTCGTCGATGGTAAGAGGCTTATATCGCCCTTCTTCATACATCGCAGCCAGTTCCGTCCCCTGTAGGACGGCGACGGGATAAATGCGGGCTATATCCGGCCGGAGACGGCAAATCGCCTTCGTCGTTCGGCACAGGCTGTCCCAATCTTCCCCGGGAAGGCCCGGCATGAGCTGGTGACCGACGGTAAAGCCATATTGCCGCAGCAAGGCCGTCGCCGCGACGACGTCAGCTGCCGTATGGCCGCGCTGAGACTCTTGCAACACCCGGTCGTCCATCGATTGGACGCCAAGTTCTACACAGGTCAGTCCGTAGTTTTTCAGATTCTTTAAAATATCCTCGGTAATGCAGTCCGGCCGCGTCGAACAGCGAAGGCCTTGAATACGTCCTTTTTCGAGGGCCTCATAAGCCGGTCGGAGCAGCGCTGTTTGCATCTCTACGGGAATGGCCGTAAAGCTGCCGCCGTAAAAGGCGACTTCCCAATGCCGTCCTTCACCGGCTGAAGCCGTATAGTCTTTAATGAGCCCTCGTATGACCTCTGCCGAAGGCAGGCCATGGTGACCCGTAATCTGCCATTGATTGCAGAAAACGCAGCGATGGGGACAACCGATATGGGGGATAAAGATAGGGATGATAGAAGTTTTCATAGTCATAAAGAGTATAAACTGCGAAAGAGGAGCTGCCCAGGCAGCTCCCCGTCTACTTGCCTTTTAACCGCATGAGCGCTTCGTGCGCCGCGTGTTGTTCGGCATATTTTTTTGATTTTCCCGATCCTTCACCGAGTACCTTGCCATTGACCAGGATTTCCATGTAAAAAGTCTTATCATGGTCCGGTCCTTCTGTCCGGCAAAGGCGATACTCGATATGCTGCGGACCGTCTTGCTGTACGTACTCTTGGAAAATCGTCTTGTAGTCTTTTTCATAATGACCACTGTCGACGAGGTCCAAATAGTCCTTTAATTGGTGAAGAATAAATTTCCGCGCCTCTTCGTAAGAGCTGTCGATATAGATGGCACCGACAACGGCTTCAAAGGCATCGGCCAGCATACTGGGACGCGTGCGGCCGCCGGTTGCAAGTTCCCCCTTCCCCAGGAGGAGATAGTCACCCATATGGAACTTCATGCACACCGAAGCCAGGGGGCTTTCACTGACGACACTGGCTCTGGCCTTTGACAGCTGCCCTTCGGGCATATGCGGATAGTGGAGAAACAAGTATTCCCCTACGACCAAGTCTAAAATAGCATCGCCCAAAAACTCAAGGCGTTCATTGTAGTAGCCGTGATTGGCTTTATTTTCATTGGCATAGGAAGAATGGGTCAGGGCCTGGTCCAAAATAAGGAAATTATGGAACTCTCCAAGGCCCAAGACCTGTATGAACTGTTCTAACTGTTCTTTACGAGTCGTATCCATCAGGTCAGTCTTCTTCTTTATTCAGCATATTTTTTGAACAGCAGCGTCGCGTTGTGACCGCCAAAACCAAAGGAGTTGGAGATGGCGACTGTGACGTCGGCGTCAACGGCTTTATTCGGAACATAGTTGATGCCAAAAGATTTCAGTTCCTCTTCCGGTTCAACGAGGTTGATCGTCGGATGGACCTTGCCGGTTTCAATCGTCATGGCGCAGGCAATGGCTTCGACGGCGCCGGCTGCACCGAGGAGATGGCCGGTCATGGACTTCGTCGAGCTCATGAGCATATCTTTGGTATGGTCGCCAAAGACACGGGCAACGGCGACGGATTCATTAAAGTCATTGAGGTGAGTGGATGTGCCGTGGGCATTGACGTAGTCGACGTCTTCCGGTTTGAGGCCGGCGTCTTTGACAGCCAGGGCCATGCACTTGGACTGCTGGAGGCCTTCCGGTGCCGGTGCCGTGATGTGGTAAGCATCGGCATTGCTGCCGTAGCCGCCGATTTCACAGTAGATATGAGCACCGCGTTTTTTAGCATGTTCCAATTCTTCGAGAACGACGATGCCGGCGCCTTCACCCATGACGAAACCGTCACGGTCTTTATCGAAAGGACGCGAAGCGTGTGTCGGGTCGTCGTTGCGCGTGCTGAGGGCCTTCATCGCCGCAAAACCGGCAACCGCTCCCGGAGAAACGGCAGCTTCCGTACCGCCTGCCAGGGCTGCATCGAGTTCGCCCCGCTGGATCATGCGGTAGGCATCGCCAATGGAGTTGGTCCCCGTTGCGCAGGCCGTAACGACACTGGCGCAGTGGCCTTGAAGACCGAAGAAAATGGATACCTGACCGGAGGCCATATTGGCAATCATCTTCGGTACGACAAAGGGATTGACCCGGGACGGGCCCTTCGAAAAGAGGCCTTTATATAAGTTATGCAGCGTTTCCATGCCGCCGATACCGGTACCGATAATCGTACCGATACGGTCGCGGTCTTCTTCGTCTAAGTTGATTTTCGAATCATCTAAGGCCAATTTTGCAGCGGCAACCGAATACTGCGTGGACGGGTCCATGTGACGGGCTTCTTTCCGGTCAATACCGAAATCGGCAGGGTCAAAATCCTTGACTTCGCCGGCAATGCGAGTCGTATATTCCGCTGCGTCAAAGTGGGTAATGGGGCCGATGCCGCTTTCACCGTTGAGCAGGGCCTTCCAAAAGGCATCTTTGCCGATGCCGACGGGAGAAATAACCCCTAACCCTGTAATTACTACGCGTTTTTCCAAAGTTTTCACCTCATTATAAAATGTAACGCACTTATCACTCGGGAATCTCTTCCATTTCCCGCTTGATATTTGCAAATATATCCTTGACCGGCAGGATGTCATGAATTTCCATCATTCGTTTGCCGGAAAATACCAGGCCTGTTTCAACGTCCCCTTGCTGGGCCCGCGTCAATGCCCGGATAATGCAGTATTTATGACTGCATTTTTTCAGACAGAAATCACACGTTTCCGGCTTCGGTGCCGTACCCAAAAGAATTCGTTCCGAGAACGGCGTACGGATAGCTTGACCGGGAAGGCCGACAGGGCTGTGTACGAGGATAAAATCTTCCGGTTTATTGGCCCGGAGGTAGACTTCTTTTAAAGCGTCAGCGCCGTTTGATTCGACACTGGCTGCAAATCGGCTGCCCATTTGGACGCCGTTGGCTCCAAGACGGAGCATTTCTGCGATATCGCTTCCATGCAGGATGCCGCCGGCGCCGATGACAGGAATGTCAACAGCAGCCCGTACTTCCGGTACGATGACGCGGCTCGAGCGATTCGTTCCCAAATGCCCGCCTGCTTCTGCACCTTCGACAACGACGGCCGAAGCACCCAGGGATTGGGATATTTTAGCTAGTTTGGCAGAAGACACAATAGGGACAATAGGCGTGCCCGAATCCTTTCCCCAAGCAAACATATCCCGGGAAAAACCTGCGCCTGCCACAACCAGATCGATTCCTTCTTCAATTGCCGTAGTAACCAAGCCCTTAAATTCGCGGGCTGCCACCATGACATTTATACCTATAATTCCACGAGGAGATAACTTTCTGGCTAACTTAATTTCATGTCGCAATTCGTCAAAAGGCATGCCAGATGCCGCAATAAGGCCGATACCGCCTTCATTGGCTACTGCTGCCGCCAAACGGGCTGTGGACAAACGGATTGCCATACCACCTTGAATAATTGGCACCTTTGCTACAAGCTTACCTATTCTTAATTCTGGCAGCTTCACTCTGTTTTCCTCCATTCAAGATACCAGGAGGGGAAGACACATATGCCTCCCCCTTCAGGCTCTTATTGCAAACTTATGCTTTCTTTTCCTTTTCAATGTAATCAACTGTATCTTTGACAGTTTTGATTTTTTCAGCAACATCGTCAGGGATTTCGATATTGAATTCTTCTTCGAAAGCCATGATCAGTTCTACGATGTCCAAGGAATCAGCGCCTAAATCATCGATGTAAGCAGCGTCCATTTTGACTTCTTTTTCGTCAACGCCTAACTGTTCAACAACAATGCTCTTTACTTTTTCAAAAGTATTTTCTTCGCTCATGTCCATTCACCCCCTTTCAGTGGAGTATGATTGTTTACATTACCATGCCGCCGTCTACATTGAGCGTTTGGCCGGTAATATAACTGGCATCATCCGATGCAAGGAACAACACGGCTTTTGCCACTTCTTCCGGCTGAGCCACGCGGCCCATGGGAATCGTTTTAATCATGGCATCGACAGTGTCCTCGCCGAGGACAGCCGTCATATCCGTTTCGATGCATCCCGGAGCAATGGCATTGCAGCGGATGTTTCGCGAAGCCAGTTCTTTGGCAACCGATTTGGTGAAACCGATGAGGCCTGCTTTAGCCGCAGCATAATTAGCCTGGCCGGCATTGCCCGTTTCACCGACGACAGACGTGATGTTGATAATCGAACCGCTGCGCTGCTTCATCATCAGCCGGGTAACGGCCTTGGTGCAGTGGAAAGCGCCGGTAAGATTGGTGTCAAGCACAGCCTGCCAGTCTGCTTCTTTCATAATCATGAGCAGGCCGTCGCGAGTGATGCCTGCATTATTCACTAATATGTCGATACGTCCCAATTCCTTCTTGACGTCTTTGACCATGGCCGTGACGGCGGCTTCATCAGCCACATCGCACTGGATGGCAAGGCCTTTACGCCCTTTTTCTTCGATAAGGCGGACCGTTTCTTCAGCAGCGGCGGTATTGCCGGCATAGATGACAGCCACGTCGGCACCGGCCTCAGCAAGTGTCAGAGCTGCCGCACGGCCGATGCCGCGGGAGCCGCCGGTAACGATGGCTGTTTTTCCTGTTAACTGCATTTTATCGAACCTCCTGGAAAAATTCAAGCGTTTTCTGTAAGGAAGGAATATCTTCTACATTTTCGCTGTGGATTTTGCGGTCGATTTTCCGGTTAAAACCGCAAAGTGTTTTACCCGGGCCGACTTCTACGAAGTTTTCCGCACCGAAATCGAGCATGGTCTTGGTGCAGTCGATCCAAAGGACGGGACTGGCCGCCTGTTTGATGAGAGAGGCTTTAATATCGGCTGCAGCCGTTTCAATTTGGCCGTTGACATTGGCAACGACGGGGATCTTGGCATCAGAAATCGTAATATCGTCGAGAACTTCAGCCAGGCGTTTTGCAGCCGGTTCCATGAGTGTGCTGTGGAAAGGAGCGCTGACGTGAAGGAGGACAGCTCGTTTAGCACCGGCATCCTTCATGCGATTGGCCGCTTCTTCAACGGCTTTGGTGCTGCCGGCGATGACGATCTGGCCGGGGCAGTTGAAATTGACGGCTTGGACGACGCCGCCTTCTTTAGAAATGTCGGCGCAGATTTCCTTGATTTTATCTTCCGCTAAACCGAGGATGGCTGCCATCCCGCCTTCTCCGAGGGGAACGGCTTCCTGCATGAACTGACCGCGAAGACGGACCGTCCGTACGGCATCGGCAAAGGTCAGGGAACCGGCGGCAACGAGGGCCGAATATTCACCGAGGCTGTGACCGGCGGCGATGTCAGGCAGAAGGCCTTCCTGTGCCAGGACACGGCAGCAGGCCGTGCTGGCCGTAAGGATGGCCGGCTGTGTATTATAGGTCTTCATCAGTTCTTCGTCAGGACCTTCAAAGCAAAGTTTCGTCAGAGAGAACCCCAATGCGTCATCAGCTTCTTCAAAGAGCTGTTTTACAACCGGGTAGGCATCGTATAAATCCTTGACCATCCCCACTTTTTGGGCGCCCTGGCCGGGAAAAACAAAGGCTTTCTTCATCATCAATCACACCTCTCGCAAAAAATCAATACCACTTCATAACTAAGCCGGCCCACGTCAATCCGGCACCGAATCCGGCCAAAACGACGATATCATCGCGTTTCATACGGCCTTGACGCAAGGCTTCATCGAGGGCAATGGGAATGGATGCTCCCGACGTATTGGCGTATTTATCAATGTTTACAAAGACTTTTTCCATGGGAAGGTGGAGCCGCTTGGCTGCCGATTGGATGATGCGGGTATTGGCCTGGTGAGGAACCATGAGGTCGATATCTTCATAACTGAGACCGGCCCGTTCCAAGGCTTTTTCCGCCGTCCGTCCCATAACTTTAACGGCAAATTTATAGACTTCCTTGCCGTCCATCTTAACATAAGTCAAGTGTTTTGCCCGCGCTTCGTCAGTCGGCAAAATAGCGACGCCGCTGGACGGGATGTTCAGGTATTTGCCGCCGCTTCCGTCAGCCCCCATGTCGGCACCGAGGATGCCGTAGCCTTGCGGTACGGGACCGAATACAGCGGCTCCGGCTCCATCGCCGAAGAGAACGCAGGTATTGCGGTCGGTCATATCGAGGAAACGGCTGAGGATTTCAGCCCCGATGACCAGGACGTGGCGGTACATGCCCGTTTCGATGTACTGTGACGCCGTAATGGCGCCATAGGCAAAGCCCGAGCAGGCAGCATACAGATCGAAGACGGCGGCGTTCTTGGCACCGATATTATCCTGTACGATGCAGGCTGTCGACGGAATCGTCATGTCCGGCGTCAAGGTGCAGACGATAATCATATCCAGGTCTTCAGCAGACAGATTGGCCATTTCCAGGGCCTGTTTGGCCGCGATGGTGCACATGTCCGACGTATTCATTCCGTCTTCGGCAAAGTGCCGCGTTTTGATACCCGTACGGCTCTGAATCCATTCATCCGATGTATCGACATACTTTTCCAATTCGGTATTGGTAACGACTCTATCGGGTACATAATGGCCCGTCCCCAGCACGCCGGCTGCGTTAGCTTTCACTATCATACTGTTCTACCTCTTCTTCCTCTATACTTTTTCGAATATGGCCGATGACGTCTTGCTCTGCAATTTCGCCGGCCACGCGGACGGCATTTTTGATAGCCTTAGCTTTAGAGCTGCCGTGGCAGATAATGAAACTGCCGTTGACACCCAGTAAGGGCGCTCCGCCGTATTCGGTAAAGTCCAGTCTCTTCTTGAGCGATTTCAAGGCCGGATAGATGGCCAGGGCCCCTAATTTAGCGATAAAACCGCTCTGTTTGATCGTGTCGCGGACGAGACGGATGATGAACATGGCCATGCCTTCCCCAAATTTCAGGATGACATTGCCGACGAATCCGTCGCAGACAACGACGTCGACCGTTCCTTTCGGTATATCTCTGCCTTCTACGTTACCATAGAAAGTAATGGTTTTCAAATTTTCCAACATGGGATGTGTCTTTTGACACAACTCATTGCCCTTCGATGCTTCTTCACCGATGTTCAAGAGGCCGACAGCCGGCTTTTCGATGCCGAGGATGTATTTGGCGTAGTGGCAGCCCATAATGGCGCCTTCGACCAAATGCTTCGGCTTGCTGCTGGCATTGGCCCCGGAATCGAGGAGGACAGTAATCCCCTTTTTCGAAGGAATCGGCGTAGCAATGCAGGGTCTTTCAATTCCTTTGATGCGGCCCAGTTCGAAAAGGGCAGCCGTTACCGCAGCCCCGGTGCTGCCGGCGGCAACGACAGCATCACATGCGCCGTCCTTTACCAAGCGGGCAGCAACGACGATGGATGCGTCTTTCTTGCGGCGAATGGCCTGAGCCGGATGCTCGCCCATTTCGATGACTTCACTGGCATGGACGATAGACAGGCGTTCATTTTCTTTTGCCCCATGCGTCGTCAATACCTGGCGTATCTTTGTTTCATCACCGACCAGGACGACATCGTAATCATATGCTTTGACGGCTTCAATGGCACCGAGGACAATTTCTTCCGGTGCATAATCGCCGCCCATCGCATCTACTGCTATTTTCATGATACTACCGCTCCATTATTCCAAAGATTCTATAATAAATTTCGCCCGGAACACTTCTTTTCTCATCTTCCGAATCGTAACCCATACGTAGTATTTCTGGTCGCGCTGGCGGATGACGTCAGCTTTGGCAATCAGTTTATCGCCTACGGTGACGGGTTGTTTATATTTTACATTGGCCACTGCCGTGATACAGACCGGAAGGTTTAATACGGTCCGTGCCAGGGAGCTGGCCTGGGCATACAGGCATTGGGAGCGCACGATATGGGCTTCGTCGACCATATCATCCGTAGCCGTCATAATCGAAATGGCATTCTTTCCGATGATGCAGTCTACGAGTTCGCCGACGACGGTCGCATTTCGCAGTTTGGGCTGCGCGGCCTCCGCCTTTTGGCGGATGCGGATGCGCATTTCAGGGATCCCCAAGGCCATGCGGTCCAAGCGGATTGTAGCTACACTGACGGAAAGTTCTTCAGCTAATTCTTCGTCATTTATAAAAGGATTATCTTCAATTCGCTTCTGTAACAAAGCATGTCGCTTATCTCTTGCTATACGGACCATGTCATTCACCCTTGAAATTATTACCAAGTACTATTAGCACATACAACTAGAGATTATATAATGTTTTGACGATTTTGGCAAGGAAAATAAAAAAAGTATGCTTTCACCCCATTCATTCTCGTTGAATTGCCGAAAGCATACTCCTCACTCCTTAGTATTTATCGAAATCCATTTCGTTCAATACGTCACGCAGTTTTTCTAACTCTTCTTTGGTCATAGTAATCCCTTTGGTCATGGCCTGGTAATCCGGATCCCACGAGCGCAGGTCAAACTTAGGAGCCCGATTGTTCCAGCTGATATAGGTCAATTCTTTGCGCCAGCCGTCCTTATTTTCAGACAAGGTGCCGCAAATATCTTCGATGTTAAAATTTAACTGTGCCATTGTATACCTCCCGATAGCGTTCATTGTTTGCATCATGTCAGGTTATGTCGATAACCCAATTATTTTATATAATAGCAAATATGCAAATTATGTCAATACAGCAGATTCGCCAATAATGTCAAGCTTTTTTTCGCCCTTAACCGTGGCTCTTTCTCCGTTTGAAAAGACCTCCGTGAGCCTCACTGATATCGAAGACCGAGACGAAAGCGGCCGGATCGATGGTCGTAATGGCATCGCGGATCTTGGTAATTTCCAGACGCGATACGACGCAGTACAAAATCATGGTCTTTTCCCGTTTATAAGCCCCTTCACCGTTGATGAGGGTTACGGCACGGCCCATGTCCTGGGTAAGGCACTGGGCGACGGCGTCATGTTTTCCCGTCACGATGAGCATCCCTTTCATTTCGTCGAGACCGGTCGTAACGACGTCGATCATCTTATAGGCAATGAAGTAGGCGACGAGGGAATACATAGCGCTGTCCCAAGAAAAGACGAAGCCTGAGCTGCCTAAAATGAAGAGGTTGAAGAACATAATGATTTCGCCGACGGAAAAAGGCATCTGACGATCGGCGATGATGGCCAGGACTTCCGTGCCGTCAAGGGATCCGCCCCAGCGAATGATGAGGCCGACACCGAGACCGATGATGATGCCGCCGTAAATGGTCGACAGAAACGGATCCGACGTGACCGGCGGATAGTGAAGGAAATCACTCCATACGGACAGACAGAGAATCGAAAAGAGAGATGACACGGTGAAAAAAGCACCGATTTTTTTATATCCGAATATAAAAAAGGGAATGTTCAAAACGATGATGAAAATACTGAAGCTGATGCCCGTAAGTTCAGCTGCCATGAGGGCAATGCCGACGACGCCGCCGTCAATGACGTGGTTCGGAACGAGGAATACATCGAGACCGATCGTATAGATGAAAGCCCCAAAGGCAAGCCCCAAGGCGCGTAAGAAATATTTCATAGATTACCTCCCTGTTTTTTAGCTACATAGCGGCGGCCGATGATCCAGGCGACAAAGTCGTCGACCGGTCCCGGCGGATATTGAAGCGACAAGGGGACAAAACGCCGCCACCCCTTGCGCGGTGTGTACTTAAAATAGAGATTACGCCCTTCAACGGTCGTAAATTTTTCATCGATAAGTGAAAACGTGACGGCATGGCTGCTGCCGGCAATCCACTGCTCAACCAACGGCTGCAGATGCTTATGGTTCGTCCCGTCCCCCATGACGATATGGGAAAAGGGATAGGCCCTATAAATCTCTTCGATGTAAGAAAGAAGGTCCGGCGTCGGCACGATGGCCTTGGTGACCAGGCTGCCGTCGTCATTCACAACGGCAGTCCCCGTCTTTTCCGAGCCCGGGTCAATAGCAAAAATCATGGTCTTCCTCCCTTACTTGCCGGCTTCGACGCGGATGTCAATCTGCAATGGTCCGGCCGTATAGGTGTCGGTTTCAGCCACCGCTTTAAGGACGACAGAGGTTCCTGTATGGCTCTTAATGCGATTGATAGTATCGAACATTTCCGATGCCGTCAAGGCGCCGACATTGCCCGTCAGCGGATCCGGCAAGAGGCCCTTAACCTGGGCCTGTTGGTTTACATTGTGCAGGAAGCGCATGACCTGAAGTTCCGTATTGCCCGACAGGTCATCGCCGGTCAATGTTTCTTCAAAGACGACGTCGCCGCGATGATAAATCAATTGGTTATCATACATTTCGACATGAACCAAGGCCGGTTCGCCGAGGATGATGTTGCCGGCCGCGATGATGCGCAGGAGTTTCTGCGACTTGCCGGCTTTTTGCAGGGCGTCGACGGTAGCATTGAATTCTTCCGGAGAAATATACAGTAAAATCGTATTTTCATCGGAAACGCCGAGATGGCGGCCAATCATCGTGTTGGTCTGACTCATAGCCCGACTCAGTTCTTCCCGTGTCTGTTCAATAGAGAGACCGCCACGAAGGACGTTGCTCGAGAGGACTTCGCCGACGCGGAATACGACCGTACCTTCACGGATATTGGTCATCGTCGCGTTGAGCAGCTTAATGCGTTGGTCGAGGCCATCGATGGTATCCATCATTTTATTCTTCGTTTCTTCCAGCATAGCTACGTCCTGACGCGCTTTTTCGCTATCGGCCAGGGCCGAGTCACGCTGCTTTTTCGCCTCGTCCATGGCGACCTGAATGACCGTCAGCTGACGAGCCTTGTCGTCGCGAGCCCGTTGGGCCTGTTGAAGGTCCATTTGAGTGGCACGGATTTCTTCATTTTTCCCATCGAGCTGCTCCTGTTGTTGTTTCAACAGTTCTTCGTTAGACGCAATCAGTTGATTCTTATCATCGAGCTCCTTGCCGAGATCTGCAGCCTGCTGCATGAGCTGACTGCGCTGGGCTTCGAGCTGGGCTTTCTGCATCTGAAGCTGATGCATGCCGAACAAAGCGATGCGGACGTTTTCGGAAAGGATGGACATGACGCCTAAGGTAATGGCGGCGATACTGATGCCGGTCAGGATGGTGACTAAGATAGACGTGTACTTCGGCCTGAGTCCGAATAATTTAATTTTTTGTTTGCCTACACGAGAGCCGATTTTATCGCCAAGATAGGCAATAATGCCGCCCATAACGGCTAAAACGACCAGCATAATCCATCCGTATTCCATAAGCCACCACCTTTTCTCATCATTTAAGTTCATTATATTATAGACTATAAAGGAGACTTCCTGCAAGCGCGAAGGGACAGAAAGGCTCCAATTATCCCAAAACCGTCGAGGTCCTATCGTGTTTCAGTCACAATCGAGACGCTGAGTTTCGGGCTCTATTTCATAATTGAATCTCAAAAAAAGGAACTGCCTATCGGACAGTTCCTTTTTTTACTTCGATTTCTTATAGACTAAGATGACGCCGGCGATACCGCAGATGATATCGGGCAAAAAGGCGGCGATATATGCCGGTATCTTACCGCCGTTCCCCAGGGCATTGCCGAGGGTCATGATCGAGTAATAGATAAAGATGACGACGACACTGATGCCAAAGCCGATGGAAGAGCTTCCGCGCTGCTTCTGCATTCCCAAGGGAGCCCCGACGACAGCACAGACGAGGCTGGCCAGAGGCAAGGCAAAGCGGTTGTACATTTCGACTTTCATCTTATTGGTATCGACAGAGTTTTGGTCGAGGAGTTTTATCTGTTCGCGCAGTTCACGAATGGTCAACTCATCCGGTTTTTTCTGAGAGGCCGAAATTTTATCCGGCTTCTGCGTCACCGGCAAGGCCTGGTTTTGGAACTTCATGGACCGCGTCGTCCGCTCATCCGTCGAAACGTCAAAAATCGTGCCTTCATGCATGATCCATTTCTGGCCGTTCCAATCGGCCCTGTCAGCCTGTTCGACGCGCTTGAGCTGATCGTTTTCAAATTCCTGGACAGTAATATCCTTCAATTGCCTTGATTCAGCATCGTACTGCCGGGCATACATCAGGCTGGAAATATCAGAGCCGTCCGTATTTTTGATGATAATATGATCCTGTGTCTTGGGCGCCACGTTGTGCTTTATTTCATCGTTGATAATCCGGTTGTAAGCGTTATTGGCCTTGGGCACGACGTATTCATTAAAGGCCGTCGCACTGAGCGAAATAAACAAGGCGGCGACGAAGACCGGCATGGCCAGGCGGATGAAGTTTTGACCGCCGGCCCGCATGACAATCATTTCACTGGAGCTTGAAAGGCGGCCAAAGGCCATGAGCGAACCTAAGAGGACGGACATGGGAAAGGTAATGACGATGATAGAGGGTATGGCCAGCACGAAGACGCGAAAAGCCGCCCAAGGAGAGGCACCGTACTGGTTGATGAGGTTGGCAATCCGGTACAGCGTCCCTGTGCCGATAAAAACGGCTGTAAAGGCGCAGACGCCAAACAGAAAGGGGCCGATAAATTCTTTTAATATATACTTGTCTAATATACGCATTCCATACTCCCTGTTACATCCTGAATTCTTCGCCTAAGTAGAATTTCTTGGCGACCGGGTCATTGGCGATGAAGTCCGGACTGCCTTCGAGGAGGATTTTTCCGTCACTCAAAATGTAGGCTTTATCGACGATGCTGAGTGTTTCCCGGACATTGTGGTCGGTAATGAGGACGCCCATGCCGCGCCGTTTCAAATGGCTGATAATGCCTTGGATATCATTGACAGCTAAGGGGTCGATGCCGGCAAAAGGTTCGTCGAGGAGAATGAACGCCGGGTCGGTCACCAGGCAGCGGGCGATTTCGACGCGGCGCCGTTCACCACCGGAAAGCTGGATGCCGAGCCTGTCTCGCAGCTGGGTAATGGAAAACTCTTCCATCAAGGCTTCGGCCTTTTCATGCTGTTGCTTTTTGCTGAGCTTTGTCGTTTCCAGCAGGGCCAGGAGGTTGTCCTCTACGGTCAACTTGCGGAAGATCGACGCTTCCTGAGGCAAATAACCGATGCCGTGGGCCGCCCGTTGGTGGATGGGAAGCTGAGTAATATCGTTTCCGTCAATCGTGATTTCGCCGGATGTCGGCCGCTCGATGCCGACGATCATGTAGAAGGTCGTCGTCTTCCCCGCCCCGTTAGGTCCGAGGAGACCTACGATCTCTCCTTGGTCGACACGAATGCTGACGCCGTCGACGGCATTTCTTTCTTTATACGATTTTACGAGATCTTTGGTCTGAATGAACATGGATACCCCTTACTCACTGCCCGGCACGATGACGATGGTCGAGCGGCTGCGAGTCTGAACAGAATTATCGGCAAGTTGAATATCGACATTATCCCCATTTAAGGAATTGCCGTTCTGGGTCGCATTGACGTTGCCCCGGAGATGGACGACGCCGTCATTTTGGCCCGGCGTCTGGGTGTAGATGGCCTGATTGGCATAGGCCACCAGGTTATCCGCCGGTGATTCGATATGGACATTGCCCGTACCGACGGCCTTTATCTGTTTGAACCAGGCATCGATGTGGTCGGCCCACATCTGCGATCCCTGAGCTTCGAGATAGCCGTTGCCGGTGACGATGCTGTGATCTTTGTCGAGATAGTATTCTACCTTATCGCCGCGAACTTTTTTATCTTCATAGACACCGTGGACATTGCCCGTAGCTACGATATAGTTGCGGTTCGTCGAATGCATTTTATCTGAATTGAGCTGCATATTCGGCTGCTGTACGGCGACATTGCCTTCCATGTCGGCCTCCGACGTCTTCAAGTTGTAGACGCCTTTATTGCCGGTCATGGTCGCCTGGTCGCGGACGATGACGACGTTGCCCGTAGCCGTTGCCACCTGCGTCTTACCGTTGTATTCGAGCTTGTCCGCCGTAACCGATACGGCAGGATTGCCGTTGTTATCGGCGGCCATGACCCCGGCAGACGGAAGGATCAAGGATCCGATAAGGGCAGCGGCTGCCAATTTTCTTCCCAAGAATTCTATCATAATTATTCTCCCCTTGTCACTTGCGCATGGCCGGTCAGCAAGACCTTGGTCAGACTGCTGTCGGTTTCAAAAGAATCTGCTTTCAGCGTCGTATTATCATGGCGCTCCATGACGACTTTGCCGCCTTTAATCATACGCGTATCCATATTATAATACACACTGCCTTCAGTCTGCAACGTATCGCCCTTATCGGTTTCGGCCTTGACCGGCTGCTTGATTTCAATGGTACGCTTTTCCCGGTCGACGATGCCTTTATCAGAGGTAATGGTCATCTGCGTTCCGTCTTCGGCGACGACCAGAGCTTTCGGATTGGTAAAGTACATGATCTGCGTATCCGGATCGATTTGGATCTTATCCGCCGTCAGTCTCCAGACCAGTTTGCCATCCTGTTTTTCTTCGAGTTCCGACCCATCGAACTCGACGAGCTTATCAGGACTTACCATCGTATCCTCCGACGTGTTGGGATTCATGAAGACGTAGAGCATGACAGCAAAGCCGATGACTGCGATGACGGCAATCAGGGAAATCTTATTCTTTTTCAGCTTTTCGGCTATCATCGATATGCGCCTCCGGTTTCTGTTGTAGTGCAATGATTTCTTCCGGCTCCGTACTCCAGCGATGCTGGAACCACAGCCATTCGGTCGGATGTTCTTTGATAAAATTTTCCGTAATAACCGCCATCTTACGGGTCATGCGGGCAATATCGGCTTCTTTATCCCCCGTATCTTCATAATGCATGATTTCCCCGATAGCCAGGTGCGTACGGTGATTTTCATCATGGATGGTAAAGACCGGAATGATGGGCGAGTGAAATTTTTGGGCAAACATGGCCGGTCCCTTAGGCGTCGAGCTCATCTTCCCTAAGAAGGGTTGCGGCACGCCGTAAAATCCGCCGTCTTGGTCCGCCAAAAAGCCGAGGAGTTTCTTTCGTTTCAGGGCACGGGCGGCGATGATCATTTCATTACCGCCGCGGGCAAAGACTTCAAGTCCCATGCCTTCCCGATTTTCATTGAGCAGTCGTGTAACGGCACTATTAGCCTGGTTTTTGACAATCGTCGATGCCGGATAGCCATACATGGCTAAGGCACCGAGCCATTCCCAGTTGCCCATATGCGCGGTAAGAACGATGACCCCTTTATCTTCCTTCATCGCTTCATCGAGTCGTTCCGGATGGTCGAGCGTGACGTATTGGCGAATATTGTCGGGATTCAACCGCGGCGTATAGAGAATTTCCATCAGCGACTGTCCCAGATTGCGAAAGACTTCGGTCATGATGGCTTCCGCTTCGGGCCGACTGCATTCCAAACCGCGCTGGATTTGGAAAATACCGCGTTCGCGCTGCTTTTTCATAAGTTTTCCTACGAAAGGACCGAGTGTACGGCCCAAAGAAATGATGAGCGGATACGGAAGACAACAGAGAAATTTCCCAAATCCGCGAGCAACGTGGTACTGCCATTCCTTCCCCACAGTACAGACTCTCCTTTCTTATTGGCGCAACGTAAATGCCGAATCCCCCAGATAACGGCGCAGGACGTCATCCCAAACGTGTTGGCTTTTTAAAATATATTCGGCAAACTCCCTGAGGGCCCCATGGCCACCGGGATAGGCAGACACAAAAGCAGCCGAGTTCCGTGCTTCTTCACAGGCATCGAGGGGGGCGGCACCAAATCCGGCATTGGCAATGAGTTCAACGTCATTCAGGTCATCTCCCATGTAAGCCACTTCATCGAGGGAAAGACCGATTTCACTGCATAATTGCTGCATAGACCGAAGTTTATGAGAACAATCCTGCAGGACATAATCGATATGCAAATCCTTGGCACGCTGTTCAACCATCGGTGAGCGACGGCCCGTAACCAAAGCCGTCTTCAGACCTGCTGCCCGGACCAAGGAAATCCCCATGCCGTCACGAGCCGAAAAGCCCTTCATGGCATCGCCGGACGGACTGTAGTAAATAATGCCGTCCGTTAAGACGCCGTCGACATCGAGGGCCAGCATTTTAACGTGTGTCAAAAAGCCCATCAGACCACTCCCTGCCGCAGTAAATCCGTAATGTGAACCATGCCGACGACCTTCTGATCTTCATCGACGACGGGCAGAACCGTAATCGGCCGCGGCTGATTCTTTTCCATGATGTGCAGGGCTTCTGTCGCCAGTTTATGGTTGACGATCACCCGCGGATTTTTGGTCATCATGGCGTCGACGGGCCACTGCAGGAAATTAGAGCCCGTTTCCAGACCGCGGCGGACGTCACCGTCGGTAACAAGGCCGATCAGTTTGCCGCCTTCATCGATGACGGAAACGGCACCGAGGCCTTTTTCGGTCATGAGAAACAGGGCGTCCTGAACGCTGCTGTCTTCATTGACGACCGGGTTGTCCTCACCTTTATGCATGACATCATCAACGGTGAGCAGCAGTTTTTTGCCAAGGGCACCGCCGGGATGGAAGATACCGAATTGTTCTTTCGTAAAGTGGTGCTGTGTAAGGAGTACCACGGCCAGGGCATCGCCGAGGGCCAGCGAGACGGTCGTACTCGTCGTCGGAGCCAGGCCTAAGGGGCAGGCTTCTTTTTCAACGGATGCATCGAGGATGATGTCGGCATGTTTCGCCAAAGTCGAATTATGGTTGCCGACGACGGCGATGAGTTTAGCCCCAATACGCTTGAGCGACGGCAGGGTATTGAGGATTTCAATGGTTTCGCCGCTGTTTGAAAAAGCGAGGACGACATCGTCGGCCGTAACCATGCCTAAGTCACCGTGGATCCCTTCAGCAGGATGGAGAAAAATGGACGGCGTTCCCGTACTCGACAAGGTAGCCGCTACTTTGCGGGCAATGTGTCCCGATTTTCCCATGCCGGTGACAATGACCCGGCCGTGGGATTCCATGATAAGATTTACGGCATTGACGAAGTTCTGATCCAATGTCGGAATTAATTTTTCAATCCCCTGTGCTTCCTGATGAAGCACGTCTCTTGCTTCTTCTAAAATATCCATCATATCGGCTCCCCTCACATTTCCGTACTTACGCTGTTTTTGGCAATGTCGCGAATGGCGACCATATCGCGAAGGACCTTTTCGACCTGCGACAAATACAGCATATTCGGGCCGTCGCTGAGCGCTTCGGCCGGGTTGTCATGGACTTCCATGAAAACGCCGTCGATGCCGGAACCTGCAGCAGCACGGGACAGATTGCCAATGAACTGGCGCTGACCGGACGATTGGGTACCGGCACCGCCCGGCAGCTGGACACTGTGGGTCGCATCAAAGACGACGGGATAGCCGAAGCTGCGCATAATCGGGAAGGAACGCATGTCGACGACCAGGTTATGATAACCCAGGCTGGCGCCCCGTTCGGTGAGCATGATATTTTCATTGCCCGAATGGACAATCTTATCGACGACATTTTTCATGTCTTCCGGAGCCAGGAACTGGCCTTTTTTTACGTTGACGCATTTACCCGTTGCAGCAGCGGCTTCGACCAGATCCGTCTGCCGGCAGAGAAAGGCCGGAATCTGGATGACATCCAGGACTTCGGCGGCCGCTTCCACCTGGTGGACTTCGTGGACGTCACTGACGACGGGAACTTGAAGTTCCTTTTTGATATCCCCTAAAATACGCAGGCCTTCTGTCAGACCCGGGCCGCGATACGACGTATATGACGAACGATTGGCCTTATCAAAAGAGGCTTTAAAAATATAGGGCAGGCCCAGTCGTTCGCAAATTTCTTTCATCTTGCGGCCAATGTTGAGCGTCCGTTCCGGATCTTCGATAACACACGGACCGGCCATGACAAAGAGGCTGCCGTTGCCGCCAACGATCGTATTGCCAACATGAATTTGTTTCACTGTTTCCATAGTCTATTCCCCTTTATGAGCAGATTCAGCAAAATAACGGCGGATGCGTGCAAGGTCATCCGGCGTATCGATGCCAATGAATTGATGATGCGTTTTTATCACTTTTATCTTATAACCATTTTCGAGAACTCGCAACTGTTCGAGGGACTCAACTTTTTCTGCCGGCGTCGGTTCCATCGCGGCATAAGCCAAGAGAAAGTCCCGGCGGTATGCATAAATCCCGATGTGTTTGTATGGTACCACGCCGCCATCTTCAAAAGCATGCCGCGGATACGGAATGAGGGAGCGTGAAAAATACATAGCTTCATCGCGCTGATTGAGGACGACCTTTACGGCACTCGGTTCATGATACTCTTCTTCAGTCAGAGGCGCTGCAACGGTAGCCATAGAAAGATCGGGCTCCTCTTCAAAAACCCGGCACAGATCGTCGATGACGTCCGGCGCAATGAGCGGTTCATCGCCTTGGACATTTATGATGACATCGGCATCGGGAAAGTGAGCTACGGCTTCGGCCAAGCGATCGGTCCCATTGGTATGGTCTTCCCGCGTCATGACGGCATGACCGCCAAAGGAAACGACAGTGTCATAAACTTTAGGATTGTCGACAGCGACGACGACAGCCGTCAGTTTCGAGGCCTTGGACGCCTGTTCATACACGCGCTGTACCATCGGTTTGCCGGCAATATCACATAAAGGCTTCCCCGGCAGGCGCGTCGAAGCGTAGCGCGAGGGAATGATGCATACAAAATTCATAGTTTATCCTCCAATACAGATTGCAAGACGGCATCTATTTTTTCTTGCCCTTCTACGATGTCAAGGGTAATGGCCAAGACGTACAAGGGAAGGTCGTATTCTTTTACAAGATCGGCGGGCAGCTTCACAGCGTCTTTTTCCGTCGTCACCAGGATACACTGCATCTCGGCAGCCATGTCGGCCATTCGCCGGATATCGGACGGCCCGTAATGATGGTGATCTTCAAAGCGAAGGACATCGGATACGGTAAAGCCGGCCCCTCGGAGGGTCTCTTCAAAAGAAGCGGGATTGCCGAGGGCCGATACGGCCAGGACCGGGCGTGCCAGAAGGTCGGCCGGCATGGCCTCTTCCGGGTGAAGACCCTGATCCCAGTTAAAAAAAGGAAGGACGGCCGAGGGCTTGTGGACCGATAAGGCCACGGGAGCCGACGAATTGTATCGTCGAAGGTCCTCTCGTATCTGAGCCACCGTCTCCGGCGCTACTTGGTCAACCTTGGTAATGATAAAGACGTCAGCCCGAGAAAGATGCTCCAAAGGTTCGCGCAGGATGCCTCTCGGCAGGACGTGGCCGTTTCCAAAGGGATTGGTTCCATCGATGAGGACGATGTCGACGTCTCGATAAAGCTGCCAGTGCTGGAAGCCATCGTCGAGGATGAGGATCTGAGCATCGAATTTTTCAACGGCCATACGGCCACTTACGGCCCGGTCCCGACCGACGAGGACGGGAATCCCCATGAGGCTCCTGGCCATGAGACTCGCTTCATCGCCCCCTTCTTCAGCCGTCAGGAGTACCATGCGACCATCGGACATGACCGAAGCGCCGCTCTTCTCCCGTTTCGAGTGATAACCTCGGTTGAGGAGGGCAACGCGCCAGCCCCGGGCAGAAAGTTCCTTGGCCAGCATACAGGCCATGGGCGTCTTCCCCGTCCCTCCGACGGTAATATTGCCCAAGCTGATGACGACGGCCGGGAGTCGTTCCTGCCGCTCCTCATGATCGGCAAAGGAGCGGTACTTCATGATGACGGCCTTTCGATAAATCCAAGAGGCGCCGCCAAGGAGGAGCAGAGCCGGCCAGTCCCACCAGTGATGTTCTTTGCTTCCTGTCAAATAATGAAAGTAAGCAGTTCCTGCCGTTCTCAAGGACATAGGCTCACCTCCCGGTCTGAATCGATTCCAACATTTCTTGCAGTTTATCTAAATTCTTACGAGTCGCCCCTTGATTTTCCTGAACGACGGCAATACAATTTCGCTTCATCGCTTCGGCCCGGTCGGGATTGATGAGGATGTCGAGACAAGTGTCGACAAATTCCTCTTCATTATTCACCATGACACAGGCACCGTGCCGACTGAGGAGCTCGAAGATTTCGACGAAGTTAAACATATTCGGTCCGACGACAATCGGTTTCCCGTGCGCCGCCGGTTCGAGGATGTTATGGCCTCCGATATGGGCCAAACTGCCGCCGACGAAGATTAAATCGCCCAGGCTGTACACCCGCCCCAGTTCACCGATGGTATCGAGGACGACACCGTCATAGGCCGAACGAACGGCTTTTCCGGCCATCATGTCACTGCGTTTGACCATGGTCACGCCATGTTTGATGCCTTCATCGACGATGAGGTCGGCTTGGTAAATATAGCGCGGTGCAATAATCAATTTGGCATCGGGAAAATGGTCGCGAATTTTCACAAAGGCCTTATATACCGGACTGTTTTCACCGCGGTGAGTACTGCCGGCAATCATGATGGGACTGCCTTCTGAAAAACCGAGTTCATGAAGGAAGCGCTTCTTCTCTTCTTCCGTTACGATGCCATAAGTTTGGTCGTACTTGGTGTTGCCTGTGACGATGACCTTATTGGGATCGGCGCCGATATCGATGATGTACTGGGCATCGATATAGCTCTGCATGCAGAACATGCGAATCGTCGACAAGACGCGGCGCGTAAAGAAGGTGATCAGGCGGTAGCGAACGGCACTGCGCTGACTGATACGGCCGTTCATCATCATGACCGGAATCTTTTTGTCAGCGGCAATGCGCAGAAAGTTAGGCCAGATTTCCGTTTCGACTAGGACGATGGCCTGCGGATTGACGATGGTCAGGATGCGGTTGGTCAAATAAGGCAGATCCAAAGGGAAGTAGAGTATCCCGTCGGCCCCTTTAATGATTTGATGGGCCATGCGGAACCCCGTCGCCGTGACGACCGATACGATGATGACTTCATCGGGGTGTTTTTTTCGCATTTCACGCACAATGGGGCTGGCCGCTACGATTTCACCGACCGAGGCGGCATGGACCCAAATGGCATGGCGATTGGATATTTTTTCTTTTAATTCATCCGGCAAAAAGCCGATGCTCTGTTTGATACGCTGATAAAAACCTTCTTCATGGATCAAGCGGTAAATCAACATGGGAATGAGGGTCGCCCAATAAATGAGAAGGAGAATATTATACAGCCAGTACATCGGATGGGATTTTAAATTCTTCATCGCTATCAACCTTCTGAAGCTTCTTTCTTATCGTTAAATTGAACGGCGTAAAGGTGTGCATAAAGGCCGTCTTTGGCCAATAATTCGGCGTGAGTCCCCGTTTCCACAATGTGACCATGGTCGATGACGACGATGTTGTCGGCGTTGCGGACCGTGCTCAGACGATGGGCGATGACGACGGCCGTCCGGCCTTCCATGAGTCGATCCAGGGCAGCCTGGACAATTTTTTCACTTTCCGTATCGAGGGCGGACGTCGCTTCATCGAGGATGAGAATGCGGGGATTTTTGAGAATAGCCCGGGCGATAGCAATGCGCTGGCGCTGACCGCCGGACAAGGAGTTGCCCCGATCGCCGACGAGGGCGTCATAGCCGCCGGGCAGTCTCATAATAAATTCGTGGGCATTGGCAGCCTTGGCGGCCGCGACGATTTCTTCTTCCGTCGCGTCGAGCCGGCCGTATAGGATGTTTTCCCGAACACTGGCATTAAAGAGCATCGTCTCCTGCGGCACGAGGCCGATTTGCTGGCGCAGGGAGGCAAAGGTGACGTCCCGGACGTCGATGCCGTCGATCAAGAGACGTCCTGCCGTAACGTCATAAAAACGAGGCAGTAAATTGGCCACCGTCGATTTTCCGGCCCCGCTGGGACCGACGAGGGCAACGACTTCGCCCGGACGGACTTCGAGATTAAAGTCGGTCAAAGCCGGGTGTTCTTTATCATAAGCAAAGGAAACATTGTCAAAGGTCACTTCCCCTTTTACTTGCGGCAGGGTTACAGCACCGTCTTTTTCCTTAACGTCGGGCACGGTGTCGATCGTTTCAAAGACGCGGTCGGCAGCGGCCAGAGATTTTTGGATGTCACCGTAGATTTCACTGATGCGGCGAACGGGATTAGCCAAGTTAATGGCATAGATGAGGAAGGCAATCAAGGCGCCGGCCGTCATTTCTCCGTTGATGACACTCATGCCGCCATACCAGATGATACCGGTTACGGCAATGGCCGCAAAGAACTGGATAAACGGCGTCAATAAAGACGTCAGCCGGGTCGTGTTCATGAGAGCCCAGAAGTTGCGGTCGTTTTGCAGCATGAAACGCCGGATTTCAAAGTCTTCGCGGTTAAAGGAACGAATGATGCGAATGCCGGAAATGGCTTCTTCAAGCAGAGACGTAATATCTGCCATCTTGCCCTGTACGTCGTGGCCGGCACGGCGCAGGCGGGAACCGAAGAAGTTGATCGTAAAGACGACGAGAGGCACGATGACCAAGGTCAGGAGGGTCAGCTTCCAATAGAGGAAAATCATCGATGCCAAAGAACCGACGAGGATGACGGCTTCCTGAACGAAAGAAATGAGGTTGCCGGCAATGGCCGTCTGAAGGGCCGTGACGTCATTGGTCAGGTTGCTCATGATATTGCCCGTCTTATGCTTATCAAAATAAGAAAGAGACAGGGTCTGCAAATGACGGTACAGTTTTTCGCGGATATCATTGACGATTTTCTGACCGACGAAGCTCATGAGATAGCGTTCGCCAAAGTAAAAGACGCCGCGCAGTAAAAACAGGACCAAGATGCCGATGACGATAAGGTTCAAGGTATAAATGTCTTTATTGGCCAATACCTTGTCGATGACGTCCTTGATCAGCCAGGGGACGACGACGTTGCTCGCCCCGGACAGGGCCATACAGATGACGGCGAAAACGAGCCGTGTCTTATAGGGTTTGATGAAAGTTAATAATCGTTTATAACCTTGCCAACTATTGTACTGCTTCATGAATACCTCTTTCTCTTGCAAAAGTTAAGACAGCCTGGGCTGTACGCATGACAGCTCCTGATTCCCCCATCGTGCGGCGCACGGCAGAAAGGTCCTCACAGAGCTTCGACCGATGCGGTCCGTCGTCCAACATGGGAAGGACGGCGTCAGCAATATTATCCGGCGTCACGTCATCCTGCCACAGCTCGGGAATCACCCTGCGGCCCATGATGATGTTGGGTAGTCCGATACTTTCAATATGTACCAGAATCTTGGAAAGCCAATAGGTCAGGCGATTGACGCGATACACGAGAAGGGTCGGAAGCCCCATAAGGGCTGTTTCAAGGGTTGCCGTCCCCGAAGCTGCAATGGCAGCCGTACTGATATTCATCATGTCATAGACATTGCCTTCTCCGACGGCGACAGCCATGCCGGAAGATGCAATGATATCATCAAGCATGGCTCTATCGATGGTCGTAGCCCGCGGGATGAGAAATTGCAGGTCTCCGTGGTCGCGCTCCAGCTGTTTCGCCGCTTCCAACATACACGGAAGCAGGCTTGTCACTTCCTGGACGCGGCTCCCGGGCATGAGAAGGATCGTTCGCTTCTCTTCCGAAAGGCCGAACTTCAAAAAGGCGTCGTAACGGCTCAGGCTCGGATGGACGCTGTCTAAAAGGGGATGCCCCGTATAGAGGACATTCGTCCCTATGTCTTCGTAGAGCTTGGCTTCAAAGGGGAAAAGGGAAATGGCCAAATCCGTATATTTTGCAATCGTCTTCCCCCGGCTCTTATGCCAGGCCCAAATGGTCGGCAGAATGTAATAAATGACAGGAATTCCGGCAGCTTTGGCGGCCTTTATAAGGCGCATATTAAAGCCCGGATAGTCGATGCAAACGAGGACGTCGGGCTTTTCCTTCTTCATCGTATCGACTAGAAAATCGCGGAGGCGAAAGAAAAAAGGAATCTTGCGGATAATCTCACCGATGCCGATGACGCCCAAATTATCGATATCATACACGATATCGACACCGGCGGCTCTCATCTTTTCGCCGCCCATACCGAGCAGTTCGATGTCCGGCGCCAGTTGTTTCAAAGCTCGTGCCAAATTGGCGCCGTGGAGGTCACCGGACGCTTCACCGGCAGAAAACATAATCTTCATAGGATCTCCCGTCAAAAGTTCTTATCAACAGCACAGATAACGATGCCGTGGCTGTCCGCCAGGCGCAGGACTTCATCTTGTTCGACAAAAAGGGTCCGTCCGGCTTCCATGGCAAGGACATTACAGTTGCTTTCAATCATGGACAAAATCGTCTGCTTGCCAACGGCCGGCACATCGAAACGAGGGTCCTGGTTGGGTTTTGCTACTTTGACGACAACCGATTTTTCACGGCCGAGAGCCCCGCCGCGGCGAATACAGGCATCGGTCCCTTCAATGGCTTCGACAGCCATGACGGCCTTATGCTTAACGACGACGGTCTGGCCGATATCCATACCGCCCATGGCCTTGGCCGTCACGAAGCCGAAGCGGATATCGTCTTCTTCCCCCTCCGTCGGCTTGCGGCGCGACAAGACACCGATGGCCGGCATGAGATCCTTCAAATACAAGGTCTGGTCGACGACTTCAAGGCCGTCTTTAGCCAGTTCATCGACGATGGCCAGCATGATCGTATCGTCCTTGCGATTCCGCAATTTCGCCAACAGTTTAATGGCCCGCAAATCGGGAAACTTAAGTCCCTTAAAGAGGATTTCCTTGGTAACCTTCCCGATCATGGTAACTTTCGAGACGTCATTTTTTTTGAGAGTCTTAATGATTTTATCCAACTTGGCAACGTTGATATCGTAGTATGCATCGGCTTCCGCTGCCAGTTCCGGTTCGACATCGCCGACGACGGCGATGACGACAACTTCATATCCCAGGTGTTTTGCAGCACGCATAAACTCGACAGGAAGCTTACCGATACCGGCCAAGAGCCCAACTTTTTCCATAGCAATCATCCTTATTCATAAAGAGAAATATTTATCTCTATATTATACAAAAAAACAGGTCCCTTGTCAGTAAAAAAAGGGCTATCGCAGGTGCGACACCCCTTTTACTCACTGGCTGCTGCCTAATCCTTTGTTCCTCGGCAAATACCGCGGTCGGCATTGCGAAGGAAGCGGAGAAAATGTTCTACTTCTTCGGAACTGTCCAGTTCCTGTTCCATTTCAAAAATAGCCTGGCGCAAATTGAGTCCGGAACGGTACAAGATGCGGAATGCTTTTTTCAATTCCCGGCGGACATCTTCCGGTACACCGGCCCGGGAAAGACCGACACTGTTAAGGCCGATGCAACGTGCAGGCTGACCATCGGCAATTACGAAGGGCGGAATGTCCTGTACGACTTTCGCCAGGCCGCCGATCATGCTGTTGCGGCCGATCTTGACAAACTGATGAACGCCGGCAATACCGCCGATGACGACCCGATCTTCAACGGTAACGTGACCGGCAAGGCCGGCACAGTTGCTCATGATGACGTGGTTGCCGACGACGCAGTTGTGGGCAACATGGGTACAGGCTTGGAACAGGCAGTCATTGCCGATTCGCGTTTCTTCCCCTTCCCCCGTCGCCGTGCTGACCGTCACGAATTCCCGGAAAACCGAGCGGTCGCCGATGATAAGAAAACTCTTTTCACCGTGATATTTTAAGTCCTGCGGTTCCGAACCGATAGAACAGCTCGGGAAAAACCGGCAGTCCTTACCAATCGTCGTCCAGCCGTCAATCGTAACATGGGCCATGATTTCTGTTCCGTCACCAATGGTGACATGAGGCCCGATAACGGCATACGGTCCGATTTTAACACCGGCCCCGATTTTCGCCTGCGGGTCTATAACAGCCGTCGGATGTATCATGCTCTGACGCATGTTATTCGTTTCCTCGGTCATTAAAGTCACTCCTCGCTTCCCTGTCCCTAAAAGAGACAGTCGCTTAAATTCATAAATATCTACGTATACAGTCGCAGGAAGGACGATTTATTTCGCCCGGCAAAATCAAGCCATTTCCTGCAATATTCCCCTTTATGCTGCTAAATACGCCTGTTTAGCTCATTATTTCACATAAAGTCAATTTTATTGATTACTTTTTCGGATTCTGTCCCGGCATGAGGGCAAAGAGATATTCCCCTTCGGCGCAGAGGATATCACCGACGTGACACTGAGCCTTGACCTTGCCCATACGGCCCTTTACCTTTTCGATGTCAGCCCGCATGACCAACTGGTCGCCGGGGATGACGGGATGGCGGAAGCGGATTTTATCGATGCCCGTAAAGAAGGGAATGAGGCCGCGGTTTTCTTCAGGATACAAGAGGGCAATACCGCCGACCTGGGCCATGGCTTCGGCAATGAGGACGCCCGGCATAACCGGCTTGCCCGGAAAGTGGCCTTGGAAAAATTGCTCATTAAAGGTCGCATTCTTGATGCCGATGGCATATTTCATCGGTTCCAATTCAATGATCCGGTCAATAAGCAGCATGGGATAGCGATGCGGCAAAATTTCCATAATATCAGTTACTTCCAAAGTCATGAGAATTCCTCCTTAGCTCACTGTAGTTCTTCAAAAATCTGATGTGTCAGCTGGTTGTTTAAGTTATGGCTCGATTTGACGGCAATGACATGTCCTTGTATCGGTCTTCCGAGTAAAGACAAATCACCGACGATGTCGAGCACCTTATGGCGGACCAATTCGTCATCGGAGCGCGGAACGGACAGGCACGACGTCTTATCATAGACGACGACATTTTCAATCGTACCGCCCTTGCCAAGGCCCAATTTCTTCAGCATTTCCAATTCTTCTGTAAAGGCGATTGTCCGGGCAAAGGAAATCTGCTCAATGTACGAAGTCTTGGTGACGGTCTCGTCAAAAAACTGGACGCCCAGCATCGGGTGCGGATTGATAGATGTAAAGGTAATGCGGAATCCATCGTAAGGCACAAGGGCGATAAACTTATCTCCGTCCTGAATGAGATGCTGTTTCTGTATGACCAGCGGTCGGCGCGGCACATCGAGCTCACGGACTCCCGCCTCTTCAATGAGCTTGACAAAAGTCAGACTGCTGCCATCGGCAACGGGCGGTTCGACGGAATCCATTTCGACAAAGCAGTTGTCGATTTCCATCCCATAAAGGGCCGACAGCAGATGTTCTACCGTAAAGACCTTGGCGCTCCCCTTTTCCAGGGTCGTCGCCCGCATCGTATTGGTTACATTCGTCAGATGGGCTTGTACAGACGGTTTTTCCGGCAAATCGGTCCGAATAAAAACAATCCCTGTATCAGCCGGAGCCGGGCGCAGTACCATATGAACTTCGTTGGCAGCATGCAGGCCGATCCCGTTAAATGAAACGTCATGAGCCAGTGTCGTTTGTGCTGTCTGTGACATAGGCAGGCCCCTCCTTTCCTGTTACGAGTAAGACAAATAATTTTTTCGTAATTTTTTTTATAATTTTTTTCATGCTTTTTTATTATACCTTATCGAGAGGCCATATGACAAGTAATTGTTCACCCGGCCCCTTGCGCCAAACAAAAAGGAGCTGCCTTTAGAGACAACTCCTTTTTGTTTCAATCGCTGTTACTTCAGTAGTTCATAGACAGAGGATACGACATCGTCCCAAGTTCCGATTTGGGTCTGTTCACCGGCAATCGTATCGCGGCCGGCCTTGCATTGACGCGCAACGGACGTTGGCGACGTGCCGTTATATGTGTTACGCTGTTTGACGCACGTTTCGATATCCAAGTAATGATGGATATCTTCGGCGAAGAGCGGGCTCATGGCCTGCAGCTCTGACAGCGATAACTGCTGTAATACCTTGCCCTGTTCGATGCAGTAGTGGACGGCTTTTCCGACGACGGCATGGGCTTCACGGAAAGGAAGTCCTTTTTTGGCCAGGTAGTCGGCCATATCGGTAGCGTTCGAGAAATCGCTTTCCAGTACTTCCCGCATATGTTCACCATTGACCGTCATCTTATCGATCATAGCGGCATAAATGGTCAGGGCAAATTTCAAATTGTCGATAGCATCAAAGACGCCTTCCTTATCTTCCTGCATGTCCTTGTCATAGGCCATGGGAATGCCCTTCATCATGGTAAGGACGCCCATGAGATGGCCGTAAAAGCGGCCGGTCTTGCCGCGGACGAGTTCGCAGATATCGGGATTCTTCTTCTGGGGCATGATGGACGAACCCGTGCAGTGGGAATCGTCGAGTTCGATGAATTTAAATTCCGAGCTCGACCAGAGGATGAATTCTTCCGACAGGCGGCTGAGGTGCATCATGAGAACGGCGGCAAATTCCAGGAAAGCAATGATATAATCCCGGTCGCTGACGGCATCGAGACTGTTGTCATAGAGTTTCCCAAACTTGAGCGTCTCAGCGACAAAGGGTTGATCCAAGGGATAGGTCGTCCCGGCCAGGGCACCGGCACCAAGGGGCATCATATCGGCCATCTCCCAAGCGTATTTCAAGTGGATGAAGTCGCGGGAAAGCATCGAGAAATAGGCCATGAGATGGTGGCTGAAGAGGATCGGCTGAGCCCGCTGCAGGTGTGTATATCCCGGCATGATGACGTCGCTGTACTTTTCAGCAGCCTTTACAAGGGACGCTTGGAGCTTGACTAAGAGGCCGGCAATGGCGGCGATTTCCCGACGAATATAGAGATGGGTATCGAGGGCCACCTGGTCGTTGCGGCTCCGCCCCGTATGAAGGCGTTTTCCCGCTTCGCCAATGGCATCGGTAAGTCTCTTTTCAATATTCATATGAATATCTTCGAGTTCGACAGAGAAGTCAAAGTTCCCGTCTTCGATTTGCTGGAAAATAACCTTCAAGCCTTTTACGATGGCGTCCTTATCCGCTTCCGAAATGATGCCTTCCTTGGCCAGCATCGTCGCATGGGCGATGCTGCCGCAAATATCTTCGGCGTACATCCGGCAGTCAAACTGAATGGATGCATTGAAGGCTTCTACACTTTTATCTGTGGCCTTAGTGAACCGGCCGCCCCATAACTTCATTCTAAATGCAGGCAGGATACTCCGGCCTCTTAGGTCGGAGAGAAATGCCCGCTTCACCTCACTTTCTTGAAATACTGGAGTTTTAGTAACATATATGATATGGTGGTCTTGATGAAAGCCATATATTCTTAGAAAGGCCGGTGAGAAAAAGTGTCCGACCTAATCAAAACGATAAAACTTCGCCTCCATGTTTCTCCGGAACAAGAAATTCTGTTTCGCCAAATGACGGAGCAGTATCGTCAGGCTTGTAATTTTGTGTCGCGATATATCTTCGACAATCAATTCAATTTGGCTTACCAAAACCTTAACCAAGCACTGTACCGCAATCTCCGCGAACGGTTTGGGCTGAAGTCGCAGCTGGCACAGTCATCCATCAAGACGGTTATCGCCCGTTACAAAACCGTTAAGGAACAACTCTTCCAAAAGCCATACAAATACAAGGACCAAGATGGCAGCTGGAAATACATAACGAAAACGCTCGAATGGCTTTGGAAGCCCATCTTCTTCAAGCGCCCGCAAGCGGATTTGGTTCGCAATCGTGATTACAGCTTCGTGGATAACGGCCAAAGCCTGTCTATCAACACCCTTGGCAAACGAACCCGGTGTATCTTTGAAGGCAAGCATTTTGCAGAATACCTCGATGGCTCATGGAATCTCGGTACGGCCAAACTGGTTGAACTCAAAGGCCTGTGGTATCTGCATATCCCAGTCACCAAAGCGGTTGAAGGTTTCCAAAAGGAAAACGTCCGTCACGTTGTCGGGATTGACCGTGGCTTGCGATTCCTGACTGTCAGTTACGATGAACAAGGTAAAACAGAGTTCGTTTCTGGGCGAAAGATTGCTACCAAACGACATAAGTTCCTCAAAATCAGACAGCAGCTCCAATCCAAAGGCACAAAATCTGCAAAGCGCAGACTCAAAGCCCTTTCCGGACGAGAGAACCGTTGGATGTCCGATGTAAATCATCGGATTTCTAAGACACTCGTTACGAAATATGGCAAGGATACATTGTTTGTGCTGGAAGATTTGACGGGTGTCAGCTTTGAAGCATCAAATCTCTCCCAAACTGCAAATCAGAACTATGACCTGCGGAGCTGGACTTTCTATCAGCTTGAGCAATTTCTGACCTACAAGGCTCACGAAAACCGCTCGGAAGTATTAAAAGTCTCGGCCAAATACACCTCTCAACGTTGCCCGAAATGCAGTACAATCCACAAGGAAAACCGTAAGCCTCACAAGCACCTGTATCGCTGCCAGTGCGGATACCAATCCAACGATGACCGTATCGGAGCTATGAATATCCAGCATCTTGGTACGATGTGGATTTCCGGAGAGAATCACCCTCGTTACGAGAGAATTGCAACTGCCTCGGAGTAAATCTCCTTGGCAAAACGGGCATCGTCAGCTGTCCGATGATGTAGGCAGAATTAGGGAGATGTTGTTCTTAGCATCGCTACTACCTGTGTTTCTCTGACTTACAAGCTCCCGCTGCTATAAGCAGGAGTCGTTGACATCATTCGCTCCTTATTATTTACCCTGTTTTTCAACATGCTGCTTCATCAGGGCCCGCATCTTGAGGGGCAGTCCGAAGAGGTTGATGAACCCTTCGGCATCCGTCTGGTCATAGACATCGTCTTCGCCAAAAGTAACGAATTCTTCATTGTATAAAGAATAAGGCGACGTCGAGCCGGCACTGATGATATTGCCCTTGTAGAGTTTCAAAATAACCTGACCGGTAACGGTCTGCTGCGTTTCATCGACGAAAGCCGAAAGAGCTTCGCGAAGCGGCGAGAACCATTTACCATCATAGACGAGTTCGGCAAACTTGTTGGCTGCCGTTTCTTTATAGTGGAAGGTGTCGCGGTCGAGGCAGAGGTATTCCAATTCTCTGTGAGCATACATGAGGATGGCACCGCCCGGATTTTCATAAATACCGCGGCTCTTCATGCCGACCAAACGGTTTTCAACGATATCGACGATGCCGACGCCATTGCGGGCACCGATTTCATTGAGGACCGTAATCAAGGTTACGGCATCGTGTTTTTCACCGTTGACGGCGACAGGAACCCCTTTTTCAAAATCGATGGTAACGTATTCCGGAGCGTCCGGAGCCTGTTCCGGCGTCTTGGTAACCATGTAGACCATGTCTTTCGGAGCATTGGCCGGATCTTCGAGGTCATCGCCTTCATGGCTTAAATGCCAGATATTCCAGTCCATGCTGTAGGGATAAGGATTTTCTTCCGATTTATAATCGATAGGAACGTTGTGGGCTTCAGCATAAGCCAGTTCGTCTTCACGAGATTTGAGGTCCCACATCCGCCACGGTGCGATAAGGGTCATTTCCGGAGCCAGGGCTTTCACCGTCAATTCAAAACGAACCTGGTCATTCCCCTTACCCGTAGCGCCGTGGGCAATGGCTTCAGCCCCTTCTTTTTTAGCGACTTCAACGAGTTTTTTAGAAATGAGCGGACGGGCAAAGGACGTGCCAAGGAGATATTTTCCTTCGTAAACGGCACCGGCTTTTACCGTCGGCCATACGTATTCTTCCATAAATTCCTTCTTGATATCCATGACGTACACTTTAGAAGCACCGGAAGCATAGGCTTTCTTTTCAATGGCTTCAAAGTCATCCGGCTGGCCGACGTCGGCACAGGCAGCAATGACTTCGGCACCGGGATAGTTTTCCTTTAACCAAGGGATGATAACCGATGTATCGAGTCCGCCGGAATAAGCAAGGACAATTTTTTTAATTTCTTTTTTCGTATTGCTCATGATAAGTTCCTCCTCTATCGAATGAACGACTGCGATTGATGGTAAGTTTTATTCTGTCTACGTTTGATAGTATACATCAGACAGAAAAATTATGCAAGTATTTTGCATAAAAATTTTACATGTTTTTTTAACGCCTTCTCAAAGTTCCATCGGCCTCTAAAGTATAGTATAATAGGGATGTTTAATAGGAGGAATGTGATGAAACGAAAATACATCGCCATTTTCATCTTGGCCTTTGCCCTCTGCGCCGGCTGGAATATCATCTTCGACGCACCGAAAACGACGAAGCCGCCGACCGGGACAACGAGCCGGATAAAGGAAACAACCGAGCCCCAAGGGACTTGGCCGGCACCGCTCCAGCCTCTTGAAGCCAGTCTGTATCCCTATTTACACTTTCATCAGGCCATGGATGCCAAGATCAAAAAGATTCCCGTCTATGTGGCCATCGGAGCCATCTCCAAACCGATGCAGCACGCTGTCGTAGCCACTGAAGACCGCCGCTTCTATTCCCATGGAGCCATCGACCCCATTGGCATCGGTCGGGCTGTTTTGACCAATATTCAATCCGGTGAAACCGTAGAAGGCGGCAGTACCCTGAGCCAGCAAGTCGTAAAAAATGTTTTTCTGTCCCAAGACCGGACCATCGCCCGGAAAGCTCAGGAATTCGTCATGGCCTTCTTATTGGAGCAAAATTACAGCAAAGATGAAATTTTAGAAATCTACCTCAATACGGCATATTTTGGGGCCAATGCGACCGGCATCGACGATGCCGCCCGGACCTATTTTACGACGTCGCCGGAAAAATTAGACCTGGCCCAAGCTTCCATGCTGGCCGGCCTGGTGCAAGCTCCGACCTATTATAACCCTCTGCAAAACTATCCGGCTGCCAAAGCCCGGCAAAAAATCGTCTTGACCCTCATGACCGAACAAGGCTATATCAGCCCGGAACAAAGTAATGACGCTTACAAAAAAGACCTCGGATTACAACGTGATGTGACCCCGAAAAGTTAGACTTTTATTTCCGAGCAACCCGAAATAGTTGCTCGGAATTTTTTTATGCAGTTTGATTGGCTAGCCGATAGGCACTCGGGCTCTGCCATCCAAGCTTTTCCTTAATCCGATTTACGTTGTAATACTCAATAAATTGAATAATCGCATCGGCTAACTCCTGATAACTATGATACGTTTTCCCGTAGTAAATTTCCTGTTTTAAGATTCCAAAGAAGGTTTCCATCGGTGCATTGTCGTAGCAATTTTCCTTCCGTGACATGCTTTGGAAGATATTGTTGGCTTTTAGCGCATGCTGGTAAGCTCTCATTTGATAGCCCCATCCGCGATCGGAGTGGAATGTTCTTCTAAACTGAGCATCTGCCGTTACTTCAATGGCTTTCTTTTGCGCTGCCAGTATCGATTCAGCTGAAGGAGTCGGGCTGATCGAATAGCTTATGATTTCACAATTATACAAGTCTAAAAAAGGATTTAAATACAATTTTCTGATTCTAATTACTCCGCCTTCATCTAATTCGTAGTACTTGAATTCTGTCGTATCAGTTGTGATTTTTTGATGAGGCTTGGTGCTGCCAAAACGCCTACGAATACGATTTTTCTCGATGTGTCCTTTTACTCCTCGGTACGAACTATATTTTCGACTTTTCCGGGCATACGACCTGACTTGGAGTTTGAATTTCTGGATAATACGTTGTAATTTCTTCTTATTTACTACGATGCCACGATTCCTTAACATAGCTAATATCCGGCGGTATCCATAATTCGGATGGACGTTTCGAATTTCATCGATGACAGCTTTGAGGGCCAGATCCGGGTCTTCCTGTTGAAACTGTTTTTGCCAATACATAAAGGTAGATTTGGGGAAGCGAACGGCCGCAAGAATCTCTTTTAAGGGGTAGTCTCTTCGGAGATCACAGATGATTCTTGCGATTCTTTCGTTTTTCGAGCGTCCTCGAGTCGCAATCTCCTCAGTTCTTTTAAAAAGCGAATCTCTATCTCCGCATAACGAAGCTGCTGTTCTAATTCTAGAATTCGTTGTTGTTCCGGGGATAACGCTTTGAATTCCTTGGAGTTTATCTTGATAGATTTCTTTTTCTTTGCTGTCGTGTTATCTTCGCTTTTTTTCATGACAGATGGCCTTCCTTTCGGTCGCTCCACAAAGGCTGACGCGCCGTCTTTCATGAATTCCTTTTTCCACCTGGCAACTAATGATGGATTCCGTAAGCCATATTTTAGAGCGATTTGTTGATAAGATAATTCACTGGTTAAATATGACTCTACCACAGATTGCTTAAATGATGAAGTATAGACTTGTTGATTTCTCGTTCTTACTAATCCCTGAATTCCGAACGTTTGATAGGCCGCTACCCAAATACGTAACTGTTTGGTTGATTTAATCCCATATTGGTGGGATATTTTTTCATAACTACCCTCATCATTGAGATAGGCAGTGACAAGTTTCAGTTTAAATTCAGTGCTGTATTTCACCATAAAAAATGACCCCCTAAAGCTAGATTTTAGGTCCAACTTTAGGGGGTCGGTTTAACGGTAATCGGAGGTCTTTTCACAGCCTTAGGGGCTACTGTTTTTGAACACGGCTCATCGTATCTTGCGCAAAAGCTCGAGCCTGATCGAGGTTCAATTCGCTTTCATCGACGGGAACCTGCATGTATTTATCCTTATCCGTCCAGGTGACATAGGTTCCGATGACGCCACTGCCGGGTTTTAAAAGTTCCACAGCACCGCGCAGGTGTTTCGAAGCCTGGTCCGAATAGGGATCATCATGAAGGGTTGCAAAAACAGCTACGTTGTTGTTTTTAATCTGTCTCAAAGCTTCCTGACCCTTGGGATCAGCCTGATCTTTATCGCTCCAAAAGCCGACGAAAACGCAGTCATAGCCGGAAAGATCTTTCGGCATTTCATCGACGCTGACGCAGGGCGTCCCTTCGGGAAGACCGGATACAACGGCCTCGGCAATCTGTTTGGTGCGGCCGGTCTGGGATGAATATACTACAATGGCGTTCATCTCAACATCTCCTTTTACTATGTAATATTTTAATACTATTTTAATATTCATTGATATTTATTATCGTTTATTGTAGTATATCATGAAACAGCCGCATTTGTCCAATAGTTTTTTTATTAATAATAAGTTTATTTTTTATAATATTAAGTACAAACTTTAAACAATAAAGTTCGCATGACTTATACCTGCTTTATGAAAATAAATTCTCAAAAATCAGAAGGTTGTTCAATAACCTTGCCCGGATTCAGGATCCACTTAGGATCTACGGCACTTTTCAAGGTCTTCATCAGGTCGAGTTCAGCCGGGTCCGTATATTCTTCCATATATTTGAGCCGCTTCAAACCGATTCCGTGTTCGCCGGACAGACGACCGCCCAGATTATATACATAAGTATACGCCGTCGACCGGAACTCCTTCAATTGCTGCTCCCAAGCGTCATCGCTCATATCACATTTTAAAATCTGAAAATGCAGGTTGCCGTCGCCGGCGTGGGCCAGGCAGAAGATACGAAAGTCGTATTTTTTACTTTCGTTGACCAAATGCTGAATGCAGTCAGCAATCTTAGGAACGGGAACGACTAAATCTTCCGACGTAGCCACTTTCGAAAAAGCCCGCGTACTTTCCAGGCAGTTGCGGCGGACCTTCCATACCCGGTCGTCGGCTTCGACGATATCCGTAGCCCCGCATTCTTCACAGACGGCAGCCAGTTTTTCCATCTTATCGTCCAATTCATCTTCGTTGAAGGTTTCGATTGAAATGATGTCGTAACAGCCGTCTTCGTAATGGGGCAGCTTTAAGTCGCTGTAATCGCTGGCGCTGCGGACGAAATTGTTGTCCATGAATTCGACCGACGTCGGGTTGAGGCCGGCCTTAATGAGTTTCGGGACCAGGGCCGTCGCCTTGGCAAGGTCGGTAAAGACGGCCAGGACGTCGAGTTTATACGGCGGCAGGGGCACGAGCTTCAGCGTCGCCTTGGTAATGATGCCCAACGTCCCTTCGGAACCGATGATCAGCTGATCCAGGCAGAAGCCCGTAGAGCACTTTTGAAGGGTCGCACCGAGGTTTACGATTTTACCCGTCGGCAAGACGGCTTCGATGGCATAGACCTGGTGGCGCGTCGTACCGTAACGGACGGCTTTATTGCCGCCGGCATTGGTTGCCAGGTTGCCGCCAATGAGACAGCTGTCGGAACTGCAGGGGTCACCGGCATAAAGCAGTCCCTTTTCGCGGGCTGCATTCTGGATGTCAATCGTCCGAACGCCGGCTTCAACGGTCATATACATGCCGTCTTCGTTCAGCTCAAGGATTTTGTTCATCCGTTCCATGAGCAGGACGATGCCTTCATAGGCCGGAACGGCACCGCAGCTGACACTGGTACCGGCACTGCGCGGCGTGACTGGTACGCCAAATCGGTTGGCAATCTGAAGGACTTCGGATACCTCTTCGGTATTCGCCGGCAAGACGACGACTTCCGGCGTCCGCCAAAAAGACGGGGCCAGGCTTTCATCCGACTTATACACGTCGAGGACGGTCGGATCGGTCTTGACGTATTTATCGCCAACGGCATTTTTTAAAGCTTCTAACACTTCATCGGTAACCGGATTATATGTTTTCATCGTAAAATCCCCTTTGCTGTTTCGCAGAAATGGAACTGAGGTTTCGCCCAGCGCAACTGCATTTTTTTAATTTTATGATTATTATAGTACAGGCGCCCCTATTTGTCTCGAAAATTTCAAAAAAAGGATATATCCCTTTATCATTTTATTTATATCTTCCCTCTATCTTAAAGAAAAGTTAAATCCATGGGTTTTATATAAAAAAAAGAAGCTGTCTTAAAAGACAGCTTTCTCTATCGATCGCACGCGACGGCAGATGCTGAAAAAAAGTCCTTATAGCACGGGAAAGGTCGCTGCCACATGGCCCATGACGGTAACGGTATAATCCTCAGGAAGGTTTTCCTGCGCTTTTTCCCAAGCCTCTTCCAAAGATGCCGCCGGAATGAGGCCGCTCTGACGAATAATATCAAAGTTTTCAGGCCGGGTTACGACATAGACGGCCTGCATGGAACGGAAAATGCAATGGGACTTGAAGGCTACAAAGGCCGGAATGGAAAAGTCGGCCCGTAAGTCTTGTTCAAAAGCCGCCATGTCGCTGCGGAAGAACCAATCTGTGAAGACGGCCGGTTCTTTGATATCGGGGCAGTCGAGGGTGAGGATCATCGTGCCGCCGGGCTTCGTCGCAAAAACAGCATTCATGGGGGCCTTCATGCTCTGATAGAGGTTCATGTCCTTGGGATAGCCACCGGCAGAGGCCAAGGTGATATCTGCTTTTTCAGCAATGGGCACGCTGGCAAAGGAAAGAAGGTCATCACAGCCCTTCTTCCAGGCTGCATACCAGTGACCGCCGACGACTTCGGCCAGATCCCCGTCTGCCGAAAAAACGGTATTGACCAGGAAGCAGGGATTCAGCAGTGCCGCGGCCTGCTTCATATCGTCGTGAAGGGGGTTATCCTCTAAGAGACTCGTTTCACAGCGTTCATTGCAGCCGCCGCCAACGTCTTCAGTGAGCGCCAAGGCATGGTTACGCATGATTGTTTCATAGCCGGCAATCCCCGGCAAAACAGCCTTGCGGCCACCGCCAAACCCGGCCATGGGATGGAAGGATACAGCACCGGTTACGATAACCTTATCGGCCCGAACTGCTTCGGCATTAAGCCAGATATCATTACCGTGGCTCGTCGTACCGACTTTCAGAAGATTATCCTTATCGCGGCAGTCATGATTGATGATGGTAAGGCGACTTACCATGTCTTTACCGCAGACCATTTCATCTTCTTCCGGCGTATGAGCCCGGTGAGTCCCCTGAGCCGTAATGACCTTGATCTGCTCATCAGGAATACCGGCCAGATTCAATTCATTTACAATGACCGGCAGCATCTGTGCCGTATGGACAGGGCGCGTGATGTCACTGACGATGATGGCAACCGTATCCCCGGGCGCTACGACGTCGGCCAAGGGAAGGCTGTCAATGGGTTGGCGCAGGGCCTTTCGGACAGCGGCGACCTCATCGGGGACGGCATTTACATGATTCCCATGTAAATCATATAATATGTGTGTTTCATCAAGGGAAATCGTCTGTTCCCCTTTCCCAAAGGGAAGTGAATAGGTTTTCATAAAAAAAGTACCCTTCTATCAAAATAGATTCCAATGTCCCATATACAAGGCGACAAGGGAGCGTATGAATAAACAGACAAACAAAATATAGGTCAAAACATAGAGAAAGTTTTCAAAGTCTTCCATGTGCTCAGAACGTTCATAAATTTCGTGAAAATGCTCGAGTAAAAAATGTCCCATTTGAAAGTCCCTTCCTTATCCGTCTTGATGAGGGAATAATTCATGGACGCGTCGAGCCGACTCTTCATCTTGGCGAATCCCTTTCAGCAGGGTGCGTTCTGAATTTTCCATATGTTTTTTAGCCACTTTTCGCGCCATGGCGCTATTATGATCGGCAATATTTTCTACCATCTGCCGATGTTCCTCCCAGGTTGCCGCCAGACGGCCGGGATAGTGCATGGAAATGGAGCGAAAGCGCAGCATCTGTTCGCGTAAATTGTTCAAGATATCAACCAAACGCTGATTGCGGCTGGCGTGGTACAAAACGTCGTGGAAGCGAATGTCGGCATCGACGATCTTGTCAAACTGGTCATGGTCAATATATTCATTGATTTCGACGAGGATGCGTTCCAAATACTCTAATTCATCCGGCGTAATTCGCTCGGCAGCAAGGCCGGCTGCCAGTTCTTCCAAGGCACTGCGGATTTCGAAAACCTGAGCGATATCCTTTAAAGAAATATCGGCTACATAGGTTCCGCGCCGCGGCACCATGACGACGAAGCCTTCAAGTTCCAATTTTCGGATAGCCTCGCGAATAGGTGTCCGGCTGACGCCGAGTTCCTCGGCCAACTGGATTTCCATCAACCGCTCACCGGGCTTCAATACGCCGTCTTTAATAGCCTGACGCAAGGCCTCGCTGACGACTTCCCGCAGCGGTCGGTAAGCATCTAATTTTATCGGTTCTAAGGCATGCCTTTTCGTTTGCTTTTGCATCGATCAGTATTCACCGTCCTCTCGTTTCACTATGGTAGTCATATAGGTATCGACATCGGTCCAAGTCATCACCTGACGTCGTACGGCCTCTTCCCGCAGCGGCGGAACCAAAGCAAAGACCGTCGGTCCGCTGCCGGCCATGAGCGGCTGCAGCCCCAGAGAAGCAAGGCGTTCCCGGCACTGAATCACTTGAGGCACGTCAGGCATCACCAGTTCCTCAAAGGTATTGCCCATGGCGGTCGTCACAGATTCGAAATGGCCTCGACGGATAGCCGCTTCAACGGCATCGACATCGATGGTGCCGGTCTTTTTTTTTCCGTCAAAGAGCGCGTAAGCCCGTTTCGTCTGTACGGCAACGCGGGGATGAAGCACGACGACAGGCCAAGAAGGCAGCGACGGGAGCCTTCGAAGCTGCTCGCCAATCCCGGTCCCGCGCATGGTACCGCCACAGATGCAAAAAGGCACATCGGCGCCAAGTTTGGCACCGATACGGCACAGTTCCTGCTGCGATAAAGAGAGCTTCCACAACCGATTCAGCCCTCGCAAAACAGCGGCACAGTCCGTACTGCCTCCGGCAAGGCCGGCGGCAATGGGGATCCGTTTTTTAATATGGATGGCTACTTGGTGATTGTCCTTTTTATATGGACAGAGAGCTTTCCATGCCCGGTAGGCCAAATTCGTTTCATCGCAAGGCAGTGACTCGACGGAACAGGTTAACTGAAATTTCCCCGCTTCCCTCAGCATTACCGTATCACAGAGACCGATGGATTGAAAGATTGTATCGATATTGTGATAACCATCCTCTCGAGCGCCTGTAATCGCCAACGCCAAGTTAATTTTGCCATATCCGGTTTCTACTATTTCAGTCATACTGTCACTCCATGTATAAAATGTGCCCTGCCTTATTGATTAAAAAATTCTCTATGTTATAATGAGACAAAGCAGGGATTTACTGCCTTCACAGCATCCTGTACGAATGCACAGAAACTTCAATTATGCTATCATGATTATACCGTTTTTTCCTTTGCTTTACAATTGTTCATTCAAACTGGGGGAAAAATTATGAAAAACTTACTACCGGCACAGAATTTATTACCAGCCCAGACACTTTGGGAATTAGCGGTTCCTTACATTGCGTCCTTTGTCGGAAGCTTGGTCGTCGTCATCGGGATGAATGCGTTCTTCATCCCCTTCCATTTATTGAGCAGCGGCATCAGCGGCGCAGCGATCATGGTCTATTTTGCGACGGGACTTCCTGTCGGGACCGGGATATTCATCCTCAACATCCCGATCATGATTGCCTGCTACAAATTCATGGGACGGCGGTACACCTTACTCAGCATCGTCGGCACCATTATGCTTTCGATTTTAGCGGACGCCACGGCTTTCCTGTCGACGTGGAAGATCATGGATGATCCCATGCTCTCATCCATTACCGGCGGCATCCTGTCGGGCATCGGCTTTGGCATCATTTACAAATATAACGGCAACAGCGGCGGCCTCGACGTCATCGGCGCTATCGTCAAAAAATACTATTCCTTGGAAATGGGCACGGTCACGATGATTCTCAACCTGGTTATCTTGTCGGCAGCGGCTTACATGTTCTCCCTGGAAAGAGCCGTCCTGACCTTCGTCGCTATCTATATCGCCGCCTTCATTACGAATAAAGTCGTCCTCGGCCTGAAACAACGAAAAAGCGTTCTCATCATTTCCAACCGCTCGACACCCATCGCTCAGGTTCTCATGCGCTACATCGGTCATGGCGCCACCTATATCCACGGCCAGGGGGCCTATACCATGCAGGACAAGCGCGTCATCTACGCCGTCATCAAATTGACAGAAGTAGCCAAAGTCAAGGAAATCGTCAACAAACTCGATCCCCAGGCCTTCATGATCATCAGCGATGCCTCGGAAGTCGTCGGCCGCGGCTTCACCTCCTCTCCGGTCAAATATCACCAATACCCGGGCGATGCACTCTCCATGCCCCATACCCAAAAGAATATGCCTCCGGAATATTGATTTCTAGACCTTAAAACGCAGCTCCCATTCGGGGCTGCGTTTTTTCGTTCTAAACAGCCCTAAAAGCCTCTTGGCAAAAGTTTGCAGCCTCTTACCTACCCCAACGTTGAACCCCCCCCTGTATCAGGCGGCAGGCAGCCTGATACACACAAGTCATCGAAGCCGTACCTGGAGAAAGAGGGCTCCTGAATTGCTTCGCCCTTTCAAAGCCTCCTCGAAACACGAAAATCTCGGGAATATGCCTGCAGGCTTTCGCCCGACACTGTCTCTCCTTTACGTTGTCGATTCCTCTCCATCCTAGAAGAGTCCCATAATTCCCCTTGCCGCTGCCCAAGACTCGTACGTTTTTTTTACAGAAACAAAGCCCTATAAGTTACGCCAAGCATAACTTATAGGGCTTTGTACTTATCAAAATCCGTGTCGCTTAGATGCGAATTTCGTTGGTATCGCGATAGATGAGCCATTCAGCAATGTTGTTTGCATGGTCAGCCATTCGTTCGATATATTTGATGACCAAAACCAAGTCGATGTAATCTTTGGAATTTTCCGGATGCTTGGTCATTTCGGCCGACAGGTCGAGCATCAGGTTGTTGAAAGCCTGGTCGACGATATCGTCTTTATCCCGCATAAATTCTGCTTGGGATGACGTGCCGCGTTCTTTATAGAAGTCGATGACGTCACTGACCATAGAGGACATGACACCATACATTTCCTTTACGCCTGCCGGCAAGGGTACGTCATGGTTAGTCTGTTTCAAGTGGATGACGTAGTGGCTGATATCAGCGCAATGATCGGCAATACGTTCTAAGTCGGAGAGGATTTTCAGCGTCGCCATCAAGCTCCGATAATCAGCCGCCACGGGACCTTGCATCAAACTAATCGTCAAGTCTTTTTTCATGCACGATTTGACCAGTTCATCGATGGCATCGTCGCCATCGAAGATACGCTGAGCCAATTCGACATCTTTGCGTTCCAAGGCCTTCCATGTGCTTTCTACGGCCTGTTCTACTTTCATGCCCAAGCCGATCATATCCTGCTTCAGCTCGGCCAATTCTTTTTCATAAATTTCCAGCATTAGTCCCTTTCCTCCTCTTAGCCGAAACGGCCGGTAATATATTCTTCAGTCTTGGGATTCGACGGATTGGTGAACATATCCAGTGTATTATCGTACTCAATAAGTTCCCCTAAGAGGAAGAATGCCGTTTTATCAGAAATACGGCGGGCTTGCTGCATGCTGTGGGTAACGATGACAATGGTATATTTTTCTTTTAATTCCAAGGCCAAATCTTCGATTTTCTGCGTCGAAATCGGGTCCAAGGCCGAGGTCGGTTCGTCCATGAGAATGACCGACGGATCTGCCGCCAAGGTACGGGCGATGCACAGACGCTGCTGCTGACCGCCGGACAGACCGAGAGCACTCTTACTGAGGCGGTCCTTCATTTCATCCCAGCAGGCAGCCTGGCGCAGGCTTCGTTCAACGATTTCGTCGAGTTTCTTCTTATCGTTGATACCCTGGACGCGGGGACCGTAGGCAATGTTTTCATAAACGCTCTTCGGGAACGGCGTCGGCTGCTGGAAAACCATGCCGACACGGTAGCGAAGGGCCAAGGGATCGACTTCTTTGAAGATATCCTGACCTTCAAAGCGGATGTCGCCGGTGACACGGCAGCCTTCGACCCAGTCGTTCATACGATTCAAGGTCTTGAGGAAGGTCGACTTCCCGCAGCCGGAAGGGCCGATGAGAGCCGTGATTTCATTTTTACGGATTTTCATGTTGATGTCTTTTAATGCCTGGTACTCATCGTAGAAGAGGTCCATGTTGCTGACATCAAAGGTGTATTCCGCTGCACCGGTCGTGCTTTGTGCGCCGGCCTGCACAGCGTCAGCAGCCTGTTTCTTTTCAATAGTAGCTGCCGAAAAACCCGTCAGGGTCGTAGTAATTTCTGACATTAGTTGTTTCCTCCCATTTTCTTATCGATTCGATAGCTTAAATAGCGTGCCAGTAAGCTGAAGACCAAGACCATGATCATCAGGATTGCAGAAGATGCCGCAGCCTGCTGCGCTGCATCAGGATGAAGGGCTTCCGTACGCAGAGCCCAGATGTGCAGGGCCAAGGTTTCGCCGGGACGGAAGGGGTTAAGAGGACTCGACTTGGTCGTAATATCCCAGTTGCTCCAGTCAATATCCGTCGACATACCGGCGGTGAACATCAAAGCAGCTGCTTCACCGAAGCCACGGCCGGCAGCCATGATAAGGCCGGTCATAATACGGGGGAAGCAGGCCGGCAAGAGAACGTGCCAAATGGTCTGCCAATGGGAGGCGCCGAGGCCCAAACTGCCGTTGCGGTAGCTCGGCGGCAAGTTGCGCAGGGCATCTTCTGTAACCGACGTAACGAGGGGCAAGGTCAGAATGGATACGGCCAAAGCACCGGCCATGAGGTTCCACTGGGAACCTGTCATGACGATGAAGACCAAGTAGCCGAACAAGCCGACAACGATAGACGGCAGGGATGCCAAGGTTTCAACAGCCATTCGGACCCAATGGGTAATGCGGCCTTTTTTCGCGTATTCAGCAAGGAAAATACCTGCCGGAATACCGATAATCGCACTGGCAACCAAGGCTAACACGACTAAATAGATCGTATTAAAGAACATGTTTCCTAAGCCGGCACCGGTAAAGGATAAGAGTTGCGGTGTCATGCCGCTTACGCCGCTGACGACGACGTACAGAACGAAGGCAATCAGCAATACGACAGCAAAGGCTGCGCCACACGTAAAAAGTGCGGTCATCATTTTATCTTTACTTTTTTTGGTTTCAATACTTGTCATATTAACTCCGTCCTCCTTTTAATTCGGAAGCGGCATTGATCTGGTGGATAATAAAAATGAACAGGAACGACAGCAGGAACAAGAGCAAGGCCATCGTCCACAATGCGGCATTGTATTCGCCGCCTTCCATCGCGCCCCCCATATCCGCAGAGATTGCCGTCGTAAGCGTGCTGGCCGGCAGGAACAAGGACGTCGGGAAGACTTTCATCTGACCGATAACCATGGCAACGGCCAGGGCTTCGCCCAAAGCACGGGCCAGCCCCAGGATAATGCCGGTGAAAATACCGCTCTTAGCAGCCGGCAAAACGACGTGCGCAATCGTTTCCCAACGAGTCGCGCCGAGGCCGTAAGAAGCTTCGCGCCACGATTTGGGAACAGCTGCCATTGCGTCGGCAGCCATCGTCGTAATCGTCGGGAAAATCATGACGGCCAAGACGATACCCGCAGCTAATACGGAAAAACCGAAAGGCATAGGGAATATATGGCGCAGGGCCGGAATGAGCACTGTCATGCCGACAAAGCCATAGACAACAGAAGGGATGCCCGTAAATAATTCGATAGCCGGCTGAATCAGGCGGCGCCGCTGGGGCGTCGCGATTTCAGTCATATAGATTGACGAGGCCAGGCTGAAGGGCAAGGAAATAAGTAACGCCAGCAGACACGTAACCAGTGAACCTGCCAAGAACATAGCAGCCCCAACTTGACCGCCGCCTTCGGCCGTATCGCTCGGTTTCCATTGACCGGAAAAGAGAAATTCCGTTACGCTGTGGCCGAAAGTGAAAAACGTATCTGTACCTTTAACAAAGAGAAAAGCGCCAATGAGAAGCGGCACCAGTGCCATACCGATGCCGCAAATGGTGATGAACGTTTTGGCTGCTTTCTCGTTACGATGGGCCCTTTGGACCACCGTTTCGATTGCATTCATACCCGTTCCTCCAATAAATTAATGAACTTCTTTCGTCTGCATCTTCGAGCTTACGCCGTAGCCAAGTTCTTCGATACGTTTGCCGTATTCGGCACCCATGATGTATTCGATGAAGGCTTTAACAGCCGGTTTCGGATCTTTGCTCGTGTAGATATGTTCGTAGCCCCATACGCTGTATTTACCGTTGTAAGTATTTTCCAAAGTAGGTTCTACGCCATCGATGGAAACGACGCCGACGGAATCATTGTTCAGCAAGTACGGCAATGCGACATAGCCAATAGCACCGGGGTTCTGGGAAACGCTCTGAATCAGAATGCCGGAGTTATCCGTTTCAAGGGATTTGTTGTCGGCTTCTTCAGCACCGTTGATAGCATATTTCTGGAAGAGTGCGCGTGTACCGGAGGTCTTCGGACGCGTTACCAATACGATCGGCATATCCTGACCGCCAACATCTTTCCAGTTCGTAACTTTAGCCGTGAAGATGTCCTGCAGCTGCTGACGCGTCAAGTTTTTAACGCCTACGTCTTTATTGATAATCGTAGCAACGGTCATAACAGCGACTTTGTGGTCTTCCAATTTGTCGGCTTTTTCTTTATCGAGTTTCGTTTCGGCCGGTACGTCGGAGTTCCCCATATCAACAGAACCATCAGAAACCTGTTTCAGACCCGTACCGGAACCGCCGGCATTGAGGGTAATGGTGACGTCTTTGTTCGTTGCCTTGAATTTTTCAGCTGCGTCTTTAACTAAAGGCAGCAAGGCCGAAGAACCAGAGCCAGTAATACTTCCGGAAACGCTCGCTTGTTTTGACGAATCACTACTCTGCTGCTGACTTCCGCAACCAGCGACGCCAATAGCCATAGTGGCTGCCAAAGCGATGAGAACTAATTTTTTCAACTTCATAACGAAATCCTCTCCTTTAAATAAAAGAATCTGAAAGATGTTCCTGATTCTGAATACAGTCTTATCCTATCAACAGGATGTAAGGTTTGGATGTATGTATTGTAAAATATTGTAAAAAAATCACCACTCCCCGCCAGGCCTGATCAGGCCTGGAAGGTAATGGTGATTTCAGTTCCTTCGTTTTCTTTACTGGTAAGGGCAATCGTACCGTGATGCTGTTCGACAATGTGTTTGACGATAGCAAGGCCGAGGCCGGTACCCTTGATTTTCTGATAGCGACTGGAGTCAGCACGGTAAAAGCGTTCGAATACTCGCTTCTGCTTATCTTCCGGAATGCCGATTCCCGTGTCGCGAACGATCAAAACGGCACGGTGACCGTCATGGCGGACGGTAACGTAGACGTGACCGCCCGGGCGGTTGTACTTCACGGCATTGTCGAGGAGGTTCATAATGAGTTCCCGACACAGACCGCGGTCGCCCAGAATCGTCGTATCATCCATCGTACAATGGATAGTTACCTTTTTCTCCATGAGGACCGGTTCCATAAATTCGACGATTTCCTGAATGAGTTCGCGAAGATCTACGTCTTCCATCTTTATCTGGCGTTTACCGTCTTCGATGCGGGCCAGGTGCATGATTTCTTCAATCATCTGCAATAGGCGCAGGGCTTCTTTGCGAATGAGGGTACCAAAATGGACGATATCGTCTTTATTGGTGCAGATCCCCGTCGACAGCACTTCGGCAAAGCCGCTGATCGACGTAAGGGGCGTCTTTAATTCGTGGGACACGTTAGACGTAAATTCCCGCCGCAGCTGTTCCCGCCGTTCTTGTTCCGTCACGTCGTCGACGATAAACAGCATCCCATAAAAATCATCGTCTTTATAGACCGGCTGAATCGTCAAGAGATAGCGGCGGTCCGCTCGGATCAACTTTTCTTCGCAGACCCCTTCTAAATGCTGTAAATGGCTCCACGGCGCGTCGGGCATGAGTTCCTTTAAGTTGCGCTGCAGCAGCGCCTGGGTATGATCGGCCCCTAAAAAGTGAGCCGCCCTTAAATTGAGGCCGGCAATGCCATAAGATTTGTCGGTCAGGATGACGCCTTCCTGAAGGTTTTCCATGATAAGGCGCATCATGTTTCGCTGCTGCTCCAAACTTCGCAGGTTATCGGTAATGGTCTGACTTTGGAAGAAAATCTTATCGACCAAAGGCTGCAGCTCATGATCGACAGACGGCGGCTCCGTCATCTTAACGTTGACATCATTGATTTGGCGAATAAAAAGTGCCGTCTGCCGCAAAGGACTGAGGAGACTGGCGGTCAGAATACGCGATGCTCTGACACAGGCCAGGGCTGACAGGCCTAAGAGAAGCAGGGTCCAAGGAAGGAGATTCAAGAAGTGGGCATAAAAGGTATCCCGCTCGAGACTGACCCGTAAAATCGTTCCGTCAGGCAATCGCTTGGCATAGTAGTACAAGGCCTTAGAGACTGTCTGCGAATCACGGACGGCCATGCCTTCCCCATTGGCAATAGCGGCTCTTACCTCAGGACGTTCTAAATGATTTTCCATGACGCCCTTATCATAATCTGATTCAAAGAGGACGACACCATACGTACTGATCCAGGTAATGCGCAGGCCGTCATTATTATGAAAGCCCATTTTTTGCAGATACAGCGTCGTATCATTGCCTTCTTCAATCGTCGTTTCGACGACGTTCATCGTCATTTCCAATTCCTGCTGAATTTGGCGTTGCGTAGAGTTCCAAAAAAACCAAGTCGATATGAGCAGCGTGACGGCCATGCAGGCCAGCCCCATGACCAGCAGGCTGGCATAGACCTTACGCTTCATAGGCCGCCTCCGATGACATAGCCTACGCCGCGAACGGTATGTATAATCTTGCCGCCGTCGCCGAGTTTCTGCCGCAGGCTCTTAATATGCATGTCGATGATCCTGCTTTCCCCTTCATAGGTGAATCCCCAAACGGCTTCCATGATCTGTTCTCGTTTCAAAACGATGTCCGTATTGACCAAAAGGTACCTGAGAAGTTCAAACTCCTTGACGGTCAGATGACAGGGCTTGCCGTCGACAGAAACGGTATGTTTTTCCTGATCGAGGGTTACCAAGCCATAGGTATAGACGTTGGTTTCCGTACTCTGTCGTGTCGACCGGCGCAGGACGGCGCGGATACGGGAAATGAGCTCGACAATCCCAAAAGGTTTGCAGACGTAATCGTCGGCACCGCCGTCGAGGCCTTTGACGATATCATATTCGCTGGTCTTGGCCGTCAGCATAATGACCGGCAGAGACTTATACTGCGGCGATTTATGCAGTTTGTCGAGGATGTCATTGCCGCTTTCGCCGGGCATCATGATATCGAGCAGCAACAGGGCCGGCATCCGATTTTCAAGAGCCGGCCAAAATTCCCGGCTGTCGGCAAAGGTTTCTACCTCAAAATCCTGACTGCGCAAGGCATAACCGACGAGTTCACGGATATTTTCATCATCTTCCACACAGTAAATCAAAGGCATAGGAACACATTCCTTTCATAAAAACAATAAGGCTATTTTATATTTATTATAACCTAATCGCGAGAAAATCGGCTGTAAAATTACCGTAAAACTACAAATAAAGGGACTGCCTTCATCGGACAGTCCCCCTCTATAGCTTTTTACTTCAATATCTTACAAGTCAAAGTCCTTAGCCTGCACCTTAACTTGCCACTCTTTTTCGACCTGCTTGTAGGTAATGATGGCGATAAAAGAGTGTAGGTCGCGGACCCACGTATAATTGCGGGTTGCAATATCATTGTTATCGAGATTCTGAGCCAAGGAGAAAATGACCGTATCCCGCGGGGTCAAGACATATCCGACGGAAAAACCTTTCTGTCGCGGCTTGTCCAGGGTATCAAAGCGATACGGCGTATAGCCGCTGACATTATGCTTCTTATACCAGAAACTGGTCCACAGACGATCGTTGATGCCTTGGTTAAGAATGACCCCTGAATAAGGATCGCGGCGCTGGGCATCTTTGGTCGAGTACAAGTCCTTACGGTAGCCGGCAAAGAACCGGAGGTTCGCCTTGGTCCACAAGTGAATGGGAACGTGAGTGATTTCCGTCCGGAACCCCTTATGAGTGCCGGTCTTGACGCCGTCTTCGGCCCAGCGGCCCCAACTGGCTCTGGAATCGATGTATATCCCCGTCGAGCCAAGGTTGATGCGAGGCGCGAAATACTCGAGTTCCGGCCATTTCGTAGCCCAGATATTATCGTCGTTATCGGTACTTTCTTCCTGGCTGTAACCGAAGCGGAAGGTCCCTATTTTGGTATTCTTCTGGATCCGGGCGGCCGGCTTGAAACCATTCTTCGTGGTCAAGGCATAGCTGGCATAGAAGCTCAGATCACCGGACTCATTGAGGGGTATGTCGGCATAGCCTCTGACGCCAAAACCATCGTCACTGTTATAGGTCGGACGGGGCAGCAAGGTGAAAAGATAAGGCCGCGTATTCTGTCGATTATCGAGGCGGCCTTCGTAATGGCCATACGTAAACAGGCGGATGTGCTTAAACCACAGCGCTGTATTTTCAGACGTAAACTTTTCGCCGGGATAAATGCGGATATCGTCACCGGTAATGTAATAGTCCGGCGTCTTGGCGACGGCATGAGGCGTCGTAATGAGGCCGTGCTTTACATAGCCGATATTGTCGTACATTTCGGCATCGGTACCGCGAATATACGTCGTCGGGCCGATAAAGCCTTCGATGTTATCCATGTTCATGCTGCTGGTCTTACTGTTATAGGTGACATCTTTGCCCGTCAAGGCGTTCGTCTCGTTGACATAGACGACGGGACCTGTCGTATGATAAATGCCGGTATTGGTATTTCCTTCGACATAATTCGCATGGACTTCTTCCATCCCCTGCTGAATATCGACATTGCCCCGGCTTTTCACATACCCATCGGAATTGCGGACTAAAAGGTTATCGGCCGTCATATGGACCGGCTGCTGAGGCAGGACGACATCCTGAGCGGTCGCTGCCTGGTCCAAATCAACGGGAATAATCGTCTTTTCCGTCACCGGAACGGCCATCGTCTTATCGGTATAAAGTTGATCCGTATCGGCTGCCCTGATTGAAAAGGTCAACGGCAGCAAGGCAGCGACCATTGCCGCTGTCCATGTTTTATTCATTCGCGTCACCTGCTGTATTCGATTGAATCTTGACGACTGTTTCATCATCGTGACCGGTATTTTCTAAATCGACAGGCGTTACCGTCCCTGCTTTGAGGCCGGCCTGCAAATCACCTTCACTGCTGTCACCGTCATGTTCGGCATCTGCACTGTCATCAACATCGCTGTCACTGACAGGATTGAACGACGGAACGGTTACACCACTGGCCGCCATATCGGCCGTTTCCATGTCGTCCATGACACCGTTTTCCTTAAAACCGACGACTTCTGTATTTTCCTTCGTTTCAGCATACATCGTCGTTCCGGCCGGGATATCGACTTCATTGCCGTGGACAAAGAGACCGCCGACTAAGCCGACAGGGCCTAAGATGACGGCACCGGCAGCCGAAGCGCCGACGGCACCGGCCGTCCGTTTATATTGATCCTTGGTCTTGTCGCCGACCATAAGGGCCACGGGCGAACCGTCCGCTGCGCGAACGTGGTCGTACATAATTTCGATTTTGCCGTCCTTACCAAAGCGGCCTGATTTACGGGCTTTGGTAACCGTCCCGTTTACTTCCATGCCGCGGGGAATGGCAATGACATCGCCGACGAGGACGTCATCAGAAACGGTAAAGCGTACGACATCGCCTTCTTGAATCGTCTTTGAGTTGAGTTCATCAAGATTGGTCATGGTAACTACCATATTGGCCGGGATGATAACTCGTTGAGAAATATATTTCGTATTGCCCAGGAGTGCCCGACGAAGAGCCATGACCCGCCCTTCCAAAGAACCGGTCATGACCTTGCCGTCAATATCCTGTTCCATCGATTCGACACGGACTAAAATCGGTTCTGCCGTAATCTGTCCGGAGTACTGCCACTGCAGGAGGTTGACCGCCGTGAGCAGGGATAAATCGGCCCCGGAGTTACCGTATACATCTTTATATAACGAATTGGCTTTGTCCTGTAAACTGCCGGAAACGGTTGACTTTCCGTTGAGCAGTTTATCGACCGACGCAATCCGTTCATTCAAGGAACCCGTCTGGGTCGTCCCGTAAATCGTCGTTTCTACTTTATCGGCCTTTTCCAAAACCGTATAATCTGCTGCACCGGCAGTCATGGTACCGCACAGGGCCAGCACGGCTAACAGGCAAGAAACTTTTTTATTCCACATAGGCGTACCTCCACGTAAAAATTTACATCTATATACGAACGGCATCGTTCTCTGTTTTATGGATACTATCCTTATTATATAAGACTGATGTATAAAATGCAATAAAAGGCTTTTTCTCTGTCCTTCAGCTTTTATTATTTAATCAATAACGCTTATCAATTAAAATTATTTACAAATTAGCCTTGATTTTGCCCGGTCCCTTTGTTATAATAATTCCGTAACAAATACGTTCTATTTGTTACGATTACATGAATATACAACCATAAATCAATTCAGGAGGAATGAATGATGAAAAAATTTGTATGCAGCATCTGCGGTTTTGTTTATGAAGGTACGGAAGCTCCGGAAAAGTGTCCTCAGTGCGGCGCTCCGAAATCGAAGTTCACAGAACTCGTTGCCGGCGTTAAAGAATATGCAGACGAACATCGCGTAGGTGTCGCTGAAGGCGTTGACGAACGCATTATCGAAGGCCTCCATCTCAACTTTACCGGCGAATGCAGCGAAGTCGGCATGTACCTCGCTATGAGCCGTGTTGCTGACCGCCAGGGCTATCCGGAAGTTGCTGAAGCTTACAAACGCATCGCTTTTGAAGAAGCTGAACACGCCGCTAAATTTGCTGAACTCCTCGGTGAAGTCGTTACCCCGGATACGAAGAAAAACCTCGAACTGCGTGCAGCTGCTGAACAGGGTGCCTGCGCTGGTAAAAAAGAATTGGCAACCCTTGCCAAACAGCTCAACCTCGACGCAATCCACGATACGGTCCATGAAATGGCTAAAGACGAAGCTCGTCACGGCCGTGTCTTCGATGGCCTCTTGGCTCGTTATTTTGCAAAATAATCCGATTCAACCGGATTCCAAAGAACTGTCGCTGCGCGGCAGTTCTTTTTTTATGGCGTTTACCTTCCTGAAAAGGAAGGTAAACACCTTGTCATCGAAAAAAAGCGCTGTCTTTGAGAGACAACGCTTTTTTAGGACTGTTCTTTACTGCAGTAAGGGCGCTTTTTTTTGATGTATCGCTTCCGCCACCAGATGATGCCGTAAATAAAGGCGACGATGGCGACCAGGACGATAAGGCGGCCCCAATGTTCCTGAATGCGGAGCAAATCATGACCGAGCCACACTTCGACTAAGACTGCCGGGAACTTCCCCAGTACGTTGGCAATGAAGTGATCCCGGTAAGAGATATGGCTGAGGGCGCTGAAAGCCGTAACGACGACATTCGGTGCATACGGAATGGCCCGCCCCATCATGACCGTCTTAATACAGCTGTACGAATCGAGCTTCTCAAGCATCTTACTCCGCGAAATAACCTTCTGTGCCTGTTTGCGGAGCAGGGTCCTCGTCAGGCGGAAACTGATTTCAATCCCAATGACTTCGCCGACCCAGGAGATGAGGATTCCCGGAACGAGGCCGAAGATGATGCCGTTTACCGTCAGGAAGGGAATCGACGGCAGTCCGATGGCATTGACAAAGGCGATCAGGAAAATACTGAGCCCGACGGCATAAAATCCAAAGGAATCAATATAGTCCGCCAAGCCATCCAAATCACCACTGACCGTCAAACGGTACATAATCGAGTAGAAATCAGGCGCCATGAGTTGAATCGACAGCAACATTAAAATGACTAATAAGCCCCCACCGATATGAAGGAGCCAGCCTAAATATTTATCATTCATAGAAATGCGATCCTCACGTAATAATCAAATTTTCATTACCCTTCATTATACCATATCTTCAGGGTCTCTGTCTGCTATGAGTTCCATTTTTTCAGCCTCGCCCAAGCGATGACTCATGACGATGAAGTCATCCAATTTCTGGCGGGCCAGGCCGCTGTCGATGAGTCGGGCCGCTTTACGGACACCGGAGGCAAAATCCGGTGCTTGGCCGCCGATATAAAGGCCGGCACCGGCATTGAGGAGAACGGCCGTCCGAGCCCCGCTCTTTTCTCCATCAAAAATACGCCTGGTAATGAGGGCATTCGTTTTCGGAACCCCACCTTCCAAATCCTGACGCGAGGCCACAGGTAAGGTAAAGTCTTCCGGCCGCACTTCATAAGTGGAAAAGGAGCCCGGTGTAAATTCACAAATCGTCGTCGGCGCCGCAGCCGAGATTTCATCACTGCCGTCCTTACCGTAGACGACCATGCCGTGACGGACGCCGAGAGCCGCTAAGACGTGCGCCATGGGCTCGACTAAATGGGCTTCGCTGACGCCGAGGATTTCATAAGCGGCATGAGCCGGATTGGTCAAAGGGCGAAGGACGTCAAAGACCGTTCCGATTCCCATCTGTTCACGGACGACATCAATACGCTTCATCATATAGTAATAGTAACGCGTATAAAAGTAGCAAAGGCCCAGATCTTTCAACATAGAAAGGCAGCTTTCGGGGCTGAGAAAGATATTGGCACCCAAAGCCTCGAGGAGATCCGCCGACCCGCTGCGAGACGTCTTCGCCCGATTGCCGTGTTTTGCGACGCGAACACCGCCGGCAGCGATGACAAAAGCGGCCGTCGTTGAAATATTGAAGGTCTTCATACGGCCGCCGCCAGTGCCGACGATGTCGAATACATCGTCACTGCAAGGTACATTCATGCTGTATTCCCGCATCGTCCTGGCGAGGGCGATTACTTCCCGCTGAGAGGCTCCCTTCGTCGTCAGGGCAGCCAGGAATGCCGCCAACTGAATATCAGACATGGCGCCTTCCATGATTTGTTCCATCACAAAAGAAGTTTCTCTATCGCTAAGATCCTGTCCCTTAGTGATAGCAGCTAATAAACTCGTCAGCATGGGCCTCACCTCCGGCAAAAAAACGGGATTGTTCTATTCGCATTTATTATACCATATTATTTTGTTTTTTTGTTTTTTATTGGCAAGAAATACCATAAAACAGCCATAAATTATTAAATTTCCAGCGATTTTATACGCAAAGCCAGTTCTTTTTCATCATAAAAGACCGTTTCTAGGCAAAGTCCCTGAGCCGGCGCCGTGGCACCGAGCTGTGTCCGGTCGCCGCTTTCCAAGATTTCCTGAAACCGCATCGGCGTAATTCGATGGAGTCCCAAATCGACGAGACCGCCGGCAATGTTGCGCACCATATGATATAAAAAGCCGTCGCCGACGACATCGATATCGAGGAGGTGCCCCCGCTCATGAAAGGTGATGGAATAGAGGGTCTTTACCGGATTCATAGGCGTCGTATTCTGCCCTTCAAAGGCCGAAAAATCATGGGTGCCCAAAAGGACCGCGGCGCCTTCCTTCATAGCCTCCCGGTCGAGAGGCTTGCGAATGAACCAGGCGTAGCGCAGGCCAAAGGGATCGTGCATCCGATTGTTGTCGATGGTATAACGATAATGCTTGCCGACGTTGTCATGACGGACACTGAAGTGTTCCGGCATTTCCTTAGCCGAGAGGACGGCAATTTCCGGCGGCAAATAGCCCTTCATCGCATAGGGGATCTTTTCGGTCGGAATCGAACCTTCCCCGTAGAAATTGACGACCTGACCGCGGGCATGGACGCCGGCATCGGTCCGAGCCGCCCCGTAAATCGTAATCGGCGACCGGAAGATAGCCGACAGGCCCTGTTCGATACAGGCCTGGATTGAAGCGGCATTGGTCTGGCGCTGAAAACCATGAAAATCCGTGCCGTCATAGGCAACGACGAGGCAAATATTCTTCTTCGCCATTACAGCCACCGCATGGCCGCCAAGAGGGCCGTTACGATAAGCACTGCCGCCATGGCAATGGCATCACGATACGTGCAGGACAATTCATTCATCCGCGTCCGCCCTTCGCCGCCGCGATAGCAGCGAGCTTCCATGGCTGTCGCCAGATCATCGGCCCGCCGAAAGGCACTGACAAAGAGAGGCACCAAGAGAGGGATCATGCTCTTGCCGCGCTGAATGAGGCTGCCGCTGGTAAAGTTAGCTCCTCTCGCCGTCTGGGCTTTCATGATGCGGTCCGTTTCTTCCAACAGGGTCGGAATAAAGCGCAGGGCAATGGTCATCATCATCGCCAGTTCATGCGCCGGCACACCGATTCGCTTAAAGGGATTCAAGAGATGTTCGATGCCATCGGTCAATACGATGGGCGACGTCGTATACGTCAAGAGGGATGAAAAGACGATGAGGAAGACTAAGCGGGCCGTCATCAAAGCGCCCTGATACAGCCCTTCTTTGGTAATGTGCAGCACACTGTACTGCCAAAGGACTTCGCCGGGCGTCGCAAAGACATGGACAGCCATGGTAAAGATAATGATAACCCACAAAGGCTTTAAGGATTTAAAAATGAACCGTACGGGCAGACGGGAAATGGCAAAATTCAAGGCCACAAAAGCGGTGACGATACCGTAAGATTCCAAGGAATTGGCCAAAAAGATGGCAACGATGAAAATCATGACGGCGATTATTTTTACCCGCGGGTCGAGTCGGTGCAGGAAAGACGTCCCCGGGAAATACTGACCCAGTGTAATATCAGTGAGCATGGCCTGTCCCTCCCTTCAGGCAGTCATAAATAGCCGCAGCGCCTTGTTCCACCGTCCGTACCCGGTCGTCAACGGCAAGGCCCCGGCCTTTCAGATATTGAAGCACACCGTTCACCGGCGGAACGGCTACGCCGGCTTTTTGCAGTTCATCACCGTGCTGCGCAAAAATCGACAGGGGGTCGCCGTCAAGGACGATGCTTCCTTGAGAGAGGACCAAAAGACGGCTGGCCATCTGGGAGATATCTTCCATATTATGGGACACCAATATGACGGTAACACCCTTTTCCTTATGCCAGCGCTGGATTTCAGAAAATATTTCCCGCCGCCCGACAGGGTCCAGTCCGGCGGACGGTTCATCGAGGATAAGGTAGGCCGGATGAATGGCGATGACGCCGGCAATGGCAACGCGCCTCATCTGACCGCCGCTTAACCGAAAGGGCGAGCGATTGGCATAGGTATCGTAGTCAAGGCCGACAAAATCCATGGCTTCCTTGACCCGGTCCTCCACTTCCGTCTCGCTAAGTCCGAAATTTCGGGGTCCGAAGGCGATGTCGCGAGCAATCGTTTCTTCAAAGAGCTGATATTCGGGATACTGGAAGACCATGCCCACTTTATGGCGTACCGCCAGGGCTTCTTTCGTATTCTTCCCGATATCGGTACCGTCGACGGTTACGGAACCGCTCGTAGGCTTTATGAGGCCGTTTAAAATTTGAACCAGCGTCGACTTCCCCGATCCGGTATGGCCGATGATACCGATGAATTCGCCTTCATGAATCTCTACATTCGTATCGCTGAGAGCCGTCTTTTCAAAAGGCGTTCCCAAGCCATATGTATGGGTCACGTTCGTTAACTTAATTGACATAATGCGTCTCCCAATTCCTTTTCCGTTATAATCGATGCCGGAAGGGGTATCCCCTTTTGGCGCAGCCGTTCCGCAAGTTCGGCGGCAACAGGCACATCAAGGCCCATATCTTTCAGTTCCTTGACCTTTGAAAAGACATCTCGCGGTACACCGTCCATCTTGACTTCCGCCTTGTCGATGACGACGACCCGTTCCGCTTGGACGGCTTCTTCCATAAAATGTGTAATGATGATGACCGTAATGCCTTCTCGGTTCAGCTGATGAAGGGTATCCATGACTTCCTTACGGCCTACGGGATCGAGCATAGCCGTCGGCTCATCGAGGACGATACAGTCACACTGCATAGCGAGGATGCCGGCAATGGCAATGCGCTGTTTTTGGCCGCCGCTCAAGAGGTGCGGGCCGTGTTTGGCATAAATCGTCATGTTGACCCTTTTTAAGGCATCGCTGACACGGGACTTTATTTCGTCAGACGGAATGCCCAGGTTTTCCGGCCCGAAGGCTACGTCTTCTTCGACGATAGCCGCTACGATTTGGTTGTCCGGATTTTGGAAAACCATGCCGACGTGCTGGCGTATCTTCCATATATTCTCAGCCTCGTCAGTCCGCATCCCACAGACTTCACACGTGCCTGACGTCGGCGTCAGCAGAACGTTAAAGTGCTTGGCAAGGGTCGACTTACCTGAGCCGTTGGTGCCGATAATGGCGATGAACTCCCCCTTATCGACGGTCAGCGAAATGTCCTTTAAAGCATAGACGACCTTGCCGTCCTCATCTTCATAGGTATGGCACAGGCGGTCTGTCTTTATCATAGGTATTGTCATACTACGTCTCCTCACGTAAGAAAAAAGGCTATATTCTTGAATATTATACAGTCAATAGCAGTCCCTGTCCATAGATACACGTAAAAAGGCCGCGCCTTATGACGCACGGCCTTTTCAAATCAGTTTATAAACAAGGGATACATCCGGAGTCTTACCGCGCCCGTTCAGGACCATAGGCATTGTCGCCGTCCGTCCCCTTCACCGTCGCCAGCCCTAAGTAGCAAACGGCCATGATGGACTGTGCCGCCAAGGCTGCCGTATCCAAAGCAAGGACCGGCAGTATATAACTTGCCAAATACGCAATATACGGAATGGCAAACAAGGCACCGGGTTTATTGAGGTCGTGGAAGCGCCGGGTACCGAGGGATATATGGGCCCACACCGTGGGAACCGTCAATACCAAAAAGATGAGTCCGAAAATAATGGCATAATCTTCATGACCAATTAAAATGGATTCGATGATTTTGCTGTAAAGGATAAGCGAAAACATAAATTGGGCCACCATCAAAATCAAAGTCCGCGCCAAAAAGGGGCGGCGCTGAATGCGGCCGGTAAAACGGAAATATTTAGCCTTCAGGTCGGCAAAATCGCGAAAGCTGACCAAACTGTTTTCACTGCCGGGACCGACAGGCATGGCAAAGCCGCGATGAATCCGAGCCGACTGGCGGGAACGTTTCTTTAGTTGAATCTTTTTGTTTTTTTGAGCCACCAAAACTACCTCCTACATGGGATTCTCCTTACTATCGTACTATATTAAGGGACATGATTCAATTCATTTCTTCTAAAATATGGTATAATGAAAAAAATTACCCTCAAGGAGGCTTCCATGGAATCTACTGTTTTTACGAATCTGAAGGGCTCAGAAGGAGCCCTGACCTTCAATTTTTTCTGCGAATCCCTGATTACATCGCTCCACACCTTGACACACATCATGGAGGACGAAGAACTTACCGTCCCGGACAATCTCGCCGATATCACCGATGCCCTCAGTGAGATGGGCGGACACCTCATGGACGATTACGCCCGGGGAGAGCTCGATTTAGACCGCTTCAAAAATGAAATCCTCGATTTTTATGACTTGAACTTTGCCGTCAATGACGCCTTATCGGCAACCATCATGAGTCATGACGACCTGCAGTATTATTACTATATTTACATGCAGGGGCTCTATATTTTCTTCCCCAATATGATGGAAGCCTTTCATGCCGACATCGATGACGACAACGTCGCCTCCGTCTTAAACCAACTCATTGCCGAGTTCGAACAGTTATCGAGCAGCGGCTCCTAAAAACTCCATAAGAAAAGGCTGCCCCCGGGAAACTTTATCGGTTAAGATAGAGTCCCACAGGAGGCAGTCTTTTTTGTTAAAAGATAAAGAAATAAATGAAAGAAATGGCGGCAACGATGAACCGATAGTAAGCAAAGGAGGCCAGTGTCGACTTATTCATGAATTTAAGGAACCACAAGACCGATACGTAAGCTACAATAAAGGCCGTAATAAAGCCGATGACAATCATGATCAAATCGTTGCTGCTAAGATCGCTCAGGCTCTTCAAGAGGTCGTAGAAACAGGCCACGATCATGACCGGTACGGCAATAATGAAGGAAAAGTCTGCCGCTGCTTTACGGCTAAGGCCTAAGAACAGGCCGCCGGCGATAGTCGACCCGGACCGGGAGAAGCCGGGCCACAGGGCCAAGATCTGAAAGATCCCCGTTAAAAAGGCTTGCGCAACGGTCATCTTTTCAACATCGTCACAGACCGTTTTCGTACCGTGCTTTTCTGCCATCAGCATGAACAGCCCCCCGATGATGAGGCCGATGATGACCGTTCCGGTCGAGAAGAGATAGGTCTTGATGGCGTGATGCGCAAAATAGCCGATGCCCATGACCGGGATGATGCCGGCTGCGATGTGAGCCAGGGTCAGTCCGGTATCATTGCGGAACCAGTTTTTCGGCTGCAGGAGGTTCCAGCAGCGGTACTGATGGAGCATGCGGGTAAATTTTTCTTTATAAATAATGACTACCGACAGAATGGCACCTAACTGGATGAAAATTTCAAACACGCTGGCCCGGGGACCGGTAAATCCTAACATATCCCCGACAAGAATCATATGTCCCGTCGAAGATACCGGCAAATACTCGGTGAAACCTTCAACAATCCCCAAGATAATGGCAATAATAGAATCACTCATTGTTTTATCTCCTTTTCGCTTTAATCGTCCTACCAAAAGCCTTACAATACTAAAAGAGTATACCACACTAACTGACAAAAAAAAAGGCTGTCCGCGAAGGCAAACAGCCTTTTAGACAGCCTTTATTCTACATGGGATTTATGAAAAAACGATTGCGAAAAGGTAACTATTTTTTAAATTACAGGATCATCTTAGTCGTCAAGAGAAATGACGTGATTGGGATTGTCGATGACAAACTTGGCGTACTTGGGATCACCATTGTGTTCGAAATACAGGGTATTGCCTTCCAGACTGCCGCGCCAGCTGACGATGATCGGGCATTCGCGGCTCAGTTTCTTCAGCATTGCTACAGGATCGAGATTCAGAATAGGCGCAAACATAAATTCAACGTTATCAATCATAACAACACGGGCATTGAGACGATGAATCGCTGCGGAGACAAGGGTAATGGCTTTATCCGGACGGTCGGCACGAGGTATTTCCAAAAATTCGTCATCAAAGAGTTCACGGGCTTCACAAATCTTCCAACCGTCTTGATACGTCAGTTCACGGATGAGCTGGCTCTTACCCGAACCGGGACTGCCAATAATAATTAACAGTTTTTCATCGTCCTGGGCAATGTACTTCCATCGTTTTAAAACATCTGCATCTGTAACCATGAAAATCACCTTCGTTTTCTTAATATATTTAATTTATTTATTTTATTATACCGAACTTTCATCATATAAGTAAAGCATTTTTACTATTTTCTTCACACATATGCCAAAACGGTACGCATCCCTATTTTAATCCGTACCGCTCCATCGGGTCTTGGATGTTCTTAATCGGCGTCGACGTCAGGATGACATCGTCGACATAAGGCTCATTGTGGCGCATGATGATGACCAAGGATACGCCTTTTTGATAAGGGCTGTCGTAATAATAGGCATCGACGGATTTTTCCTTATCCGGGCCCCATTCGACGCGGTCCGGACGGCCGTATAGCGCCAGAATAGTCGATACGTGATAGCCCAAGGTCGCACCGCGGCTGGTATAGCCATTGTTGGTCAGGAGGAATACTTTCTGCACCATATTGCGGCGGTCTACTTCGACACCATAGTCACCGTAGAGCCAAAAGCTGCTGTTATTGCGCTTGACCAGTTTATTCCACATATTGTACTTATTGGCTTCAAACGGTTGGTTGAGGCCAAAGCCCATGAGGGTGAAGTCCCGCTCGGTTAACTTCATCGGATCCTTCGACGGTTCGCCGGTAATATAAGGCGGACGAACCGGCATGAGGGCAACTCGTTCAACGCGTCGATTTCCGACAGCAAAGACGTACATGGCATCCTTTTTGGGGCTTTCATAGGTCACGTAATAGACGTTGGCATCGGTATCGCGCAACACGGAATCGGGAAGGCCGAATTGACGCAAAAGCACTTCAATAGGATACTTCAAACGCATGTCACGGCCGATGAGGATATTGGTCCCCGTCGTTAAAAAGGCAGACTCTACCCCCGGGCGGACGCTCTTTCGCGAATCGCCGCTGGAGCGCAGACTGTCGGCCAATTTATTGCGGATGACAAAGCGCAGCTTAAGGTCTTTCCCCGTATACTGCATCGACGTGTAGTGCATGCTGGTCGAGTACTTACTGGGATTGCCGAAAATTCGCTTCACTTTCATGGGACTATCCCCGCTGTGGATGCTGCCAATGTAAAAATCACCGGCCTCTAAGGGGGCAATCTTCAACGTATCCAGCGAATCGAAGATGCGCTGATCGTCCGACGTCAAGGCGTGAACACTGGCTGGAGCCGCGTTGTGATAGCCGGCTTTTTTGCCGTCTTTGACATCGTCTTTTTTAGCTTCGCCGGCGTCGGCTTTATCCGCCGCCGTTTTCTCTTTTAATTTAGAAGACGGCCGGGCCTTATCGGATTTTGCCGGCTTTTGATGAGATACGTCTTTTTGGGCGGACTCTTTATGTTCGGCTGACTTCGACGGCGTTTCAGGCGATGCCGTTTTATCAGCGTCGTCAGCATCATCAAGAAGAAGTTCTTCCCCAATCGCAGCTGCCAGGGAGGTCGGCGCATCTTTCAGGGAAGGTTCCCAGTTCTCAGTCGACACAGCGCCTGCTGCCGAATTCCAAGCCAGAAAAGCAGAGCAGACCAATGCAGCTAATGCGGTACGTTTCATAGCGTTCCTCCTTTTTATGGGTTGTGATAAAAAAGGGCTGTCCTACGACAGCCCTTTTCTTGCCATTGACATGGACAAAGGGTGCAAAAATTATTTATGCTGTTCCGGACGGCTCAAGGGGAAGAGCAGTACGTCACGGATAGACGGACTGTTGGTCAAGAACATGACTAAGCGGTCGATGCCGATGCCGAGGCCCCCTGTCGGCGGCAAACCGTATTCCAAAGCGCGGCAGTAATCTTCATCCATCTGATGGGCTTCGTCATCACCGTGTTCGCGTTCCTTCATCTGTTCGATGAAGCGGTTGCGCTGGTCGATGGGATCGTTCAATTCCGAGAAGCCGTTGGCCAGTTCGCGGCCGTAGATAAAGGCTTCAAAACGATAGGTAAGAAGCGGGTTATCCTGGTCCTGTTTGGTAAGCGGCGAGATTTCCAAGGGATGGCCGGTAATAATCGTCGGCTGGATGAGGTTTTCTTCAACAAAGGCTTCAAAGAAAGCATTGATGATCTTGCCGACACCATCATACTTGCCATATTCGACGTGATGTTCATCAGCCATTTTACGAGCGACTTCGACGTCGGTAACGTTTTCAAAATCGGCACCGCTGAATTTCTTAACGGCTTCGATCATGGTCATGCGGTCCCAAGGCGGTGTCAAGTCAATTTCTTTATCGATATAGGTCAATTTCATGGTACCGTAGAGCATGTCGGCCAATTTCGAGACCATGTCTTCGGTAATGTTGATGACATCTTCCAAATCGCCGTAGGCCTGGTATAATTCGACCGTCGTAAATTCAGGATTATGGCGGGTATCGATACCTTCATTGCGGAAGCAGCGGTTCATTTCAAAGACCCGTTCCAAGCCACCGACGAGAAGGCGTTTGAGGTGGAGTTCCGGCGCAATGCGCAGAAAGATATCCATATCGAGGGCGTTGTGATGCGTCTTGAACGGACGGGCTGCGGCACCGCCGGCAATGGTATGGAGCATCGGCGTTTCAACTTCGAGGAAGTTGCGGTCATCGAGGTACTTACGGATGCCCTTGATGATTTTCGAACGCTTGACGAAGGTATCCGTAACTTCCGGATTGACGATGAGGTCGAGATAGCGCTGACGATAGCGTGTTTCCTTATCCGTAAGGCCATGGAATTTTTCCGGCAGCGGACGGAGCGATTTAGAGAGGAGCTGCCACGATTCAACGCGGATCGTCGTTTCACCGGTATGGGTAACGAATACCGTACCGCCGACGCCGACGATATCACCGAGATCGAGGAGCTTAAACAAGTTGTACGATTCTTCTCCAAGGACGTCTTTACGGAAATAGAGCTGGATTTCACCGCTCAAATCACGAAGGACGCAGAAAGCCGTCTTACCGTGGCGGCGAATGGCCATCAGACGGCCGGCGACACTGACGACGGTTTCATTTTTTTCTAAAGTTTCTGCCTGGTCCTTTACTTCCTGGGCATGGTGATCCCAATTATATTTCTGACCGAAGGGATAGACGCCGGCATCGATGAATTCCTGCATCTTTTCACGGCGAACCTGCATCTGGTCATTTAATTTTTCTTCTTCCATCATGGGCATTTCTTTTTCTTTCGTATCCGACATGAATATTCCTCCTACAGTTTATTTTGCATCAGGCGGCAAGATCCGGTACTGGAGTTCACCAGCCGGTGCTTTTACGGTAACGACTGCCGGATTGGATGGATTGATGTTCTGACCGAGAATCGCTTTTCCTACCGGAGATTCATTCGAAATCCGGTTGTTGAAGGGATCGGCTTCAGCCGTACCGACGACGGTATAGTCGAAGCGGTCACCGGTTTCAACGTCTTCTAAAATGACGTGCGAACCGATGCGAACCTTAGCAGCTCCGTCTTCCGTTTCCTGGATAATTTTTGCCGTCCGGATTTTTCCTTCCAATTCGGCAATACGACCTTCGATAAAGGCCTGTTCATTTTTGGCATCATCGTATTCCGAGTTTTCGCTCAAGTCACCGAGGGCAATTGCTTCTTTAATACGCTGCGAAACGTTAATGCGGCGGACTGATTTCAGTTCATTTAATTCATCTTTTAATTTCTGCAACCCTTCTTGGGTAATCAGCGTTTCATTGGTCATTGTCTTCCTATTCCTCCTGCGATAGAATCGCGTGTCACTGTTATAGCTTAATTTATACCGTATCTTTAATTATATTCACATCTGTCTTTTATGTCAACAAAACCGCGGCTTCGCCATCAGCGCAGCCGGTCCATCATCTCACTGACAACAAGGCGAAATTCCTCAGCCGACCGTGTCCGGTTGATTCGCTCCCGAAGAGCCGCAGCCCCGTGAAGGCCATGGGTATACCAGGCCGCATGGGTGCGCATTTCCCGTATGCCGATGTATTCTCCCTTATAGGCCAGAAGGGCTTCAAAGTGAGCTAACATCTGGGTGTACTTCTCTTTAGGAGTCGGCGGCGGCAGTACTTCACCCGTTTCAAGATAATGGCGGATTTGCGGAAAAATCCAGGGATTCCCTTGAGCGCCGCGGCCGACCATAACGGCCCGGCATCCCGTTTCTTTCATCATGGCAGCGGCTGACGGACCGTCGATGACATCCCCATTACCGATAACCGGAATCGATACGGCATCGACGACAGCCTTGATTTTCTGCCAATCGGCCTTACCGCTGTAAAACTGTTCCCGCGTCCGGCCATGAACGGCTACGGCAGCGGCACCGGCCGCTTCAGCCCGCTTCGCCAATTCCGGTGCCACAAAGGAATGGTCATCCCAGCCGGTGCGCATCTTGACGGTAACGGGAATGGACACGGCCTGTACGACGGCGCGTATAATCTTTTCTGCCAAAGGCAGGTCCTTCATCAAAGCCGAACCATCGCCGTTTTTGACGACCTTCTTTACCGGACAGCCCATATTGATATCGACGATATCGGCACCCGCTTCTTCAACGACGGCAGCGGCCTCGGCCATGACGTCCGGATCAGAGCCGAAAATCTGCATCGACAAGGGGTGTTCCCCGTCTTCGATATGGAGCAGTTCTGCCGTATGCTGATTGCTGTAGCGAATGCCCTGAGAGCTTACCATTTCAGCGCAGACTAAAGCTGCGCCATAGCGGTGAGCAATAACCCGATACGGCGCATCACAGACACCTGCCATAGGTGCTAAAATAATCGGCGCGTCGAGAACGACGCGGCCGATAGCGAAAGGCTTAATTGTTTCGGTCATAAATAATTTTCAGCCCTTCCAGCGTCAGCATCGGTTCGACGACGTCGATGGCGTCCGTCGCCGGTGCTACGATGACGGCAAGACCTCCGGTCGCAACGACCTTGGCCTTACAGCCCAATTCCCTTCTCATCCGGGTGACGATGCCGTCGACTTGGCCGACGAAGCCGTAAAAAACACCGGCCTGCATGCTTTCAACGGTATTGCGGCAAATCACTTTCTCTGCCTGAACGACTTCAATACGCGGCAGTTTGGCCGTACGCTGTACGAGGGCATCCGTCGAGATCCCGATCCCCGGGCAGATAGCCCCGCCGAGGTAGGTTCCCTTCTTATCGACGGCACAAAAGGTCGTCGCCGTCCCGAAGTCGATGATGATAACCGGGCCGCCGAACTTTTCATAGGCTGCGACGGCATTGACGATACGGTCGGCACCGACTTCACGCGGATTGTCATATTTGATATCCATGCCGGTCTTGACACCCGGGCCGATGACCAAGGGCGTCAAGCCAAAATAGCGTTGGCACATCCGTTCGAGGGTCGGCATGACCGGCGGAACGACAGAGGAAATGATGATGGCATCGATTTCTTCTGAATTGACGCCGTTCAAATAAAAGAGATGGCGAATAAGGACGCCGTATTCATCGGTCGTGCGAAGCCGATCCGTCGATACGCGCCAGTGGTCCACGAGTTCCTGCTCTTTAAAAATCCCGAGGACGATATTCGTATTCCCTACATCAATGACTAATAGCATAACTTTATCTCCTGCTTAATCTAAGTTGATAATACGCCTATTATAATAACAGAGTTTGCCCGTCTTGAATAGTCTTTCGGCACAATTAGACGGGACGAACATGGACATCGCCGGCCATGACCTTCTCCATCCCGCCCTCCGTTTCAACGATGAGATTGCCGTCATCATCGATATCGGCTGCCGTCCCTGTAAAGGATCGGTTGACAGAACTCACAGAAACCTTCTGTCCGAGCATGCACGAAAGGATTCTCCATTGCGCCAGAATCGGGGCGAATCCTTCCTGACAGACCGTATGGTACAACTGCGCTAATTCCGAAAGGATCGTCTGAAGGAGTTCGGCCCGGTGAACGGCAACACCCTCCATGGCAAAGCTGGTAACGATATCTTTTAAGTCTTCCGGAAGATCACCTTCCGTGATCCCGGTATTGACGCCAATCCCCATGATGATGTAGTTGACCTTTTCCGCAGATCCGTTCAATTCTGTCAAGATTCCGACCATCTTGCGGCCGTGAATCAAAATGTCGTTAGGCCACTTGATGCCACAGTCTGAAAGACCGTGGGCACGCAAAGAACGGGCCAGGGCAACGGCAGCCAGCAAGGTCATCTTAGAGACTTCCATGGGGGGAATCGCCGGCCGCAGGATGACCGAGAACCACAATCCCTTGGCAAAGGGAGAGTGAAAGGAACGGCTTAAACGGCCGCGGCCGCCAGTCTGTTCTTCGGCAATGACGACGGTCCCTTCCGGAGCCCCGTCATCCGCCATTTGTTTGGCGACATTGTTCGTCGAATCGACCCGTTCCCGGTAGACGATATGCTGCCCGAATTCAGACGAAGTCAAACCTTTTTCCAGGACTTCCGGAGACAAGAGTTCCGGTGCTTCGCGCAGGCAATAGCCTTTTTTCGTATACGATTCAATGACGTATCCCTTCTGCTTCAAAGCCCGTATATGCTTCCACACCGCCGTCCGAGAGACGCCCAGCTGCTCAGAGATCTGCTGGCCCGATACGAATTCATTTTGGTGTTCTCGTAAAAAGTTGAAAATATCTTCCCGCATATTCATTCGTCCCTCCTGCTGCCGCTTTTCAGTCCATGCCCATGGGATATCATATAGCGGCGGTAACATGCTCATCGTTTATTTAAAAATTGTATCATACCCCATATGCCTGTCAAGGCGTCACGCAAAAAGACTGCCGCATGAGGATAAAGCTCATACGGCAGTCTCTAAACGGCCTTGAACTAAGCCATGATAAACTTATTTATTCGTATCTTTGTCGTCCTTTTCATCGTCCTGATGGGTCAAGCCTTCAGTCAGGCCTCCCTTAGGAACGGGATTTCCCCAAGGACTGATCTGGACTTCCGTCTGTTCCTGCTGAGGAGCTTCGTCGGCAGGCGTTTCACCTTCCGATTCCGGAGCCGGTTCTTCTGCAGTCGGTTCGGCATCTGCAGCTTTTGTTTCGACAGTTTCTGCCGCCTGGACAGCCGTATCCGCAGCGTCCGTATCGATGGCTTCCGTCCCTTTTTCTTCAGGGGCTTCGAGTGTCCCGTATTTGACCAAATTATCGACTTGCTGACGGTTAATCGTTTCGACTTCAATGAGGGCGTCGGCCATCTTATTCAGCGTATCGAGACGTTCGTGCAGCATATGGAGGACATCGGCATAGGCTTCCGATACGATATCGTGCATTTCCTTGTCGATCAGTTCAGCCACACTGTCGCCGTAATTGCGTTCGTGGCCGAGACTCTTGCCGAGGAAGACCTGATCCTGCTGTTCGCCAAAGACCATGGGCCCCAATTTAGGACTCATGCCCAGGCGGGTGATCATCTGGCGGGCAATGCGGGTAACGCTCTGGAGGTCGCCCGATGCACCGCTGCTGATTTCATTGAAGACGATTTCTTCAGCAGCCCGGCCGCCGAGGGCGACGCGGATCTGTGCCAGGTAGTAGGATTTCGTTTCATAGGACCGGTCTTCTTCCGGCAGCATCATCGTATAACCGCCGGCACGGCCGCGAGGAATGATGGTGACCTTGTGTACCGGGTCAGCGTCCGGCAAGAGGTAGGCAATGAGGGCGTGGCCCGATTCATGGACAGCGGTCAGGCGTTTTTCCTTATCACTGATGACGTGGCTGCGCCGTTCCGGCCCGAAGCTTACCTTTTCACTGGCTTCTTCCAGTTCCGGCATGTTGATGATTTTCTTATTGGCTCTGGCAGCAAGGAGCGCCGCTTCATTGAGCAGGTTCCCCAGGTCGGCACCGGTAAAGCCCGGTGTCTTCTTGGCGATGATGTCGAGGTCGACGTCCTTGCCTAAGGGCTTACCCTTAGCATGGACTTCGAGGATAGCCCGACGGCCGCGTAAATCGGGGCGGTCGACGGTAATCTGACGGTCAAAACGGCCGGGACGAAGAAGGGCCGGGTCAAGGATATCCGGACGGTTCGTCGCAGCAATGGTGATGATGCCTTCGTTAGAACCGAAGCCATCCATTTCGACCAACAGCTGATTCAAGGTCTGTTCGCGTTCATCATGACCGCCTCCGAGGCCGGCACCGCGCTGGCGGCCGACGGCATCGATTTCATCGATGAAGACGATACAAGGGGCATTTTTCTTGGCCTGTGTAAATAAATCACGGACACGGGATGCACCGACACCGACGAACATTTCGACGAAGTCAGACCCGCTGATGCTGAAGAAAGGCACACCGGCTTCACCGGCTACGGCACGGGCCAAGAGGGTTTTCCCGGTGCCCGGAGGGCCAAAGAGAAGGACCCCTTTCGGAATCTTGGCGCCAATGGCATTATACTTGCTGGGGTTGCGCAGGAATTCGACGATTTCAGCCAATTCTTCCTTGGCTTCATCTTCGCCGGCAACATCTTTAAACGTGACTTTGATTTTTCCTTCACCATGCATCTTGGCATGGCTTTTGCCGAAGTTCATGACCCGGCCGCCGCCTCCCTGGGTCTGCTGCATAATGAAGAACCACACGGCGATGAGTACCAAAATCGGCAGGACTGCCGTCAGCATATTCATCCACCACGACGGTTGTTCAGGCGGCTTGGCAATAACATTGACATCAGCATCTCGCAGAGCCGGTAAGAGCGCTGCATCCGTCGGGGCATACGACGTAAAGGACGTTCCGTCTTTCAGTTGACCGACGATGGCGTGATCGGCGGTAATCTGGACGGCATCGACTTTTTTCTGCTGGACCTGACTCATGAAATTCGTGTAAGAAATTTCCGATTTATCAGTCTTGTTGCTCGTAAGGGCATCTATAATCGATACGGCGACGATGATGATGAGTAAGTATAAACTTACATTCCGCACAAATTTACTCAAAATACTGCTCCTTTCACCTAGTTTATGACAATTTTTTCTTTATTCTAACCAACACAATTTTATATTACCACACTTCTTTAAAAGCAACAACTTATTTTATACAAAACAGGTAGACTTCCTTACTTGGAGTATACTTCTTCCTTCAAGACGCCGATATAAGGCAGGTTGCGGTAGCAGCTGTTATAGTCGAGACCATAGCCTACGACGAAGGCATCGGGAATTTCAAAACCGTTGTAGTCGACAGGGACTTCAACCTGGCGTCGAGCCGGTTTGCTCAAAAGGGTCGCCAATTTGACCGAGCGGGCGCCCCGTTCTTTCAGCATCGGAACGAGATGGCTTAAGGTAATGCCCGTATCGATGATGTCTTCGACGATGAGGACATCCTTCCCTTCGACATCGTTATCGAGGTCTTTGCGAATTTCGATGTCCCCCGACGATTCCGTCGAAGCGCCGTAACTGGAACAGCTCATAAAGTCGAAATAGACCGGACCGTCGATGGCGCGGGCCAAATCGGTAAAGAAGGTGACGGCTCCTTTCAAGATGCCGCAAAGGAGGATTGTCTTTCCGGCATAATCTTTCGTAATCTCGGCGCCTAATTCGCGAACGCGGGCAGCAATCTGTTCTTCTGTAAGTAAAATTTCTTTGATATCCTGATGCATCTTGATTCCTCCGAAAAAAAATTAAATTACCGTCGCCCCTTTTGGCGAGGAACGGCCGGACCCATGCAGACAGCGGTCCGCGTCGTATAAGCACAAGCTTTGCCGCACTGAAACTGTTTACCCGTTTCTTTGGCAGCTAAAGCTCGTATGATTTCAACATAATGAAAGGGAAGGTCCTTAAAAGACCCGGTTGCCTCCTGCCAGAGCCGTCGTATCAATCGCCGCTGCAGGGCGAGAGGCTGAGACAGTAATTTTCGTCTGTCCAGGGCCGGCACGCCGTGATCCGGACAGGCAATCTCCCGATAGACTTGCTCGGTACAATCCTTTAAAAAAGCTTCATCCGCCCGGACGGTATCAGACAGGCGGTTGAGGTCGGCCGTAATGGCCGGGTTATATCGTGTTAAAGCAGGCAGTAACTCTAAGCGAATGCGGTTGCGGTGGTAGCGTGTACTGTCATTGGTTTCATCGTGACAAGAGGGAATCCCTTGTTCGGCCGCATATGAAGCAAGCTCGGCTTTCGTAAAGCCCAGCAACGGGCGTATGACGTCCCCCCTTCTCGGCTCCATGCCGCACAGACCTTGAAGGCCGCTGCCGCGAAGGAGGTGGAGCAATACCGTTTCGGCTTGGTCGTCACCGTGATGGGCGACGGCAATCGTCGAAGCGCCGCAGGCCCGCTTCACAGCGCGTAAAATTCGGTAGCGTTCCCGCCGTCCGACAGCCTCTTCTGACATTTTTTCACGACGGGCGAGAGCCGGCACATCGACGTACTGCCAAGCAAAACCGCAATGGCGTTTCAAGGCTTCGCAGCGAACGAAGTCGACTTCGGCATCGGCAGCAGCCCGAATGCCGTGGTGGACGTAGCAGGCCGTCAGGCGCAGGCGATATAACGGGGCCAGGCGGCTCAATACATCGAGGAGGACCATCGAATCCGGTCCGCCCGAACAGGCAACGAGAACGGCACTTCCCGGCTGCCACAAGCCGTGCTGCCGGTTGTAGTCCGCGACGTCTTCGACGAGGCTCATAACCGGCCTTCCTTCGAATTCCAGGCCGCATCATGGAAAGAATGGCGAAAGAAGATGCCTTCCATGATGTCCCGTTCACTGGCCATGACGGCCGGAATTTCATAGCGCTTCAAGAACGACTTGGCAATGATTAAACCGGCTAAGATGATTTCGCTGCGCTTAGGCTGAAGGCCCGGTACATGGCGCCGTTCTTCCGGCGTCATGACACGCAATTTCTCAATATGCTGACACAAGGATTCATAAGACACGACGTGACCTTCGACCTTTTTGGCGTCGTAGATGTCGAGTTTTAAATCCATGGCGGCCAGCGTCGTCAGTGTACCGCCGACACCGATGAGGACTTCCGGCGTCTCACTCATCGGAATGGGAAGCCACATCTTGTGACAGCGGTTTTCCAAGTGAAGGACGTCGTCTTCCCGGAGAACAGCCTTCTTCGTAAACCGTACGGCGCCCATGGCATAACTGTGGGACCAGCATAAAATCCCTCGTTTGCCGACGGCGACTTCACTGCTGCCGCCGCCGATATCGAGGATGGCCGCCGTCTTCTCGGGATCGATAAACTTCGTCGCTCCCGTAAAACAGAGGGACGCCTCTTCAAGGCCTGAAATGGCCCGGCAGTGCCAGCCGAAACGGGCCCGTACTTCTGCCAAGAAGGCCTGGCCGTCAACGGCTTCACGAACGGCACTGGTAGCGACGGCACAGACGGGTACGCCGGAAAGCTTTTTCTTCCAGCCTTCCATGGCAGCAAAAGACGCTTCCATTCCGTCAGCCGACAAATGGCGTGTTTCGTCGATGCCCTTCCCGAGCTGGGTTGTTGCCAACTCTTTCGGCGAAAAAGTCCACGTCCCGGGAACTTCCTGCCAACCCGTCATGAGGCGCAGGGAATTGGAGCCAATGTCGATGACGGCATATTTCTGATACTCCATAACGTCTCCTTTCAAATCAAAAAGAGGCCGTCGCACGATACGTGCGGCGCCTCTTTCTGCACTCCGCTATTCAATACTTATCAATCAGCATGGCGAGCGCCGCGGCCGCCGCGTTTTGATTCTGTATTGCGCTTCAAATCCATCAGGCGTTCATCGCTTTCCTTCAGGAATTTGCTGAGCCGGTCTTCAAACGACAGCGAACCTGACGAGCGGCGTGAATCAAAACCGTTATGCTGGCGGAATTCGTGTTTCTGCCGCATATCGCGTTTCGGGCGGAATTCCTTCTTTTCAGGAGCCGCCTGGGTCTGCTTAATAGACAAGGCAATCTTTCCCTTATCGTCGACAGACAACACTTTGACGCTGACCTTATCGCGAACTTTCAAAAAATCATTTACATCTTTGACATACTCATTAGCGACTTCAGAAATATGTACAAGACCTACTTTCTTATCCGGAAGTTCTACGAATGCGCCAAATTTTGTAATCCCCGTAACGGTACCTTCTATCACACTGCCTACTTCAATTGTCATGCTGTTTTAATTTCCTCCTTGTGATATTCAGCATAGCTGTTGAACTTCTCTCACTTATAGAAGTGAAAGATTCTTAAGAAGTTTGATACACGGACTAACGCCTGATAGATTTATCCCGAGGGAACTCACTATCAGGATACCCTTATTCTTAACGGGCTGTCCAAAAGCCCGCTACACGGTCGTTAAAAAAACTTCCGCTTACTTTCGTTTTATACTTCTTTTGTACCCGTCATGATCCACGTTGTGTCACGCTGCGGCCAAGGCAAGTATTGCCCAAGATAGCTCTAAGGCTATTGTTTTGTTATCGTTTTTGGTTACGCAGAAGACTAACTGCGACCATTCATCCACCATCTTAGAGATGGTGGTCTTCTGATAGATACTTTGATAAACGTATATGGTCATTATACTCATAATCGCCCAAAAATTCAATTCCCAAAATGGAAGAATCGACAAACTTTTACGGCTTATAAGGGATTTCGTCAGGTTTGGCCAATCCAAATTGTTCCCGTGCTTCTCGTGAGACTTCCTCGGGATCGTTGAGCTTATCGTACTGCGCTTTAAGCCGCGTATTTTCATCCCGCAAGAGCTGTTCCTGCTGCAGCGTTTGATTCATATCCTCCCTGATTTCCCAGACTCGGTAGAGCCGGACCCCAATGAGATAAAAACCGACAATAATGATGCCTATGAGAAACAGATTGTACCAGCTCAGCTGCCGAAACCGACTGAACAGACCGGGACGGCGCTTTTGACGAATCCGGCGGCGCTTCTTCCGACGCACAGGCGGCCGATACTCTTTGGACTCCACCCAATCACCCTTTCTAAAAAATGATAGTCTAAGAAAAAATCTTATCCTATAGTATACATGGGTTTGGGAACAAGATAAAGTTTTTTTGTAAAATTCCTTTTAAAATACCGGCAGGTTATATATAATAAAAACACGTATCTTGTATCTTTATCCGAGGGGGAACTATTATGACATACGAAAAAATCACACCGGAAATCATAGAAAAATTGAAATCTGTCGTCGGCCCGAAAAACGTCGTCACTGACACAGATGCCATGCAGCCCTATTCCCATGACGAAGTAACCGACCCGGCCTACCACCGGATGCCGGAAGCCGTCGTCTTTGCCGAAAATGCAGAACAAGTCAGTGCCGTCTTGAAACTGGCCAACGCCTTTCGCTTCCCCGTCGTCCCGCGCGGTGCCGGTACCGGCCTTGCCTGTGGCGCCGTTCCGGAATACGGCGGTATCGTCTTGTCCTTAGAAAAGATGAATAAAATCCTTGAAATCAATACCGAAGGCCTCTATGCCGTCGTCGAACCGGGCGTACGCACATCGGATCTTCAAGATGCTGCCGAGCAGCAGGATCTCTTTTATGCCGGCGATCCCTGCAGCGGGGACTCGTGCTTCATCGGCGGCAATATCGCTACCAATGCCGGCGGCAACCGAGCCGTCAAATACGGGACAACCCGCCACCAGGTATACAGCGTCGAAGTCGTAAACCCGAAAGGCCGCATCGTAACCCTCGGTGCCCGCCTGCAAAAACAGTCGACGGGCTACTCCTTAGATCAACTCATCATCGGCTCAGAAGGCACGTTAGGCATCATTACCAAAGCGACGTTAAAACTGGTCCCTAAGCCGAAATACGCCCTCGATTTACTGGCTATCTTTGACGACCGCCGCAAGGCCATGGGCGTCGTCACCAAACTCATCAAAGCCGGCATTACGCCGACCTGTGTCGAATTCATGGACAATATCACCATCAAATCCGTCGAAAAATATCTCAACGAAACGCTTCAAGGCAGTGACAACGGCAACTACATCATCGTCGAAGTCGAAGGGACCAACGAAGACGACCTTGACGACAAAGCCGTCATCCTCGACGAAATCTGCACCGAAAACGGAGCTTCTTCCGTTCTCGTCGCCGATCACAACAAGATTTGGCAAGCCCGCAAGGCCTTTGCCGAAGCCGTCCGCGCCGAAAGCCTCATCGTCTGCAAAGAAGACGTCGTCGTCCCCGTCGACCAGGAAGCCTTGCTCCTCGATGAAATCCTGCGCCTGGCCAAAAAGTACAACCTCATTACCCGCATCGCCAGCCACGCCGGCGACGGCAACATCCATTTGAACATCTTAAAAGGCGACGACGAAACCTATGAAGAATGGGATGAACGGGTCAAGGCCAACCAGCAGGAACTGTACGCCTTCATTTATGCCCACGGCGGCCGCCTGTCCGGCGAACACGGCATTGGCTATAAGCGAAAAGCCCTGATGAAAGAATTCACCGATCCCGGTGAGCTGGAAATGATGATGGACATCAAGCGGGCCCTCGATCCGAACAACATCTTAAACCCCGGGAAAATCTTCGACATCGACGAAAAAGCCTGAGAACCGGCGCCATGGCATGACTTGCAAAAATCACGACTACCGTGTATAATACAAAACAGAACTGAATAAAACGTATATCTTCAGGGCAGGGTGAAATTCCCGATCGGCGGTACAGTCCGCGAACGCAGCAGCGTAGGAGCCATAGGGCTCGTGATTTGGTGAAACTCCAAAACCGACAGTATAGTCTGGATGGAAGAAGATGTAGCGTGCTGTTTTTGCAGCCTGCTTTACATTGCATAGAAAAGCCCTGAGCCGTTATCGGCGCAGGGCTTTCGTTATAAGGAGGTCTTTATTTTGACGACAGAAAAACGTAAATTCAACACTATTGAAGAAGCTATCGAAGAACTGCAGGCCGGTCATATCGTCATCGTTACCGACGATCCGGACCGTGAAAATGAAGGGGACTTCATCTGCGCAGCCCAGTACTGCACGACAGAGAACATGAATTTCATGGCCAGCCACGGCAAGGGCCTGATCTGCATGCCCATGAGCATCGAATATGCCCATAAATTAGGCCTGCCGCCCATGGTCAGTGAAAATACAGATAATCACGAAACGGCCTTCACCGTTTCCATCGACCACGTCGATACGACGACGGGTATCTCGGCTGTCGAACGAGCCCTCACCGCCCGCAAATGCGCCGAAGAATCGGCTCGTCCCGAAGATTTCCGCCGTCCCGGCCACAACTTCCCTCTCATCGCTAAAAGAGGCGGCGTTTTGACCCGCAACGGCCATACGGAAGCAACGGTCGACCTCCTGCGCCTGGCAGGCCTTAAACAAGTCGGCCTGTGCTGCGAAATCATGGCGGACGACGGCACGATGATGCGCACACCGTCCCTGTGGGAAATTGCCGATAAGTACCACTTAAAATTCATCACCATCCACGATTTGCAGAATTACTGCCGCCGTCACGACAAACACGTCATCCGCGAAGCCGTCGCCAAGATGCCGACCAAGTACGGTGAGTTCAAAATCTACGGCTACATCAACGACCTGACCGGTGAACACCACGTCGCTCTCATCAAGGGGGACATCGGCGACGGCAAGAACCTCTTGTGCCGCGTCCATTCTGAATGCCTGACCGGCGACGTCTTCGGCTCGTGCCGCTGCGACTGCGGCGAACAGTTGGCCGCCGCCCTCAGCCAGATCAACGCCGAAGGCCGAGGCATCTTGCTCTACATGCGCCAAGAAGGCCGCGGTATCGGTCTCATCAATAAGCTCAAAGCCTATGTTCTCCAGGAACAGGGCTACGATACGGTCGAAGCGAATGAAAAACTCGGCTTTGCTCCCGACCTTCGCGAATACTGGATCGGTGCTCAAATGCTGCAGGATATGGGGGCCAAAGAAATCCGCCTCCTGACCAACAATCCGGAAAAAATCTACGGTCTCGAAGGCTTTGGCGTAGAAATCGTCGAACGCGTCCCCATCGAAATGGAACCGCAAAAATTCGATGAATTCTATTTAGAAACCAAGAAGAATAAGATGGGCCACATCCTTCCCCATCTCCACTAATCCTTAGATATACAAAACGGCAGGGATTGCCGATATTCCGCAATCCCTGCCGTTTTTTCTTCCCTTATAACAAGGAAAATTGGTCTTTATGATAATCGATGAGTCCGTCTTTTTTCATCTTACTGAGTTCCGCCGATAAGGCGCTGCGGTCGACAGATAAAAAATCTGCCATCTGTTGCCGATTAAAGGGCAGTACAAAGGCAGACTTCCCCTTATCCCGCGCCAGATTCGACAAGTAGAGCATGATTTTCTGCCGTGTGGAGCGCTGGGTCAAGTAGCGCATCTTTTCTGTAAGGAGTCGATTCTTCTCAGCCATGAGGCCTAAGAGATTCCCCGTAAACTGTGCCTCAGCCGGCGTCAAGAGGTGGCCGCCGTGGAGGACATTGGCCACATAGATCTGAATGATGACTGCATCCGAGGCCGCCACGACATCGACCGTCGCCGGCGCCTCGGGAAGACAGGCAAAGGCTTCGCCAAAAAAGAAACCTTGCGGGATTTGAGACAGAATATTCCGATTGCCCCAATAATCTTCCTGAATGATATGGACCGAACCTTCGAGAACCAGACCGATATAGGTGACCGGGTCTCCGGAATAAAAGAGAAACTCCCCTTTTTTATAGTTTTTCTGCCTGACTTTTAAATCCTGCAAAAGCGGCAGGACATCGTCCTTAGCGACGCCGCGAAAAAGGGGAGATTTTTCAATAAGGGAAAGATGTTGTTCCATTAGCAGCACCTCCTGCTGAATAAGTTGGAAAAACAACGGCAATATCCGCCAACATAACGTATACTAACATCATCAACGAAACTGCCGATGGAGGAAATGACTATGATACGTAAAATTATACAAATTAATCAAGAAAAATGCAATGGCTGCCGTACCTGTGTCGACGCTTGTCACGAAGGAGCCATCGCCATGGTAGACGGCAAGGCTCAACTCATGCGCGACGATTACTGCGACGGCTTAGGCGACTGCCTTCCAAACTGCCCGACCGGGGCCATCACCTTCGTCGAACGCGAAGCCGCTGACTACGACGAAGAAGCCGTCAAAAAGCACATGGCCGCCCAAGGCCGTGTCTATAAAGGCCGCTGCCCCGGAAGCGAAGTCCATGCCGTAACCCCGGAAGCTGCAAAAGAATCCCGTCAAGGAGACGGTTCACAACTCCGTCAATGGCCTGTCCAGCTCAAACTCGTCCCGCCTCATGCCCCTTACTTTAACGGCGCTCGTCTCTTGATTGCCGCCGACTGTACAGCCTATGCCTATGCCCGTTTCCACGACGATTTCATCAAGGGCCATATCACCCTCATCGGCTGTCCCAAGCTCGATGACATCGACTATTCCGAAAAACTGACGGAAATCATCCGTCAGAATGCCATTCAAGACGTCACCGTCGTCCGCATGGAAGTCCCCTGCTGCCGAGGACTGGAAATGGCCGTAAAAAAAGCCCTCGACCAGAGCGGTAAATCCCTTGACCTTCAGGTCAAAGTCATTAGTCCTGACGGAAGAATAACCGCCTGACCTATAACGCTATACATAGACAAAAAGATGCTGCCGCAAATGCGACAGCATCTTTTTGGTTAAACGTTCCATTCTTCTTTCAGTGTGGATAAACACATGAACGTCTGCGAAGAAGCGACCGTCGGAATTTCATTCAGTACCTGCATGAGGAAATGTTCCAAATCATCCGGTGTCTTTACGAGCACTTTTAACAAGTAATCGAAGGCGCCGACGACGTGGTGGCATTCCAACACTTCAGAATACTGAACGATTTTCGCACGAAAATCCTCGTCATCGCCAGACCGTTCCAGGTTGACCATGATGAAGGCCGTCACGTTGTAGCCCGTCTTGCGGCGGTTTATCTTCGCGCCATAGCCTTCAATGATGCCGTTATGTTCCATCTTGCGGATACGTTCGGCAACAGCCGGAATGGACAAGCCGACAACTTTACTGATTTCCGTTGCCGAAGCTTTACCATTTCGTTTCAAAATCATTAAAATCTTATCATCAATATGATCCATCTGCCAATACTACCCTCCATAGCTTTAAAATCTATTATACCTATATTATCTTACAAAGATCGCAAAAAGTAAATAGACTTAAAGTTATTAATTATTTATTCACTATACTTTTTACTTCTATGGAAGTTATTTTATTCTGAAATATGAAAGTCAGCATTTAGATCAGAGAAGCGGTCACGGAATCCGGGAGTCATGTAAATGGCATTGTCCGTTCCCGTGATTTCACAGTCCACACCTTCCATACTGTGAACCAAATCAAGGCCTTTCTGCGGCCCCAGAACAAAGACGATGGTCGTCAACATATCACTGAGCATGCCGGCATGAGGCACGGATCCATCGATAATGATAGAGTCGCTCATGACACCGGACTGAGCCGGATACCCCGTACGAGGGTCAAAGATGTGATGGTAGCGGACCCCGTCTTGGATGAAGTAGCGTTCATAATCACCGGACGTCGACAAGGCCTGATTTTCAATGGCCACGATGCCCAGGAAATCCTGGTTATTGTCGGACCGAGGATGTTTAATACCGATGTTCCAAGGCTTGCCCTTGGTCGTCTTGCCGACAGCATACATCGAGCTGGCCCCGAGGTTGATGAGCCCGCTTTCAATGTGGTGCTTTTCGTAAATCTTGCGGATTTCATCGACAGCATAACCTTTAGCGACACCGCCTAAATCGATGGCCATGCCCGGTTTTGCCAGCATGACACTATGGTCTTCCGGCCGCAAGAGGATATCCTTGTAATTGACTTTCATCAAGGCTTGGGAGACCTCTTCCGGCGACGGCACATGCTGGTCAGCATTGCCGATATGCCACAAGTTGGTCATGACCCCAATGGTAATATCCCATTCGCCCTGGCTCTTGGCCGAATAGTCCTTGGCGTATTCAATCATTTCATAAATAGCAGGATCTACCTTTACATAGTCCTTACCGGCAGCGGCGTTGATGCGGCTGACATCGCTGTCTTCATTTTGGCCGGCCAATTTATCTAAAACAGCCAAGCGTTCAAAACCTTCGTCGACAGCCTCTTTCGCTTCCTTTCCGGTCGCCCGGAGAGAGACCGACGTATCCATGGCGACGCCGCTCCTATCAAAAGAAGACTCCGGATGCAAGGTGCATCCGGAGCTGCTTAATACGATGAGGAACGCCATGGTGAGAAGAACCCATACATACCGTTTCTTACCCATCTATTAACCTACTTTTTCTTCTTTCTTGAAAGAACCTTTAATCATTTCATTGATAGCGCCTGTCGGACACTTGGTCATGCACGTAGCGTTGTCGCAGTTGTGGCAGACAGCCTGATTGACGACGGCCAAATGGTCGACGATCTTGATAGCGCCTTCTTCCTGATGGGAGCAGTTACGCATGCAGGAACCGCAGCCGATACACATAGCTTTGCAGTTCTTCATGGCAGCAGCACCAAAATCTTTGGAGCTGCAGCTAATAGCAACTTTGGCACTGATCGGCAGCAATTCAATGACGTGGTTCGGGCAAATGGAAGCGCATTTGCCGCAGCCCGTGCAGAGACGTTTGTCGATAACCGGCAGTCCGTCTTCACCCATGTGCATAGCACCGAAGGGGCAGGAACGGGTGCAGTTACCGAAACCTAAACAGCCGAATTTACAGAACTTCGGACCCTGCTGAACGATTTTAGCAGCAGCACAGTCATGAACACCTTTGTATTCATAAGCCAGTTTTGCGATGCCATTGCCGCCGCGGCATTTGACGTGGGCAAATTTCGGTTCCGTAGCTTCCGCAATTTTACCGGTCAATTTAGCGACGATTTCAGCAACTTCTGCCTTACCGGGAACACAGAGGTTCGGCGCAACATCGGGATCAAGGACGACAGCTTCTGCATATTTTGCACAGCCGGCAAATCCACAAGCACCGCACTGACCTTGAGGCAGTGCTTCTTTTACTTCGCCGATAAGGGGATTTTCTTCCATAGCGAATTTCTTATCCGCACTTGCAAGGATAAAACCGAATACAAGGCCGATACAAACCATGACAACGACGGCCATGATCGCAATAAATGAGTAATCCATAATCAGTTTTCAACTCCTTTTGCCTTAAATCATGCCGGAGAAGCCAAGGAAAGCCAACGACATCATGCCTGCAAGGACAAAGGCGATCGGTGTCCCCTTCATAGCATGAGGGATATCGGCAAAATCCATTTTTTCACGGCAGCTTGCCATCAGGATAAGGGCAATGGCGAAACCAATGCCGGCACCGACAGCGAAGATGATGTTTTCGAGGAAATTATAGCCACTGGTAACACTGATGACCGGGACGGACAGAACGATACAGTTCGTCGCAATCAGCATGAGGTAAATCCCCCACATGTTATACAGTGTCGGAGACTGTTTCTTGATGATGATTTCCAACAGCTGTACGAAACTTGCAATCAAGATAACGAAGGAAATCGTCCGTAAGAAGGTCAGGTTAAGCGGAACGAGGACCCAGTTGTACAGACTCCAAGCTAAGATGGTACTCAAGGTGATAACGGCCGTAACAGCGAAACCCATCCCGACCGAAGCGTTCAAGTTTTTCGAAACGCCGAAGAAGATACACAAGCCGAGGAACTTGGTCAATACGAAGTTGTTAATCAAGACAGCCCCGATAAACAGCGTAAAGTATTCCATTATCCTTCACTCCCTTTCAGTTGTCTCTGTCTTTCAACACGTTCATTCCAAATCTTGAAGCCAGCCATGATGAAACCGATCAGCATGAAGGCTCCGGGCGGCAGTGCCATGATCAGAGCCGGCTGGTAAGACGGACCGAATACTTCGAGACCAAAGAAGGTGCCGTTGCCGATGACTTCACGGATGCAGGAAATGATGAACATAGCAATGGTGAAGCCCATGCCCATGCCCATGCCATCGAGGAAGGAAACGACGACGCCGTTTTTCGATGCGACCGATTCAGCACGAGCCAAGATGATAGCAAATACGACGACCAAGTCGAGGTATACGCCGAGAGCTTTGTACAGATCAGGAGCATAAGCCTGTAAGAACAGCTGTACACAGGTTACGATCGTAGCGATACACGTAATATAAACCGGAATACGTACTTTTTTGTTGATCAATTTGTGAATGATCGAAACGACGACGTTGTTGGCGGTGATAACGAACCATACCGTAAAGCCCATGGTCAAACCGTTGACGATGCTCGTCGTTACAGCAAGGCCCGGGCACAGGCTCAAGGCCAAGACGAAGTACGGGTTTTCTTCAATAATGCCTCTAGTAAAGATTTTCCAAAGATTCATTATTATTTACCCCCCATCTGTGCTGCTTTTTCAACAGCCTCTTTAACGCCCAAGGTGAAGGCACGGGAAGAAATCGTTGCACCAGTCAAAGCCTGGATCTTATCTTTTGCGCTTCTGTCCTTTGTGACTTCAAGACCGGCAATTTTCTTACCTTTAAACTGATCTTTGAACGGAGATTTTGCGCCTTTGTCGCCAAGGCCCGGCGTTTCATTGGCTTCGAGGACCGTGTAGTCCATAACCGTACCGTCCATGGATACAGCCGTCAAAAGCTTAATCGGACCGCCGTATCCTTTCGGAGCCGTCGGGATGATGTAAGCGACTTTCTGGCCGCCTTTTTCAGCAATAAACGTATCTTCTTCGCCCTGTACAGGAACGAATTTGTCAGCATCGGGAACCAGGGTCTTCATCGAATCCTGTTTCATCTGTTCTGCTTTTGCCGTAGCAATCGGGCCGGTGATGAAGAAAACGACACCGATAATGCAACCGGAAACAAGGCAGGTAAGGATAAGGTTCATTGCGACCTTAAAGATCCCGCTTTCGTTTTTGTCTGCCATTTTATTTAGCCCCCTTTGTCTTTACCGCACCAAAGACAGTCGGTTTAACCAAACGGTCGATGAGCGGAGTCAAGGTATTCATGAGCAAGATGGAGTAGCAAACCCCTTCAGGATAACCGCCGAGTACACGGATCAAAACCGTAATGAGGCCGCAGCCTAATGCGAAGATGACCTGACCTTTAACGGTAATCGGAGCCGTGACCATATCGGTTGCCATGAAGAAAGCACCGATGATAAGGCCGCCTGCCATCATCTGGAAGAGGGCAACGTTGGCACTGCCGTATACAGCGCCGGTGAGGATACCGACGGTTGCGATCATGACGACCGGGACCTGCCAGTTAACATAGCCTTTGTAAATCAGCCATAAGCCGCCGAGAATGAGGAGAACCGTAGAGGTTTCACCGAGGGAACCGTTACGGAATCCGAAGAACATGCTCTGGTAGATGCTGCCCCAGTCATTCGTGCCGAAGAGCTGGAACAGGCCATCAGAACCGCCATGTTTGAAGATGTTCAAAGGAGTTGCACCGGCAACGCCGTCGATGACCGTACCGTTGAGCTGGGTCCAAGTGGTCATTGCGACCGGCCAGGAAACCATCAGGCCTGCACGACCGACGTGAGCCGGATTGAAAATATTGTAGCCGAGGCCGCCCATAGCTTGTTTACAGACGACGATAGCCAGGAAGGAACCGACGATGCTCATCCACCAAGGAAGGCTCGGAGGACAGGTCATAGCCAACAGAAGGCCGGTGATGACAGCGGAGCCGTCGGTAATGGTGATGCGTTTGTGCATCGCCTTTTCCCATAAGAATTCAAAGATAACAGCCGAGACAATTGCGACGATGATATTGACGAGAGCATTGACACCGAAATAGTAAACGCCGAACGCAGCAGCCGGTACGAGAGCGGCAACAACATTCCACATGATTTTAGGAATCGTTTCGTTACAGCGAACATGCGGTGAAGATGCTACGGTAAGTTTGATTTCCTGCATGTCTTTAGCATCCTTTCCATTTGTTTGTCCTTTAGCTTCTGGACTCATGATATCCCTTCTTCCAATTAGTTATTGGCTTTCTGTGCTTCTGCTTTCGCCTGCGCTTCGCGCTGCATTGCTTTGCACTGACCTTTTGCATTGCGGATATACTGGACAATATTGCGTTTTGCCGGGCAGGTATAAACGCAGCTGCCGCATTCGACACAGTTCATGACGCCGTATTCCATGCATTTATCCCAAGCCTGGCAGGACGAGAAGATGCTGAGCTGACTCGGAACGAGGCCCATCGGACATGCTTCTACGCAGCGGCCGCAGCGGATACACGGAGATTCTTCGCCGGCCTGGCATTTTTCCGGAGAGAGTGCCAGGATACCGGAAGCACCTTTGGTGATAGGTACGTCGAGCTGATACTGGGCCAGCCCCATCATCGGGCCGCCGGCGATCAGGCGATCCGGTTTTTCGGTAAAGCCGCCGCAGTAGTCGATAACTTCCTGGAAGGTAGTACCAATGCGAAGACGGAGGTTTTTCGGTTCTTTGATGCAGTCACCCGTAACGGTCGTAAGGCGTTCGATGAAGGGAATACCTTGACAGACAGCATCGGTGATAGCGATGACAGTGCCGACGTTGCTGACGACGCAGCCGACGTTCATCGGGAGTCCGCCCGGTTCTACCTGACGGCCCGTGCAGGCTTCGATCATCATTTTTTCAGCACCCTGAGGATACTTGGTCTTGCAGGCAACAACCGTAACTTCGGGAATATCTTTGAAAGCTTCGGTCAGGTTCTGGATGGCTTCCGGTTTGTTGTCTTCGATTCCGATGAAAGCCGTTTTAATTCCGAGCACTTTCATGCAGATCTGGACACCGGTTACGAGTTTGTCCGTCGTTTCCTTTTCTACCATCGCACGGTAGTCACAGGTCAGGTACGGTTCGCATTCGGCGCCATTGACGATGAAGGTATCAACCGGTTTGTTCGGAGCCAGTTTGACATGAGCCGGGAAGGTAGCACCGCCGCAGCCGACGACGCCAGCTTTTTTGATGAGTTCCAGGATTTCTTTGCTGTCGAGCTGTTTCCAGTCGTGAGCTTCGGGAAGTCCTTCAACCCATTCATCCTTACCATCCGCTTCGATGACGACAGCCATGCACTGAACCATCATGTTGTGCGGCATCGGCGCAACTTTGATGACTTTGCCGGACGTAGATGCATGAATGTCGGCATGCAAGAATGCGTCACTGGTCCCGATAAGCTGTCCCTTTTTAACCATATCGCCAACTTTGACGGTCGGTGTACAGGGGGCACCAAAGTGCTGGCTCATGGGAATGACGACTTGAGCCGGTACTGCCGGGGTTTCTATGGCTTTATCTTTTGCATAGATCTTGCCATCGTCAGGATGGACCCCACCTCGTTTAAAGGTATTCAACATCAAAAATCACCTCATTATTATATAATGAAAAATAATAAAAACATGAATCATGCTTCCAATCGCTTACATTATATCATTATGTAGCGTATTATTCAATGTGAAAATCGGAGCAAAGTTTCACATTTAACTTATTTTTATGATATGCAATGCGAAAGAAAAAGAAGTCCGAAGTCGTCCGAATTTAAAAAGATATTTTGGTTTACATTTCTTCATACAACACCTATTTTGTATAGTATAAATGGCCATTTTATGGGATTTTCAAGGATGTGGAATAACAAATAAATAGTTTACAAACCCTTTTTCGAAGGTCGTAATTTATCACATTTTTAAAGAAAACAACGTTTTGATATATGTTCCACGAGGCACATATATTATGTATATTATATTCATATATGACATGATACCCCATAGCGGTTGTATCTTTATACCGTGCATCCCGAAAATAGAATGGCCGCGCAGAATTTATACGATATTTGCAAGATTCATGAAAATATACAACACGTAAAAAGGACGTCCCTAAAAGGGACGTCCTTTCTTACAATGACAAGCATATCGCTTTATTATTTTTTCAAGTCCAGGGCCGCTTTAATAAGGCCGTTGAACAAGGGATGCGCCTTGGTCGGGCGGGATTTAAATTCCGGATGGAACTGGCAGCCGACGAACCAGGGATGATCCTTGATTTCGATGATTTCGACCAAACGGTCATCGGGCGACGTACCGGACAAGATCAGGCCGGCATTGACCATTTCCGTACGATACTTATTGTTGAATTCCCAGCGGTGACGATGGCGTTCATAAATGAGGTTGGCATCGTATACTTCCTGGGCCTTCGTGCCATCCACCAGCTTGCAGGGATAGAGGCCGAGACGCATGGTTCCGCCTTTTTCCGAAATGTCAACCTGGTCCGGCATGAGGTCGATGACCGGGAATTCAGCGTCTTCACAGAATTCCGACGACGTAGCCCCTTCGAGGCCGACGACGTTGCGGGCAAATTCCATAACGGCACACTGCATCCCCAGGCATAAGCCGAGATAGGGAACCTTATTTTCACGGGCATACTGGACAGCGCGGATTTTACCTTCGATGCCGCGGTTTCCGAAGCCGCCGGGAACGACGATGCCGTCTATCCCTTTGAAGACTTCTTCCATCGTAAGTTTCGGGTCTTCCAGGGTTTCCGAATCGATCCAGTGGATATTGACCTTGGCTTTATTGGCGATGCCGGCGTGATTCAAAGCTTCAGCAACGCTGAGGTAGGCATCGTGAAGGGCGACGTATTTACCGACTAAGGCAATTTCCAACGTCTTTTCGGTGTTATAGATCGATTCGACCATCTTCTTCCAGTCTTCCATGTCGCAGGGACGGTTGGGAAGGTCGAGTTTTTCCAAAACGATGCGGTCCATGCCCTCTTCCGACAAGAGGAGCGGCACTTCATAGATGCTGTTCAAGGTCTTGTTTTCGATGACGGCATCTTTGTCGATATCGCAGAACAGGGCCAGCTTATCTTTCATTTCATCAGACAGGGCCCGTTCCGTGCGGCAGACGATGATATCCGGCTGGATACCGATGCTGCGCAGTTCTTTTACGCTGTGCTGAGTCGGCTTGGTCTTCAATTCACCGGCCGCGCCGATATACGGAACGAGGGTGACGTGGATGTACAAGACGTCGTTGCGGCCGACTTCCTTCTTGATCTGACGAATGGCTTCCAAGAAAGGCAGGCTTTCAATGTCGCCGACGGTACCGCCGATTTCCGTAATGACGATATCGGCATTGTCGTCGTCGCCGACACGATAGACGCGGTTCTTGATTTCATTCGTAATGTGCGGAATAACCTGTACCGTATGGCCCAGATAATCACCGCGCCGTTCTTTCTGAAGAACGGACCAATAGATTTTACCGGTCGTGACGTTGGAGTTCTTGCCGAGGTTGATATCGATGAAGCGTTCATAGTGGCCGAGATCGAGGTCCGTTTCGGTGCCGTCGTCGGTAACGAAAACTTCACCATGCTGATAAGGGCTCATCGTGCCCGGGTCAATATTAATATAAGGGTCAAACTTCTGGATTGTAACCTTGTAGCCGCGGTTCTTCAGCAACCGGCCTAAGGAAGCCGCTGTAATGCCTTTCCCTAACGAAGAAACGACGCCGCCTGTTACAAAGATATATTTAGCCATATTTCCTCCCTGTCGAGCTTCTGCCCACTACGAATCAAAATCCATTCCATAACTTATCATTTTATTATATTACATTTTTTCAGGAGCAGAAACCCCTAAAATAGCCAGGCTGTTGGCAATGGTAATGCGTACAGCCGTAACCAAGGCCAACCGTGCTTTTTCCAAATCCTTGTCTTCTTGAATAATACGGCAATGATTATAGAAAGCATGGAACAAGCTGGCCAGTTCGTGAACGAAATGAGCGATGCGATGCGGTGCCCGTTCACGAGCTGCATTCTGGATTTCTTCCGGGAACGCAGCCATTTTCTTGATTAAATCCAATTCATATTCATTGGTCAAGGTTTCCCATTTGACGTCAGACCAGTCGCTGCTCATGTCGGCACCGGCTTCCTTAGCCTGACGATAGATGCTGTAAATCCGAGCGTGAGCATACTGGATATAGTAAACGGGATTTTCATTGCTGTGCGATTTAGCCAAATCCAAATCGAAATCGAGCTGCGTATCGAGAGACCGCATGATGAAGAAGTATCGGGCTGCATCGGTGCCGACTTCTTCAATGAGTTCGTTTAAGGTAATGGCCTGGCCGGTACGCTTGCTCATCTTGACGGGTTTGCCGTCCCGGAAGAGGCTGACCATCTGCAGCAAGAGAACTTCCAGCTGCGCCGTGTCATAGCCGAGAGCCGCCATGGCTGCCTTAACGCGGGCAACGTAACCGTGGTGATCGGCCCCCCAAATATTGATCATCGACTTAAAGCCTCTGTCGTACTTATTCTTATGATACGCAATATCGGCAGCCAAATAGGTCGGAACGCCGTTATCACGGATGACGACGCGGTCCTTATCATCGCCGTAATCGGTCGACTTCAGCCATAAGGCGCCGTCCTTTTCATAGATCTTGCCGCGGCTCTTCAAGACGTCGCAGGCGGCATGAATGGCATCCGGATGGAGGGTCCGTTCACTGAACCAGTTGTCATAAGAAACGTTAAAATGCGCCAAATCCCGTTTAAGGGCCTTCAGCTTTTCGACATAGGCCCGGTCTTTAAACAAGTCAAGCCGTTCTTCTTCCGGCATATCGAGGTATTTATCGCCGTCCTGATCAATAATGGCCTGAGCCGTTTCAATGATATCGTGGCCGTGATAACCATTTTCCGGAATCTCCGACGGCCGGCCCAAGAGTTCCAGGTACCGGGCATTGACCGACGCCGCCAAATTATTCATCTGGTTGCCGGCATCGTTGATATAGTATTCAGCCTGGACGTTATAACCGGCTGCCCGCAGGAGATTGACCAAGGTGCTGCCGGCGCCACCGCGACCATGGCCGACGTGGAGCGGTCCCGTCGGATTGGCACTGACATATTCGACTTGGACCGAATCGTCCTCACGCAGAGGAGCATGGCCGTAAGCATCGCCGGCGGCCAGGATTTGTTTCAGCGTATCGTAGATGACGTCGTTCTTCAGAAAGAAATTTATGAAGCCGGCTCCGGCGATTTCAGCCCGTTCCAGCCAAGGATAATCCATTTCATCGACAATGGCCTGAGCAATGAGTTTCGGGGCCTTATGGGCGACGCGGGCCGACTGCATGGCGATATTGCTGGCAAAGTCGCCGAATTCTTTCTGCGGCGGCACTTCCAAGGCAACACTCGGATAGTCACCGGCCGGAAGCGTCCCTTTATCCATGGCCTTATTCAAGGCTTCCGTAATTCCCTGCTTCAATAAATCCTTCATTTCCATTACGCTTTATCCTCCTGCACAGTTATGGTTAATTGAGTATACATGGAACTGATATCTTCAATATGGACGTCATAGCCCAGGTAAATCGTGCCGACACCGTCTTGAAGCTCCGTGCGGCATTCATAGGTTTTCATCTTCACGTCAAACGTGCCAACCGGTGTTTCATACTGGGAATAGGTTACCTTCCCCTTATGAAATTCCTGACGCTGGCGAAGTTTCCCCAGACGCAACAATAAGACGGACCCTCCGGGTAAGACCTTGATGACCGTCGTAACGCCTTTCATTTCCGTCAGTTCGCTTTCTTCGTAGACGATATACTGAGTACCGTCTTTGATATAATACTTACCTTCAGAAACGAGCTCTATTTTCAGCTCTTGCCCTTCCGGGTCGCGTTGGATACTCTGTACACTTACTAAGACAGGTTTCAATGTATTCCACCTTTCCTATCACCAATCCAATGTTACTATTATATATCAAGTGCCGGGAAAAAGAAACACTTTTTTTCATTTCATTTCAATGAGGGTCGGCCAATATTTTTTAGGCATAAAATTGCGTCGCAGAACCTCATTTTTTCGCGAAGGAATGGCAATGGTGCGGTAATAATTCTGCCAAGCCCTTTCAATGGCCAGTTCATCAGCCGATAATTCCGGCGCCGCTTGTACGTCGGGAATGGTAACCATGACGGGCTTTTCCCGATCATAGTACACGCCAAGGCCCCGCCTTATGTCGTGGAGGACCCAGCGTTCGCCCGGAAGGCGGCGGACAAAGTGCGGTGCCATGACCGGGATGACGCAGCACGTCGGCTTCAGCCGGCAGTAGAGCATGCCGTCGGACAGTTCTTGAAATCGGGCCAGTCCCAACAATTTATGGCGCTCGTTCCCCGTCTTTCTGGCCCATTGACGAACCTTCCAAATGGGTTCGTCACTGAGATGGTGCAGAAAATCCTGTTTATAACGAAAGGCCGTCCGTACATAAGTCAACAGTGAAAGGCCCCGGTCCTTCTGCTCCGCTAAAAAAGCATAGTAGAGATAATGACAGGCCTTAGGGCCGCATTGCAGCAAAAGGGCGTCCAGGATGCGCCGGGCCTTGCCATCGTCCGTCGTAACGAAACGTGACGCAGAAAAGAGCGATGTCTCATCCGCTTCCAAACAGATATCCTCGATCTGATGCACGCCGTCATGCCAGCCGTCAAAGACGGCCGACAGGTACCCAAAAAAACTTCCATCGTACGTATATATCATAGCATCGCCTCTAAAATAAACTCATGGGCTCGTAAGCAGACGGCTGCTTCTGTCCCGATAAGAGCATTCTTCGGACATAGGCCGGATCCGTCGAAAGACCGTAGTATTTGCCCTTGCAGGTAATAAAATAGCGGGCCCGTTTTAACACGACACCTAAGCGCTTCAGACTGTCATAAGACAGGAAGGCCTGACGGCGGGCCGCGCAGATGCGGCGCGCCGAAGTGACACCGATGCCGGGCACGCGAAGCAAATCATGGTACGAAGCCCGGTTGACTTCAAGGGGGAAAACTTCCGGATGGCGCAGGGCCCAACAAGATTTCGGATCGAGATCCAAATCGAAGTTCGGGACCTCATCGGTCAAAATTTCTTCGACGTTAAACTGGTAAAACCGCATCAGCCAGTCGGCCTGATACAGTCGGTGTTCCCGAAGAAGGGGCGGCTCTGCAATAGCCGGCAGGTTGGATCCCGTCACAGCCGGCACATAGGCCGAATAATAGACGCGCTTCATATCGACCTTGTCATACAGGGCCTGGCTGAGGCGCAGGATCGTCCGGTCGCTGTCCGGCGTCGCCCCGACGATGAGCTGTGTCGTCTGGCCGGCCGGCACAAAGGACGGCACCTTCTTGTACCGTTTCTTTTCATCACGCCACTGATCGATGCCTTCACGGATATGGCCCATGGGAACGAGGATATTCTCCTTGGTCTTCTGCGGTGCCAAGAGTTTCAAACTCGACGAGGACGGCAGCTCGATATTGACACTCAAGCGGTCGACGTAATGACCTAGTTCTCGAATCAAAGCCGCACTCGTACCGGGAATTCCTTTCATATGGATGTAGCCATTAAATTTCTTCTCTTCCCGCAAGATCCGCGCCGTCCGAATCAGAAGCTCCGTCGTATAGTCCGGGGAACGATAGACACCGGAGCTGAGAAACAGCCCTTCAATATAGTTGCGCCGGTAAAAGGCCAGGGTCACATCGGCGATTTCTTCCGGCGTCAAAATAGCCCTTTTTGCTTCGCGGCTCGCAGCATTGACACAGTAGGCACAGTTGTAGATGCAGTGATTGGTCATGAGGATTTTTAAGAGCGATACACACCGTCCGTCTGACGACCAGGTGTGACAAATCCCGCAGGCCGCCGCATTTCCGATGCCGCCGGCCGTATTAGCCCGGTGGCTGCCGCTCGATGAGCAGGACACATCATATTTCGCTGCATCACTCAAAATATGTAATTTTTCTTCGATTCGTTCCCAATCCACGATTTTCTCGCCTCCTCACGCAGCGGGAGCCCTTATAGGTTCAAAAGAGACTGCCCGACGAAAGCATGGGCTTTCTCAAGCAGTCCCTTATCCCTTATAAATTCAAACCTTCTCGCAGTTTTTCAAATATCTTCTGTTCGTCTTCAGTCAGGTCCCGTCCCAAATCGATTTTGAGTTCTTCACCGTTGCTGCGGGCCTTGTCCTGTTCATGCTTATCGCCGCTCTTGGCACTATCGTCACGAATGATCATCGTACCACCTCCTATCGTATTTTTTCCATTATACCACATCGGCCCGCTCTCCTAAAAGGCAGACAAGGGCATTTTTCGAAAAAATGTTCGCATCGGTAAAGAAAAAAAGCTGCCCGCTATGAAACGGACAGCCTGTGAGTCGTAACGCAGCCCCAAAAGCGTTTTTCATGATGGGACAGCTCGTTTATCAACTTTTAGAGTAAGGTTTTCGGATCAGGATACTGTTCGATGCTTTCTGCCATTTTATCGGCTAATTCGTCCATCAGGCATTCCTGGTCGTCATGAAGAGACGATTTCAGGTCCATCGTCGGTTCAAGGAGTTCGCAGCATTTAAATTCATTTTCTACGTAGTCAGCCATGGTCTTATACGCAGCCGAAGCCCAGCTGTGGCAGGCGACGATTCCGATGGTGCGCTTCTGGAACATGAGGGTCTTCAAGTCGTGAAGGAAGCTTTCCATGGGCAGGAAGAGGTTCAAGTTGTACGTCGGTGCCGCCAAAATCAGATGGCTGTATTCCCAAGCCTTGGCCGTAATGTAAGAAGCATGGATTTTGGCAACGTCGTACATGCGAATATCGCGAACGCCGCGGCGGCTCAATTTATTCGCCAACACGCAGGCAGCTCGTTCCGTATTGCCGTAAATCGAAGAGAAAGCGATGACGACGCCTTTCTTTTCCGGTACGTGCTGTGCCCAATGCAGGTGTTTGTCAACGATGTATTTAATCGTTTCGGGCGTACGGAAGACGAAGCCATGGAGCGGGCAAATGAAGTCAATCTGCAGCTTCGAAGCTTTTTTGAGGACGTTCATGACCTGCGGGCCATATTTTCCGACGATATTGACATAGTAGCGGCGGGCTTCATCGAGGTAGTTTTCTTCAAAGTCAGCCTGGTCGGCAAAGACGTTGCCGACAGTACCAAAGTGACCAAAGGCGTCGGCGCTGAACAGGAAATGATCCGTTACTTCATACGTCATGATGACTTCAGGCCAGTGGACCATGGGAGCTTTGATGAACTGCAGGGTATGCTTGCCCAACTTCAGCTGATCGCCTTCGTTAACAGTCATATAGCGATCCGGCATGGGGGTGCGGAAGAACTGTTCAAAAAGTTTGAATGTCGACGGCTGACCGACGATTTTAGCTTCCGGGTATTTTTCCAAGAGAGCCAACGCCGAGCTGGCATGATCCGGTTCCATATGCTGGAGGACGAAGTAGTCCAGTTTCCGACCTTTGAGCAAGTATTCTACATCTTCAAGAAATTCATCACGGCAGGATTTATCCATAGCATCGATGAGGCACGTCTTTTCATCATCGATGAAATAGGTATTGTACGAAATACCTTCCGGAATCGGGAAAATCCGTTCAAATAGTGGCGTCCGGAAGTCGTTGCATCCCATCCAATAGATACCGTTTTTAATTTCTTCTACACAATGCATATATGTATAACCTCCTTAAATAGTACCAGCACATCTATGCTGTAACGTCAATTATCACGTTCCTATCATACCATCTTTTCGATAAATAGGAAATACTTTAAATGAAAAAACTTACCAAAAAAATATCTATTATTTATTATTTTTATCCGCTTCTTGTGATTCGTCACTGTCAGAAGCCGAATCACGTCCGGACGACTGGCGGCTCTTAGATGAATCGGAACGAGAATCACGGTCCGATTCTTTTTCCTCGTCTTCCGTCGAGGACTTACTCTTTTGTTCCAATTCAGCCGCATCACTGCGCTGTCTTTCGGGAGCGGTGCTCCGGCTCACGGCCGGGGCAGAATCACCGATGGACTCCGCTTCGGACACTGTTAATGAGCTGTTCCAAGACATCGCGGTCAGCTTGAGACAAGTCGGTGTTGCCGCTGAGCATTTCCCTTGCCTGCTGAGCCAGACTTTGGGCCTGGGAGCGGGCCGAACTGCCGCTGACTGCCCCATTTCGGTACTGCCGTTTCAAATTGCGCAGTTCGTTTGAAATCTCGCTGGCTTTGCTGCGAATTCGAGCTGCCGCCAATTCTCCACTGCGCTGTTTCCGAGCGTCCGCTTCCTGCATCTTGCGATCTTCTTCACGATTTTCCAGCAGTTCTTCCTGCTGCTGTTCGGCCACTTTATCAAGCGACGCCGTCGTAACATGAGTGCCGACGTAGTATTCATAACCCATGTACCCCAAAATGACGATGGGGACACAGAGGAGCATCATTTCAAACCGGCGCATCTGGGCTGCCCGCTTCCAGCTGATGACGCTTTTGCGGCGATGTTCCATAATAAGGACGATGATTAAAATCAGGCCGATTAAGAACAAGGCCATATAGATGAAGAGTTTATGCCAAACCGTCGCCTGCAGGCTTATCGTAGACGGCTGGGAATCAGACAGCTGCCACAAGTAGGTACTGGCCTGGTCATCGGCTTTGGTGCTGTTGCTGGTAACCTGCGTCCCCGACGGAAAGGAAACCATATATTCCAAGTCGACACCGTTTTCCGGCATAGCCGCGCCCAGACGAAGGTTTTGAATGCTATTGGCATCGAAATTATAATTGATATAATACGTCGAAGCAAACAGGCCGTCATGGGTCTTATGGACGATATGATCGACGGAACTCCGACTGGCGCCGTCATTGGTAATGGTCTTCATGGCCCGAAAGCCTTCACCATTATCATTACTATAATCCATGATGGTATAATTGCGCTTTTGGAACTCATCGGCATCAGCCTTCAAGCTCTGCTGCCCCTCTGCCGTAGCCGATACTTTCAAAACATCTTGTGTTTCACTGCCATCGTCATGAATGATGGTCTGCGCCCGAAATCCTGATAAGAGGATAAATGCAGCCAACAGCATAACGGTCATAGCCAGTCTGGCAATCTTTGAATACCCTTTCATAAACTCCTCGCTTTCTGTCACTCTTCTTTTGGCGGCACCATCCCGGAATCGACGAGATGCGGCCGATCAAACAGGGAGCGTCCGGCCTTCTCGGCCCGAGCTTTATCCATAACAGCCGCGTTGCTGAGCTGCTCCAAGGGAACGCCGTTGACAAAAATCCCTTCGATGACGCCTTCTCCCCGCTTGATGCGGATACTGGCGATGATACTGTCATCGGTACGAAGGCTGTAGATACCGTCGGCCATTTCCGGTGACAGGCGGTAGCGGTCAAATCCGACTTGGAATTGAATGCGGCCATCCTCATAAGAAACAACTTCGGCACGCATATAATCGCTGCCGGAATCGGGCTTAGAGGCTGACGCTCCTTCCACTTTCATGAGCCCTGATGCATCTCGTGAGATGGCGACGTAAATTTGCTGACCGACTTCCGGCGGCGTTTCATCGAGCCACTGCGTCGTATCCTCCGGGAACACAACGCGAACGTAATCGGTCCCAAAAGTAGAGATTTCTAACCGCGGCACCGCACGCCACTGGTAAGGAATCCCATCGACAGAAATGTTATGCCAGCGCCAGCCGACATAAGCCAGTGCGGCAAATTGAATCAAGACGACCAGCCCGAAGACGAGCCAGCGATGACGGCCTTCCGGCGAAAAAGAAAGATGTATGCCCTGCAAAGGCGGTGAAAATTTCATTCCGACTTGCCTCCTTGATGGGACCATGGCGACTGGGTAAAGTGTTTTTTGCGTTTCGGTTCCGGTTTCATATGACTCCACGGCGACTCCGTAACTGCCGGAGATTTTTCTTTGGCCTTTTCCTGGGAAACGGCCATCTGCTGCGGCACGGCTTCCGTCGTTTCACGAATAACCTGACGAGTCGGCACGAAGTCCTTTTCCGTGCTTTCAGCCGGTACGGACAGGGTGAATACCATCGGTGAATCCGTCGTATTTGCCGGTACGGAGCCGGCCTTGGACGAATTCGTATCGGACGAAGCTTCAATACCGGATTCGCCCAACCCGAGCTCAGCCGGAGACGGAATCCGGACGTCCTTCATCCATTCTTCTACCGTTTCATCCGGTTTGTTTTCCTCAGGGGAATACCACACAGGCAGTTCCTCTTCAGGAGCCTGTTCTTCAGCGGCTAGCGCATCATCATTTCGGACGCGTGCTGCCGAATGGCGAAGTTTTGCCCTGCGCGAAGCTCGCTGGGCCGCTGTTTTTTTATCTTTCTGCATCCGCCGGAACTGGAATACGATTAAGGCCAGAACGATAATGGCCAAAATCGGCGCCAGCGGCGAAAAATGCGTTCCGAAAACAAAGGCCAGGACCACGCTGACAAAAATGACGATGCCGAACTTAAGATGAGCCTGGTGGTCGGGCTTAAATCCCTGAGCCGTTTCATAGACACCGAGGACAACGATGTACAGGGATGAAAGAATGAGGGGAATGGACGAATAGAGGGCCGATCGAACGAGAATCGTCTCAAAAGCCAGGATGACGGGAATCACCACATACAAAGCCGGGCTCCACAACCGCTTCTTCACCGTCTTGGCCATCATGCCTGCCATGAATACAAAGAGGAGGACCGTAACAAAATCGGTCGTCCAATGAAAATTCTGAACCTGAGCAATCCCATCCCAGGCAAAGGGCAGGCAGGAAATGAGGAGCGAACCGACAGCGGCAAACCGTCCGAACCAGCGGAAGGGCACGCCCCAAGACTGGTGGATGTCTATGGAATAACCTACCAGCATAATCGTAACGGCCAAGCTTCCCAAAAGGAGGAAGGGAATGTATTCCGTCGTCTGCGCTGCCAGTCCAAAAGCAATGAAGACGGTAATCGTCATGACCCACGAGAAAACAGACAGCCGCCGTTCATCCCGAAGGCCGATTAAGGTATTATAGAAAGGCACTGCCAAAAGCAGAAGCAGCCACAAGAGGCCCATTCCGCCAAAGGTATTCACCGGACCGCCGGAAGCCGTCCAATAGAGGAGCGACAAGTCGTAAACGACGAGGGCCGCAACAGAGCATAAAAAATAGACGACAGGCAGACAAAGTACGGCACAAGTAATAACGTAGGACGCCGCATCCCAGCCGATATAAAAAGTCTGTTCAGCCATGGCTAATACGACAAAAATGCCCAAACAATGGATAAGCGCAATCCCTTCAGCTGCCGCCGAGCCCTGCCGTTTCTGAAACATGGCCAGGCCTACACCGGCCTGAGTCACGAGCAGCAGCACGCCGGCCAAGGTCATGCGGGCCGGGACCGACACGTAGTACCATAATTGGGAAAGGCCCCAAATGACGGCCATGACAACGGCTGCAAATCCCAGTGCCGATAAAAACGCATATAAAGGCAGGGTCGTCAAAAGAGAAGTTCTTTGTTCATCCCTGCCGTAAGATTTCCGTATTTTTTCACGGGCTTCTTCTGTAATCCATCCTTTAGAAACCCAGTCCGTGACCTTGTGGTCCAGCCATTCATTGGTATTCCGTCTCATACTTGCCTCCCAGGCGCCATCCCGGAACGAGGCACTCCGGGACCCTTCGTAATGTGATATTTCAGGCATTCCTAAAAAAGCACACCTGTCTATTCAGTATATCATAAAATGACTCTTTTCCCTATGGCATCCGTCAAATTTTTACATATTCCAAAAAGAATACCATCCCCTCATCCGTTATAAACAAGCCAACCGCAAACGGCCATGGCGGCGCGAAAAAAGGGTCTCCAGGGATAATCCCTGAAAGACCCTTTACACGGCCTGCGGCAGAACAAGGCCATGAAGGCATTGCGTCACCGTTATTTTACGATTAATACGGGGCAGACCGAATGCGTGACGACATAACTGCTGACCGAACCCATGAATAAGCCTTTCAGCGGTCCCAGGCCGCGGCTTCCCATGACAATCAAATCGGCATTGTATTTCTTCGCTACCGACAAGACAGCAGGCCCCGGCGAGCCGACTTCAAAGACGCTCTTGACTTCGATGTTTTGAGGAATCGCCTTGGCAAACTCATCGAGGATCCCCTTTCCTTCTTCTTCCATGTCCAGGGCAACCTGTTCGGTTACGTAGCCGCTGGCATTGGGAATCTGGTCAAAATTCGAGATGACCGAGACGATGTTGGCAACATAGACCAGCGTAATCATAGCGCCCAAAGATGATGCAATGACGACGGCATGTTCCAAAGCTCGTTTCGAGTTGACCGAACCGTCGGTCGGAACGATGATGTTATTATATTGCTTCATATGAATCCCTCCTTATAATGCCTTATCGTTAAGTATATATTCGTCACTCCCTCGGCCGATTCCTGCCTGGCAAAAAAATTATTTAGAAAAAAACGCTTTATTTTTAAAAGCTCAGTTCGAATTCAGCCTAAATGACAGTGTAAAATGTAAAAATAGAGTATAAACTTTCATTTTCTTATGATATAATGTTAATTATAGCATACATAAATTTACTTTTTTTGTAACGATTAAGAAAGGTGGTTTTTATGACACACGAACTCGTAAGCGCGACCTTACCCGTATGGAGTATCATTCCTTTTGCCGGGATGCTCCTATCCATCGCCATCGTTCCCCTCGTCCGACCGGAATGGTGGGAAAAACACATGCTTGGCGTAGCTTTTGCCTGGTCTTTATTATTCCTTATTCCCTTTGCAGTTGCTTATGGCATCGGTGAGTCATGGTTCCGCCTTCTGGAATCGGTCCTCCTCGACTACATACCCTTCATCGTTCTTCTCCTGGGTCTGTTCGTCGTTGCCGGCGGCATTGCCGTCCGCGGGACGTTAGCCGGAACGACGAAGGTTAACTGTCTTCTCTTATTCATCGGCACGGCTCTCGCCAGCTGGATCGGCACGACCGGTGCTGCCATGCTGCTCATCCGTCCCATGATTCGTGCCAACGCCTGGCGCAAGAATAAAGTCCACCTCATGGTCTTCTTTATCTTCCTGGTCGCCAATATGGGCGGCTGCCTGACACCGCTCGGCGATCCCCCGCTTTTCATGGGCTTCCAGCGCGGCGTTCCCTTTACGTGGACCTTCCATCTCCTGCCGATTCTGCTCCTGAACCTGGTCATCATGTTTGCCATCTTTGCCCTGATGGATAAGCATTTTTATAATAAGGAAATAAAAGAAGGCCGCTCACCTCATGACGCCATTGCTGCCGGCAGCAAAGAACCGATCCGTCTTGAAGGGGCTCATAACCTTATTTTCATCGCCATGATCATCATCGGCGTATTAGCCAACGGCCTCCTGCCGGAAATGCATCCGTTCTTTGCCAACGGTGCCGGCATCCATATTTACGACGAAATCGTCTTCCCGTATGCAACCTTGGCTGAAATCATCATCATCTTAGTCGCTGCATTCCTCTCGATTAAGACGACAAAAAAATCGACACGAGACCTCAACGAATTTACGTATGCTCCCATTATCGAAGTCGCAAAACTCTTTATCGGCATCTTTGTCACTATGATCCCTGCCTTAATTCTGCTCAAAGCCCACGGGGCTGAACTGGGAATGAACAATCCCTGGCAGATGTTCTGGGCTACCGGCGCCTTGTCGTCCTTCCTGGACAATACGCCGACGTACTTGGTATTCCTGCAGACTGCCGGAGCGCTGGGTGCCACGGAAGGCATCACGACCTCCGTCGGTACGGTTTCTCAGATCATGTTGGAAGCCATCTCAGCCGGCGCCGTTTTCATGGGTGCCAATACTTACATCGGCAATGCACCGAACTTCATGGTTAAATCCATTGCCGAAGAAAATAAGATTAAAATGCCGAGCTTCTTCGGGTACATGGGCTGGTCCATTGCCATCCTCATCCCGGTATTCATCATCAACACCTTCGTATTCTTCTTATAATACGACGAAATACAAAAAAGCAGGACTGCCTCTCAGTCCTGCTTTTTGCATCTCTTGAGTACCCTCAAAAGGCTGACAACAAACAAAAGGCGCCGCACACTGTGCGACGCCTTTTTTGGTGATCCATCCGAGATTCGAACTCGGGACACCCTGATTAAAAGTCAGGTGCTCTACCAGCTGAGCTAATGAATCATGGCTGGCAGGGGTAGCTGGATTCGAACCAGCGCATAGCGGAGTCAAAGTCCGGTGCCTTACCACTTGGCTATACCCCTATGGGGCGAGTATAGGGATTCGAACCCTAGCATAACGGAGCCACAATCCGCCGTGTTAACCACTTCACCATACCCGCCATATAAGATTATCTGCCGTAACGGCGCTGAATCAGCGTCGTCAACGTAGATAATCTTACCATGAGTCAAAGACAAAGTCAAGTATTTTTTACATTTAATCACAAAAGAATACAGACGGTTGATTGTATAATGAATTCGGACATATAAAAAGAGACATAAACGGAGATCTCT
>ENA-ORUV01000037-ORUV01000037.1-human-gut-metagenome-genome-assembly--contig:-NODE-37-length-109440-cov-4.68925_pt1 | contig 109440 bp, 90 predicted proteins | sample MGYA00242089_ERZ509229 | MGnify/ENA primary metagenome ERZ509229 (study PRJEB26280, sample SAMEA2338805) | human gut metagenome | biome: human gut; feature: human-associated habitat; material: faeces...
ACTCATGTTTTTGGCGGGTCAAGAGGTCAAAAATCCTCTTGCAAGCAAGTTTGCATCGGCTTTCTGACCTTTTGACCCTGGTATCAAATCATTATATTATTACAAAAACATTACTATTTCTTGTTATAACTTAAAAAAGTTAATATTTTTCGTTATTGGTAATGATTCACGTAATGCTTTGTCAGATACAATACCTATATAAGATAAAAAAGTCTAAATAATTAGGAAGGGCAGATGAAAACTGACATGAATAAAAAGCAAAAAAATACAAGAACTTTTTTAATAAAAATCATGGATCAGCAGAACGGTACCTGGCAGGGCAGCGTTACTTGGGTGGAAGAGCAGCGAGAGCAGCATTTCCGCAGTGCCCTTGAATTATTGAAGCTGATAGACGGAGCACTTGATAACAATTATGAAGTCAGAATTGAGGAATAGAAGGAGGACGCCATGAAAAGTAATACAAAGAAACGTTTAATAGCATTCATGCTTTGCATGGTACTTGTGCTTAGCAGTGCGACATCAGCATTCGCTGATGATTTGGATACGCAAGCCCAGGATCAGACCACTACAATGGCAGAGTCAGAGACACAGGCATCTGTGGCAGATGAACCGGTGGCTACATCCATGGATGACTCGACTGACGAGCAACAACCTGTAGCGGAAGCAGAAGGAAATCAAGAACAAGCTGTAGAAACTCCTTCTGAAAACGAAGAAGCTGCTCCAGCGGTTGAAAATCCAACTACTGAAGCTCCAGAAGAACAGCAGACAGAAGCTCCTGCCGAAAATGAAGAACCTGCAACAGAAGAGACTCAGCCGATTCTTCAGCTTACATATGAAGATGATAACGTAAAGGTAACAGTTGATGCAGTCGATGCAGGAAATATCCCAGATGGCGCATCCCTTTCTGTTACACCAATCATCAAAAAAGAAATCACCGATTCTATGAGTGATAAAGAAAAAGAAGAAGTAAAAGCAATGAATGATCAGTATGATCATACAGAGAAAAAACTTCAGGAAAAAGCAAAAGACGAACCTTATGATATCGCAGGATTCCTTGCTTATGATATCACTTTCGTGGACGCTGACGGAAACAAGCTTGAACCAAACGGAGATGTAAAAGTTTCTATGGAATATAAGAAAGCTGAGATTCCAGAAGAAGCGAAAAAGGTTCAGAAAGAGAAAAAGGATGAGCAGGAACTGGATGTAACGGTTATGCATCTGGAAGAAGACGAACAGGGTAAGGTTAAAGAAGTTGCCGATCTGTCAGATGCAACTGTTCAGAATGGTTCACTTGAAAATCTTAAAACAAATAATGATAAGAAAATTGAAAAGATTGAATTTGTAGCTAATAGCTTTTCTACATTTACGATTACCTGGAAAAAATATTACAGCAATTCTGGTGACTTAAAATTAACTTTACATTTCGTAGATGAAACTGGAAATGAACTACAAGCAGCATACGATGATCAACAGGTTTCCTATAATGAAACCATAGATTTTTCTACATCATATAGTACTTCAATTACTGGATATAGTTATATAAATGCAAAATTGGGTTCTATAGACGGAGATATTGTTACATCCGCAGAAGGTTCTTACAATTATTCAAAAGAAGAGTATCAATTAACTTTAAAAAATGACAATACTACAATTAAAACCTTAAAAAAATCTGGTTCAGCTAATATTTATCTTATTTATAGACAGAACACCTCTTCTGGCGGTGACAGTGGAAACACACCTACAGAAACTGATATGCAACTCAGTCATGAGAAGTATATCAAGAAAAAAGATGACAACAAATACGATGTAACATTAAATGTTTCCAGCAAGAAAGGTACCAAAACATCTAAAAAGAAATTAGATATTTTACTAATTGTAGACCGATCTGGCAGTATGGACGATGAAGACCGAATGGAGAATGCTAAGCTTGCTGTTAACAATTTATGTGACTCTTTAGATACTCCAACATCTACAATTGATGCACGTTACAAATTAGTTTCATTCTCCAGAATTGGAACGATAGACACTGAAAATTGGGTAACCGGAACACAAATGAAAGCGGCTGTATCACGCCTCAACGCTGTTGGTGGAACCAACTACGAAGATGCTTTTCTCAAAGCAGCTCAGGCTCTTACAGGAATGAGAAATGGTGCCGAGACAATTGTCATCTTTCTTACAGACGGTGTTCCGACAAGACGAAATTTAACACCGGGTCAAGCTGCTACAAATGATAATCAAACTACAACGGATAAACACGGATCCGAAACCAATAATGCCAAATACACTCAGGCAACCACAGCAGTCGCTCAAATAACTTGTAACAGATTTATGGCTATTGGATTAAGTCTATCTTCAGGCTCAAATTTTCGACACTCACCTTATGACAAAGTTCCAAACACTCCACTAAAACTTTTACAAGGCATTACCGACGCAGCTACAGATGCTGCCGAAAGAGATAAAGCAGTTAATATCACAGACCCTACCAAATTGCCTGAAAAGTTCAATCAGATTGCAGCAGACATTCAGAAATTTGCCTGCAAAGATGTTACTATTAAGGACACATTAAGCGAATATGTTGATACAACAACTGACAGTAAACTGCAGATCCGGATGGCAAAGAAAATAACCGAAAACGGTACAGACACCTATACCGATCAGGGTTCTGTAGTAGAAATTTCACTGACAGATTCCTCTCTTTTCAGTGATGCCGGAAAGAATGTTACTGTAAATAATAAGTCTCTTGGAACAGTAAAATATAATGCAACAAACAAACAGGTAATCTGGAATCTTGGCGCAAATTATGAACTTGAAGATGACATCTATTATTACATTACTATTACCAATGTAACTCCGAACGCAGCCGCTGAAAAAGTATATAAAGACAATAAAGGCGGATATGGTGAAAGTAAAGGTGATGCTAACACAGACGCTTCTTCAAATGGATACTATGGCACGATGGGAACTGAAAATGATACTTCTTCAAACCTTGCTGGTTTCCCATCCAATAACAATGCCGACCATAACTCTTCAGTAACTTACACGAATACCAAAACTGGTGTTCCGGCAACAGAAGATTATCAGAAACCAGTTGTTCAGGTAGACGTTAAAGTAATCGAAGGTGGTATCGAAACCGGTAAAACCGCAAAAGTAAATAACTGGGATGACAGAACTTACGATATTACATTAAACGCAACTTCTACCTTGAAAGAAATTTCATCTATAGCTGTCGCTAAACCAATTGAAGTTGCATTCGTGTTCGATACTTCCGGTTCCATGCTTTTCAGAAGTTCATTAACACCGGCTGTATACGGCACAAAAGCAGCCTTAGATAAAAATCAAGTTTACTATTATATGGATTCAGATGCGAAAGCTACTATGTACCGTGTATATTACGAAAGTGGAAACTGGAATTATATCGATGACAGTTACTGGGATTATAGTACCGGAAAGCTTATCAATGGCAAAAAACAAACATTATCAAATGATACTCGTCAGTACTACACAACTTCTGATTCTCATAACAGATTTTATTATTTAAAAAAGGCAGCAACAGAATTTACTACTAAATTAGCTGAAACATCCGCTGATAGTAAACTTGCACTTGTAACTTTTAATAAAAAGGCAACAACAGAATTTGAATTCCAATCAGTTGGAACAAAACTTGATTACATTACCAACACAATCAATTCATTAACAACAAGTGGTGGTACCCATCAAAATGAAGGCTTAGATAAAGCTTACAACATTCTTAATAACGATAAGAATGAACAGAATTTAACACGTTATGTTGTACTTTTAACTGATGGTTGTCCAAACGGTGTTACTTACGATCAAGTTACTTCATCTGTAGCAGACATAAAAACAACTGGTGCCAAACTAATTACTATCGGTGTTGGTTTAGATTCATCTAACGAAAGTCTAAAAACGGCAAGAACAAAACTGACTGAATATGCTGATGGCGGTATGGCATACATGGCTGACAATGCAACAAGCCTTTCAAGTATTTTTGATCAGATTCTCCGTTACACGACCAACCCAAATGAAAAAGACATCAACGCAACCGGTGTCACTGTTACAGACTACATTGATTCCAGATTTGAGTTACCGCAATCAACAATTGACTCTTTAAGAACTCGTTATGGAAATGATGTTGAAATAAAAGCCCCTGGTGAAGCTGGAAACACTACAGACATGTGGCTTATCATCTGGAAGAACCAGACAGTCAACCATGCTTCCAAAGACGCAGATGGAACTACTATAGCTGGCTGGTCAACAACTTTCACAGTAAAGGCAAAAGACAGTTATATCGGTGATAACAACGTAACAACAAACGGTTCAGGTTCAGGTGTATCTTACGATGGTAATACAACACCATTCCCACAGCCAACCGTTAACGTAAAATCTCAGTTAAAAGTAGACGATAACAGCGTAACCATTTACAAGGGTGATCAAATACCTACAGATAAAGATATTCTTAATCAGCTTTTTAATAAATCAGATACAACTTCTTACACAGAAGGTACTGTAAATGAAGACGATTTCAAAAAGCTTTCTGTAGAATGGTACAGCAATCCAGAATGCACAATTCCGATCACCACCGCTGAAATGGCAGCCATTACACCAGACACTACTACAGCTTATTATTTTTTGAAAGTTACTTACAAAACATCAGATCCAACCAATGATAGCAATGCGAATACCACAAAAGACGGAACAATTTATATCTCCGGTGGCACAGAACAAACTACCGTTGCAGTGAATAAGAATGATTCCAACAAGAAGTACGGAACTTATACCGTAAATGTTATCAATGGTGAAATCCAGATCATCAAAAATCTGGCAGCTGGAAGTAATGCAAAAGACGGTGATCAATTCACTTTTATGATAACAAAAGATGGAACTCCGTATTCAGTCGTATTGGATAAAACGAAGAACTACTACCGTCCGGCAACAGAAGAGGAAATTACTAATGGAACAGCCAGTTCCACTGTAACTATAACCGTAGTAAGCAGTAACAATACTCTGACCGGTAATGTATCCATCAAAGAATTGCCTCGTGGAAGTTATGAAGTATCCGAACATGACCAAACAGATTACGTAGTCGAAAGTGTTGTAATTGACAGCCAAACCAACTGTTGGAGTAACAATCTAACCATCACTGATGAAAAAGCAACTTTTGGAATGGGTTATAACAAAACGGCAGCTGATGCCAATGTTATCGTAAAAGATAATACAGCACACACCTACAAACACGACAACAGCAATGGTGCTGGTCAGTTGGGTGTTGTAACTTACACCAATGAAACAGTTATAAGTGACTGGGGTATTCAGAAAGTCAGCTCATCAGATAGTAATTTGGTACTTTCCGGTGCGCAGTTTGAACTTAAAAATTCAGACACTACATATATCGGTGTATCAAGCAATACAGGATATGTGAACTGGTATACATCCTATACGGATGAAACTACCAATGTTCCTTTAACTGGCAAAATGAATCCTGGCACTTATACCCTGACAGAAACCAAAGCTCCAGCCGGATATGCCAGAAGCAACGAAATCTGGACTGTTGAAATCAAGAGAAACGGATCTCTGAAAATGATAACATCTTCCTCTGGAAAAACACTCTCAACTCTGACTCAGACATCCGCAGATGGTAAAAAGACAATTACTCTTTACCAGTTTAAAAACACTCCAGTTTATGACCTTCCATCAGCCGGAGGCAATGGAATCTACCTGTATATGATCGGCGGAGTCCTGCTGATGTTCGCAGCCGCCTGGATCTTATATATAAACAAATGCAGGGAGGTGCTGAAAAGATAATTTGAACAATTTACTTTTCAGTGGCTCCCAAGCCACAACCAACGTTATTCTCCCTTATGAGGGGACAATAAATTGGGCATAGCCCTAAAAAAAGAAAAGGAGACAACACTATGAAGAAGATGAAAAAATTATTCGCAATGTTATTGACACTTGCAATGGTATTCGGAATGAGTATGAATGCATTTGCAGCTAAAGACGGTGCAACACTTACCGTTAAAGGTCTCGCAACAAACGCAGAACAGATTGTAAAGATTTACGAAATTTACAGATTAAATGCTACTGATAATAGCTGGGAAGCAGCATCCTGGACTGATGGCACAGGTGTTAAACCTGAAAACTTAAATACACCTGATATTTTAGCAGCTTTGAAAGAAAAAGCCCTGAATGTAACTGATACAACCGTTATGAAAACAGCTTCTTCCAGAACAGATAACGGCTTTGCAGGTTCTGTTTCTTTCACCGGTTTACAGGCCGGCGCTTACTTAGTACTTGTAACAGATTCTTCAAGTAAAACAACTTACAGTACAATGGTTGCAAAGACATACAAATACGATAATGATCAGTTAATCGCACCATTAGATGCAGAAGTAGTTGCTAAAGCAGAAACCTATAAAGTAGACAAAGACGTAGACAAAGCTACTGCAGAAGTTGGAGAATTAGTTACATACACAGTAAAAACAGTTGTTCCTTACCAGTCAACAGATGCAAACGGAACCAAAAAAGTAACTGCATTTACAATCTCTGATAAATTAACAAACGCAACATTCTACCTCACAGGTGATGCTGTTAAAGGTGTCGATCCAGTTTACACCCTTACAGTAAATGGTGTCAATAAAAATGACTTATTAATCCAGGCAGCTACATTACACGAACAGTCATCTTTCGATCTCAATTTACTTGCTCTTGTAAATGATGATAATACTTACGCTGGTCAGGAAGTTATTCTTACCTACACAGCTTTAGTTGGAAAAGCAAATATAGTTGATAATAAAGCAACTTCATCCCAGGATCCAAACGGTACAACAACCCACACCTACAATGGTAATGCAACAATCACCAAATTGGATAAAGATACTAAACACAGCTTAAAAGGTGCTCAGTTTGTAGTTTATAAGATTGTTGAGGGCAAAAAGTTTTATGCATCCATCGATGAAGAGGGCTGGTTTACAGGAACATGGACAGAAGAAGATGAAAATGGTAATGTTCCAACAGCAGCAGGAAAAATTACTACTGGCGATAATGGAAAAGCTACTGTAAAAGGTCTCACAGTCGGAACCTACTTCTTCAAAGAAGTTGTTGCACCAGACGGATACTCTATCAATCCAGTTGATACACAGTTTACAATGATTGAAAAGAAAACAAATGATGTTATTACCGGTGTTGAAGCACAGAATGCTGACAAAATTGAAATGCTTGACGACAAGCTTTCTGCTTTACCAGAAACCGGTGGCATCGGTACAACAATCTTCACAATCGCTGGATGCGCTATCATGATCGCAGCAGCTGGTCTGTTCTTCGCAAGCCGCAAGAAATCAGACAACAAATAATTGCAATAATTATTTATAATCAGATATTGAATCCGGGGCAGGTCGCCCCGGATTCCTAAAAAATAATACAACAGCAAGGAGAGTTCGGATGAAACGCAAAGCAAACAAACTTATTATTGGCATCATATTTTTAGCCGGGTTGTCCTTACTGCTGTATCCATTCGTTGCAAACCAGTGGAATAACTACAGGCAGAAGCAACTGATCAGCAGTTATGAACAGACTGTATCCGAAAAGGATGCAGCACATGAGATTGATTATGACGCAGAACTGCAGAAAGCAGAAGCTTACAACGAAGCCTTACTTCCAAGTATCCTTCCTGACTCATTTGCAGTAGCCGCAGCCAGTGACAAAGAAGACCAGTCCTACATGGATGCTCTGAATATTGCCGGTGATGAGATGATGGGAATCGTGGAAATCCCGAAGATTGACATCAAGCTTCCGATCTACCACACCACCGAGGAAGATGTTCTCAAACAGGCAGCCGGACATCTGGAAGGAAGCTCTCTTCCAATCGGCGGTAAAAGTACACACGCCGTTATCTCCGCACACCGTGGACTTCCGAGTGCGTCTCTTTTTACCGATCTGGATCAGCTGGAAGAAGGCGATCATTTTCTGATCCATGTATTAAACGAAACATTATGTTATGAAGTCGACAAGATTTCCGTAGTAAAACCGGAAGAAACTTCCTCTCTTGCAGTAGAAGAAGGAAAAGATCTTGTAACACTTCTTACCTGTACTCCATACGGAGTCAATACCGAGCGGCTTCTGGTCCGTGGTCACAGAGTACCTTATGTGGAACAGGAAGTTGCCGATGAGAAGACACCGCTCAGCGGAATCAGTCTTCATACAAATTATCTTTTATGGGTAATTATTGGTCTTGTAATTACCACAATCTTCATCCTTGTGTTATACTTAAAGGAGAAGAAGCTTCAAAAGAAGAAAAATGAGACCTCTTAAAAAGAGAACAAGAACTAGAAAGGGAATATGCCTATGAAAAGAAAAATCTCAACCTTCCTTTTCGGTCTGTTATTCTTGATAGGATTTGGGATTCTGATCTACCCGACGGTATCCAACCAGTGGAACACCTACAGACAGAATCAGCTGATCAGCAGCTATGACAATACAATACAGGACATGGAACCGGAGGACTTCACCTCTGAGTGGGAAAAGGCAAAAGCTTTCAATGATACCATTCAGCAGAACAACCTCTACGGAGATGTATTTGGTGAAGATGAAAATGACATCAAAGATACCGAATACTGGAAGATCCTGAACGTTGCAGATGACGGAGTAATGGGATATCTTTCCATTCCGAAGATCAACATCAAGCTTGCCATTTACCATGGTACCGGTGATGATGAACTTCAGACCGGTGTCGGACATCTGAACGGCACAAAGCTTCCGATCGGAGGGGAGAGTACCCACAGTGTTCTCGCAGCTCACCGTGGACTTCCAAGCGCAAAGCTTTTTACCGATATCGATCAGCTCAAAGTTGGCGATAAATTTTACATCCATGTACTGGATGAAGTCCTTGCCTACAAGGTAGATCAGATTCTTCCGATGGTAGACAAAGACGATCATGAAACACTGGAGAAAGCACTCCAGATAGAAGAAGGAAAAGATCAGGTAACTTTATTTACCTGTACACCATATGGAGTCAACTCCCATCGTCTTCTCGTAAGAGGAACCAGAGTTCCATATAACGGCGAAGAGGATGCTACCGAATCAGTTACAGATTCTATGGTAAAAGCCATTCAGAATTATTATATGCTCTATTTAATTTTAGGACTTTCAATCACGATTCTTGTGATCATTCTCTTGCGATTCCTTTCCAAGAGAAAAGCTCACAAAGAATAACCAAGATTTTTAAGGAGGACATGAGGCGATGATGAATAAACGATTAAAACAGGGAAGTACTTTTCTCTTAGCTGTCGCTCTTACATTTCCACTGCTCACTCTTCCGGGTGCGAAAGCCGCAAGCGCGATCGATACCGATAAAGAGTGCTCCATCCAATTTGACATTGGTGGAAACAGTGAACTTCTAAATGACGACGTTACTGTTCAGGTCAATCTGTACAAAGTTGCAACAGTTGATGTATCCGGCAACTATACCGTAACGGATGCATTCACCGGACTGGATCTTTCTTCCGTAAGTGCTGATAACCTGGATACTGCAGCCACTACATGGGCAGACCGTGCCAAAACAGCACAAGGTAAATTGACAGATTCTGAGGGGAATACGGTTATTAATCCAACCGAAACCGTTACACTGCAGAATGGAAGAGGCTACAAAGATAAATTGAAGACCGGACTTTACCTTGTAGATACACCAAAAGTGATTACAACCAATTATACTTATACCTTTACTCCTTACCTTGTATCACTTCCGACCAATAATTACTACAGTGGTAACGGTGCAAGTGATGACTGGATCTACGATTTGACCAAAGAACACAACAGTGCAGTTGGTCTGAAACCGGAACAGCACGTAAGATACGGTAATCTGGTGATCAATAAGGAACTGGTAGATCACAATGCTACCTTCGGTAACAATGCAACGTTCGTATTCCAGATCGATATCACAACACTGGATAAGAAAAAAGAAACCAGAATCGAAGAGCTTACCTTTAGCGCAGCAGGCAGCCATTCTGTAACAATCGAAAAAATTCCTGCTGGATCTCATGTCAAGGTAACGGAGGTTTACAGCGGTGCAAGCTATGAACTCGCTTCTGCTAAAAGTCAGGAAACAGACATCATTGCTAATCCTGAAAAAGAAACCGAAGTAGAATTCAGACCGGCAGAGGTTTCATTTATCAACAAACACGATGGACGTACCAATGGCGGCTACGGTGTAAAAAATAATTTCAAGCTGGACGAAAATGGTCAGTATCAGTACACCAAACCGGCAGCAAAGAACTAGAAAGGGGGAATCGGAATGAGAAAGTTACATAAAAAACCACTAATCATGGCAGCAGCAACACTTGCTCTTACCGGAACCCTGGCAGTTGGAAGTGCGATGGCGTATTTTACAACTTATTCGACAGCCGGTGGCGGTGTGAAAATGAATATGGGATTTACTGAGACAGTCCCGAAAGAAGACGTTGATGAAAACGGAAAGCACATTACAATTGAAAATACCGGTGATTATGACTGTTTCGTAAGAGTCACAGCATTCGCACCGGTAAAGCTTACTTATAACGCACCAAAAGGCGGATGGACAGACCGCGGTGACGGCTACTGGTATTACGACGATGTCCTTCCGGCAAAGGCAACCACAACAGAACTCAACATCAAATACACATTCCCGTCAGAGGATGATAAACCGGAAGAATTCAACATCGTAGTTATCCAGGAATGCACACCGGTTCTTTACAAGGAAGATGGTACACCATACGCCGACTGGAACCACGTAATCAAAAACGACAGCACACAGACGACAGAGTAGGAGGTAATGAGAATGAAAAAGAAAAAGAAATCATTTCCAAAGAAACCTGCCCTGGTCCTGACAGCCGCAGCACTCCTGCTGGTTGGAAGCACTGTCGGCAGTACACGCGCCGCACTCACTTACTACAGTGAGAATTATTCCGCACAGATGAATATGCAGAGTATCGGCGTATCTCTTCTGGAAAATGACAAAGTAGTCAGCAGCCGGGATTATGTATCGAACAATGAATGGAAGGGAACCTCAGATGGTACACTTCTCACAAACCTTCTTGGAAAGGATGAGACATTTACACCCGGCAAGAAATATAACGAAGCAATCAGCGTCAAGAACAGCGGTACGATCGACACCTTTGTACGTGTGATCATCACAAAAAGCTGGCAGGACGAAAAAGGCAATAAGAACACGAACCTTTCACCGGATCTGATCGAGCTGAACTTCCTCACAGACAACGGATGGCAGGTTGCAGATGCACAATCCACGAGAGAGCGTACCGTTCTTTATTATACCAAAGCTCTCAAAGCGGGTAAACCGACACCGGCATTATCGGATACACTCCGAATCAATCCTTCGATTGCATCGGATGTAACAAAGCCTGTACCCGAATCTGAAAAAGAATCTGAAAAAGGTAAAACCATCACTTATACTTACAAGTACAATGGCTACACCTTCCACATTGACGCAGAGGTGGATGCAGTTCAGACACACAACGCAAAGGACGCGATCAAGAGTGCCTGGGGCGTGGACGTGAATGTATCAGACGACGAAACAACAATGAGCTTACAGTAGGGAGGTACAGAGTATGAAAAAGAAAATTTTGTGCCTCGCCATGACAGTGATAATGGCAGCAGGGGTACACACAACTGCATTTGCAAAGGATTATCAGGGAGCCGACGGATGGCAGGTTAATTTCACCGGCGGCAAGATGGAAAGTAATTTTAAAAGCTCCGATGTGACTGACGAGCTGGCAAATATCCAGCCGGGTGACAGCATCGAGCTCAAGGTTCAGCTTAAGAACTCCGACAGTACGGATACCGATTGGTACATGACCAACGAAGTGATCCAGACGCTGGAGGATGCACAGTCTTCCGCAGAGGGTGGTGCTTACGAATACAAGCTGACCTATATTGGAAGTGACAATGCCGAAAAGGTACTCTATGACAGCTCAACTGTCGGAGGGGAAGGTTCTTCCAAAGCCGGAGAAGGTCTGAAGCAGATTGATAGCTCAACCGAAGAATATTTCTACCTCGGAAGACTTGCTTCCAATAATACCGGAACGGTACACCTTACCGTCGGTGTTGAAGGTGAGACACAGGGCAACGGTTATCAGCTCACACTCGCAAAGCTCCGCATGAACTTTGCAGTAGAAAAGGTTTCAGCCGGCAAAACCATCACCAAGAATAAGATTGTTAAGACAACCAACACCGTTAAGACCGGTGATACCGCAAGAATTCTTCTCTTCTGTTTGCTTGCACTCATCAGTGGACTGATCCTTCTTGCATACGGTATCTACACACTCAATAAGAACACAAAAAGACGCAGACAGAAAGGAGAGTAAGCAGATGAAAAAATGGAAAAGATTACTGGTTTCTCTTCTGACTGTATCCATGACACTCGGTGCATCCACAATGAGCGTTATGGCAGATGATACTACACCGTATACCTACAAGGTAACATTATCCGCAGGTAACAAAGGAACCATCAATGGTCAGAACAAAATTGAAAAATCTGACATTTCTTATGGATCTAAATTTTCTTTTGACAATACTGCTTTGTACAATATTCAGGTAACAGACGATAGATATTATGTCAAAGGAATCCGCCTCAGCGGACGTGATAATGCAAGTTCAAAACGACTTGATGCTCCTGCTTTTATCGTCACAGGTGATGCCGACTATGTAGTCGCTTATGGAATCAAAGGCAACATGGTTGCCTATACCGTAAATTATCAGGATGCATCCGGTAAATCACTGGCAGAGAGCCAGACCTTCTACGGAAACGTCGGCGACAAGCCGGTCGTTGCTTACCGTTACGTTGAAAATTATATTCCGGATGCTCTTGCACTTACGAAGACTTTGAGTGATAATGAATCTGAGAATGTATTTACGTTTACCTACACACCGGGAGCTACAGACCGTATCGTTGAGACAACAACTACCGTCACAACAACAGTTCCTGGAACCGCAACTCCTGGCACAGGTACCGGTAATGTCGGTACAGCAGGTGGCACGACAGGCGGCACAACCGGTGGAACTGCCGGAACTACCGGTGGAACTACAACCGGAACTACCGGTGGCACAACAGACGGAACCACAACCGGTACAACCGATGGTACAACGACAGATAACGATTCTCAGGATACGACAGCTAAAGATAAAGATACTGCAACATCTGAGGATGAACAGACACCAAAGTCTCTAGTAGATCTGGATGATGAAGACACTCCAAAAGGAAATATCGATGCGAAAGACAAGACGAGCAAGACTCCGATCGCAGCAGGAATCGGCATTATCGTTGTTGCGGTAGCAGCTCTCGCAGGACTGATCGTATTCTTGAAAAAACGTGCAAAATAAAAAAGCGCGGCACTAAAGGAGAAGTCTTTTTTGAAGAGAACGAAGAAAAAGAAAAGCCCGGTGGCTGCATTTTGCAGTGCACTGGGCACTGTTTTACTGACAGTACTGATTCTTGCCTGTATTCCGCTGACGCTTCCGAAAGCTTTTGGTTTTCAGATATACACCGTGATCAGTGGGAGCATGGAACCGGCGATCCCGACGGGAAGCCTGGTCTATGTCCGGTATGAAGAACCAGACACGATCGTCAAAGATGATGTCATTGCTTTTTACAGCAACAATGCAGACGGCTCGATCATCACCCACCGCGTAGTATCCAACAGCCCGGCGATGGGACAGTTTATCACCAAAGGGGATGCCAATGAGGAAAAAGATATGAATCCGATCCCTTACAACAACTACATCGGAAAAGTAAAGCTTTCTGTGCCGGTTGTCGGCGGTATCGCACAGGCTGCAACCGGCACTGCCGGAAAGATTGCTGCCGCATCCATCATCGGTCTTGCTGTGATTCTTGAAATCGTTGCTGCCATGCTTGACAGACGCGATGACGAAGACGAATAAGAGAGAACGTTTTTCATTTTAACTTGCTAAAGTGTAAAACATTTGCTAAAATAATATCAGATTGTATTGTCAGAAGAAGATGGGGGAATTTCACAATTCTCCCATTTGTCATATATTGAAAAGAATGGAGAGGTGAACGGATTGTTATCCAACCAGATTTTACAGAGAACAATCAATGAAATAGGGGATATCATCGAGTGTAACTGTTCCATCTGGAACACAGACGGAGTGATGCTTGCAGCTGTAGGTAAGGAGAAGCCTGCAGTAAAAAAAGCTGTCTGCTCATTTTTAAAAGAGCTGGAGGTTACCGGCGTATCGGAGGAGCACCTGGATGAATGCTATGGTCTGTTCCCGGTTTATGATGATGATGAACTGACTTATATTTTCGTGATCGAGCACAATAATGAGATTGATGTGCATACCAGCGGACGCTTAAGTGTCTGCCAGCTGGAGAGCCTTTTAAGATCCGGAAGCGAACGTCTTGACCGTAACCGTTTTATCCAGAACCTGCTCCTGGATAACCTGCTTCTCGTAGATATCTACAATCAGGCGAAAAAGCTTGGTATTACAGTGGAGCAGCGCAGAGTCGTCTATCTGATCGAACCGAAGAATCCGGATGACACGATCGTCCTGGATATGATCCGTGGGATTTATTCCTCGGGAACCGGCGATTTTGTTACTGCCGTAGATGAGGGACATATTATTCTGATCAAGTCCCTTGACAGTACGGATGATTATGATACGATCCGTTCGACTGCCGATATGCTGGTGAATGCGATCAACACCGAAGCTATGGTCAATGTCCGGCTTTCCTTCGGAACCATCATTCCTGAGCTCAAAGAGGTCTCACAGTCTTACAAAGAAGCAGGCATGGCTCTGGATGTGGGACGTATCTTCTATCCGGAACGCAATATTTTATCCTACCGCGAACTCGGTATCGGACGGCTGATCCACCAGCTTCCCGTTTCCTTATGCGAGATGTTCCTGGAAGAAGTATTTGCCGGAAATACCGTTGATCAGTTTGACGAAGAAACCTTATCCACAGTTGATAAATTTTTTGAAAACAGCCTGAATATTTCGGAGACAGCAAGACAGCTTTTCGTCCACCGGAATACGCTCGTCTACCGGCTGGAGAAGATCCAGAAGCAGACCGGGCTGGATGTCAGAGTCTTTGAGGACGCCCTGACATTTAAGATTGCTCTGATGGTCGCAGACCACATGAAATTCATAGAAAACAGAAAATAGGAGGACATGATATGGTGAAATTATACGAAGGCGGTGCCTATCTTTTACACGGTACTGAGGTAATTGCAGATGCACCCGATGCACTTGCTGCCGTAAAAAGCAAGACAGGGATTGAGACAACAAAAGAAGCTGCTGCAAAAGAGACAATGGCTTATGGGATCTTAAGTGCGCATAATACTTCCGGTAATATGCAGCAGCTTCAGATCAAATTTGACAAGCTGACTTCGCACGACATTACCTTTGTCGGAATCATCCAGACTGCAAGAGCATCCGGACTGGAAAAATTCCCGATCCCTTATGTTCTGACCAACTGCCATAACTCTCTGTGTGCAGTCGGCGGTACGATCAATGAAGATGACCACATGTTTGGACTGACCTGTGCGAAGAAGTACGGCGGTGTCTATGTTCCGCCTCATCAGGCCGTTATCCACCAGTTTGCCCGTGAAATGCTCGCAGGCGGCGGCAAGATGATCCTTGGTTCTGACAGCCACACCCGTTATGGTGCACTCGGTACCATGGCAATGGGAGAGGGCGGACCGGAACTTGTAAAACAGCTTCTGAACAAGACTTATGATATCAAGATGCCGGGCGTTGTCGGAATCTATCTGGACGGCGAACCGGTGAAAGGTGTCGGACCGCAGGACGTTGCCCTTGCAATCATCGGCGCAACCTTCGGCAATGGCTATGTCAATAACAAGGTCATGGAATTTGTCGGACCTGGCGTTGGCAAATTAAGTGCAGACTTCCGTATCGGAATCGATGTTATGACGACAGAGACAACCTGCCTTTCTTCTATCTGGAGAACCGACGACAAGATCAAAGAGTTCTACGATATCCACGGAAGAAGTGATGACTTCAGGGAACTGGAACCTGGCGCAGTCGCTTACTATGACGGTCTTGTATACGTCAATTTGAGCGAGATCAAGCCTATGATCGCCATGCCGTTCCATCCGTCCAATGTCTACACCATCGAGGATGTCAATGCCAACCTTGCAGATGTTCTCCACGATGTAGAGCAGCGCGCGCTGGTAAGCCTGGACGGTGCTGTGGATTACTCTCTTCAGGACAAGATCGTAAATGGTAAACTTTATGTCGATCAGGGTATCATCGCAGGCTGTGCCGGCGGCGGTTTTGAAAATATCTGTGCTGCCGCAGACATCATCCGTGGCAAATACATCGGATCAGATGAATTTACCTTCAGTGTTTACCCGGCAAGTACACCGATCTACATGGAGCTTGTGAAAAATGGTGCGGTTGCTGACCTGATGGAAGCCGGTACGATCGTGAAGACTGCCTTCTGCGGACCGTGCTTCGGTGCAGGGGATACTCCGGCAAACAATGCATTTTCCATCCGTCACTCTACCCGTAACTTCCCGAACCGTGAAGGAAGCAAGCTGCAGAGTGGACAGATCGCATCTGTTGCCCTTATGGATGCACGTTCCATTGCCGCAACTGCTGCAAACAAAGGTTTCCTTACTCCGGCAACAGATTTTGATATTGAATACAAGAACCCGACCTACCACTTTGATTCCAGAATTTACGCCAACCGTGTATTTGACAGCCACGGCGTTGCTGATCCTTCGGTTGAGATCAAATTCGGACCGAACATCAAAGACTGGCCGGCAATGAGCGCTCTTCCTGAGAACCTGATCCTGAAGGTCGTATCTGAGATCCACGATCCGGTTACAACGACAGACGAACTGATCCCGTCCGGCGAGACTTCTTCTTATCGTTCCAACCCGCTTGGACTTGCTGAATTTGCACTTTCCAGAAAGGATCCTGCCTATGTAGGACGCGCGAAAGAGGTCCAGAAAGCCCAGAAAGCGATTGAAGCAGGTACTTGTCCACTGGATGTACTGGATGAATTAAAACCGGTGATGGCAGCAATCCAGAAGTCTTATCCGGAAGTCGGCAAAGGAAATATCGGTGTCGGAAGTACCATTTTCGCGGTCAAACCTGGTGATGGTTCTGCCCGTGAGCAGGCTGCTTCCTGCCAGAAGGTCCTCGGCGGCTGGGCGAATATCGCGAATGAGTACGCAACCAAACGTTACCGCTCGAACCTGATCAACTGGGGCATGCTTCCGTTTATTACCGAAGAGGAACACACAAAGCTTTCTTTCAGGAACGGTGACTATCTCTTCGTGCCGGATATCCGCAAAGCAGTAGAAGATAAAGCTTCCACAATCAAGGCTTATGTCGTAGGCGATGATCTGAAGGAGATCGATCTGAAGCTCGGTGATCTGACGGATGCAGAACGTGAGATCATCCTCAAAGGATGTCTGATCAATTATTACAGAGGTTAATTTTTCTCAGACAATGATATGATTTAAAAGGGACGGAAATTTTTCTGTCCCTTTTTGCAACACTTCCGACTTTTTTATACTCTTATATACAAAGAACCTGTTATGAGAGGAGGGACCTTATGATCGATGCAATTGCATTTAAAGAATTATATAAGACGGTTTATCAGGATCTGTATCGTTTTGCGCTCTGCATGATGCATCATCCGCAGGATGCAGAAGACGCCGTCAGTGAAGCCGTTCTTTCCGCCTATGAGAACATACATAAATTACGCAAAGAAGAAGCATTCCGTTCCTGGATCTTTCAGATTCTGGCAAATGTGTGCCGCCGGAAGTTAAAGAGCCGTGAACGGACCGAGACCGAGCTGAAAGAAGATCATGCTTCTGCCACATACTGTGACGGACTCCGCACAGATGTCGAGCGTGCTTTTCTTATTCTCGATGAAGACGATCAGCTGATTATCGGCTTATCCGTCTATGGCGGTTACAACAGTAAAGAGATCGGAAAAATGCTAAGGCTGAACCCGAATACAGTCCGCTCCCGCAGAAAGCGTGCCCTCGAAAAGATGAGCTGGCTTCTGAAAGAGTAGGATAAAAGAGTAATAGGAGGTGTTTCATATGACAGATCACGAAAAAGAAATACTGGATAAAATAAAACAATCTACGGAAAAAACTCCTGTTCCGGAAAGCCTTGCACCGGATCAGATTATGAAAATGCTGGAAGAGCATAACAGCACTCAGGCTTCCGGACATATCCCGAAAAAGCATGGATTTTCCCGCGGCCACCGGATGCGCGGAGGACTTATTGCTGCCGCACTGGTACTGGTTGTCGGCATTGGTGCCCACATCCGCCAGCAGAATCTTTCTTCAGATTCAGCCACTTCTTCCACAAAAGGCAGTTCTTCAATCGGTACATCCTCCGGTAAGCTTGCCTCTTCCGATACTTTAGAGACGGCAACCGATTATGATGAAGTCTACACATACCTGCAATCTTATCAGGATGAGTTGGATTCTTCATCTGTTACCAGTTCAACTGACAGCGGAATTGTCATGTATTCAACTAAAACAGCCGACAGTGGTGCACGCACCGATAGTTCCAGCTCCTCTTCGGATTCTTCAACAGCCTCTGCACGTGCTGTGGATACTTCATTTTCCGATACCAACGTCCGCACAGAAGGCGTCGGTGAAGCAGACATTGTAAAAACGGATGGAAGTTATCTTTATACACTGAAAGCAAACTCACAGGAAATTTCCATTGTAGATATCCGATCTGATCAGATGAAGGTTGTTTCCGGTATTTCGCTGAATGAGAATTTTCAGGCATCCGAATTTTACCTGAGTGACCAGAAGCTTTTTGTCCTTGGCAACATGCAGAACACGCAGGTTGATTCTGACAGTAAAACCTTGTATCGCGGCAGCTGTACCCGTATCCAGACTTATGATCTGGCAGATATCAACAATCCGAAATCCATCGGAACCGTGGATCAGAGTGGTTACTACCGCACTTCACGTTTTAAAGACGGATATCTGTATGTATTCAGCGACTATTATATTTACGATACGATCACCAAAAAAGATTATCCTTCCTATGTTCCGCTTGTTGGTGACAATCTTCTGAAGCAGTCGGATATCTATCTCCCGACGAACCATGCAGCAGATCAGTACCTTGTTGTCAGCTCCGTTTCCGCTTCCAGTCCGGATAAGGCAGCAGACCAGAAAGCAGTCATGTCTGAGAATGGCGAAGTCTATGTGAGTGAGAACAACATTTATATTTACGAGTATGCGAACAGCAGTATCCTCGCAGATAATCTTGCGGCAAAGAATCAGACGATCCTCCGCAAGCTGTCTTACAATAAAGGAAAACTTTCCGGCTCTGCCCAGGGCAAAGTAAAAGGATATCTGAACGATTCCTTCAGCATTGATGAGTATGACAATACGTTACGGCTGGTGACAACGGTTACGCATAATGTCGGAAGCTCTTCACAGTCCAATTCAGTCTATGTGCTGGATGCAGATTTGAAAACAATCGGTAAGATCGAGGATCTTGCCAAAAATGAACAGGTCTATTCCGCAAGATTTTTCGGCGATACCGGTTACTTTGTAACTTATGAACAGACAGATCCTTTATTCTCCGTAGACTTTTCCGATCCGGAGAATCCGAAGATCCTTGGCAAGCTGAAAATTCCCGGCTTTTCGGAATACCTGCATTTTTACAGTGATAACCTGCTTCTTGGCATCGGTATGGATACCGATGAAAATGGCATTACAAACGGGGTAAAGATCTCCATGTTTGATATCAGTGATCCTTCGGATGTGAAGGAAGTCAGCAAGTACACACTGGATCAGTACTATTACTCGGATGTTTTTTCTGACTACCGTGCAGCACTGGTTGATCCGGAAAAGAATCTGATCGGCTTTCCGCTTTCCGGATCTGCCAACCAGTATGTGATCCTTTCTTACGATAAAGATCAGGGCTTCCAGGTACAGATGCAGGAGGAAGTCAACGGTAATTCTTATCTTGGAACCCGCGGTGTGTATGCAAACGAAAAGTTCTATGTGATCAATGGAAATGCAATTGAAGCATACCGGATGGGAGACTATGTGAAGATAGATGATCTGCTGCTATAGTGCAGCTTTGCAGAAGGAGCTGCCGCTCCGCATACTTTGTACACCATTCCACATCATTGTATACACCAAAATCGTATATAATCGAGTAGGCTGACTCCTACTCGATTCTTATACTTTGTACATCATCTCGCTTAACAGCTCGATGATGTACATTCGCCAAATGCAGATCCTTGTGCAAGCACAAATCTGCACTTGGCTCATCGTATACACAAAAACAGGTGCCCACTGGGATATATCACTAAGATATACTTACGTGGACACCTGTTTTATATTTTCATTTACCTGTTATTCCACACCGTTAAAGCAGTAGGTACATACCTGGCATGCATCAATCCCGATTGATTTGATCAGATCATCCAGTCTGTGATAACGAAGTGAAGTGAAATTCTGTCTCTTGCGGATTTCCTCCAGCATTGCTGCATACCGGTCACTGTTCGGATCCGCATATTCACTCAGTACATTGACATCATTGTCGCCTTCCCACTCACGGATGATCCTTCTTGTGATCAAATCCAGATCTGATTTGGAACGGGAGAAGTTCAAATATTTGCATCCGTACAAAAGCGGTGGACATGCCGGGCGGACATGCACTTCTTTTGCGCCACTCTGATACAGGAACTCTGTCGTCTCACGGAGCTGTGTGCCACGCACGATAGAATCATCGATCAGCAGCAGGCTCCTGTCTTCGATCAGACTATGTACCGGGATCAGTTTCATTCTGGCGATCAGATTACGCTGACTCTGTGTTGTCGGCATGAAGGATCTTGGCCAGGTCGGAGTATATTTGATAAATGGTCTTGCATACGGAATACCTGATTCATTTGCATAGCCTATCGCATGAGCGATACCCGAATCCGGAACTCCTGCAACAATATCCACGTCGATCGAATGGTCATCTCTCTGTGCTAAAAGCTTTCCACAGTTGTAACGCATTTCTTCTACACCAACCCCTTCATAAGAAGAAGTAGGATATCCATAGTATACCCACAGGAACGAACAGATTCTCATCTTTTCACATGCAGGACTTACAGTCTCCACAGATTCCGGTGTCACGTAGACGATTTCTCCAGGTCCCAGCTCTTTGTAATCTGTGTATCCAAGGTTGATATATGCAAAGCTTTCAAAGGAAACGCAGTATGCATTCTCTTTCTTTCCGATCACAACCGGTGTACGTCCGAGAAGGTCTCTGGCTGCATAAATTCCATTCTCTGTCAGAAGCAGAAGCGTCATCGAGCCTTCAACTACTGACTGCACATAACGGATTCCCTCAACAAACGAATCCTTTTTACAGATCAATGCCGCAACCAGCTCTGTAGAATTGATCTGTCCATTGGTCATAGACTGAAAATGTGTATGTCCATTTTCATAAAGATTCCGAATCAGCTGATCCGCATTATTGATCTTACCTACTGTCGTAATTCCAAAGCACCCCAGATGCGACTGGATCAGAATTGGCTGTGGATCATAATCTGAAATACATCCAATTCCAATATTTCCCTTCATTGTATCAACATCTTTTTCAAATTTTGTACGGAACGGCGAATTTTCAATATTATGAATCGCTCTCTTCCAGCCATCACTTCCGTAAGTAGCCATACCTCCGCGGCGGGTTCCAAGATGCGAATGATAATCTGTTCCATAAAAAAGATCCAGATTACATGCTTCTTTTGATGCAACGCCAAAAAATCCTCCCATATCTGTAGGTCTCCTTTCTTTATCCCAATGCCATAGCCTGTATTTTTCATCTATTTTTTAGTGTATCATGCATTTATGGGCGGAAACAATAGCAAAACCCCGAATATATTGCAAATGGCTATAACTATTTCTAATCGTATTTATAATTGTTTGAATTTTCTGATATATATATTGTAATTTCAATTTTTTCTAATTTTATAAAAATTATTTTAAAATTATATTGACAAATAAGCATTTGGGTGTTATTATTAAGTCAATCCAAAAGAAAAGAAGTTCCTGACGAGAAAGGGAATTTCAAAAAGATATTTTTTTTATCTGTTACATAGTTTCATATATACTCGTCAAGAGTATAAGATGAAGAATCAGATCAGAAAAGGGTAACAAGAATAATTGTTATTTGAAGGTTAGAAAGTTTTTAAAAAGCAACTATACATTTTGGTTATGAGCGTTTTGTAAGTGGAGTGTGTAGAGAACAATTTTTTAAATTGATAATTTATAATAATAAGAGAAAATTGATATCTGACTTCTGAACAGAAAAAAGTATAAGAGAAAAAGAATATCCGGATAAAATTTTGGAACGAGAACGAAAGGAAGGAGGCTTTGACCGTTGGATATTTCATCATCTAAAACTCAATATGTTAATGGTATGGCAAATGTAAATTCCTGTGAGATGAGCCTTAACCATAGATTATAATCCGGTAAGAGAAAAGTTAATGATAAAAAAGGTCGGAGTAGTAGATAAACCGGAAGCGATTATAAGATATAAAAAGATTCAGCATTTGTTGACATATTGAAGTAAATACCACAGTAATTCAAGATCAGAAAATGTGTAAAGAAACATTCATTGATAAGTAAATTTAACAGTGACGAGAAAGCTGATAAATACCAAAATTGGATTACCTGATTATATAAAATAACGAACGATCAGAATTGATCAAAATCGATTCATATGATTCCATTTTTATAAATTTTATAAAATCTGAATATCATATGAAATGCTCAAAGAACTTACAGGAATAAGAATTACTTAATTCCTCCGATATAAAAATAAAAATTATAAAATAAAAAATTACAATTGAATATTCCGAGACAGCCATTCAAAAGATGGCTGTCTCCTTTTTTTTCTGTTACCAGCTCCCAATTTGTGAATTTTTTGTAATATTTTTTTAACATTTCTGAAAAATATCAGCCGTAATTTTTGACATTGACAACGCTCTATGATACACTTAGTAAGTAAAATTATAAGACTTTTGTTTTCCGTTTCTGGTACAAAAGTCAGACTTACTGAGGAAAAGTAAAATAATTAATAATAATCATATGAGGTGAGAAACGTTGGATAAATATGAATATCGCGCAAAGACAGAGCAGATGCTTGCGTATGCCGAACAGAAGTCTTACCAGAAAGCGATGTCGATTGCAGATACGATCGACTGGCGTAAAGTAAAAAATACCGCCATGCTCTCTACCGTAAGCGAAATCTATGAAAATGCGGGGGAACTTGGTAAAGCACGTGATACCTTATTTATTGCGTATGATAAAGCACCTTCCAGCAGAAAGGTTGTATACCGCCTGGGAATTATTTCTCTGAAGCTGGGACATTTCGATGAAGCAGCTGATTGCTACGAAGAATTTGTCAAGCTTGCTCCGAAAGATCCAAACCAGTACATTCTCCGGTATAAGATCTTAAAAGCACAGAAAGCGCCAGTCAAAGAACAGATTGAAGCTCTTGAAGATTTCAAGCATTCTGAATACGTTGAAAAATGGGCATATGAACTTGCCAGATTATACGCTGAAGCTGGTATGACTTCCGAATGTCTTGATGAATGTGATGATCTGATTCTCTGGTTCAGCGAAGGTACTTATGTATACCAGGCAATGGAACTTAAAATGAAATACAAACCGCTGACTCCACTTCAGCAGGAAAAATACGATCATCGAAATGATGGTATCGGCCGTAAGGATTCTTCCAAGAGAAAACCTTCCTTCCGAAAATCCAAAGAACGTCCGGCACCGAATCCACGAATTGCAGGCAAGGTCCGCAAAGATGTACATGTCACAGACAGTATTGATCTTCCGGATCTTCCAGAGCCAATGGCCCGGACACATGCTTCCGAACCAGAAGCTGAGTCACAGCCAAAGCCCCGGATTCGAAGCACTTCCGATATTTCCACAACCATTTCCGGTGCTTCCCTTTCAGATGCCCTGAAAGCTGGTGTTGCCGTTGCAAGTGGTGCAGTTGCTCCTGAATCTGCTTCAGACGATTCACAGATGACCGGTAAGATGAAGATTGAAGAAATTCTTGCCAACTGGGAAGCAACCCAGCGTGAAAATGCAAAGATTCTTGAAAAGAGCCAGGAGGAAGCTGAGAAAGAAAAAGCCCTGCGCGAAAAGAAGAAAGAAGAAGAAGAGGAAGTTCTTGGAGCTACAAAACCAATCCTTTCTGATGATATCCGCAAACTGATGGAACAGCTTGAAAATGGTGAAGAGCCTGAAATCACCGATGAAGATGCTGAAGATTTCGTTGATGATGAAGAGGATGAAGCGACTGAAAGCCCGGAAGATTCATCCAAAGAAGCTTCAGACACTGACGAGGAAGAGCCGGAAGAAAATGATTTTGAAGAAATCGTTGACTCCGAAGAAGATGATGAATCGGATGCGGTTTACGATGAAGAAGCTGAATACGAGGATGAAGACGATTCCGAGGATGACGACGACGAGGAATACGAGGATGAAGATGATTCCGAGTATGACGACGACGACGAATACGAAGATGAAGATGATTCCGAGTATGACGACGACGACGAATACGAAGATGAAGATGATTCCGAGTATGATGACGACGAATACGAGGATGAAGACGATTCCGAGTATGACGACGACGACGAATACGAAGATGAAGATGATTCCGAGTATGATGACGACGAAGAATACGAAGATGAGGATGATTCCGAGTATGATGACGACGAGGAATACGAAGATGAGGATGATTCCGAGTATGACGACGACGACGAATACGAGGATGAAGACGATTCCGAGTATGACGATGACGAGGAATACGAAAATGAAGACGATTCCGAGTATGACGATGACGAGGAATACGAAGATGAAGATGATTCCGAATATGACGATGACGAGGAATACGAGGATGAAGACGATTCCGAGTATGACGATGAGGAAGAATACGAGGATGAAGACGAAGATGACTACCAGATCGATGATGAATTAGATGAAGATCATAAAGAGGATTTTGATTTTGAAAAAGAATCTGCTCTCGATATCGATGATCATGATTCTGACGAAGATGATAGTGATTTTGCAGACCTTGATTCCTTTGAAGATGAAGAAGAATTAGATAGCAGTGATGATTATCTTGATCTTGAATTTGACGAGAAACCGGCTCCTGAGCCAAAGAAAGAAACTTCAAAATCAGCGCCAACTCCTGATATTGACGAAGTTCTTGAAATCGAAGAACCGTCAGAAGATGAAATCACTGAACGCATGGGTAAATTCGATACCGGATTCGTTGTACAGGGTCGTTACGATCTGAGTGCAACAAGTGAGATTGGACTGAAGCTTGGACTTACGGAAGAGCAGAAGCAGCTGTTCTCTTACTTTGTACCGATCCGTGGTGTCAGTGAACAGCTTGTTGAAATCCTTGATAACGACAAACGTTGCCGTAACCGTTATGGAACTTCCCGCACAGGCAACATCCTGATCCTTGGTCGCAAGGGAAGCGGAAAAACAGTCCTCGCAGTTGATATTGTAAAAGCAATCCAGAAACAGCGCAGACTCAAACAAGGTAAAGTTGCAATCGTAACCGGTGATTCTCTGAACAAAAAGGACATCGGAAGTATCATCGATAAGCTGAACGGTGGCGCACTGATCATCGAAAAAGCTTCCAAGATGAATGACAGAACCATCCGTGAACTGAATGACATGATGGATGAACAGACCGGCGAACTTCTCTTCCTTCTGGAAGACCAGAAGAAACCGCTGGAAAGAATGTTTGCATCCCATCGCGAATTCAAACGTAAATTTACTTCCAGACTGGAGCTTCCGGTATTCATCAATGATGAACTGGTTACATTCGGTCAGACCTATGCTAAGGAAAACGGATACCGTATCGATGAAATGGGAATCCTTGCATTATACAGCCGGATCGATATGATGCAGAGAGAAGATCATGCGGTTACTGTTGCAGAAGTAAAAGAGATCATGGATGAAGCAATTTCACATTCCCAGAAAGCAAATGTAAAACATCTTGTGAAACGGGTATTTGGAAGAAGCACTGATAATTCAGACCACATCATCCTGAAAGAAGATGATTTTAAATCATAAGATTTCTACAAAGAACGCGCTTCCGGCGCGTTCTTTTGTATATGCAGATAAAACCGATAACTATAAACAAAGAGTTTTAGACATCTTACATAAGAAGTGTATAAGTTGTCCAAAACTCTTTCTTTTTATCGCTATTTCTAGTATAATATTCCTAAATATCTTTGATAGAAGGTGAATGGGATGGCAGTAAAAAAAACAACAGCACAACAGACCAACACGACCCGCAAGACGGCCGTAAAAAAATCTACTGTAAAAAAACCGGCAGCTGCTAAAACTGCTGCTAAAAAGTCTACAGCTAAAAAGTCTGTAAAAACTGTAACAACAGATAAACCCGCTGATTATAGAATCGGCGAATTAGATCAATATTTATTCGGACAGGGAACCCATTATGAAATCTATAAAAAAATGGGTGCACATTTTGTAAAAGATGGAAAAAAAACCGGCGTATATTTCGCAGTATGGGCTCCACACGCCAGATCAGTTGCCGTAGTCGGTGAATTCAACGGCTGGAGTGAAGATGCAAACGTTATGAAGCGTCAGGAACCACTTGGAATCTATACCGCATTTGTTCCGGAAGCACAGCTCGGACAGCTTTACAAGTACTGTATTGAGACACAGACCGGAGATAAGCTTTACAAAGCTGATCCATTTGCGAACAGTGCAGAGTTGAGACCGGGAACTGCCTCAAGGATTGCTGATATCTCCCATTTAAAATGGAGTGACAGTGTCTGGATGAAGCACCGGGCAGAATGGGATTTCCATTCCTCACCGATTTCCATTTATGAAGCACATATCGGTTCCTGGATGCGCCATCCGGGACGTGAAGATGATGGGTTCTACAGCTACCGTGAATTTGCGCATGCAGCTACAGACTACATAAAAAAGATGGGGTATACTCATATCGAACTGATGGGAATTTCAGAATACCCATTTGACGGCTCCTGGGGATATCAGGTGACCGGATATTATGCTCCGACCTCCCGTTATGGTACGCCGGAAGATTTCGCATATATGATCAATTACTTCCATAAGAATAAGATTGGCGTAATCCTTGACTGGGTACCGGCACATTTTCCACGCGATGCACACGGACTCGCTGACTTTGACGGCACAGCTACCTTTGAATATGCAGATCCTAAGAAAGGGGAACATCCGGACTGGGGAACCAAGATCTTCGATTATGGTAAAGCAGAAGTTAAGAACTTCCTGATCGCCAACGCACTGTTCTGGATCGAACATTATCACATCGATGGTCTCCGCGTAGATGCTGTTGCTTCCATGCTGTATCTTGATTACGGTAAAGAAGACGGTCAGTGGATCGCCAACAAATACGGCAGCAATGAGAATCTGGAAGCAATCGAATTTTTCAAGCATCTGAATTCCGTTACTACCGGACGTAACCCTGGCGCACTGATGATCGCAGAAGAATCCACTGCATGGCCAAAAGTAACAGGAAAACCGGAAGATGATGGTCTTGGATTCAGCCTGAAGTGGAACATGGGATGGATGCATGACTTTACCGAATACATGAAGCTGGATCCATATTTCCGCAAAGGCGACCACTACGGTATGACATTTGCCTTAACCTATGCATACAGCGAGAATTATATTCTTGTATTATCACATGATGAAGTGGTACATCTAAAATGCTCTATGCTCAATAAGATGCCTGGTCTTGGATTTGAGAAATTCGCCAACCTGAAGGTCGGTTATGCTTTCATGATGGGACATCCTGGAAAGAAACTTCTCTTCATGGGACAGGATTTCGGACAGCTCCGCGAGTGGAGCGAGGCGCGTGAGCTTGACTGGTATCTCCTTGCAGAGCCGGAGCATCAGGCACTCCAGAATTTCTACCGTGACCTGCTGCATCTTTACACACACAACAAAGCCATGTATGAACAGGATACCTGCATGGAAGGCTTTGAATGGGTCAATGCAGATGACAGCTCACGAAGTATTTACAGCTTCATCCGTCATTCAAAGGGCGCAAAAAAGAACCTTTTATTCGTATGTAACTTCACACCGATCGAACGACCGGAGTACCGTGTCGGTGTACCGCGCGGCAAACAGTACCGCCTGGTACTGAACAGTGATGAATTGCAGTATGGCGGAAGCGGAAAAGCCCGCCCGGCAGTATATAAAGCAAAGAAACAGGAATGTGATGGAAGACCATATTCATTTGGTTACGATCTTCCGCCATACGGTGTTGCTGTATTCGAATTTTAACATAGCAAGTCAATGCAATCTGCGCAAAATATTCATCATACGAATAATTGATTCCACCAATTATTTTCTTAACATTTCCCGGATTCGTTCTTCCAGAGTTTCTTCTGGAAGAACTCCGGTTGTATATCCACAGATTTTTCCATCTCTGTACACCACAAACGTCGGTACGATCTCAATGCCTATATACTCTGCAATCTCTTTCGATATATCAATATCAATCTTATAGAAAATCCATTTTCCCTGATACCGGCTGGCAATCCTTTCCACAACAGGATACATCATTCCGCACTTTGGACACCATGATGCGTAAAACTCCACAATTACCGGCATCCTCTGCTTTCCGACTGTATTTTCATAATCCTTCGTGATCAATGCGATACCCATACACTTTCCTCATTTCTGCCATCTCAGGCTATGTAAAAAGGACTGGATTAGTGGCATCCACATTTCGGGTTTAAGATTTTATAGACTTCCTGAAAAGAATTTCTGAAACAGATCAGCTTTTTATTAAATCTTGGATTCTTATAGCAAAACCCCCGCATACAATTCTGAAAATGATGCTTTTTCCGCATATCTGTTCCTTCCTGACTTCCTCTTTCTACAATATATGCAAAAAGACAGCCGATGTGCGGATTGCTCCGTATCTGCTGTCTCTTATATTGCCAGGGATCATCTTACGCACTCAGCGCCTTTATGATCTCCTGTTGCATTTTATTCAATTGTCTTACTGGCGCATTGCGATCAGTTTATGGATCGGATGTCCCTGCCCGGAAAATTTCTCCTCGTACTCAGTCATAACATTCCCTCTGCTGAGTGTCGGATCATTGTGAAGATCATAAGTCTTCGCCAGAAGTACCCAGCCTGCCAACTCCACCTGCTCCAGTGAAAAGTCAAACAGCTCTCTGTTGTCTGTCTTAAATTCAACGACTCCGTCAAAGGCAAGGATCTTGTCATACCGTTCAAAAAACTGCTTGGAAGTAAGTCTGCGCTTTGCATGACGTGCTTTCGGCCACGGATCTGAAAAATTCAGATAAATCTTGTCAATCTCTCCGACAGCAAAAACCTCCGGCAGATTTGTCGCATCCATACAGATAAAACGAATATTGTTGACATCCTTGTATTCCTCGTCATTGTCAAAGCGTTCCAGCGCCCGAAGCAGTACGCTTGAATAACGTTCGATACCGATATAGTTGATGGATGGATTCTCCTTTGCAAGTGTCAGAAGAAACTGTCCTTTTCCCATCCCGATCTCAATATGGATCGGATTCTCCGGATTCTGAAAAGTCTCTTTCCAGGTGCCGCGATATCTGGTCTCATTTTTAATTACAAGGGGATGAGCTGTCAGATAAGCATCTGCTCCCGGTACATTTCTTAACCTCATATATCTTTCTCTTCCTTTAGTGAAAATATGTATAACCTTATTTATTTTATACTATTCTGAAATATTTGAAAACCCAAAAATATATTTTATAAGTTTTGTATAAAATATTCTTATGATATTCTCTTATTATTTAGTAGATTTTTCTAATTTAAAGTAGTAGAATATGTATGCATTATTAAAAATGTATAAATAATTTCTAAGAAAGGAGTCGGACAATGGATCATATTGTTAAAAAGCTCTCCGAAATCGAACACGCAGCCGAAGCTGTTGTGGAACACGCGGAACTGGAAAAATCAGAACTGGAAGAACGCATTCAAAATGAACGCAATCAGTTCGACAAACAACTTGAAGATCACACCCAAAAGGAGCTGAACGATATCCACAAAGGATTAAACCGTCAGATGGATGAGATTCTTGCAAGGCAGAACCGTAAGAACCAGACAGCGATCGAAGAACTTAAAAAAGATTTTGAAGAGAAGCATACGGCATATGCCGAGAAAATTGTCAGACGTATCATAGAGGGATAGCATATGGGAAATTTACTTGCATACAGTGGCATCGTAACAAAAGTACGCGCCATGCAGGCGAAACTGCTCACTGATGAAGATTTCCAGAATATCGCCGCATTTCATACAGTAACCGAAGTTGCTGCTTATCTCAAAGAACATCCCGGATATCGGAATGTCCTTGCAGATATGGACGAAAACCGTCTTCACCGCGGTGAGATTGAGAAGCTTCTTGTGCAGTCACTTTACAGTGATTATACACGCCTGTACCGTTTTTCCGGAATGGATCAGAAAAAATTCCTGGAGCTTTATCTGAAGCGCTACGAGATGAATCTGATCAACTATTGTCTGCGTATTGTATTCAACCACTATCAGAAGCCTTTTGATCTGGATCATAAGAAAATATTCTTCGACAAATATTCGGATCTCTCCATCGATAAACTGATCACTTCGGGGAATATCGGTGAGCTGGTGGAAAATTTAAAGGGCACAGAATACTATGCGCCGTTAAAACGTCTGGAAAATGCGGAGAACCCTACCCTTTTTGATTACGATCTGGCACTGAATCTGTACTATTTTACAACCATGTGGAAGAAACGCAAAAAGATTCTGAAGCATAAGGAACTGGAAATTTTCACCAGAGATGCCGGAGCAAAGATCGACCTGCTGAACCTGCAGTGGATCTACCGTGCAAAAAAATATTACAACATGCTTCCGCCGGATATTTCCACACTGCTGATCCCGATACACTACCGGATTCATGTAGATCAGCTGAAGGATCTTGTAGAAGCACCGTCTGTCGATGAATTTTTAAAGCTGGTTACCAGAACGCCTTATCTGCGTCACACCGATACTCAGACACCAGCGTCCATCGAGACGATTTACAAAGACTGCCTGTACCGTCTCTACCTGGCAGACAGAAGAAGTAACCCTTATTCCATCGCAACCGTGAATACCTATCTTTTTCTGAAAGAGGAGGAGCTTGATAAGCTTACAACTGTGCTCGAATGTGTTCGCTACGGACTTCCTGCACGTGAGACATTAACTTATATAGGAGGAACAGCGAAATGATTGTTAAGATGAAGTTCCTGAGCATTACCGGACCACGCGCCGACATCGACCGCATGACAAACCGGTATCTTTCCAAATATGAGATGCAGCTTGAAAATGCACTTACGGAGCTCAAGACAGTAGATAATCTGATGCCATTTCTGGAAATGAACCCTTACCGTGATCCACTCGCAAAAGTGACACAGTTTCTGGGATATATGAAAGACATGCCAGCAGAGCCATCCTTTGATCAGAGCGAAGACGAGATCCTTGAGATGATTCGTTCTATCAATCATGACTACATGGATCTGCAGCAGCAAAAAGAAGAACTGAAAAAAAAGAGAGAGAATATCCAGGCACGTATGAAAGTCCTGGAACCTTTTACTTCTCTGGATTTTGACCTGCATGAGATCATGCAGTACAAATACATCCGCACAAAATTTGGAAAAATCAATGTGGATTATTATCACCGGCTGGAAAAAGCGCTTCTTGAAGACATTGATGCATTATTTCTGGAAGGCTCCAGAGATGCCTCTTATGTCTATGGCGTTTATTTTGTATCGGATGCTGATGCAGGAAAGGTCGATTCGATCATGCGGTCTCTCCACTTTGAAAAAGTCGATCTGCTGGAAGACTTTGGCGGAACCCCGCTGGAAGCTTACCGGAGCCTGGATAAAGAAGTCCAGAATCTGACCGATGAAATCCAGGCAGTGAAGGATAAACGTCAGGAGATGTTCCGCAAGAACGCTTCCAGACTACTCGGTGCAAGAATTCAGCTGGAACGTTTTTCCGATAACTTTGATATCCGGAAATTTGCAGCACGAACCGAGACAGACGAACAGGAAGAATACTACATCCTCTGCGGCTGGATGTCCGAAGAAGATGCAAATGCATTTATCAAAGAGGCACAGGGAGATGACAAGGTTTATATCGTAGTAGAAGAGGACCGGGAACAGTATTTTGGAGAACCTCCTACCAAGCTTGAGAATCCAAAGCTTTTCAAACCATTTGAAATGTTCATCAAGATGTACGGACTTCCCAAGAGCGGTGAGATGGATCCGACCATTTTTGTAGGTATCATGTACAGCTTTATCTTCGGCGCCATGTTCGGGGATGTCGGTCAGGGGCTGCTGCTCTTTATCGGCGGTGCGATCCTGTATTTCACAAAGAAAATGAACCTTGCCGGAATCGTATCACTTGCCGGAATCTTCTCCACCTTCTTTGGATTTATGTTTGGAAGTGTGTTTGGATTTGAAGACATTATAGAAGCCAAATGGATCCGACCGATCAATCATATGACCACCTTACCGTTTATCGGAAAACTGAATACCGTATTTATCGTATCGATTGCTTTTGGTATGGGAATCATCCTGATTTCTATGATCTTCCATATTATCAACGGCATCCGTGCCAAAGATACCGAAGCAACCTGGTTTGATGCAAACGGCGTGGCAGGGCTGATATTCTACGGGGCAGCAGTTACCTGCATCGTTCTTTTCATGACAGGTCACTCTCTGCCGGGTGGAATCGTTCTTGCAGTGATGTTCGGAGTACCGCTTCTTCTGATCGCACTGAAAGAGCCGCTGACGAACAAGATCAAAAAGAAAACCGAAAAAATGGAACAAAGCAAAGCAATGTTTGTCACCCAGGCATTCTTTGAATTATTTGAAACCCTGCTCAGCTATTTTTCAAATACGCTTTCCTTTATCCGTATCGGTGCATTCGCAGTCAGCCACGCTTCCATCATGGAGGTTGTACTGATGCTTGCCGGTGCCGAAAGCGGGCATATTAACTGGGTAGTGATCGTACTCGGCAACCTGTTTGTATGTGGATTCGAAGGACTGATCGTTGGAATCCAGGTCCTGAGACTTGTCTATTACGAGATGTTCAGCCGTTTCTACAAAGGCAGCGGCCGCGAATTTAAACCTTATACAGGTACTGCAAAAAATTAGTTTTTCATTTTAGGAGGAAATTATCATGACTTTAGCAACTAAACTTATTCTCATTGCCGCACTGGTTTTAAGCATTTTCATTCCATTCGGATATTACCTGCTCGGAGAAAAAAATAAAGGACGTTATAAATGTGCACTTGCCTTCAATGTTCTTTCTTACTTTGGAACCTTCCTTGTAGCAGGGATCATGCTCTTTGGAAGTGTACCGGTACATGCGGCAGACGCCGCTGCCTCAGGCGCAGGCCTTGCAACCGGTCTTGGTTACATTGCAGCAGCTCTTGTTACCGGTCTTTCCTGCATCGGTGGCGGTATTGCCGTAGCAAGTGCAGCAAGCGCAGCTCTTGGAGCTATCAGCGAGGATTCCAGCGTCCTTGGTAAATCCCTTATCTTCGTAGGTCTTGCAGAAGGTGTATGCCTGTACGGTCTTATCATCTCCTTCATGATCATCAGCAGACTGTAATCATGAAAATGTATCTGATCAGTGACAACGTGGATACTTATACCGGAATGCGGCTTGCCGGCGTGGACGGTGTCGTAGTTCATGAAAAGCAGGAGCTGCGTGATGCGCTGGAAACTGCCATGAACGACAAGTCGATCGGTATCATTCTTCTGACGGAACGCTTTGGAAGAGAATTTCCGGATCTCATCGATGAGATCAAGTTAAAAAGAAAGATGCCTCTTCTGATCGAAATTCCGGACAGACACGGAACAGGACGTAAAAAGGATTTCATTACCTCATACGTCAATGAAGCGATTGGACTGAAACTTTAACTAGAAAGGCATAGAAGGTGAGACAATGACGCTTGAAGAGAAAATAGCGCATTTACAGGAAACGGTCATGACTGAAGCCCGTTCTGAAGGAAATGCTATCATTGACAATCACAAAAAAGCGCTTGAATCTTTATTTGAAAAGCATAAAAAAGAAGCGACCGCACAGTCTGAGGTCCGCATCAAATCCGAGACCTTAAGAGCCAGAAGGCAGGTAAATCAAGCTGCGGCAAAAGCCGAAACCGAACTGAAACGTGCTCTTGGCCAAACACAGAATGAATTAAAAGTCAGGCTGTTTGATGAAGTAAAGGAGCTTCTTTCTGACTTTACAAAAACAGACGAATATCTGGACTATCTCTGCAGCAAAATCCGCGAAGCCGCACGCTTTGCAGATGGCGAGGAGATGACCATTTATATTTCTCCTTCTGATAAGGAGAAACAGACAGAACTGGAAAAACGTACCGGCATGACGATCACCATCAGTGAATATGATTTTATGGGCGGTATGCGTGCTGTAATCCGAGGCCGTAATATTCTGATTGATCACAGCTTCCAGGCTGCAGTCGATTACGAATATCATCAGTTCAGTTTTGCAGCAGGAGGTGCAGGAATTGAATAAGACAGCAACTATTTATGGAATAAACGGTCCGGTCATCTATCTGAAGGGTGACACCGGATTCATGATGTCGGAAATGGTCTATGTGGGAAAGGAAAAGCTGGTTGGCGAAGTCATTTCCCTGGACAAAGACATCACGACTGTTCAGGTCTATGAAGAGACTTCCGGGCTGAAACCGGGAGAAATCGTAGAGGCTTCCGGAAGTCCGGTATCTGTAACTCTGGCACCTGGAATCCTGAACAATATTTTTGACGGAATCGAACGCCCGCTTGAGCAGATCGCAAATGTGGGCGACGGTGCATTTATCACCCGCGGCGTCAGCGTTGATTCGCTTGACCGCGACAAATTATGGGATACCCACATCACCGTGGCCAAAGGAGATTACCTTCATGGCGGAGATATTATAGCGGAGGTTCCGGAGACCAGTGCGATCGTACACAAATGTATGGTTCCGCCGGATGTGGAAGGTGAAGTAATCTGCTGCGCGTCGGACGGAGAATACCGGATTGAAGATACACTTGTCACTCTGCGGCTTTCCGACGGAACAGAAAAACAGCTCAACATGATACAGCACTGGCCGATCCGTAAGGCGCGCCCGACAAGCTACCGTTTCCCGGCAAGTGTCCCTCTGATCACCGGACAGCGGATCCTGGATACCATGTTCCCGATCGCAAAGGGTGGAACTGCCGCAATCCCAGGCGGATTCGGTACCGGAAAAACCATGACCCAGCACCAGATCGCCAAATGGTCTGATGCCGATATTATCATCTATATTGGCTGCGGCGAGCGTGGAAATGAAATGACACAGGTGCTGGAAGAGTTTTCAGAGCTTGTGGACCCAAAGAGCGGCAATCCGCTGATGGACAGAACCACTCTGATTGCCAATACCTCCAACATGCCGGTAGCTGCCCGTGAAGCAAGTATTTATACCGGGCTTACCCTGGCTGAATATTACCGTGACATGGGCTATGACGTAGCGATCATGGCAGACTCTACTTCCCGCTGGGCGGAAGCCTTACGTGAGCTTTCCGGCCGTCTGGAAGAGATGCCGGCAGAAGAAGGTTTCCCGGCTTACCTTGCCAGCCGTCTGTCTGCTTTCTACGAGCGCGCAGGCATGATGCATAACTTAAATGGCAGTGACGGATCCGTGACCATTATCGGCGCCGTATCGCCTCAGGGAGGCGATTTTTCCGAGCCGGTCACACAGAACACAAAACGTTTCGTCCGCTGCTTCTGGGGCCTGGACAAGAGCCTTGCCTACGCAAGACATTTTCCGGCGATCCACTGGCTGACCAGCTACAGCGAGTATCTGACCGATCTCGCCGCCTGGTACCACGACAATGTATCACCCAAATTCGTTGACTACCGCAACCGCATCATGGCACTTCTGAACCAGGAGAGCAGCCTGATGGAAATCGTAAAGCTGATCGGAAGTGATGTACTTCCGGACGATCAGAAACTGGTTCTGGAAATCGCAAGAGTCATCCGTCTCGGATTTTTGCAGCAGAATGCATTCCACAAGGATGATACCTGTGTCTCTCTGCAGAAGCAGTACAAAATGATGGAAATCATTTTATATTTATACAAACGCTGCCGCGAACTGGTAGCCATGAATATGCCAATGTCTGTCCTCAAGGAGGAAAATATTTTTGAACGTGTCATTGCGATCAAATACGATGTTCCAAATGACAATCTTCAGCTTCTTGACCAGTATCTGGCAGACATTGATGCTTTCCATGACCACATCATGGAAAAGAACGCGTAAGGAGGGAAAATAAAATGGCAATTGAATATTTAGGCCTCAGCAGCATTAACGGCCCTCTGATCGCGCTGGAAGGCGTTCAGGATGCTTTTTATGATGAAATCGTAGATTTTGTCGTAAACGGCAAAGAACACAAAATGGGACGTATTGTGGAGGTCTACAAGGACAAAGCAATCATCCAGGTATTTGAAGGCACGGAAAATATGTCTCTTAACAATACCCACACCAGACTTACCGGACATCCGATGGAAATCGGTCTGTCCGAAGAAATGCTTGGAAGAACCTTTAACGGAATCGGCGAACCGATCGACGACCTTGGACCGATCACGGTTGAAGAGGTGCGCGATGTCAACGGACTTCCGTTAAATCCGGTCAGACGTGAATACCCTCGTAACTATATCCGCACCGGAATTTCTGCGATTGACGGACTGACCACACTGATCCGTGGACAGAAGCTGCCGATCTTTTCCGGCAACGGTCTTCCGCACGACCAGCTTGCCGCACAGATCGTAAAGCAGGCTTCTCTGGGCGGCAGCACGAATGAGGATTTCGCCATCGTATTCGCCGCAATGGGTGTCAAGCATGACGTAGCTGATTTCTTCCGCAGAACCTTTGAGGAGAGCGGTGTTGCAAACCATGTGGCAATGTTCCTGAACCTTGCCAACGATCCTGTCGTCGAGCGTCTGATCACCCCGAAGGTTGCGCTGACCGCCGCTGAATACCTTGCATTTGAAAAAAATATGCACATTCTGGTCATTCTTACCGATATGACTTCCTTTGCCGAAGCCATGCGTGAGGTTTCTTCTTCCAAAGGAGAAATCCCAAGCCGTAAAGGATATCCGGGATATCTGTACAGTGAACTTGCCACCTTATATGAACGTGCAGGAATCGTAGAAGGAGTAAATGGTTCTGTCACACAGCTCCCGATCCTGACCATGCCAAATGATGACATTACCCACCCGATCCCTGACCTGACCGGTTATATCACCGAAGGACAGATCGTACTTGACCGGAATCTTCACGGACAGGCAATCTACCCGCCGATCAGCGTTCTTCCGTCCCTGTCCCGTCTGATGAAAGACGGTATCGGAAAAGGATATACCCGGGAAGACCACCAGGATCTGGCAAACCAGCTTTTCTCTGCATATGCTAAAGTAGGAGAGGCTCGGAATCTTGCTTCCGTTATCGGAGAAGACGAGCTTTCTCCGATTGACAAGAAATACCTGGAATTCGGAAAGGCATTCGAGGAGCGTTATATCGGCCAGGGACCGAATGAAAACCGTACCATCGAGGAAACCCTGGATCTTGGCTGGGAACTGCTTAGAATCCTTCCAAAAGAAGAACTTGACCGTGTCGATACCAAGATTCTTGACGTATACTACAAAGGCTAAGGAGGGAAGTCTATGGATCCACGTTCATTTCCCACCAAGGGAAATCTGATACTTGCGAAAAATTCACTGACACTTGCCAGACAGGGATATGAGCTGATGGACAAGAAGCGGAACATTCTGATCCGCGAGCTGATGGGCTTAATCGACGAAGCAAAGGATATTCAGGAAGAAATCGATAAAACCTTCACCTATGCCTATCAGTGCCTTCAGAGGGCGAATATCGAGCACGGGATCAGTACAGTAGAAGAACTTGCCTATACAGTTCCGATCGAGGATTCTATCCGCATCCAGACGCGAAGCATTATGGGAACAGAAATCCCGAAAGTGAAGTACGAAAAAGAAAATACCAGACCAACCTATGCATTCAGTACTTCCAGAGAATCCATCGATATCGCCCGTGATGCATTCTGCCGTGTAAAGGAGCTGACACTCAAGCTTTCTGAGGTAGAAAATGCAGCGTACCGGCTGGCTTCAAGTATCAAAAAGACACAGAAAAGGGCAAATGCCCTGAAAAATATTACGATTCCGATGTATGACAATCTCGTATATACGATTACAAATGCACTGGAAGAGAAGGAACGGGAAGAATTTACCCGACTAAAAGTGATCAAACGAATGAAAAACAAATAATATTTCTGAAAAAATCATAAAATATAGAAAATATATTGACAATACACCCGTTTTGTTATATAACTTATAGAACAAATAAGATTACAAAAGCAATAGATTTTACAAATCAGGGGGTGAGCATATGACTTTTTGGAAAGTATCCGACACCAGAATGAACTGCCTTATCACAGAAGCAGAGATTGCCGCACTTGGCTACTCACTGGAAGATCTGACACAAGACAGGGAGCGTACCGAAGAATTTTTGAATCTTCTTCTCAAGAAAGGGAAAGAAGTTCTTGGGCTTAACACAGACAATGGAATCCAGGGATTTTACGGTGCATTTCTTCCTGACCGGAGCCTGATGCTGTCGATCTCCTGCCAGGCTGAGAATTCTCTGGAATCCATCCAAAAAGATGGTTCTGAAGCTTCCGGTATGTTGATCGAGCCTGACAGCAGTGAAAAAGAGACCGTTCGCTGGCAGATTCTCTTTCCAAGTCTGGATAATGCAATCGACTTCTGCAAGATCCTTGGATACGGCCAGGCATCAGAAAGCCGTCTGTATAAAGATGACGGTGTCTACTACCTGATGGTAGACTTCCCGAATACAGAAGACGGCAATAAAAAGGCTCAGCGCATCGTATCCGCCGGTGAATTCGGTGGCATGGTCGAAAAAGATGCAATTTCTGAAGCCTATCTGAATGAACATGAAAAATGCCTCCTGAACAAGGATGCAATCAATATTTTATGCAAGATGTAGTAGAAGGGGACTAAAATAGTCCCCTTTTTAGTACACGAAATAGATTTTCCTTTATTTTTCCACAGATCCTGTAACTTTCCGCAAATGAAATAAACGATTACTTTTACATATGTCTCCATCTGTAGAAACAGATCGTGAAAAAAAGAGCACCGTCCCCGATGCTAATTCATCAAAAACAGTGCTGATACTGCGCCTTCAGGGATTCGAACCCTGGACAAATAGATTAAGAGTCTACTGCTCTACCAACTGAGCTAAAAGCGCATACATTATTCGGTTTTCCGTAACGCAAGATTTATTATATAAGACAGCTATAAAAAATGCAAGCTTTTTTTTCATAAATTTTAAAATTTTTTTAAATAGATTTTTTTTCTGAAAAAGAATGTGCCAAGGCACATATAAAAAAGATCATGTGTACCGTCCGAAATTCGAACACATGATCTTTTTTGTGTACCTTTTAGGGTGGTTTTTTTCTTATCCTACATAAATTTACTGATATATCCCTGTACAAAGATAAATAATACAATCAGCGGCAGGATATAGCTTACATAAAATTTCGCCCATTTCGGGAATTTCAATCCTTCTCCGGTATCCGCTTCTTTCAGGAAGTTCTTCCATCCCCATCCATAACGGCTTGTACAGAACAGAAGATAGATCAGACTTCCAAGTGGAAGCAGGTTATTACTTACCAGGAAATCCTCCAGATCCAGTACTCCGGAACCTTTTCCGAACGGCATAAATCCACTCCATACATTAAATCCGAGAACGCAAGGCATGGAAAGTACCGCCACAACCACGATATTGACGATTACAGCCTTTTTCCGGCTGCAGCCGGTCAAATCAATGGCAAAGGATAAAATGTTCTCAAAAACGGCGATTACGGTCGATACCGCAGCAAAAATCATAAATAAGAAAAATAAGGCTCCCCAGATTCTTCCGCCTGCCATGGAATTAAATACATTCGGAAGTGTGATAAAGATCAGACTCGGACCTTCTCCCGGATCCACCCCATATGCGAAGCATGACGGGAAAATGATCAGACCCGCGATCAAAGCAACAAAGGTATCCAGAAGTGTTACCAGGACTGCTTCTCCTGTAAGACTGCGGGATTTGTCGATATAGCTTCCGAAAATAGCAATTGCGCCGATTCCAAGGCTTAATGTGAAGAAAGCCTGTCCCATAGCGGCAAAAATCGTGTCAAATAAGCCATATTCCACGACTTTGTGGAAATCCGGTGCCAGATAGAAGTGAAGCCCCTCAGAAGCCCCATCAAGCGTTACAGAACGTACTGCAAGGATCAACATCAGTGCAAGCAGAAGCAGCATCATAACCTTTGTGATCTTTTCCACTCCATTTTGAAGCCCCATTCCACAAATTGCAAAACATCCAACAACAACAATGATCATAAAGAAAGTCATTGTTCCGGGTTTTGCAAGCATATCGGAAAACACACCTGCAACAGCGGCAGTATCCTTTCCCTCAAATTCACCAGTCATCATCTTGATGAAATACTGGACCATCCAGCCTGCAATTGTTGTGTAGAACATCATCAGCAGATAGTTTCCGGCCATAGCTCCATACTTATACCAATGCCATTTCGTTCCTTTTGGCTCCAGCCGGTCAAAGGAAAGCGCCGCACTTACTTTACTGGCTCTTCCGACAGAAAATTCCATTACCATGATCGGAAGTCCAAGAATCAGTAAAAATGCAAGGTAAATAAGAACAAATGCTGCTCCACCATATTTTCCTACAATATAAGGAAAACGCCAGACATTACCAAGACCGATCGCACATCCTGCAGAAATAAGGATGAATCCGAGTCTTGAAGAAAATTTTTCTCGTTGCATAAAAAATCCTCTCATTCTATTAAATTGTGGATAACTTGCCGAAATGATACTTATCCACATTTTTCGACAAGCTTGTGGATAACTTTTTTTCAGAATATCCACAGAGGAATTATACTGAATTACTGGGAAATTGTCTATGATTGTTTATATTTTTATTGGCGAAGCCACCTGACAATTTTAATTTTCCCCTTTTTAGTACACGAAATCGCCAGATGTGTACCTTTTGGGGTGAAAATTTGCATGTATATATATATTAAAGATAACAACAGCTTATTAAAATTCCTTTGTTTATATTAGGAGGGCTGAAAAAGCCCGTGGTTGACGCATTTCGGGGCATATTTTGTGTACGGAAACGGGGGAGGTTGTTTACTTCAAAGGGCAAAGAGGTGTACATATATGGGGGTTGTTGTTTACTTTGCGGGGTTACGCAGTGTACTTGAAGGGTTGGCGATTTTACCTTTTCTGTACACAAGTGTCGAAAAAATTAAAAAAAAGGCTTTACAAGAGGGGGGTTCTTGTATATAATCAACCTAGACGTACCGTTTTGGTACACAATTTTTATCAAAAAAGGTACCTTAATGGTACACGAAAAGAACAATACACACCTTAAACGTACACAAAACGTAAAAAAAGACAGAAACCCCATTTTATGGGGTACTTTTTAGGGGAGGGTGTTCCTTTTTGGTACACAAATCCCCAATATAAAGGGGTTGGTTACCCCGAATGGTACACAATAAGGGATTATATGGGGTGTAGAGGGGATTTTAATACACCTCAAAAGTACACAATAATACAGAAGAAAACAATTAAGGGGTATGAGCGATGAAGGAAACACAGAAAAAACCAAAAGAGAAACAACTGCTGGATCATGATACGGTCTCCCGGTCCAATGTGCTGATCGAAAGTAAATCCAGTACATCATTATTTGAAAGAAAGCTTCTTAATATTGCAATCGCAAAAGCATATGTAGAAGACGGTGAGCTGATCGCAAAGGTTTCCACCAAGGATGTTAAGAATTATCTTCATATAACAGGAAACTCCATCTATTCTCGTCTGAAAGAAGTATCAAAAGAGACATTGGGACATGTAGTAAGTATCGAGGACGACGAAAAAGAGAACTTCATCATGTTCAATGTAGTGAATAAATGTGAATATAGAGATGGCGTGTTTACAACCAGATTTACTAAAGAGATGAAACCTCATATCTATAACCTGAAAAAAGACTATACCCGTATGAGTCTTGATGTATTGTGCTCTTTTAAATCCCTGTTCACAACCCGTGTTTACGAAATCCTGAGAACCCAGTATTATCGTTTTGACAGGGAACAGTGTGACCAGCTGATCGTACCGAGACCGCCGAAGAATCCATACACGATCGCAGAGCTTAAATTTACACTGAATGTAGTGAATGCAAATGCATCTAAAGCAGTAAAACGTCTTGTTGAGCAGGGACGTTTTGAAGAAGCGCTTGCAGAGATTAAGGATGCACCGTTTGAAGATTGGCGTAATTTCCGTAGAAAAGTACTTGAAGTTGCGAAAAAAGAGCTGGAAGAATCCGAGTATTCCGAGATCTGCTTTGATTATGAGCCGGTTAAGAGCGGGAAGGGCGGAAAGGTTACAGGAATCCGTTTCTTTGTGAAGAAGAATCCGAAGTGTATCCATCATTCAGATCTTCAGCGTATGCCATCCGGAGAAGAAGAGGGCGAAGAGATTGCGCCAAATGTACTGGCTGCAAAGAAAACTCCGGTTAATGAAAAACTGATTTTAGAAGTTGCCGATATTTTTGGAAATGAACCGATCACGATTCAGGAGATTAAGGTGCTGCTTCAGGTATCCGATAACCAGCCGGATGTGATCCGGAAAGCTTTTAAGCTGTCACAGGAGCAGGCATACATCAATAATCTGGTCGGATGGCTCAGAAAATGTATCGAAGAAAAGTGGTATGAGAACGAAAAAGTATCCAAGTTCAAAGGAAAGACGCTGGAAGAAGCGCAGATGACACTGGATCTTTATCAGGAATACATAGAAGAGCGCGAAAAAGTGAAAAAAGAGTAGGGTATTTTCTGTGAAAAGCAGAGTTATTACCTAAATGGTACACAAGTTAAGTGGAAGAATGTGTCCCTGGGATGCTATTTGCAAAGAGGCAGGTAGCATCCCGGGGATTTTGTGTATACGATGAGCCAAGTACAGATTTGTGCTTACACAAGAATCTGTACTTGGCGAATGTACATCATCGAGCTGTTATGCGAGATAGTGTATAAAGTATACGAATCGAGTAGGAGTCAGCCTACTCGATTGTCTTATTTTATGATGGAAAATTAAATTAGATGTTGGGGTCCAAAGGTATTTTGACCTTGGTATCTTAAATTATGGAGGAACAGAAGAAAATTATGGAAATAAGAAGATTACTGGATTTTTTAAAGACAGCGGAACAACTGAAATGTAACACCAGACATTCGTATACTTCAAGTGGCAGGTTGGAGAGTGTGGCAGAGCACAGTTGGCGGCTGGCTTTGATGGCAATGCTGGTTGGGGATGAATTTCCGGAGCTGGATATGGATAAGGTGATAAAAATGTGTCTGATCCATGATATGGGTGAGGCGATCACCGGAGATATTCCGGCATTTGAAAAGACGGATAAAGACCGAAAGGTTGAGAATAAAAAGGTGGAGCAGCTGACGGATATACTTCCGGAACCGGTCCGTGCAGAATGGAAGGCATTATTTGAAGAGATGGAAGCGATGGAGACACAGGAGGCGAGGCTTTATAAATCACTGGATAAGCTGGAGGCGCTGATCCAGCATAATGAGGCGGATATCTCGACATGGATTCCGTTGGAGTATGATCTTCAGATGACGTATGGGAATGAAGAATGTAAGTTTACGGAATATATCCAAAGGCTTCGGGATGAAGTGAGGAAAGATTCCAAGCGGAAGATTGAAGAAAACAAACAGAAAGACTAATAAAAAATTTTCATAATAGTTGCATTGGAAATGTAATACTGCATATTCATGCTGAGCCGGGGCGAATGTCCCGGCTTATTTTCTATATATGATAAGTAAAAATTTAATTATAAATCGGGGTAACAGGATTCGAACCTGCGACCTCACGGCCCCCAGCCGTGCGCTCTGACCAAGCTGAGCCATACCCCGAAGTGTTATTTTATTATAGTATAAATTGTGTTAAATCTCAATCATTCTTTTGATGTGAGAAAGTGCTGTTGACAGGTTTCTGGAAAGAGTTCAAAATAACGATATGCAAATATAAATGAGTAGGATGAGGAACGATTATGGAAAATTTAATTTTCAGTCTGAATGCGACGATTCCGATATTTTTAATGATGTTACTTGGAATGTTATTCAGAAAACTGGGATGGATGGATGAAGTCTTTGCAGCAAAGATGAACAAGTTTGTATTTTTGGTTCCGCTTCCGGTGTTGCTGTTTGAACAGCTGGCGACCGTGGATTTTTCGGAAGTATGGGATATTAAGTTTATTATTTTTTGTTTTGTGGTGACGGCAATCAGTATTACGATATCAACTTTGATTTCACTGCTGTGGAAAGACCGGAGCATTAAAGGCGAATTTATACAGGCGACTTACCGGAGCAGTGCGGCGCTTCTTGGTATTGCGTTTATCCAGAATATTTATGGAACTGCGGGAATGGCACCGCTTATGATCATTGGCTGTGTGCCGCTTTATAATATTATGGCGGTTGTGGTGCTTTCAGTGTTTAAACCGGGGAATAATTCTTTTGATAAGGCGCTGGTAAAGAAAACGCTGAAGGGGATTGCAACGAATCCGATCATTATTGGAATTGTGGCGGGATTTGTCTGGTCTGCACTTAAGCTTTCGATGCCATCGATTTTACATAAGACGGTATCAAGTATCGGTGCGACAGCGACGCCGATGGGACTGATGTCGATGGGTGCAACCTTTGAGTTGAGGAAAGCGACATCGAAAATGAAGCCGACAATTGTGGCAGTGTTTATGAAGCTGGTTGGATTTTGTGCGGTTTTTTTGCCGGTAGCAGCAGTTCTTGGATTTAGAAATGAAGAGTTGATTGCGATTCTGGTAATGCTTGGATCTGCTACGACGGTCAGCAGTTTTGTTATGGCAAGGAATATGGGACATGAGGGGACGCTTAGTTCCGGGGTGATTATGATGACGACGTTGTTGAGTGCGTTTACGCTTACGATGTGGCTGGATGTGCTGAGATCGTTTGGGTTGGTGTAAGAAGAATAAAAATAGAAGCAGCTAGTTAAAATGGGAATTGTGGTAGCACACCATTGACTAGTTGCTTCTATTTTTTAAAGATTAAATAAGTCGCTGTGACTGCCGGTTCGAGTAAGAGTGAGGACAAGGACATCATCATCGTAGCGATAGATGAGCAGCCAATCTGGGGAGATGGGTGCCGGGGCGGGGAAGGCGCTGGCGCTGTTCCCCTTGGGGATTTGTGTGTTTTAGATAAGAAAGTTTGTTGGTCGAATGATTTAGGGGAGGAGCAGTGCACCACAGCTCGTGAACCTGGCGGTTCATTCGCTGTGCGAGCTATCGCTCTATCAAAATAAAAAAATAGCCAAATTTTCATGCGAGCATGAAATTTGGCTATTCCTTTATTTTGGCACTGCTCTATCTGAGGACAAAGTACTGTTCATACCACAGTAAGAATGAATATACGGTATAAATCTTTCTATGATAATTTCCGACTTTATTCTTATGATCTTCCAGCCATTTCAGCAGTAATTCCTGATTGAAGAATTCGGATACGAAATCTTTCTGGAACATTTCTTTTACTTTATTGTAGTATTTATCTTCTCGGAGCCATACTCTGAATGGTACGAGGAATCCGAGTTTTTTACGTTTTGCCCAGTCCATTGGGATGTGGGAGAGGGCGGAGGTACGGAATGCTTTTTTTGTTTCCATGCCATCTACGCAGTATTTGCTGTCGATGCTGCGGGCGAGTTCCCAGACTTTTTTGTCGAGGTATGGTACACGCAGTTCGAGGGAGTGTGCCATTGTCATCTTATCTGCTTTGAGCAGGATGTCGTGTGGCAGCCACAGATGCATATCGAGGAAGAGCTTTTTATGAAGGTCGTCCTGATCTTTTACCTGGTCGAAGTACGGTTTGGTTACGTCCTGGTAGCGCATCTTGCTCTTATATGCAGGAGAGAGTACTTCATCTGCTTCTTCGTTGTCCATGATGAATGCCTGGCCGATGTAGGAATCTTCTACGGAAGTTGCATTTCTCTTGAGGAAGTTAAGTCCTCTCTTGTCTGGCTGGTGTTTTGCCCAGTCTCCGAGTTTTTTACGGATAGATGCCGGTACGATCTTGCGGTACATATCACCGGATTTGCTTGGGATATATGTCTCGTATCCACCGAACATCTCATCTGCGCCTTCTCCACTTAAGACTACTTTTACATCTTTAGCTGCGAGCTGTGACAGATAGTACAGCGGTACAGCGGAAAGGTTGGCATGTGGTTCATCGGAATGATACTGAACCTCCGGCAGAGCATCGAAAAATTCGTCAGAAGAGATTTCTTTCTTTGCATTGCTCATATGAAGGATATCGCACAGATCCTTGGAGAAGGTTGTCTCATCGAATCCGCCGACTTCAAATCCTACGGAATAGGTCTTCATCGGTTTTACAGTAGATGCGATGTAGCTTGAATCAACACCACCTGAAAGGAAAGATCCTACTTCTACATCAGCAATCTGATGGTAATCAACAGAATCCTGAATTGTCTCACCGATGAGTTTTACTGTCTCGTCAAAGCTGCGGTCTTTCTTTGCATAAGTCGGATCGAAGTATTTTGTTTTCTTAAGTTCTTTTCCATCATAAGTGAAGTATGTTCCCGGTTCCAGTTTGAATACACCTTTGAACATGGTTTCAAGAAGTGGGGTGTACTGGAAAATCAGGTACATCTTGAGGGCATCTTTGTTGACCTCTTTATGGAAATGTGGGTGAGCCAGGAAGGACTTGATCTCAGAACCAAATAAAAGGCTTCCATTCATCTGTGCATAGTAGAATGGTTTGATTCCGAAGTAGTCTCTTGCCCCGAATAAGTTGTGAGTTTCTTTATCGTAAATTACAAATGCGAACATTCCGCGGAGCATAGAAGCAATTTTTTCGCCATAGGTTTTGTATCCCTGAAGAATAACTTCTGTATCGGAGTTTGTCTGGAACTGACATCCGTGTTTCTCAATCAGTTCTTTACGGATTTCCTGATAGTTGTAAATCTCTCCGTTGAAAATAATGACATGTTTGCCATCTGCACTGTGAATCGGCTGAGATCCGCCTTCAAGGTCGATGATACTCAGACGGCGGAAGCCAAGGGCTACATAGTCATCAACAAAGCTTCCCTTGCTGTCAGGTCCGCGGTGGGCAATGCGTTCACCCATCTGGTCGATGACTTCTTCTCTATTAAAATCGCCGGCGCCATAATAGCCTGCAAATCCACACATAAATTGCACATCCTTTCTGAATTGATACATATTAAAAATATTATAGTAACTTAATTTTGCCTGTAGATTTATTTATTATACCATAGTCTATATAAGATTAACAAGGGATAAAAAACCGGAAAGGAATATCCAATAAAATCAGTAGGATATTCCTTGCATATTTTTTACAGGTGTTATATAGTGAAAAATGCGGATAAATGCGTAAAAGCCGGCAAAGAAAAGGGGAATCCGGGAAATGGAAAAGGTGAAAACTTTCCTGGCAGATATATCTGATCTGCTTAATGAGAAAAATTATCAAAAAATTTATAAAAAAGTTCCGGCGTTCCGACAGGAAAAAGCAGACCGGCTGAAGCACAGGGAGGATCAGGCTCAAAGCGTGGGTGCATGGTATCTTTGGATGAAGATACAGGAGAGACACAAGATACCGCAAGATGCAGGGCAGTCCTTTAATTTATCACATTCTGGGAAATATGTTCTGTGCAGCGCAGGCGTATCCGGAGAGAGGGTAGGCTGCGACATCGAATGCATGCGGAAATATCATGAAAGGCTGGCAGAAAAATATTTTTGTTCTTCTGAATATGAGAGAATCCGGAATGCAGATGAAGCAGAGCGGACGGAAATGTTTTACCGCTACTGGGTTTTAAAAGAAAGCTTTTTAAAAGCGACGCGCAAAGGTCTTGTGATGGGATTGAATACCAGCGAGATCCAGATTCCGAAGCAGGGAGATCCGTTTTTTTTAAGGCAGCCGGAAGAGATCCGGGAAGCTTATTATTTAAAAGAATATCAGACAGATGGAGCAAGGATTGCGGTGTGCTCAACGAATCCGAATTTTGACGAAAATATTTTGGATATGACAGATATTTACAAAAGAGAAATGATTGTGGAACTTAAAGATTGAAAATAAGCCAATGAAACAAGAAGTGGATTGGTTAAGAGTTTACAGGTATTTTATGAGAGAAGAAGGAGAAGAAGATGCTTACACAATTTTCGAGAACAGAACTGCTTCTTGGCAAAGAGGCGATGGATAAACTGAAGAATTCAAGAGTTGCCGTATTTGGAATCGGCGGAGTCGGCGGTTATGTATGTGAGGCACTGGTACGAAGCGGAGTCGGGGCATTTGACCTGATCGATGATGACAAGGTATGTCTGACCAACTTAAACCGTCAGATCATTGCAACCAGAAAGACGGTAGGGAAATACAAAGTAGATGTTATGAAGGAGAGAATGCTGGAGATCAATCCGGACGTGAATGTGCGGATCCACAAATGCTTCTTCCTTCCGGAAAATGCAGATGAATTTCCGTTTGATGAGTATGATTATGTAGTTGATGCAGTTGATACGGTGACTGCAAAGATTGAGCTTGTCATGAAATCGCAGGCAATGAATGTGCCGATCATCAGCAGTATGGGAGCCGGAAACAAGCTGGATGCAAGTGCATTTAAAGTGGCGGATATCTATAAGACACAGATGTGTCCGCTTGCAAAAGTTATGCGCCGGGAGTTAAAGAAGCGTCATGTTAAGAAGTTGAAAGTTGTTTATTCAGAAGAGAAACCGACCAGACCAATCGAGGACATGGCAATCAGCTGCAGAAACCATTGTATCTGTCCGCCAGGAGCAGAGCATAAATGTACGGAGAGAAGAGATATTCCGGGAAGTGTGGCATTTGTGCCATCTGTAGTCGGACTGATTATCGCAGGGGAAGTAGTGAAGGACCTCTGTGCAAAATAAAAATAAAATCGCGGGCGCCCCTGCGGGGCGCATATCAAAACCAGGCATTTGCTGTCAGAACTTGCAGCAAATGCCTGGTTTTTTTGTTTCATTTTTTTTCACAGATTTTCCGGAAAATCTTATACGATCTGTATCGGAGATCAGGAAACAGAGGTAACTCTGGAGAGTAATTATACAGAGCTTTAAACTTAAAAAATTCTAAACTTGTCGGAAAAGACTGTTTTCTCATGAAGAAATATGTTAAAGTAAGGCTGAAATATGCGTAAAAAGGAACAAACATTAACGAGATGTCGTTTAAGGAAGGAAGAACCATAGACATATGATGAGAGAAGACAGGAAAAGAGCGGAGCAGCGCCAGAAAAAAATAGCGAGGCGCAAGCGGGAAGTACAAAGGATGAAAAGAAAGCTATATAAAGCAGGCATTCTTGCAGCAGCAGGAATTATCGTGTTGGCTGTGATCCTGATGCTTTGTGGAAGTGGAAATGCAAAGAAATCTGCAAAAAAGACATCCTCTGCCAAGACAAAGACAGAGACAGAAACAAAGACACCAGAAGAGATAGAAGCTGAGAAAGTCCAGGAGGTGCTGGATTCTGACCAGTATAAAGACCAGCTGGGCGAATTATATAAGAAAAACCCGGAGACGAAGGAAATCATTCTGAACAGAGAAAAGTATTCCGATGATCTGCTGACATGGCTGTTTGATCATCAGGAAGCACTGCAGTGGGTGATTGATTATCCGGAACAGTCAGCACGATCAGAGGAAGAACTCAGTGCGCAGGGACTTCAGGCGGTAGATTTGAAAGATTACAGAATCCAGAACCATATTCCGGTATATTTCCAGTGGAGCGAAGTATGGGGATATGCATCTTATGGTTCCGAGAATATCGGAATGGGTGGATGCGGACCGACCAGCCTTTCCATGGTGGCGACAGGACTTACAGGCAATACTTCATTTACACCGAAGTATGTGGCAGATATGAGTGTCAATATGGGATATTATGTAGATGAAGTCGGAACAGACTGGACGCTTATGACTGCAGGAGCTTCAGAACTTGGAATAAATTCTGCACAGCTTACAAACTGGTCAGAAGACACTCTCAAATCCGAGCTTTCGGCAGGACATCCGATCATCTGCAGTATGGGACCGGGTGATTTTACAAACCAGGGACATTTTATCGTCCTTTCCGGGTTGACAGAGGAGGGCAAGGTACTGATCAATGATCCGAACAGTAAGATCAACAGCCGTAAGAAATGGGATCTGAATACAATTATAAATCAGATGAATGCAGCGTGGTCATTCTGGGTATAAAAATTTGGAAAAAGTGCAGGAGAATTGGATAAATTCCCTTGCGCTTTTCTTTTATTTATGATATAAATAGATATTGTCGAGAGACAAAATGGGTGGATTCCCGAGTGGCCAAAGGGGACAGACTGTAAATCTGCTGCAATTTGCTTCGGTGGTTCGAATCCACCTCCGCCCATTGATGCGAGGTTGAAAAGACAGTGCAGAGCGCGTATGCTTTTCGCAAAAACCGTATGAGCATCTCTTGCCGCAGTGGCGGAACTGGCAGACGCCCGGGACTTAAAATCCCGTGGGTAGTGATACCCGTACCGGTTCGATTCCGGTCTGCGGCAGTGTTTGAAAAGCAGGAGAAACGTTGAATTTACAGCATTTCTCCTGCTTTTTGTTTAACCGGGATTCTGTTAAATACGCAATTTGCCGGCGTAGAGGCAGAAAAGTAGATACAGAAAGGAATGGAGGCATAAAAATGGGAGCATATCAACTGAAAAATGAAGAACTTACACTGACTGTTATTTCAGCAGGCGCAGAAATGAAATCGCTAAAAGACAATAAGACAGAGCAGGAATATCTGTGGCAGGCAGATCCAAAGTTCTGGGGAAGAACATCACCGGTTCTTTTCCCAATCGTAGGAAATTATGTGCAGAAGCAGTCGGTATACGAAGGAAAGACATATACGCTGTCACAGCATGGTTTTGCAAGAGACATGGAATTTGATCTGGAGAGCCAGACAGAAGAAGAGATTTGGTTTGTACTGAAAGATACAGAAAGTACTTTGGAAAAATATCCATTTCATTTTATTCTGAAAGTAGGATACAGACTCTCCGGACGTCAGGTGGAAGTAATGTGGAAAGTAGAAAATCCAAATGATAAGAAGATGTATTTTTCGATCGGAGGGCATCCGGCATTTAACTGTCCTTTGAAAGAAGGAGAAAAGCAGGAGGATTGTCAGTTGGTATTTGATACAGAAGGACCGCTCACGAGCAGCATCCTGAATGAAGAAGGTGCACTTTGTCCACGGACAAAAATCTTAAATCTTTTCGGAAAATGTCTGAAGCTTGAGGAACATTTATTTGATGAGGATGCACTTATTATTGAAAATCATCAGGCACAGAGGATCGGTCTTGCGGATGCAGATGGAAAGGTTTATCTGGAAGTAGAATTTGATGCACCGCTTTTTGGAATCTGGTCTCCGGCAAAAAAACACGCACCTTTCGTATGCATTGAGCCATGGTATGGAAGAAGTGACAGAGAAGATTTTGACCATATTCTGGAAAACAGGGAGTGGGGGAATGAACTGGAACCGGGCGATATTTTTGAAAAGGATTATAAGATTCTGGTAAAATAGCGCAGAGGGTTGCGTTTCATGGCTCAGACTGATACAATGAAAAAAATACATGGAATATTAAAGGAAGAGGAGAACGTAAGATGAACTTTTTGGAAGAACGTATTGTCAAAGATGGAATCGTGAAAGAGGGAAATGTTCTTAAGGTGGACAGTTTTCTGAATCATCAGATGGATATTGAATTATTTGACCAGATCGGAGCGGAATTCAAGAAGAGATTTGCAGATAAGAATATCAACAAGATCCTGACAATCGAAGCTTCTGGTATCGGGATTGCCTGTATTGTAGCCAAGCATTTTCATGTGCCGGTTGTATTTGCAAAAAAGACACAGAGCATCAATCTGGAAGGGGAGATGTATGTAGCAGAAGTCGAATCATTTACCCACAAATGCAAGAACCAGGTAATTGTAGCAAAGAAATTTCTTTCAGAGGAAGATCATGTGCTCATTATTGATGATTTCCTTGCGAATGGATGTGCGCTGCAGGGGCTGATTCAGCTGGTTACAGAGGCAGGTGCAACTGTAGAGGGAATTGGAATTGTGATCGAAAAAGGATTCCAGTCCGGCGGAAGAATCATCCGCAACCTTGGATATCCGCTGGAATCACTTGCGATTGTAGAAGCTATGGACAGTGAGACGGGTGAGATCACTTTCAGAGAGCAGTAAAAAGTGCAAAAAGACGCATATGCCTGAACAAAAATTTTGTCGGGAATATGCGTCTTTTGCGTATATGATGAACTAAGTGCAGATTTGTATTTTCACAGGGATCTGCACTTTTTGATATACAAAAAGAGAGTGATATTTGTTTTAGCTGGCCCACGAGCGGCTATAGAAAAACATGGAAAGTGAAGAGTCAAAGATAACAATATATCCAATCACGCTGAGCAGGTTTAGTCGTTTTGCTCCATCCATTCATTTAAAAGCCTGCAATAGCGGTCGGTATCTTCAACGAAGCATGCATGACGGCAGTCATCAAAAAGTTCCCAGCGTGAATTCGGGATACTGTCATACATGGTCTTTGCAACCAGTGGAGTGCACAGATCGTTGGTTCCGTTGATGATAAGTGCCGGTTCTTTGATATTTTTCAGTTTGTCACGGTACTCATAGTTGCTGAGATTTCCGATTGGCGTGTATTCATTTGGTCCCCACGCGGTGATATAAGAGTCTGTTCCAATTTTTTTTGGACGGCGCAGGCATTCAGGATCGGTGTCTTTTGGTACGCCGGCGGCATGAAGAAGCATAAAGCGTTCATTGGCTGCGAGATATGCCGGATCGTCAAAATTGCCGGTTGCTTCAGCTTTGGCAATGGCGTCCTGATCTTCCTGGGACATGAATTTGATCATCCGGTGTTGTTCATGGGCCCACAATTTGGAAGATGGGTGGGTGCTGGAAAGAATAACGGATTTGATCCCTTCTGGTTTGTGATCGCATAAGTATTCGATTGAGAGCATTCCGCCCCAGGACTGTCCGAGAAGATGAAGTTCATTAAGTCCGAGATATTTTCTGAGTTCGATCAGTTCATTCATCCATGTTTTAGAACACCAGAGTTCTGAATGTCCTTCTACATAAGAATTACCGCAGCCGAGCTGGTCGTAGGAAATAATTGCACGACCTTCATCAGCAAGCCGGTCAAGTACTTCAAAGTAGTTATGTGTAGAACCAGGTCCTCCGTGAAGCAGAATGAGTGGTTTTTTATTGCCGGAGCATTCGCCTGCAATACGGTAGTAGGTTTTGTATCCAAGATAAGGCATGTAGCCTTCTGTAATTTTCATATTTAATCCCTCCTATCAGTATACTGAGTCTCTTCATTATAACATTAGAATGAAGTAAGGGAAAGAAAAAGTGGAAAAATATAAAAATAAAAAAAACAAAAAAATTGTTGACAAACAGTTGAATGATGAATATAATAATAAGAGTCACGCGGGTGTAGTTCAATGGTAGAACACCAGCCTTCCAAGCTGGATACGTGGGTTCGATTCCCATCACCCGCTTTTGTTATGTTTTAAATCAGGAGCCCGGTCGCCAAAGTGGTGACCGGGCTCCTGATTTATAGAGAAAAATTTAGTCATTTTTGACTGGTACGTTAAAATGTCGGCTCGATTATAAGGGTAAACATTTCGGTCACCCCTTGCGTCCTGCTGCCAGCAGACAAGGAAGCTGTTGTATCATATTATTTCTGAGACCTAAAATGAATTTTGGACAAATTTTGGACAAATCTTGATTTTTCATCCGTCCCATGCTATACTAACACCCGTTACAAAACCCCGAAAAACAAGGTCGTACAAGGGGTTCCGCCGATTTCCGGCGTAAGGTCATATACTTACAGTATGTGCCTTCCGCGGCATTCGTCAGATGTCCATGCAAGCATGGCCGCCAGACTCATTGCTGCGCGAAAATGAATCGAGTGTTCGTGACCTTCCACTCGTAAAACAAAACTTCTTTTATAATAAGTTTATAGAGTGTTATCTACGTTTACAGAGCCTTGAAAACAGCGTGTTTTCAGGCTTTTTCTGTTTATCATTGTTTATTATCGTTTATGCAGTTTTGGACAAATTTTGGACAAAAAAGAAGAGGGGCGAACCCCTCTAAAATACATTTGCTATCTTCTGCATTTCGTCTGCTTTAGTGTCTGGCAAAACATGACTGTATAAATCCATTGTCATCGCTAAAGAACTGTGTCCCAAAATGGTTTTAAGTACCTGCGGTGGCATTCCGGCTTCAATTGCTCTTGTTGCAAAAGTATGTCGGAATACATGACTTGTGATCCGTGGGAAATCATATCCGTCACTTTTTATTCTCTTTATGATTCTGTCAATTTCACCTTGGATCCGTTCCCGGCTGATTGGATCGCCGTTTTCATTACAAAATAAATACTGATCCATTCTTACAACCTTAAATCCCCAATATTTCCGCTGAGCTTCTATATGTTCCGTAATGGCAGCAGTCAACGGAATGTCTCTGGTAGAAGTTCTTGTCTTTGGTGTATCCTCAAAATATCCTTTTCCCTCGATGTATTTTAAAGTTCTACGAACATGAATTACATTTTGTTTCTTATCTATGTCAGAATATTTAAGACCTTGCATTTCACCTTTTCGCATACCAGTCCGAAGCATTACAGAAAAAAAGTGGTATAAATAGCTTTCTTCTGCATATTTCATAAATAAATCCTGTTGCTCTTTTGTCATAGCTGTTCGCTCTTTCTTCGTTCCTGTTTGGCGGGGCAATTCAGCCAATTTAACAGGATTTCTTTCTATTAAGCCATTCTTCATAGCTTGTTGAAGACAGCCGTTTAAAATTGCTGATACGATCTTAATACTTGAAATAGCATACCCTTCTTTTACCATATCATTATATAATTTCTGAATGTGTTCCCCTCGGATCTCCGATAACTCTTTATTTCCTAACCGATTGTTTATTGTGCTTTTATAATACTTTTCATAGCTGGTATATGTTCCGATTTTTACACGATTTTTCTTATATTCTTCCAACCAAGTTTCATACCATTCCATCAATGTAATTTTTTCTTTTTTAACGTACAAACCATGTTCCAGTTTATATTTAAGATCGGTCATTTCTTTTTGGGTTTTGGTAATAGTGGAAGCCTGAACGGTATAAGAAACACCTTTATACATAAAACGTCCTTCAAATGTATTTCCACGTTGTCGGATGCCTTTCGGAAGTTTTCGTCCTCTCTTATCTATTGCCATATTAACTCCTTTCTGAACGTAAAATTCAAATATTGCAATGAGTCAATATGACAGGTATAATCATATTGACTCTATACAGTGTGTGTATTGGGTTATTTCTGTTTTGCCCCGTGGTGTTGCCGCACTGTGGGGCATTTATTTTCCCTTTGTGATGAAATTTTTCGCTATATATGGCTATATGTCAGGTTTTTACTGGTTATTTACTTATTTTCCCCACTTCTAAACAATTCCTATATACCGAAAAATCAAAGGTTTTCAAAGGTTCTTCTATGCTCTGTCGGTCTTTTCTGCCGGAATATAGCCGGTGATATCCTCTGTATCGATCAGCTCAATTACATCCGCTATATTCTTCTCAAATGATGACATATAAGTTTGTACAATGTTTGCCCCCTGCCAGATTCCCTCCCGATTTTTCAGCATGTTCCAGGCATCATCAACACCTTTACCTGTTTCACAGGTTGCCTCATCAATTTTATGTAATACATAATTGATCTGCTCAAACTGAAGAATAAGTCCTGATAGAATCTCTATAGCATTTGTCTGCCGGTCTTGCATTTTGATAACCATTTCTACTGCTGCCTCTGGATTTAGTGTCTGCTGTTTTTTATTCATGTTTCTTTTCCCTCTCTTTCTGTTCTTCTAAGTACATTCTTTTTACAAATCCATACACCATAGCAAGGTGGTTGGGATTCTGTATCTTTTCAAGCATTTGTATCAGATCTTTCTTTTTATCCATTTTTTCACGCTCTCTTTCTATGATTCCACTTATATAGGCTTTAGATGTCTAACCGCAATCTATATTAAATTCTCCGCAAAACGATGCACTATTTTTAATAGCCTTAAAGCGTCGCAATTATCAGCAAGCCATTTGATTCTGTCTTTGTACCATTCAATTTCTTCCTGTTCTTGCTCTTTTTTCATACTGTTTGACCTCCCTATATGTCAGATTTCTTTAACAAAACTTAACAGTTTTTCACTGATTAGATTTTCCATTTTTCTTTAAATGCTTTTATCATAGAGCATAAAAAACTGATAAACCGTTCATTGTTGCACTCATTAACCATCTGCATGATTTCTTTCTTCTTTGCTTCCATTTCCTCACCATCCTTTATCCAACCGCCTGAACCTGTGATCTGCCAAAGAAACTTGCATTGTAACTTGCGCCATCTCCTTTGGAACCCCAGATCAGTGAACAGCCAAACAGTGCTTTAGATCCGTGTATTACCTCATATCCGAGCTTTTTCCATCCAACCCAAGTATTTGTATCCTCGGTCACGTCTGCTGCCTCTTTGCTTCGTTTAATACGCTCTGCATTGATTTCCTCTGCTTTAGCAGATAACCATGCTCTGTGAAGTGCCTCTGCAAAGCTGATACTGTACCGGCGGTAATTTTTCCATGCATTCAACATGATTTTCTTCAGATCATACTTCATAACCTCTGTACTCCTTTCTCAAGGCTTACAACAGTCCCGGCAGGTCTTAAAGCTATCTAAGGTATCTTGACCATCTCATTATCCCCTTACCCTTGTCCGGCGTTATACTGGTGTCTCCGGTACGCTTTTGCCACTTCGTTTTCACCCTTTGCTGTTGTGTTTTCCTTAACTTGTAACTATATTATAACCCATTTTGGGTTACTCGTCAACCGTTTTGTAATATATTCTGTATTATTTTTATCCGTTTTCGTTTGACTTATAACTTATATTTTATTATAATCTTCTTAGAAAGGTAGGTGTCACTATGTCCATTGTCTATGAAAACAATCAGCAAATTGTTATAGAAATAAAAAAATTGATGCTAGAAAAACAAATATCTCAACGGGAAATTGCGGAAAAATTAGGTATCAAACCACAAGGTTTAACCAAATTACTTACAAAGAAAAATTTCGGTTTTGAAGATGCTGAAAAAATTCTGTCAGCTATAGGGTATAAGCTTATATTGGATTTCAGTCCAGACGACAATGTATGCAACTCCGAAGAATAACTTACACAGTCCCGTTTTGAAAACCCGCTCAAAAATGAGCAAATCTATGAACTGACAGAACGATTCATTTTTAGAAGACTATGAATGATTATTCGGTATATAAGCTGTTGGTCATTTTTGACTGGTACGTTAAAATGTCGATTCAGATCATAAGGAGATAAGGGTAAACATTTCGTTCACCCCTTGCGTCCTGCTGCCAGATATGCTATATTTAAGACACAAAGAGGGAAACCGCAAGCGGCTACCCGATTATAATGTTAAGCTATTATGCAACAGCCGTCATTATTCGCAGTAATGGCGGCTATTTTCTTTTACCCTTGAAAATCTCATAGCAAAGACCTACAAGGGCAACAATGAATATACTAAACTGAATCAGATCAGAATATGTAACCATCGTATCGCCCTCCTTTCTTTCGTCTGGAGGGTGTTTTTTATCCCTCCGTAACAGAGGGTAGCCGCCTGGCTTTGGTTTCCCTGTCTGTATCTTACCATGATGACAGCAGACAAGGCAACCATTGTGTTATGTTATTTCTGAAAAATCATTCGCTATATTTTTTCAGCCGGGAAATCAGCCGGCATATTCTTTAGCAATAACATATCATTCAGTATTTTCAATGCTTTTCGCAAATATGCTTGATAATCCGTTTTTCGAGCCGGAACAGAAGCAAAAGTGCATATTTTATCATATCCACATCCTTCAGTAAGAGTTATGAATAATTTACTTGCCAAGCCCGAATTAGACTGTATTGCAGCCTGTAATATCATTATAAGATCTTCATTATCTGCATTTCTGCAAAACTGTACCAACTCTTTTTTTCTGCAATCTGTAATTAGATAATCTTTCATGTATGTTTCGCGTACTGTCATTTTTCACTCTTTCTAAACCGTCTCAAACGGGTTTCTTCCAGTTACCGTTCTTCTCACTTTTCCCTCTTCCAGGACGAGATCGAACAATGTTCTTCTGTTTACTTGCGCGGTTACATTGTACGTGCTGCCCTTGCCGTTTCCACTTTCTTCCCTTACAATCCGGCGGATCAGGCTTTCTGGCGCTTCGATATTGTTACCACTCTTCTGATCTCCGAGGACTGCCATAAACTCTTTGTTTGGTGGGATAACAGCTCCCTGTGCAAGATATGGAACCATCGGCGCACTCCAATATCCGACATTAAATCCGACCGAACTAAAACCAGTCAGTTTTTCTAGCCAGTGTGGTAAGCTAATACTCATGGAGTTGAGCGCGTTTGCGAAAGAGTTCTGCATGGTCTGAATTGCGTAAAGGAAATTATTTATGAATCTTATGATGCTGTTTATTGGAGATTTTACATATCCAACAAGGGTACTAAAACCGCTTCTGAAGCTTTCCTTGATCCTTTCAACTCCATCGGATAGTCCTTTTTTCATTTCATTCACTTTGCTTACGGCGCTGGATTTTATATTGTCCATTTTCTCGGTGACTAGATTTCTTATTTCCTCAAATTTTTTCTTTATTTTTGATAAGAAATCCGTAATTCCAAGTAAAAGTCCCTCGATGATATAGTGTCCTTGCTCTTGCATGACGGTTGACGGACTGTGAATACCGAAAGCATTTTTGAAGCCGTCCAAAATCGGTTTAAAGACATTGTCTACAATCCAACTTCCAATCCCCAAAAGAGCGTCTAGGATTCCAAGCAGAATACCGTCAACAACATTTCCTCCGGCTTCTTTGATTTTGTCTTCAAAGTACTGATATGCTTCTGATGCTCCTTGTGCGATAAGATTTCCTATCAGCCTTGCCAGTGCTCCGGTGATTGATCCAAGCGCATATCCTAATAATTCCAGTATTTTTTCAGCAATCGCAATCCACTGTATATTTGTCAGTGCATCTTGAATGTTTGTGACTATTTTTGACCAGTCAATATTATGGATAAACTCTATGAGCGTATCTAAAAAGTTTAGGACAAGGGTTGACGCCGCTTTTGAAAGCGCAGACCAATCAAGATTCTCGATGAAACCAACTATAACAGTCGGAAGTGCAAGAAGCTTGTGCCCGATAAATTGTCCTAATTTCGCCCAGTCGACTTCATATACAACACCGTTTACGCCCTCAGCAAATTTACTTCCGAGATTTTTCCAGTCAATTCCAGTGTAAAAAAGGTCTAATGTATTAACTATGGTATTGATTCCCGTACCTATCGTCCGTCCAAGAAGATCCCAATCTATATTATCTACAAGGCTGTTAAATGTTCTTGTAAATGCAGTAACAAAATAAGTGACTGTCGGACCAACATTGTCCCATGAAATTGCTTTTTTTACTTTCTTGAGTCCACGGTTAATGGCATCCGCCATCATTTCTCCTAGTCCTTCAAAATCACCGGACTTAATCAGATCTTTTATTTTTTGAAAGATTTTCTCGATATTTGATTCTATCGGGACATCCTCAAACATTTGGCCAGGATCGACACCGCCACCACTCGATCCGCTGTTACCGGATGATGCTTTGGAAGTCGTATCCTCAGCTGTGAATTTGTTAAGATCATCGAGAGGTGAAAGATAGTCCTCTGCTGCTTTTGCTGCATCTTCCGTAGCGTCAGCTGCGTCTTTCGCTGCCGATGCCGTATCTCCTAGACTTGCAGCGTAATTCTTTTGTACCGCTATCGCCCTTGTGTATGTACTCTTTCCTGATAGGAAAGAAAAGAACATACTCACATAACTTGCCGCCGTAGACAGCATATCTATGAATTTAGATAGAATAGGTGCGACTACTGTGAGAATAGGTGCAAAAGCTGTTGCAAGGCTATTTTTTAACCGCTCAAGGCTACTCCAAAGCATAGAAATGCTTCCGTTTGTTTCGCCGGAATACTGAGATAAATTTTTAAATCCATCAACTAGTGCACTTCTTAGCTTGTTAACAAGCACATAAAGACTTCTGATTCCGAATCCATATTTGACAAGCGTTCCAAGAGAAAGTCCAAACCCGGAAGACGATTTCTTTGCTCCGGTTAAGGATTTTGCCGCATTTTTTCCGAATGTAGCAATGCTACCGATTGCCTTTCCGACCATTCCGCCAATACGTGACAATCGGCTTGTACTTGCAGTAGCTTCATCTGCTTTTTGAGAATATTCATTTATCTTGTCGTTTACTCCATCGTAAGCGGTTTGAAGCTTGTTATGCATGTCAGCAAGCTTTCCTTCCTCTTGGGAAAGCTTTTCCAAATCTTCTTTTGCCGCTCTTGCTTTGGATCCTAACTCAAAAGGGTTACCTGTCGCAAATAGCTTGTCCTGTTCACGTTCTGCTACCTCTATTTCCTTTGTAAGCTTTTCGATGTCTTCTTGAACCCACTTATATTGAGTGGTATCAAATGTTGTGCCACGTTTTGCACTATCTTTTACAGCGTCTTTTATGACACCTTGCATCATTTCCAGATGTCTACCACGTGGTTGTCATCTGGTATACCAACTGCCAACACATGTAATTGATACCGATCATCGATTGTATCAAGTTGTTCAAATTCTTCTTTAAATCGAGTAGGCGTATATCGATCTCTCCGCAGATAATTGTTGATTTTCCAGTCTCGAATAACAACAACCCCGCTGTCGAAAGGAATCAAAAAACCTTTAGCAACTAAAATTTTCAAATCATCATCAGAAGCATTTGTAAGCCGCAATATCTTTTTGGGTGCACTGACAAACCCGTCGTCATCTGCTTCAAGACCATACTGAAAATACAAAGCTTGCGCTGATGCCGGCATATCAAGAAAACGATCAGAACATACAACGTCCTTAGAAAACATTCTGCGGCTCGCCATTTTCATCATCTCCTTTCATTGACTGCTGCCCTTCTGGTGTCCTAAGTGCTTTCTTTGCACCTTTAGCTGCTTTCAGCGTATTCCATGCCCTTGCGTCCATAGTTTTTATAAACTCTTGTATTTCCTGCCGGTTTTTCGGCTTCCAGTATCCACGCCCTGATCCTGAACAAATAATGGCTCCACGTTCACGTTCCAACGCAATTCTTTGTCGCAACTCACGTGATGATCCGCATCCACTTATCCGCATCAACTCCTGCGTAGTGATTGCATTTTCCTTGCCAATTGGCAGCAGTGGATCAATAATGAAGTCAGTCTTGCCGGACTCTTCATTTGTGCATATTCGGTTATTTCTGTTTTGTTTTCGCATTATTTTACCCCCGTCAATGAATCAAAATACAGATCCGCTTTTCTCGTATCATATAAGGCACGCTTACCCACTTTCATGACACATCCAATCTCTTTACCCAATTTCATGGCACTACCTCTTCCAAGTCCTGTATAATTCATAAACTCTTCAAGGCACAAAAATCTTGGATGCACTTCTGCTTCAATTTTTGTTCTCTTATACATTGATATCGCCTCCCTTTCTGTTCGTCTAAATTCATTATAGTTTGTCTTGCACTATATAATCAAATATTATATAATTATATTAGAAAATAACATTTTATATTTAAAGGGGATACAGAAATAATGAAAAGTGATATTAACGCAGCAAAAAGTTATGACGGTATAACTGATTATGATATTTCAACGTTGATAGAGAATATACAGCGAATAATGAAAGAAAGAAATATAACGCAAGAAGAACTTGCTGCAGCAGCAGGAATAGCACAGCCAAGAATTTCTAAAATTTTCAAGAGGGAAGGGTCGAACTGTTTCACCATTCAACAGCTTGTTGCTATTGCAAGTTATTTTCATGTTTCAGTTGATTCTCTTTTAGGCATAAAAACAAATAATCCGCCAGAAGAAGAAAAAGAAATTACTCTTTCTGATGTGTGTGTCAAATTGTTTGAATTAGACGATCTGGCTTCTATTTCCTTTGGAGAATGTAGAAATGGCGAAATTATACCTTCACAGACAGCACCGGGAGAATGGGAAGAAGCTTATGGACCATGTATTTATTTTAAGAATGATTCAATCAGCAATTTTATTTCAGAATGGATTGAAATGAAAGAAATAAATGTTAAAAATAAAGCTTTAAAAACAAATCTGTATACTACATGGAAAAATGGAAGTATTGTTGAGAATAAAGACAAGTATAAAAGTACAAAATTTCAAGATATACATTCGTATCAGATAGAACTTGCAAAAGAAGTTATAGCCGGAAACGGAGCCCCCTTTAACTTTATTCCTTTTACAAAAAAAGAGAGAGAACTATTTGAAAAATATATGGACTCAGGTTCTTATATCTTAGATTTTTTTGATAGCAATGAACAACATATTCTCGAAGAATACTTATCCTTATCAAAAACTCAAGCATAACAATAAAAATTGACTAAACATTTATTAAAAAATTTCCACTATAAGCCATTAGAAAATTATTACGAAACAAAATATGTATCAAGATTGATTTCGGATCTTTTATACACAATTATGGCCGATGCATTAAAAGATTCTTATCAACTTCGCCCTATAGCGGATCATGAAGTTGATGAGCTGTTGACAGAAATTGATAATTGCATTCAGCATGTGGAACAGTTAATTTCACCAATATCACTTGAACTGGATAAATTTCCGAATTATGACGACATACTTATTGAATTGGAACAATTAAGAAACTTATTAGAAAATTATTAGAAAATACACCTTTTACAGATTATAATACTGGAAAAGCAGATGGATTTAGAGATGCTATTATGCAGATTGCTACTGGTCAAATGAAAGATATAACATTAGGTGAATAGTAAATACTTTAAGGATATTTAAGACTAACCCAAAGGGGGAATACATTTTGACACCAATAGAATATTATCTGATCCGGTCTTTGATGTACCGGAAATATGAGAAAAAACGGCGAAAATTGCAGAAAAAGCGGTATAAGAAAGCCAAACGGCAATATAACAGGGAGCTGATGAGAGAAAGCGCCGACCGTCAAACAGAATGGATTCAAGAACAAATTCAGAAGCACAAGGAAAAGAAAGAAGAAAAACGGAACAGAGAAGTTACTGACTACGGGTATGATTTGCCATCTTCTTACGAATATGTAAATGAGAATGAACCGGAAACATCTTCAGCAAGCTCGTTCCGGTTCTTTTCGGATGACTTCGCCACATACATTTTGAATCACTGGGACAGGGAATTTGATGTTGTTCATTTTCTATTTCCAATTGTTTCCGTTATAATGCTTTTCATTTTTGTGCCTATATCCCGTTTTGCAGAGTTGGACGGCGTAAGGGTAACAACTGGTGCATGGCTTATTTACGATTTGCTATTTTTCGTCTTATGGATAATACCGTTTGACATAATTGTCTTTATCTTCAAAAAGCTTTCTGTCTTATACGTAAAGTCCCACTATCTTGAATTTGAAGAGGAAACTGACGAAGAAATAGAACAAGATATTGCAGATGATCCCGAAGATCATAATGATAATATACCTTATGCAGAGGAAAGTGACTTTGAAGACGATACCATATACACAGAGGAAAGAAAACCTATTCCTAAGATCATTCCCAAAAAGAAAAAAGCGCCTTTTAACGTAGAAGCTTTCGCCAAAGAGTGTAACGCTTATGTGGTAAAGCAAGAGCGTCAGGAAGAACAAGAAAATTTACAGCATTGATATATCTTTTCACAAAATGAGAGTGATCCAGTATTTGACCAACCATTATCTTATGTGATAAAATCTACTGCAAGTACCCAATCACCAACTGTCGCAATAGTCATATATGATATACGGCAGAAAAAAGGCGGATAGAATAATCTACCCGTCTTTTTTATTGCCATTGTCTTGATAAAGCATATTTTATTCCATTATCAATAGATGTAGGTTTGTCTAATTTCTATAGCTGATATACATTGATTTGTTATACCGGAACCTCTAATTTGTTTCTACATTTTGGCTATATATTCGGATATTGCTAGTTTTTTTAAGTTTTGAAAGCCTATTCTGCCAACTGGATTCTCATTATATCCGATTCCTTTGTTGCTTATGTCTTTCTCCTATATATTCTGAAATATGAAGTTTTTTGAGGTTATTCCATCAGCACAGCATTATCCTTTTTGAGTGATTCTATGGTCTTGTCTGCCATTTTCAACGCCCTTGCAAAGATCTGTTCCGGCGTGTTCCATGCATTTTCCAGATCAATAAAATACTGGCGAATCTGCTTTCCCTCTGGAGATCTCTGGATCATGCAAATCTGTTTTGCCATATCTACGGATATTTCAAAATCAGTTTGCGGTCTTCCACCTTGTTCCGAGGTTTCTCCCAATTTTGGGAAAAACTCTTTTCCCTCAGAAAAGCCATATTCTTTCATTCTCTCAAACCATGTTGTAAACTTAGTTCCAATGTGCAGTTTTTCATGTAACTCCCTAGCTGATACTGTCGGATTCTCTGATTCATAGTTAATTGTTAAAATCTCATTCATGTGGTATCCTCCTATTCTTCTTTTTCTGCGCAAAGCGCAAACCCTTTTATTATCCCGATTGCTTCACATTTTCTTTCTTTTGGGATTCTTGCCAAGATATCAACCAACTCTTTTGCATCATCTTTCTTCTGTTTTGGGAATCCACCTTTCCCATTTTGGACAAATTTTGGACAAATCTTGATTTTTCATTCCCACCATGTTATACTAACACCCGTTACAAAACCCCTAAAAACAAGGTCTTACAAGGGTTTCGCCGATTCCCGGCGTAAAATGAATCGTGTGTTCGTGACCTTCCACACGTAAAACAAAACTAGAGGAGAGAATTTCATATGAAGAACAAGAATGTAGCATTTATGACTCAGGCAGCGATGATCGCTGCAATCTACGTGGTGCTTACTTATGTATTTGCACCATTTTCATTCGGAGAAGTACAGATACGTATTGCAGAAGCACTTACGATCCTTCCGGTATTTACACCGGCAGCGATTCCTGGACTTTTTGTTGGATGTATTGTTGGAAACATTCTCGGAGGAGCAATCCTGCCGGATATCATTTTCGGAAGCATTGCAACTTTGATCGGAGCATTTTTTACTTATCAGCTTCGTAACAAAAACCGTTTCCTTGCACCGTTACCACCGATTATTGCTAACACAGTAATCGTTCCGTTTGTACTTCGTTACGGATATGGAGTAGCACTTCCGATTCCGTTTATGATGTTGACAGTTGGTGTCGGAGAAGTTGTCGGATGTGGTGTGCTTGGATTAGTCCTTTATACTGCATTGAATCGTTATAAAAATGTAATTTTTAAAACAGCATAAGAAGATGTAAAAAGCGGACAGACTGAAAAGCTATTCAGCCTGTCCGTTTTTTATACTATTATTGTGTATACAATCGTAGAATTTTACAAATTTAAGTGGAGATATATTTATGGAAAAGTGGATAAGAATCTTCTATAATATAAAAAGAGAAATTGTAACCAGATGAAAGTTTGACAGTAAGTGAAAAAGGGAGAAATATGAAATATACAGTTGTTGTTGCTGATGATGAGGAGGAAATCCGAAGAAGTCTTGTTCGCAGGGTAAAGTGGGAAGAGATTGGTTTTGAAGTGGTCGGGGAAGCTGAAAATGGTGCAGACGCGCTGGAACTGGTTGAAAAGCTGGAACCAGATCTGCTCCTTACTGATATCAAGATGCCATTTTTATCGGGGATTGAGCTGGCACGGGCGGTCAGGGAAGTTCGCCCGATGGTACAGATCGCATTTTTAAGTGGATTTGATGATTTTACCTATGCGCAGCAGGCAATTCAATATAATATTGTAAGCTATATGCTGAAGCCGATTTCAGCAAAAGAGATCGAGGCGGAATTGATAAAGATTAAAAAAGCCATGGATCAGCGAGTGGAAGAATTTACAAAAGAAAGAAAAGAGAAGCTGGACATCCGCAAGACGCAATTCCTTATTCCGCTTTTGCTCGACAGCTTTCAGAATGAACGGGTGTCCGAAGAGGCACTTCTTGAGCGGGCAGAGGAATGTGAGCTGATCCGTAATCCAAAGCCGGATAATATGCAGTATGTGGTGCTTGTAACCGGAATCCGTGATGCAAATGGAAAGGATCAGACAAGCTATAGCAGTGTAAATGCAGTTGATATGATCCTGAAAAAATATGTTCATTATGTAAGCTGCCATCTGGAAGGAAGAGTGGTATCGCTGATCGCGACGACTCCGGGAGGTATGGGTAAGTATTTACATATTATTGTAGAAGAAATTGTTCAGAGTGTGGAGCGTATTATGGGATATTGCTGTCAGGTCGGGGTAAGCAGGAGTGTGAATACTCTTGGAAAATGCAGAGAGAGCTATCTGGAGGCAATGAATGCGCTCAGTTATTCCAGAAAGGATAAAAGTAGTGTCTATTTCATTTCCGATGCAGAGCACGGATCGGGATTGGAACAGGGAGAAATACAGGAAATTACAGCAACGATGGAGAATTTTTTACGTGGTGGAATGGCAGAGGATCTGGAGATTTATCTGGATGATCTGGAAAAGAAGCTGCGAAATGGAGGCAAGAATACACTGGTACTTAGTACGATACTTTTGACCGAGATTGGGGCGGCAGTATATAAGGTTATTTATATGGCAATCGGGGAATGTGGTGTAGAAGTTCTTCAGAAAAAATATTCCATGCAGCAGATGCGTGAAATGGAACGTATGGCAGAGAATTTTCAGATCATAAAAATGCTGTGTATGGAGGCTAAAAAAATGCTTATGGATCAGAGAAAGAAGAGCAGCGAGGTGATCTGCGAGCAGGCAGTGCAGATCATACAGGACCGCTATGCCCAACAGGATCTGTCTGTTATGATCATCAGTGAAGAGATCGGGGTGTCGCCGAATTATCTCAGCAGTCTGATAAAAAAGACGACAGGCAGTTCACTGGTTGAGATCCTGACGAAAAAACGAATTGAAAAGGCAATGGAGCTTCTGCAGTGTACCGGTATGAAGATCGGTGAGATTACAGAGCTGTGTGGTTATAAGGATCAGTATTATTTCAGCCACTGCTTCAAAAAGCTGACTGGAGTATCACCGAACAAATACAGGAGGGAACATGAACAGGCGTAAAAAAGAAGCAGATCAGCACAAGGGATGGAATATATCTATTTCCGGTGTGTTTATTGCAATGGTAATGGGAATCGTCCTGATTTCGGTAGTGGCTGCAACGCTTATTTTTGTTCAGATTTACCGGAATGCAATGGAGCAAAGTGCAGTGACAAGCAGTTCCCAGAGCTGTGAACAGGTACAGAATACGGTTGAGAATTATACACAGGATATGCGGATCATACTGGAAGGGATCGTGGCGAGAATGCGTCATGAGAATAATCATTCTGAGGAATATATCCAGAATCTGGTAAATATCCGTTCCGATGTAGTAGCGGTAACAATCTGTGGTGAAGATGGGGAGCTTCTGCGTTACTGGAACAGGGGGCAGAAGCTGAAAGAGAATTATCGCATTGTTCAGAGTATCGAAATGGAAGATGACGATGGCAGGCTGCGTATAACCAAACCATATGTGGAATCTTTGTTTGAGGGATATTATCCATGGGTTGTAACCGTTTACCAGAAGATTCAGAAAGAAGACGGAACCAGTATACAGGTAAATATTGACATCCGTTTTTCTGACATTGCCAATTATGTTGATGATGTAGGGATCGGGCAGCACGGCTATGCCTATATTGCGGACAAAAAAGGCAATCTGATCTATCATCCACAGCAGCAGCTCATTTATTCCGGGTTAAAAGAAGAGAAGGGAATGGATTTAAAAGAAGGGACACATATTCAGGAACAGGCGATCTATACTGTGAAAAATCTGGAGAACTGTGATTGGAAAATTGTAGGTGTCTGCTATGTAGATGAAATGATTACGGAGAAGGTAAGCAGTGCGGTATCCAGACTTCTGATCGTCCTGTGTCTGGTTATGGGAGCAGTCTTTCTTCTCGGATGGGCATTTTCAGAACTGTTCTCAGCACCGGTAAGGCAGCTTGCCGATGACATGCACCGGTTTGAAAAAAATGCTGAAAATTTTGTATTTGAGCCGATGGCGGGAACTACAGAGATCACGACTTTATCCAACTCGTTTGAACACATGGTTGTGAAGATCCAGAAGCTGATGGAGCAGGTCAGACAGGAAGAAATCACACTGCGGAAAACAGAGCTGAAAGCGCTTCAGGCGCAGATCAATCCACATTTCCTGTATAATACACTGGATGCGATTGCATGGATGTGTGAAGACGGGAAAAATGAAGATGCAGAAGAGATGGTTACGGCACTTGCAAGGCTGTTCCGTATCAGTATCAGTAAAGGGCATGAGCTGATTCCAATCGAAAAAGAAGTGGAACATGCAAAGAGTTATCTGAAGATTGAAAATTATCGGTATAAGAACAAATTTACCTATTCATTTGAGGTGGAAGAGTCGTGTCTTTCGTATCTTTGTAACAAAATTACTTTGCAGCCAATTATCGAGAATGCAATTTATCATGGTGTAAAGCAGATGATCGATGAGGGTGAGATCTGGATTCGTATTTTTGAGGACGGAGAAGATATTATTTTCCAGGTGGAGGATAACGGAATCGGTATGACGGAAGAACAGTGCCGGGAGATTCTGCGCAAAGAGCCGGGAGACCGTACCGGAATCGGAATCAAGAATGTAAATGACCGGATCAAGATTTATTTTGGAAGCAATTATGGACTGAATATCACAAGTGAGCTGGATGAAGGAACCTGTGTGACGATCCGTATGCCGAAGGTCAGGGAGGAAGAATATGAGAAAAAGTAGAAGAAAACCATTTATTGCAATTGATGCAGGTGTGATCCTACTTGCAATTCTGTTTTTTGTCCTGACGGGTGACGGACTTGGGGAAGGAAAAGAAGGCAGTACAAATAGCGTCATCGAGAAGAAAAAAGTAGTGTTTCTGACAAAATCCATGGATTCTTCTTTCTGGCAGTCTGCATATGCGGGAGCCGGTGCGGCAAGTGCGGAATATAATCTGGATCTGGTGTGCGAAGGACCGGATGGAGACGGTGAGGAAGATTATGAGGCGCAGAATGAAATGATAGACCGGGCAATCCGGGAACAGGTAGATGCACTTCTGTTCTCTGCCATTGATTTTGAAAAGAATGCGGAAGCAATCGACCGTGCGGCAAAGGCAGGAATCAGAATTGTGGTTGTGGACAGTCCGGTAAACAGTGAAGCTGTGGAATGCTATATTGGTACAGACAATTATGAAGCCGGATGTATGGCAGGAGAAGAAGTGCTTGGTAATCCGGCGGAAAATCTAAATATCGGAATCGTAAATTTTGATAAGAGTACGGAGAACGGGCAGCTTCGTGAAAAGGGATTCCGGGATACGGTTCTTAATGATGACCGGGCAAATATTACGGCGTCCATCAATGTGAAGTCTACGATCACCGACGCAAGAGAGGGCACCGAGAGGATGTTGCTTGACAATCCGCAGATCAATGTGATCGTGACATTTAATGAATGGACAACACTTGGAGTCGGGGATGCGGTAGAAGCACTTGGCGCCGGAGAGCGGACGCAGGTTGTTGCGTTTGACAGTAACGTAAAATCCATTGGAATGCTGGAAAAAGGAAATGTAGATGCGCTGATCGTCCAGAACCCATATGCGATGGGATACCTAGGGATTGAGCAGATCAATACACTACTGAATGGTCAGAAGCCGGAAAAGAAAGAGACGGCAACCAGCAGTATTTTGGTGACAAGAGAAAATATGTATGATGATAAGAGCCAGAAGGCGCTGTTTTCATTTGAAGAAAAGTAACGGGTGGAATGTTTGTAGCTGCTCGGAAGTATAGAAGCTGTAGTCTGAAAAATATTTGGACTACAGCTTTTTAAAGAATTGGGCATTTGAAACATTTATGGACGAAATTAAGTAAAAATTTATATAAACGTTGAAATTCACAAACTCCTCGTAGTTTTTCACATGGGTGTTTTATTCCCTTCTTGTTATACTCGTATCATCAAGTAAACGTTATACAAGGAGGAACGAAATTATGAAAAGAAGAATTGTAGCAGCGATGCTCGCAGGTGTGATGGCACTTGGAATGCTTGCAGGATGCGGGGGCTCCGGTAAGAGTGACAGTGATGGTGGAAGCAGTGATAAGAAATCATCAGACGCTAATATCGCAGTATTCTACTATACCTATTCTGATACTTATATCGCATCTGTCCGTACAGCACTCGATGCAAAACTTGACGAGATGGGTGTTGAATATCAGGACTATGATGGAAACAGCAACCAGACAACACAGAACGAACAGATTGATACAGCGATCCAGACAGGTGCTACAGCACTGATCGTCAACATCGTTACATCTGGTTCTGTAGATGCTTCTTCTCAGATCGTTGAAAAAGCAGAAGCAGCAGGAATCCCGGTTATTTTCTTTAACCGTGCGATCGAAGATGAAAAGACAGAAGGCGATGTACTTGGAAGCTATGACAAGTGTGCATTCGTAGGAACAGACGCTCCGGAAGCAGGACATATGCAGGGCGAAATGATCGGTAACTATGTAGTAGAACATTTTGATGAAATGGATCTCAACGGAGATGGAAAGATCTCTTACGCAATGTTCATGGGACAGCTCGGAAATGCAGAAGCTATTTACCGTACACAGTTTGCTGTAGAAGATGCAGATAAGATCATCACAGACGCCGGCAAACCGGCACTTGAATACTTTGACGCTTCTAACAGTGACAAATATCAGGTTGACCAGGATGGTAACTGGAGTGCAACAGCAGCAAATAACTATATGACAACCAACCTTTCCCAGTACAACGAAGGAAGCAATAACATGATCGAACTTGTTATCTGCAACAATGACGGTATGGCGGAGGGTGCAGTCTCAGCTCTGAATGATAAGGGATACAACCTTGGAACAGGCAAAGACTGCAAGATGATCCCGGTATTTGGTGTTGATGCTACAGACGCAGCAAAACAGCTGATCGCTGATGGCAAGATGACAGCAACTGTTAAACAGGATGCAGATGGTATGGCAGCTTGTATCGCAGACCTTGCTAAGAATGCAGCAGGTGGAAAAGATCTGATGGATGGAACAGATTCTTACAATATTTCCGAAAAAGTAAGCAACAAGATCTTCATTCCTTACCAGGAATACTCAGGAAAATAAAAATGTAAAAAATAAAGGTGGCGGCCAGGTGGTTGGCCAGCCACCTTTTCTAAAGTTGTGACGCAGCCGGATGGAACTGCATAGCGGCAGGTTCGAAAGGTATGCGAGATTAGAAGATGAGAGACAGGAGGACAGCTATGAAACAGGATGTTTTACTGCAGATGACGGATATCTGTAAAGAATTTCCGGGCGTAAAAGCATTAGATCATGTGTCCCTGACAGTTAAAGCAGGCACTGTCCATGCACTGATGGGTGAAAATGGAGCCGGAAAGTCAACACTGATGAAATGCCTTTTCGGAATTTATGACAAAGACAGTGGCAAGATTGAGCTGGAGGGAAAAGAGATTAATTTCAAGAATTCGAAAGAAGCTCTTGAAAATGGAGTTGCAATGGTTCACCAGGAACTGAACCAGGCGCTCAAAAGAAACGTCATGGATAATCTCTGGCTCGGACGTTACCCGAAAGTGGGCGGCGTCATGGTAAATGAGAAAAAAATCTATGACGACACAAAAAAAGTATTTGAAGAATTGAAAATTGATGTAGATCCGAAAAGGATCATGAGTACGATGCCGGTATCACAGAGACAGATGGTAGAGATTGCAAAAGCAGTATCTGTGAATGCAAAAGTCATCGTATTTGATGAGCCGACTTCTTCCCTTACAGAGCAGGAAGTAGAGCATCTGTTTGATATCATTGAGATGCTGAAAAAGAGAGGATGCGGAATCATTTACATTTCACATAAAATGGCAGAGATCAAAAGGATTTCAGACGAAATCACGATCATGCGTGACGGAACCTGGGTAGCAACCGAGAAAGCAGATGATCTGGAGATGGACGATATCATCCGCCTGATGGTTGGACGTGAGCTTACCAATCAGTTCCCGCCAAAGACAAATAAACCGGGCGATGTAGCGCTTGAAGTGGAACACCTTTCCGGAATGTATTCGATCCTGAATGATGTTTCCTTCAAAGCAAGAAAAGGAGAAATTCTTGGAATTGCCGGACTTGACGGAAGTGGGCGTACAGAAACTCTGGAGACAATTTTTGGAATTGCAACCAGGAAATCAGGAACGATAAAACTTGACGGAAAACAAGTCAGCAATAAGAATGCACAGGATTCGATCAAGAACGGATTTGCACTTCTGACAGAAGAGAGAAGAGCAACCGGTATCTTCGGCATCCTGAACATTCGTGAAAATACCGTTATCTCCAGCTTAAAGAGACACAAAAAAGGATTTTATCTGAGTGAAAAATCCATGAAAGAAGATACGCAGAAATATATTGATGCGCTGCGGACAAAGACACCGTCGCAGGAGACAAAGATCCGTGCACTTTCCGGTGGAAACCAGCAGAAGGTTATCCTTGGAAGATGGCTTCTTACCGATCCGGAAGTACTGCTTCTGGATGAGCCGACAAGAGGAATCGATGTCGGTGCAAAGTATGAGATCTATCAGCTCATCATCGATCTTGCGAACCGCGGCAAAGTAGTTATTGTAGTTTCTTCAGAAATGCCGGAGCTTCTCGGAATCTGTGACCGTATCATGGTTATGTCCGGTGGAAGACTTGCCGGAGAGATTGACGCAGAAGAGGCGACACAGGAACTGATCATGACTTACGCAGCAAAGTATGTGTAATTTTCAAACAAAAAGAAGGAGGCTTCCCAGATGAAAGCATTTGCAAATATAAAATCACGCTATGCAGAATACAAAGCACTGGATTCCGCAGACAAGGTAAAAGCGTGGAAAGAAGGACTTATCAATAATGCGATTTATCTTCTGATCATTATCGCAGTTATTTACACTTATACACAGAACAGCAGATTCCTGAGCGTGGCATCTATTGTTAACATTATCTCGCTGTCTGCAGCGAACATTCCGATCGCGTGTGGTATTGCAGGAACGATCGTACTTACCGGTACAGACCTTTCAGCCGGACGTGTTGTAGGTCTTACAGCGTGTATTTCTGCATCACTTTTGCAGTCAGTAACTTATGCAACCAAAATTTTCCCGGATCTTCCGGTTCTTCCGATACCACTGGTTATTCTGATCGTAATCGTAGTCGGAGGTATTGTTGGATGGGTAAATGGATTCTTCGTAGCGAAATTCCACTTACATCCATTCATTGTAACACTGGCAACACAGCTGATTGTATACGGAATTCTTCTGATGTACATTATGCTGAACGGTAACAACGGACAGCCACTTTCCGGACTGGACAAATCCTTTAAGAATTTTGTAACAGGAAGTTTCTTAAAGATCCGTGGCGTTCCGATACCGAACTATGTATGGTACGCTTGTGTCGTAGTTGTATTCATGTGGTTCATGTGGAATAAGACAACATTTGGAAAGAATATGTTCGCAGTTGGTTCCAACCCGGAAGCTGCCAATGTATCTGGTGTAAATGTTATGAGAACAACCATTCTGGTACATACACTTGCAGGATGCATGTATGGTATCACTGGATTCATTGAATCTGCACGTATCGGTTCCAACCAGGCAAATACAGGTCTGAACTACGAGTGTGATGCGATTGCTGCCTGTGTAATCGGTGGTGTATCTTTTGTAGGTGGTACCGGTAAGATCAGCGGCGTTGTTTTAGGGGTGTTCATTCTGAGAATCATCTTCGTTGCACTGCAGTTCCTGGCAGTAAGTCAGAATATGCAGTATGTGATCAAAGGTCTGATTATTCTGATCGCATGTGCAATTGATATGAGAAAATATCTGGTAAGAAAATAAAAAGAAAAGGCTGGGAAATGTTATGGACGAGAATAAGATGCCGGAGAATGACGGATGGAAGAAAAATGCAAGACTGGCGATTTATGCAATGGCCGGGTTTTATCTGCTGACACTGGCATACCAGATGTTCAGGGCGATTTCCACAAGTCATGGTAATGAACAGCTTGTTATGATCGTGGCGACGATTCTGTTTCTGATCGTAGGTGTTGGACTGATCGGGTTTGGAACTATAAATGTCTACAAAAATATGAAAAAGAATCAGAGTACAGATAAAGATCGTAATGAGGAATAGCTCATAACGAGGACGAGACCTCAAAACAAAAAGACAGGAGAGTAATAGCACCCCCCTGTCTTTTTGTGTCTATAAAGAGGAATAAAAACATTGGAGGAAAAGATGAAAACAAGAAAAAGGTATGTCCGTGCCGGGGCTGCCTGCCTTGCGGCATTGCTCACGGTACAGGGAATGACATTGCCTGTGGAGGCAGGTGAAGAGGTGAAAGTAAGATCCAATTCACAGACACAGATGAGTTCAGATCCGGAAGCGGTTTACGTAAGTAATTACGGGAAATCGACGGATCAGAGAACGATCAATTTTGACAGTAATTGGAAATTCAATCTGGGAGATGTGGAAAATGCGCAGACAGCAAATTTCGACGACTCGAAATGGCGCCAGGTTTCGCTTCCGCATGACTACAGCATTGAACAGGATTATTCAAAATCTATGGAAGCAGAAAGTGGATATCTTCCAGGGGGAACAGGATGGTACCGGAAAAGTTTTACCATAGATAAAGCTGCGGAAGGAAAAGAGATCCGTGTTGATTTTAGCGGTGTTTATATGAATGCATCTGTATGGGTAAATGGAGAAAAGCTTGGAACACATCCATACGGATATACACCATTTTCATTTGACATAACAGACTATGTGAAATATGGTGAGGAAAATACAATTGCAGTAAAGGTGGAGAACAAGACGCCTTCAAGCAGATGGTATTCCGGAAGTGGTATTTACAGAAGTGTAAATCTGACCATGACAGAAAAGGTTCATGTGGATCTTGAGGGGACGCAGATTACGACTGAGAACCTGAAAGCAGAACAGGGTGGAACTGTCAATATGGATGTCCGCACACAGGTTGTGAATGATTCTGAAGATGAACAGGCTGTAACCTTGACGCACACGGTATTTCCAAAAGGCGCAGATGAAAGTGCAGCAATCGGAACAGTGACAACCGAAGCTAAAACTGTTGCATCCGGAGAAAGTGATGAAATCGAAATAACACTTGAGGCACAAAGTCCGGCGCTCTGGAGTGTGGACAGTCCGACACTTTATACTGTAAGAACAGAAGTAAAGCTTGGAGAAAATACAGTAGATGTTTACGATACAGAATATGGTTTCCGGTATTTTGATTTTGATAACAATACAGGATTTTCGCTGAACGGACAGAATACAAAACTAAAAGGTGTATGTATGCATCATGATCAGGGAGCACTTGGTGCAAAGGCAAATGCCCGCGCAATTGCAAGACAGATTGAGATCCTGAAGCAGATGGGGTGTAACGCGATTCGAGTGACACATAACCCTGCAGCTGATGAGCTGATCCAAACATGCAATGAGCAGGGGATGTTGGTGATCGATGAAGCTTTCGATACCTGGCTTTATGCAAAAAATGGAAACAGTAATGACTATGCAAAATGGTTCAATCAGACAATCGACGGGGACAATCAGATTTTAGGTGCAGGGGACGGTATGACCTGGGCACAGTTTGACCTGACAACAATGGTGAAGAGAGGATACAATGCACCATCGATCATTATGTGGTCTCTTGGAAATGAGGTTATGGAAGGAATCAGCGGTGGCGTTTCCAATTATCCGGCAACTGCCCAGAAACTGGTGAACTGGGTAAAAGAGCTGGATACAACAAGACCGATGACAACAGGAGATAACAAGCTGAAAGACAATAAGAGTGAAGCAGAAAGTATTGGCAATACATTAAATGCAGCAGGCGGAACCGTTGGATTTAACTATTGCGCAGGCTGGCAGTATGACAACTGGCATAAATCGCATCCAGAATGGCTGATGTACGGTTCAGAGACTGCTTCTGCGATCAACAGCCGTGGAATCTATAATCGGATCAACGGTGGAAGCCAGACTTCCGACAAGCAGCTTACATCCTATGATAATTCTGCTGTAGGCTGGGGCAGTGTAGCAAGTGATGCATGGTATACAACGATTACAAGAGATTACCTTGCAGGAGAATATGTCTGGACCGGATTTGATTATATCGGTGAGCCGACACCTTGGAATGGAATCGGAGCAGGATCAGTAGGAAGCTGGCCGGCACCGAAGAGCTCTTACTTTGGTATCGTGGATACCGCAGGCTTTGCGAAAGACAGCTATTACTTCTATCAGAGCCAGTGGAATGATCAGGTGCACACCTTACATGTACTTCCGGCATGGAATGAAAATGTAGTCTATAAAGACAATAGTGGAAAGGTTCCGGTAGTTGTATATTCGGATGCAGCATCGGTCGAGTTGTTCTTTACGCCGGCAGGTGGAGAAAGACAGTCTCTTGGAAAGAAAGCATTTACACAGAAAATAACAGCTGCAGGTTATACCTATCAGATTTACGAGGGAGAAGATAAGAACGGAACCGAGCATAAGAATCTTTATCTTACCTGGAAGGTTCCGTATGCGGATGGAACACTAGAGGCCGTTGCATATGACGCAGATGGAAATATCATTGAAAATACAGACGGACGTTCCAGCGTGACAACGACTGGCGAAGCTGCAAAATTGCAGATGTCAGCAGACAGAACCGAGATTGCTGCGGATGGAAAAGATTTATCTTATGTGACAGTTGATGTGACAGACCAGAATGGAAATATTGTTCCGGACGCAGAAAATCGCGTTACATTTAACGTAGAAGGTGATGGAGTTCTGGTTGGTGTAGATAACGGAAGCTCTCCGGATCACGATTCTTATCTTGCAGATAACAGAAAAGCATTCAGTGGAAAAGTTCTGGCAATCGTGCAGTCCACGAAAACTGGTGGTTCATTTACTGTGACAGCTACGGCAGATGGACTGGAAAGTGCAGCAGCAACCGTCACAACTTATTCTGTATCAGATGGCACACCAGAAGAAAAAGAGATCGACAGTTTCTGGATGTCAAAGACCTATTATGTCAAGACTGGAAATATCCCGGTATTTCCGACAACGATTGAAACTCGTTATACCGATGGAAGCAAAGAAAGCAAAGCAGTGACATGGGATGCGATCGGAGAGGAGATGGTACAGCAGTCAGGAAACTTTAATGTGCAGGGGCAGATTGAAGGACATCAGGTAACAGTCAATGTAAATGTTATTGATGAAGTTGGAGGACTTCTGAATTACTCAACCTCAACACCAGTTGGAACTGTACCGATTCTTTCAGAATCCAGGCCGGCGGTTCTTACAGACGGAACCATTCTGACCGCTTCATTTGGAGTAAACTGGGATGATATATCGGCTGATCAGTTTGCAGAAGAAGGAACTGTTACGGTAAATGGGACAGCAGATGTACTCGGTGATGAAATTCCGGTAAGTGCAACAATCCGTGTACAGACAGAGCAGATCACAGTTGGAAGCAGCGTGTCCGGAAAGGTAATGAATCTGACACAGAGCATTCCGGAAGGCGAACAGTCAGATACACTTTCTGCAATTGTGGACGGATCAACAACAATCAGTGATAACACAAGTGGAGGAGCAAACCCGACTGCATGGAGCAACTGGCAGAGTTCCCAGAATGGTAATAGTAAAGCAGAGATCACATTTGAGTATGCAACCCAGCAGAGACTTGGACAGATTGTGATGCATTTTGCAAAGGACAGCGGAAGTATGCGTTATCCGGATGCAGGAACAACAGAGATTCTGGTTTCAGAGGATGGAACCAACTGGAACAAGCTTGCAGTAACGGAGACGATTGGGGAAGAAAGTGGACGGGTAAAACCATATACGTATGATTTCACACCGACGACAGCGACTTTTATCAAATTCAAGCTTACGAACGCAAGTGCATCGACAGGAACCGGATGGAAACCTTGTACTGCACTTACTGAGATCGAGTTGAAGGTGGCACAGGGAAGCTTCGTATCGAATACGACAGCGAAGCTGGAAGAAGTCATTGTAAATGGCAATCCGGTACCGGAAAGTGCACTGGCACAGGGAAGCTATTCTACACCTGCTATTTTTGCAGAGGTAGAGGCAAAAGCAGCCGATAATGCGTCGGTGACTATTCTTCCGACTTTCAACAATATCAAGAAGATCATTGTTGAGTCAGAGGATCACAATACAAGAAATGTATTTGAAATCCGTCTTGGAGAAGAGACAGAAGAGACACCAGAATCCGGTGACAGAGATTATCCGATTAGAAGGCTCACTGCATTTGCAGAAAGTGAGTATAATGGCAGTGGAACAGAAGGACCGGCAGAGTACGTTCTGGATGAAGATGAAGGAACGCACTGGCATACAAACTGGAGTACAAATGATGCACAGGATGTAGAAAAACGCTGGATCGGACTGGAACTGGAAGAACCGGCAGTTCTGGATGCATTTCGCTATTATCCGCGTGGTGGCAATATGAATGGATTTGTAAGTGAGTATAAAGTACAGTACAAACTGAATCAGAAAGATGAATGGACCGATATTGCAGGCGGTACCTGGGACAGGACGCTTGAATGGAAAATAGCAGAATTTGATGAACCGGTAGAAGCAAAATATGTGAGACTGGTGGGAATCCATACCTATGCGAAATCTGAAAATGATGCACACATGGCAGTTGCAGAGCTTCGTGTCCGTGAGGCGGACAAGCGTGTAGATATTTCGGCAGAAGACAGCCAGATCACAGTGTCAGTTCCAGAACAAACAGAGGTTGCGAAAGCAGATGAACAGAATCCGGTATATCCACAGGTAGAAGTCAAGAGAACGGTAAACGGCGCAGAAGAGACTCTGAGATACGGAGTGGATTATCTACTGTCCTATGAAAATAATACAGCTTTTGGAACAGGTAAGGTAATTGTTACCGGAATTGTAAATTACCGCGGAGTTGTAGAGCGTACATTTGAAATTGTAAAGAAAGCTCCGGAGTTAAGTGCTGTGTATATCCAGAGTCAGCCCGGAAAGACTGTTTACAAATCAGGAGAAACCTTCGATCCGACCGGTCTTTCGCTGAAATTGGTATACGATGATGATTCAGAGGAAGAACTGGTATATAGCGAAGAAACCGCAGGACTGTTTGGTTTTGAACCAGGTCTGGATACTGCACTTACAGAAGAAGTAAAAGAAATTACTGTGGCTTATGGCGGAAAATCAGCAGTTGTGTTTATCGGAGTAGAATCGTCGGAAAAACCAGGACCTGAAAAGCCGGATCCGGAGAATCCGACACCGGGAAACCCAAATCCAGAGAAACCAAACCCAGAAGATCCAAAACCAGGAAATGGATCCGGCAGTGAGAACAATGGTGGAACAGGAAGTGGAAGCGGATCAAATTCCAATAACGGAAGCAGTGGTGGTAATAATACAGTAAATAACATCATAAATAATAACAACAATAACAACAGCAATTCTTCCAATAAGAATTCAGGAAAAGTGCAGACAGGAGACAGAAATAATCTGGTATTCCCATTAATCGGAATGACAGCAGCAATTCTGGCAATCGCCACTGTTTTAATAATCAGAAAAAAGAAACGTCTTTAAAAATATAGAAGACATTTAAAGGACTCCCGGCAAGGTAAAATTTGCCGGGAGTATTTATTTTCAAATCTCAAAAAATTCTTAAGAAAATCCCGCCCTATCTCTTAAAAAATCTCTGCTAATCTTGTATATTATAGAGGAGGTGAAAAAAGATGGCGAAAATATTAGTATGTGATGATGATAAAGACATTGTAGAAGCAATAGATATTTACCTGACGCAGGAAGGATACGAAGTCCTGAAGGCGTATGATGGCGACGAAGCGATCAAGGTATTGAAAAGAAATGAAGTTGATCTTCTGATCATGGATGTGATGATGCCGCGGCTGGACGGAATCCGGGCGACACTCAAGATCCGGGAAAACATGAGCCTCCCGATTATTATTTTATCCGCCAAATCAGAGGATGCGGACAAGATTTTAGGACTGAATATCGGTGCAGATGATTACATGACCAAACCGTTCAATCCGTTGGAGCTGGTAGCAAGGGTAAAATCCCAGCTCAGACGTTACACCCAGCTTGGAAGTACGGCGAGATCTGACAACCAGAGTGAGTTCCGGACCGGGGGACTTGTGATCAGGGATGATCTGAAAGAAGTGACTGTGGACGGCGAAAAAGTGAAGCTGACACCGATTGAATACAATATATTACTGTTACTCGTTAAAAATCAGGGAAAGGTGTTCTCTATCAATCAGATTTACGAAAATATCTGGAATGAAGAAGCAATCGGAGCGGACAATACCGTTGCCGTACATATCCGCCATATCCGGGAGAAAATTGAAATCAATCCGAAAGAGCCACGTTACCTGAAGGTAGTATGGGGTGTCGGATATAAGGTAGAGAAGATCGGTTAGGAGGTCTTATGAATAACAAATGGTATCAAAGCGCACCATGTAAAGGAATCCTGATCGTACTGGAGCATATTTTAGCGGTGGTGATGATCACATGTCTGGTTTTTACATTCAGTTATCCGGGCGATAATCTGGCAGGAATCCTGTTTGAAAAGCCACATAAGAAGTATGAACAGTCAAAAGGGTTTACCGACAAGCTGATGAGTGCTGCAAATGATATTACGGCTGCGGAAGGATACGACAGCAATTTTGAAACAGAAGGAGAATATGATGAAAACAGAATTGTAGATCTGAAAGAATATGATTCAGATCGTAAGATTTCAAATGAAAATGTAAATGGGCTTGCATACCGTCTTGGTGATCTTGTGAATTACTGGGAAAACGATCAGGAGATGTACTACGCAGATGGGACCAAGATGGCAGATGGAGACAATGATGATGAGATCATCGTCTGCCAGAAGGATGACGGAACCTACCATTATTACTATGAAAAAGAATTTCGTCGGGAATTTAAAAACGGGAACCTTCAGTTTGGTAATATGGATGAGGCAAAAGATGAATATTCACTGGAAAGCACCGGAGAAGTGATCGATTCTCTGATCAATGAATGGATTGAGAGCTCCGCAAGTATTTACCGCAATATTCTGGACAGTGAAAATCGCCAGGTCTACACAAAGTGCTGGCGGTATGATGGAGAAAAAGTTTCCGAAAACTGTGCACCGGTGGGCGCGAAGAATCTTCTGGAAGTTGTGAACAAGGATTCCAGATGGAACGGCAAGTTAAGTGATGCGATGTCCATGCTTGGAAATACTGTGGACAGTGTACGGGATGAATTTTTGACGTGGCAGTATGTAACGGAAGAATATAAAGAAGGTAATACCAATCTTGCATATATGATTGTAGATCTGGACAATAAAAAAGTTTATACCAACCGTCTTGCATATCAGAGATTTGATGAATGGGAAAAGAATCTGGAAAGTATGAAAAAGCTGGGAGTATATGCGGTTGCCACACCAAAGCTTACTGAGTACCAGAGTGATATTGATATGGACGGATCACAGTGGAAATCACTGATCGGTGGCAATATGTGGATGGATAATTACGAATGCGTGTTCGCGGTAGATACTTCCTATCCAATCCAGGATGACTTTTATCAGGAGAGCAAGATTTATCAGGAGTATGCACCGCAGGTAAGATTTACCTTCTGGATTGCGATTGCAACCGGATTTGCAATGCTTGTAATTCTGGCATGGCTGACAATTGTTGCAGGCAGATCAAACCGGGAAGAAGGCATTGTGTTAAATCGGGTCGATAAAATGAAGACAGAAATCTTTATTCTTTTGTCGGTTGCAGTTATGGTGATATGTATTTACGGGGAAATCAGTTTAAGTTACAGTCTGCTGAACGGAGTCTGGTTTAGCGGAGATGGTTTCAATGGCACATCGGTACTGATTTTTGCAGGGATTGTTGCGGTAAGCGTTTGCATGACAGGACTTACTTTCTGGCTTGGAATGGTAAGAAGGATCAAGGCAAAGACTTTGTGGAAGAACAGTATTTTATGTCTGATCATCAAATACGTCCGGATTGGGATCCGGCATCTGGGGGAGGTCTGGAAAGCTGCGATTTTGTTTGGAGTACTGGTTGTAGTTCACTGGATCGCGATCGCCATGTGGGAGCCGGGAATCTGGCTGTTCGTAATGCTTGCGGCAGAGGCGGGGGCATTTTTCTGCCTGATGCGCAGAGCCATCGGAAGAGCGCGGATCATCAAAGGGGTAAAAGCAATCGCAGACGGTCAGGTTGATTATCAGATTCCGTTAAATGGACTCAAAGGCGGACAGCTTGAAGCAGCAGTCAGCATCAATAAGATCGGAGATGGACTGGACCGGGCGGTAGAAGAGAGCGTAAAAAATGAACGCCTCAAAACGGATCTGATCACAAATGTATCCCATGATATCAAAACGCCGCTTACATCAATCATTAATTATGTGGACCTTTTAAAGAGAGAGGATTTTGAGGATCCGAAGATCCAGAATTATCTTCAGGTTCTGGAAGAAAAAGCATATCGTCTGAAGACACTTACCGAGGATGTGGTAGAAGCTTCCAAGGTAAGCAGTGGCAATATCAGCCTGGAAATGATGAATCTTAATCTGGTTGAGCTGGTTAACCAGACCAGTGCAGAGTTTGAAGAAAAATTTGAGGCAAGGAATCTGAAAATGATCATGAATCTTCCGACCGAACCGGCAACAATCTACGCAGACGGCAGACGAATGTGGAGAGTTCTTGCAAATGTATTTAACAATGCGGCAAAATATGCAATGGAGGGAAGCCGTGTATACGTGGATCTGGTTCAGACAGGTGAGGAAGTACAGCTTACGATCAAGAATGTATCAGAGCAGCCGCTGAATATTTCGGCAGATGAACTGACAGAAAGATTTATCCGTGGAGATGTATCCAGAAGCACGGAAGGAAGCGGGCTTGGTCTTTCGATTGCACAGAATCTGACAAAGCTTCAAGGGGGAAAATTCGAGTTATATCTCGACGGAGATCTGTTCAAGGTACTGATCCGTTTCCCGGTTCCAAAAGAAACGGAAGATGTTTATCAGGAAGTCGAACAGTAACAGGTAAATATGGGGCGTAAGGGAAATTTCCCTTGCGCTCTATTTTATTTCGCTTTACAATAAAAACTGGATTCGTACATATAACCTAAAATGTAAGGGGAAATTAAAATGGAATCATTGAATAATATCTTAAAAAAGAGTTTAAATAAAGAATTTTTATCAGCAATAATCAGCAATCCACGTGAAAAAGGCGGAATTGTAAAGATTAAGATCCGCCCTGTGGAGCATAAAGACAATATTTTGTACCAGTGCGAAGAACACCGGAACAACCAGGTATTTCACCACAATCTGAATGAAGAAGAAGCAGCAGGATATATTGAAAATGCCATGCAGGAATTCAAACAGATGCAGATGGAGACCAGAAAATTCCGCTATCAGGTTCTGGTCAGCAAAAAAGGGAAAATGACGATTCAGAGACGGCTTCAGACCGGGAGGTTCAAAGAGATTGATCTTTCACACAACCGGAAGAAGCATTATATCCTGGAGGAAGGAAAAGCAGTTCCATTTTTACAGGATCTGGGAGTTATGACAAAAGAAGGGGAAATCGTGCGGACAAAGTTTGATAAGTTCCGCCAGATCAACCGTTTCCTGGAGTTTATCGAGGATGTTCTTCCGGAGCTCCCGAAGGACAGGGAAGTAACGATTCTGGATTTTGGATGCGGTAAATCCTATCTGACATTTGCAATTTATTATTATTTGCATGAGTTAAAAGGTTATGATATCCGGATCATCGGACTGGATCTGAAGACGGATGTCATTTATGCATGCAACCAGCTTGCAAAAAAATATGGCTATAGAAAACTGAAGTTTATGGAAGGAAATATTGCAGATTATACCGGCTTTGATGAAGTGGATATGGTCGTGACGCTGCATGCCTGCGATACCGCTACCGATTTTGCACTTGCAAAAGCAGTTGGCTGGAAAGCGAAGGTCATTCTTTCGGTTCCGTGCTGTCAGCATGAAGTGAACCGTCAGATTGCAAATGAAACACTTGCACCGCTGTTTTCTTACGGACTGATCAAAGAGCGAATGGCAGCTCTTGTCACGGATGCTATGCGTGCAGAATATCTCAAGAGGGAGGGATATGACACGCAGATCCTGGAGTTTATCGATATGGAGCATACACCGAAGAATATTTTGATACGGGCCATTTACACGGGAAATAAAGGAAAAAATACTGAGGCAATCCGCACATGTGAAGAAATGCTTCACATCGATCCAATGCTGGGGAGATTATTGGATCAGCAGAATGAAGAGGGAGAAAAAGGAGTATAAATTTAGCAGATTAAGATAAAGGGGACTATAATTACAATGTTTAAAAAGATAGCAATAAAGACAGGGGTACTGACTACTGTATTTATTCTTGCAGTTATCGTATCCAGTTATGTGACGAACAGAGGCAACACTGATATGAGTGCAGATATGGGAGGTGCGACACTGCCAAGAATATCCTTTATGACAGAAGGATATGAAGTGAACTCACTGCCGGGATATAAAAGCGATATGACGCTTACTTCAATGCGTGATACACTGACACCCGTCACAAATAATCAGCTGGATATGAACATTGCAAAATATGATAATCAGATCCAGAAGGTTTACTGGCAGGTATATACACTGAATGGGAAAAAATGTATCCAGGAGGGAACCATTAAAGATGTTCAGGATACAGTAACTTTAAATTTCAAGAATACGAAGATCCTGAAAGAAGAGCGGATTTTGAAAGTAACCTTGTACCTGGATAATCAGAATATTTATTTTTATACCAGGATCAAGAATTCGGCAGATTGCAACTATAAGAAAAGCCTGGATTTCGCAAATGATTTCCACAATGCGGCACTCGAAAATCAGGGTGATAAGGTCGAAAGCTATTTGGAAACAGATTCCAGTGAGGACAGCTCCACCTATCAGGAGGTCACACTTGCATCGACGCAGTCACAGGTGACATGGGGTTCGCTTGCACCGCAGGTATCGGGAAATGTATACTGGGAAATTAAGGAATGCAATGAGAATTACACATCACTTGTCCTCAAATACCAGGTAAAGTGCACCGGGGATACTGATTATGCTGATCGGCTTTACAGTGTAAAGGAATTCTTCCGGATCCGCACCGGGGAAGATGCACAACAGTATCTGCTTGATTATGATCGCACGATGAATCAGAGATTTGATGGTAAGACAACTGCGCTGAACCAGAAGGGTGTTCTTGTTGGGATTGCTCCGACGGACCTGGAGTATGAGACTAATACAGATGGAACCATTGTAGCATTTATAGAGGATAACCAGCTCTGGCATTATGATAAAAAAGAGGATGAAATGTCACTGGTATTCGGCTTCGCAGATGCGGAAAACATGGATGTGCGTACATTATGCGACCTGCATGATATCCGCCTGATTTCAGTAGATGAAAAAGGCAATACCACATTTACTGTAGTGGGTTATATGAATCGCGGTGTACATGAAGGGCAGGTAGGTGTAGCAGTCTATTATTTTGACGCAGAAAAAAATTCCGTTACGGAAAAAGCATTTGTTCCTGGCGAAGACGGATATTATCTGATGAAAGAGGATCTGGGGAAATTTGTATATTACAGCAATTCTGATGAAAATCTTTATGTAATGATAGATGGTACATTGTATCTTGTGAATCTGAAGGACAACACCAGAGAGGTGCTGGTGAAAGATCTGGAGGAAGGGCAGTATCAGGTTTCACCAGACGGACATCTGCTTGCTTACCAGAGTGAGGGCGGAAAGATCAATGAGTCGCAGAAGATTATCGTGCTGAATCTGAAGACGGGCAAATCCTTTGATATTACATCCGAAGGAGACGAATATGTCAAACCGATCGGATTTATCCGGAATGATTTTGCCTATGGCACGCTGCGTGGAAGCGATGCAGGAACCAATATATCCGGACAGAGTGTGTACCCGATGTATAAAGTGGATATCATCACGCAGAAACAGGAGATAGCCAAGACCTATGAGGTACAGGATTTTTACATTCTGGATGGCTATGTGGCAGACAATATGATGACACTTAATCGGGTGAACAGAAATGAGAATACCTATATTTCAACAACGGCAGATTATATTACCAATAATCAGGAGAAGGAAGAGAGCAATATCACAGTTGAGACCTACAATGATGATCTGCGGGGAACTCTGGTTCGTCTTACTTATGAAAATGGGATCAAAGACAGCAAAGCAAAAATTTTAAAACCAAAGCAGGTACTGTTTGATAAACCGATGGTTGTCAGCTTTGATAAACCGAAGGTAAAGAATCAGTATTATGTATATGCACTTGGCAGTCTGCAGAGGGTGTATGAAAAAGCATCTTATGCGATCCAGGAAGCGGAGAAGATAAAAGGTGTGGTCATTTCTTCATCACAGGAATATGTATGGGAGTCCGGAAATACGCCGGATATTTATGAAGTAAATAATATGGATGAGTTCCGGACAGGAGAAGGTGAAAGTACACTTGCAGCGTGCCTGAACCGGATCCTGAAGCTGGAAGGCGCAGAAGATATAAATGCATCAACAGAGCTGGAAAACGGAAAGTCGCCGGCAGAAATCCTGACAGAAGCAACCGGTGGAGAAGGTTTTGATCTGACAGGATGTACACCGGAAGAAATTCAATATACCATCAGTCACGAGACACCGGTCGTTGCCATGTTAAGTGCAGATCATGCAGTACTGGTAATCGGCTATACCAGTGAAAAATATGCTTATATTGATCCGGCTGACGGAGAACGTCATTCGGCTACGCCTGAAGAGATGGCGCAAATGGTAAGCGGCAGCGGAAATGTATTTTTTGGTTATGTAAAATAAATTTGGAGGACGCAAATGAGAGACGAGAAATATTTAGAACTTCTGGCAGAAAAATACCCAACTGAGCAGGCGGTCTGCCGAGAGATTATTAACCTTAAAGCAATCCTCAGCCTGCCAAAAGGGACAGAGCACTTTATGAGTGATCTGCATGGAGAATATGAGGCATTTTGCCATATATTAAATAACTGCTCCGGTGTGATTCGGGAAAAAGTAGATCTGTTGTTTGAAGATACTTTATCAGATCTGGATCGGGAAGAAATCTGTACGCTGATCTATTATCCAGTTGAAAAGCTTGCAATGATAAAAAAGGAAGGAAAAAATAATGAAGAGTGGTATCGTGTGATCTTAGGAGAACTAATCGATATCGCAAGATTATTTTCATCCAAATACACCCGCTCAAAAGTAAGAAAAGCGATGCCGAAGGAATATGCCTATATTCTGGATGAACTGATCCATGTACAGAAAGATGAAGATGATAATCAGCTGGTGTATCACCGCAATATCCTGAATACGCTCCTTGAACTACAGAATGCAGATGAATTTATCGAGGTGCTTGCCGGATTGATTAAACGGCTGGCAGTCGATCATCTACATATTGTCGGAGATATTTTTGACAGAGGTCCTTGTGCAGACCGGATCATGGATTTGCTTACGACTTATCACTCCATTGATATTGAATGGGGTAATCATGATATCCTGTGGATGGGGGCAGCGGCAGGAAGCAGAGCCTGCATCGCAACAGTTATCCGTAACAATCTGAAATATGATAATATGAAGATCATGGAGAATAGCTATGGGATCAGTCTGCGAAATCTGACCTTATTTGCAGAAAAGATATACCCGCAGATCGATCCGATGGAAGCGGCACTGAAAGCAATTTCTGTACTTCTTTTTAAGCTGGAAGGCCAGGTGATCCTGCGTAATCCGGATTACAAGATGGAAGATAAATTGCTGCTTCATAAAGTGGATGTGAAACGTCAGGTTGTTGAAATTAGCGGAAAAGAATATAAGATCAAGAAGGAAGAATTTCCAACTGTAAGTTTTGCAGCTGAAAGTGTGGAAGAAGTCTATCAGCTGACCGAAGAGGAAGAAAATGTAATGGAAGGTCTTCAGATGGCTTTTGTGAACAGTATCCGTCTGCGACAGCATATAGATTTCCTGTATAAAAAAGGAAGTATGTACCGGATCTTCAACGATAATCTTCTGTATCACGGCTGTGTGCCGCTGGATGAGAGCGGAAACTTTGACGGCGTTGTATTTGGGAAGAGATGCTATCGAGGAAGAGAATATCTGGACTATGCAGAGCATGTTGCCAGAAGAGCCTGGTCGAAGGAGGCGAAAGAAAAAGACAGAGACTTTATGTGGTATCTGTGGTGCGGAAGAAAGTCTCCACTTTCCGGAAGAAATACGAAAACCTTTGAGCGTACTTATGTGCTGGATGAGTCGACATGGTATGAAGAATCAAATCCATATTATAAATTCTACGAAGAAGAAAAGGTCTGCAATATGATCCTGCATGAGTTTGGCCTTTATTCCGAGCGTGCTCATATCATTAATGGGCATACACCGGTCAGAACTTCAAAAGGAGAGCATCCGGTCCGTGCGAATGGAAAATTAATGGTCATTGATGGAGGTTTCTGCAAGAGCTACCATAAGACTACCGGAATTGCCGGGTATACACTGATCTTCAATTCCCATGGTATCCGGATCAAATCCCACCAGCCTTTCCTGAGTGTGTATGCGGCACTTACGGAAAATAAGGATATCGAGTCAAAATCAGAACTGGTCGAGACCGAAAAAGAACGTTTGATGGTGCGGGATACAGATAGCGGAAAGAAGATCAAGGAGGATATTGAGGCACTTAAAATGCTGCTCCGTGCATACCGTGAAGGGGAGTTGGAATAGAGTGAAAAAGATTTTTGCATGCGCTTTATGTGTTGTCATGACAGTTAGTTTATGCAGCTGTGCAGGATGCCGGAAAAAGGAAGAAACAAAAGCGAAAGAGAAAGAAACCATTGAATTATGGCATTACTGGGATATACCGGATAATCAGAGACATCTGGAAGAGCTGGTAGAGCAGTTTAATAAGATGCAGGAGGATATTAAGATAGAAGTATCTTATATTCCGGATGAAGATTTAAAAAAACAGCTTGCCCTGGCGATGTCGGAAGAAAAGATGCCGGATATTGCCGTAGTGGATTCCTCGGACTTTCAATTTCTACATCATATGAAAGCGTTTGCTGATCTTACAGATGCTATTCCGGAATTAAAGGAATATAACGAAAAAGCATTGGAACCATGTACGATAGATGGAAGAATTTATGGGCAGCCTTTTGGTGTGAACTGTACAGGGATGTTCTATAATAAAAAACTCCTGGAAGAAAATGGATGCGAAGTTCCGGAAAGCTGGGAAGAATTTCAAGAGACAGCGGCGAAGATCAGCAATGAAGATGTAAAAGGGTTTGCGATCACTGCTTTACAGACAGAAGAAAGTATGTATGAATTTCTGCCGATCTTATGGTCAATGGGAGGGGACGTGTATAGAATTGCAGAAGAAAACAGTAAAAAGGCATTTCTTCTGCTGGATCAGATGGAAAAAGAAGGAAGTCTGAGTCTGCAGAGCATTTCTCTTACCATGGGAGATCTGACAAATCAGTTTCTAAAAGGAAAAATTGGGATCATGTTCAATTCCTCTATGGCGATTGACAGTATCAGGGAAGGAAACACGGATCTGGAATTCGGTGTTGCACCGATTCCGGGAGGAGAGACATCGGTTTCGGTAGCCGGAGGAGAAATTCTGGCAGTAGCGGAGAATGAAAAGAAAGAGTATGCAATCCGTTTTTTAAAGTTTCTGGCAGATAAAGACCGAATGAAAGAATATATTGATGCATTTGGTTTTCTTGCACCGCGTCAGGATATTATGGAACAACAATTTGCCGAAGATCCGGAAAAGAGAACATTTATAAAAATGTATAAGGCTGCCGGGATTCGTGAGATTTCTCCGGAATGGCCACGGATTTCCCTGACACTTTCCGATACTCTGAGACAGATACTGGTGGAGGAAGAGGATCCGCAGACAATATTGAATAAAAGTGCAGAAAAGATAGAGAAAATCGGAGCAGAGAAATGAAAAAGAAAAATCTGAGACAGATTCTGATTCCTGCATTTATTATTACGGCATGCATTCCGATCACTATTTTTACAGTGATATCGCAGGCACGTCTGAAAAAAAGCACCCTTGATAATATGAACAATCAGGCAGAGGCAGATCTTCAGAAGTCAAATCAGTGTCTGAATATGACATTGGATAAGTATGAGACGATCCTGTATGATATCACTACGGCTGAAGACTTTTTAAATCTTGCGGTTACCGCGAAAGAATCTGCTGATATTATGGAGACAGATGCCTATAATATGCGAAGTGAATTTTCACATATCTGTAACAGAAATCAGGGTGTGGACGGGATTCAGCTGGTATTGGCAGATAGAAAAAGAATCTTTTATGACAGGCTTTCTTCTTCTTCGGTGAACAGTTCCTGGATTGAAAAGGTTGCAGTTCCGGAGACAGAAGAGATGCTGTCTTATACGATGGATCAAGAGAATGAAAATCCGGAAAGGATGTTTCATATCAGCCGTAAGGTAGTAAATTACTGGGATATCAGTGAAGATCTGGGAGAAGTGATTCTGTCAGTCGATGCAGATGAACTGAGTTCCGTGCTGGATGTTGGAAAAGGATCGGAAATATATCTGATAGATGACGGAAGGATCGTCGGAGCGGAAAATGAAAAATTACTGGGCAGGACGGAAGATATTTTAGAGACGAAAAGGGTCAGTCAAAAATCCATTACAAATACCAGGAGCGGCTGGAAAATCGTATTGTGCCAGTCGCTGAGTGAATATCAGAGAGCAATCAGAGAACAGATCGTATTCTGGCTGCTGCTGGCAGTGGCAGTGCTGCTTGTTTTTGTATTTCTGATCTATAAAGTTACAGAACCGGTCATGGTATCGGTAAATGAGATTGTAGATGCGATGAAAAATCTGGAGAAAGATAATTTCAGGGAGAAGCTTGCAATCAAAGAAAATGACAGTATAGAAATACAGAAGATATCGGAAGGCTTCAATGATATGACTGAACGGATCTATCATTTGATCGGTCAGGTGAAACAATCTGCATTGGAGCAGAAGAATGCAGAAATTTCAGCGTTGGAGGCACAGATCGATCCTCATTTTCTATATAATATCCTGGATACCATCAACTGGAAAGCCATTGAAAATGAGCAGTATGAAATCAGTGAGATGTTAGTAGCGCTTGCCGAAATCCTGCGTTATGCCATTAATGATGCAGGGGAACTGACAACGATCGAAGCGGAAAAGGTATGGCTGGAAAAGTATATTCTTCTGCAGCAGGAAAAATTAGGAGAAAAAATCGAGCTGATATTTAAAATACCGGAGGAATTGGAAACTTATAAAATTCATAAAATGCTGCTTCAGCCTTTTGTGGAAAATGCGATCAAGTACAGTTTCCGTGGATGTAAGAGCGAACACCGGCTTACCATCGAAGCTGTGAAGGCAGAAGAACAATTACATCTGATCATTGTAAATAATGGGCAGTGTATTGAGAAAGTCAGATTAAAAGAACTCAATGAAGGAACGAAGATAAAGAATCATCTCGGAATTTCCAATGTGAGAAAGCGGTTGGAACTCTATTACGGAGAAGATACAGCAGTTTATTTTGAAAATATTCTTTCGGGTGGCGTGAAAGTACATTTATTTATTCCGATACAGGGAGGAAATGACGATGCGGATAGCAGTCATTGAAGACGAGAGACCGATTCGTGAGGGGCTTGTACATATTTTGAATAAAATCAGTCCGGAATACCAGGTGGTAGGAAGCGCGGAAAATGGGCGAGAAGGTTTAATTCTTCTTGAAGAACAGGATCCGGATCTGATCCTGCTTGATATCCAGATGCCGGATATGAACGGCCTGCAGATGTTAAAAGAAGCAAGAGAAAGAGGAAGTATGACTAAGGTTGTGATTCTTACGGCATACTCTGACTTTGATTATGCAAAAAAGGCAATTGCACTCGGAATAGAAAATTATCTGCTAAAGCCGGTTAATCTTACGGAACTGAAGAATACCCTTTCTAAAATCAAGGAAGAGATATTCGTAGAACAGAGAGGGAAAAATTCTCTTTCACTTGAAACGGTCATAAAAGATGCGTTAGAAGGCGAGTATGAAGAGGACTCTAGGTTAGAGGAGACGCTTTTGGAGAAATATGGGTTCTCCGGCAGAAAACAAATTTACTGTATGTATCTTTTTATGGGAAAGTATTATGATTCCGAACAAAAAGAAGCAGAGCTTTTTTTAGAAGAATTCCGGGAACATAATCCGGACAAAAAAATGTGCTGGTTATGGAGAGAGAAGAGGCAGTCTGTTTTTATCTGTTTTTATGATGTGAAAGCAAAAAAAAATTTTATACAGTATTTGAAGCAATCGGTAGTACCGGCTTTTTCTATGAGAATCCATGATCATGGGGCATTTGCGGAAAAAGAGTGTCAAGGGCTGGGAGAACTGGCGGAGATTGAAAATGCGCTGACCGAAGCATGCGGATGGCATTTAATACTTGGCAACCGGGTATTGATCAAGTGCAAAAAAATCGCGCAACTGAGGACAAATCGTTTTACTTATCCGGCAGATCTGGAGAATCAGGCAAGGAGTGCGGTAATCCATCTGGATTATCCTGCGTTTACCCGGTGCTTTCAGCAATTTATGGAGGCAGGATTACGTGAAGTCCACAGCCCGCAGGAAATCAGAGAGGTTTGTATCCGTTTTGCTTACGCTGTGATCAATACGGCAAAAGAGTGTGGAACATTACGGGATGAAGATCTGCTTGTCCAAAAAATATTACATACGATTTTAAATGCTGTTTTCTGGGAAGAAATCATGGATGCAATGCTGGAATTATTTGCCTGTATAGAAAATGATGAAAAAAAACAGACTTCGGCAGAGCTTCTGGTACAGAAAGCTCTTTCTATTATTAAAGAATGCTACAGTGACGGAATCAATCTGGAGGAAACAGCCAGGAGACTGCATGTTACCGAACAGTATCTGGGTACACAGTTAAAAAAAGAAACAGGCTCTTCTTTTACGGAGATCATAAGGCGATATAAAATCGCACATGTAAAACAATTACTTCTGGATACGGAATTAAAGCTGAATCAGATTGCTTCAATGGCAGGTTTTTCGGATCCCAAGTACATGAGTAAGGTGTTTAAACAGGAAGTAGGGATGCTTCCGAACGAATATCGGAGGATGAATACATAATCAGTTTGTAAAATTCCTCTTTTTATAAAAAATTTCTCCTTTTTAAAAATCTGAATTTGCTATAGTAGGTTCAGAAATTGAGAAGAGGAGGAAGTAAGATGGAAGCAGCCGAAAAAATTTCCGTCGGAGTAATTAAAGAAAAAACAAAAAGTAAAGCAGTCAAAAAAGAAGCAGAAGGTATGCGGGTTTCCACCAGAGAAAAAGTCTGTTACGGAGTTGGTGATATCGGAGCAAACCTTGTGTGGACAACGGTAGCTTCATTCCTGACGATTTACTGTACAGATGTGGCAGGAATTGCAGCAGGAGTAGTCGGAACCCTGATGCTGATCGCAAGATTGTTTGATGGAGTATCCGATCTTTTTATGGGTGTTATTATCGATAAGACAAATACCAGATGGGGAAAGGCTCGTCCGTGGGTATTATGGAGTGCACCTCCGCTTGTTGTCAGTCTGATTATGATTTTTACAGTTCCGAATATCGGAGCAAACGGAAAAGCAATTTATATGCTGCTTGTATATATTTTCCTTGCAGCAGTTTGTTTTACTGCATCAAATCTTTCTTACAATACCATGCTTTCGCTGGTAACAACCGAGCAGCATGACCGAAATGTAATGAATACAATCCGGTTTGAATTTACAATGATCGCACAGCTGGTAATCAATGTGATTACGATTCCGCTGGTACATTTCCTTGGAAACGGCCAGAAGGGCTGGACCTGCATGAGTATTATTTATGCGATCGTAGCACTTGGAATGTTTATTACAACATTTGCCGGAACAAAAGAAAGATATAAACCGATCAAACCGGAAGTGACTGAAAAGAAGAAAACACACCCGATTAAGACTATTAAAATTCTTTGCAGCAATAAATACTTTATTCTGATCACATTAGCATTTGCAATTATTTATACATCACTCGGACTTACCGGTGGATCAAGAATTTATTATGCAAAATATGTACTTGGCAATGAGATGATCAACAGTACAATGACATTATTTAACTATATCCCAACGATCCTTACGATCATGCTGATCCCTATTTTTGCAAAAAAATTTGGAAAGATCAAAGCATTATTTGTGGGCTTCCTGTTCTATGGAGCAGGACTTATTCTTGAAATTGCAGGACCGGTCAATCTTCCGATGATTTATGGAGGACTGGTTTTACAGGGAATTGGTCATGCGGCATTGTATTCCTGCCTGTTCGCAATTGTTGGAGACGTAGTGGATTACAGTGAATGGAAAGACGGAATCCGAGAAGAAGGACTTACTTACAGTGTAACCAGCTTTGGACAGAAAATCGGAACAGGTCTTGGGACAGCAGCACTTGGATGGATCCTTGCGGCAGGAAATTATAATGGAACGGCAGCTGTTCAGCCGGACAGTGCGATCTTTGCAATTAAGAGTCTGTTCTTATATCTGCCACTGGCTATCACAGTCGTTGTTTTAATCATCTGGTATTTATTTATGGGAATCGATAAGGTATATCCGACAGTCAGAAAAGAACTGGATGAACGTAGAAAAAACGCAAAACAGAATTAGAAATATAAGATAAATAGTAATAGTAAAAGGATCGGATGGCAGTTCGCCATCCGGTCCTTTTTGTAATAGAAAATTATTTTGTCATAACGACAGCGCCATCATCCGTAATGCGGACCATGTATTCTACCTGAGCAGAAAGTCCGTCATCTTCGGTATAAACCGTCCAGTCATTGTCTTCATCAACAAAGAATTCCGGACTGCCTTCGTTAATCATCGGTTCGATGGTAAAGATCATACCCGGAACCAGAAGCATTTCGCTTCCCTTTGGTGTAACATAGCTTACCCAAGGTTCTTCGTGGAATTCAAGACCAACACCATGTCCGCCGATTTCCTCTACAACAGAATAACCATTTGCTTTTGCATGTGAATTGATCGCATCTGCAATGTCTCCGAGATGGTTCCATGGTTTTGCCTGCGCAAGTCCAAGTTCGACACATTCCTGTGTGACACGAACCAGTTTTTCGGCACGTTCGCTGACCTTGCCGATCATAAACATACGGGATGCATCTGAGAAATATCCGTCCAGAATGGTAGATACATCCACATTGATGATATCGCCTTCTTCCAGAATAATATTTTCATCCGGAATACCATGGCAGATCTCGTTGTTAATAGAAGTACACACACTCTTTGGGAATCCCTGATAATTAAGCGGTGCCGGGATTCCGCCGTGTTCGGTTGTATAGTCATAAACTAATTTATCAATTTCGGCTGTACTCATGCCTGCGTGGATATGAGCAGCTACATGATCAAGTACGGCAGTATTGAGATCTGCACTTTTCTGGATTCCTTCAATCTGAGGAATGGTCTTGAGCATATCTCTTGTCGGAACGATTTCTCCTTTATCTGCATGATATGCGATCTTTTCTTCGATCATAAGATGGCATTTTTTGTATTTTTTTCCGCTGCCACACCAGCACAATTCATTTCTTTCCATGAGAATACCTGACTTTCTTTTATAAATTTTTACGTGCAGAGTTTGATGTGATCACAAAAAATCAGATGTATGCCTGCACTAACTGTTTCACTTCTATAATATATCCATTCCGGAACAAAAAGTCAATCTGTGCTGTGCATTTCGCCAGATGTGATTCAAAATGACAGACCAGGATGCGGTATGTATCGGTTTTGCAGCAGAACTATTGCTTGTATAGGACTCGGGAATCGGTTATAATACAAAGGGATTATAACTGAAAATAACAGACTGATCTGGAAAAGATGAACAGGGAAAGGATGGACAATTATGTTTAGAATTGGAATGCTTACCAGTGGTGGGGATTGTCAGGCACTGAATGCAGCCATGCGAGGTGTCGTAAAAGGACTTTGTTCAAAACGAAACGATGTGGAAATTTATGGATTTCAGGATGGATATAAAGGACTTATTTATTCGAACTTTGAGATGCTGACAGCAAAAGATTTTTCGGGAATACTGACGATGGGTGGAACAATCCTCGGAACATCCAGACAGCCGTTTAAACTGATGCGCGTACCTGGACCGGATGGGATCGATAAGGTCGAAGCGATGAAGCATACTTATCACAAGTTGAATCTGAACTGCCTAGTAGTACTGGGAGGAAATGGAACACATAAGACTGCGAATCTGTTAAGAGAAGAAGGACTGAATGTGATTACACTTCCGAAGACGATCGACAACGATCTGTGGGGAACAGATATGACATTTGGCTTTCAGAGTGCGGTAGATATCGCAACGGAAGCAATTGACAGAATCCATACAACTGCAACTTCACACAGCCGTGTATTTATTGTAGAGGTTATGGGGCATAAAGTAGGATGGGTAACACTTCATGCCGGAATCGCAGGCGGAGCAGATATTATTCTTCTCCCGGAGATCCCGTATGATGTGGATAACGTAGTGCGTGCGATCAAGAGCCGTACAGAGGCAGGAAAGCATTTTACGATCATCGCGGTTGCAGAAGGCGCGATCACAAAAGAAGATGCAGCCCTTCCGAAGAAAAAATTAAAAGAAAAACAGGAAAAGAAGGGCTATCCGTCTGTGGCATATGAGCTTGCAGAGAAGATCCAGAACCGTATGGATCAGGAGGTTCGTATCACAGTGCCGGGACATACGCAGAGAGGTGGAAGCCCGTGTCCGTATGACCGTGTGCTTGCAACCAGACTTGGAGCAGCAGCAGCAGACCTGATCTTAAAAGAGGACTACGGATATATGGTAGGAATCAAGAACGGCAACATCCGCAAGGTTCCGCTTGGAGAGGTTGCCGGAAAGCTGAAGATGGTAGATCCGAAAGCGGATATCATCAAAGAAGCCAAGATTGTCGGAATCAGTTTTGGCGATGAGTAAAGGAGTAATTTAACATGTCATATACTGCCCTGTATCGTAAATTCCGTCCTGCGGAATTTGAAGACGTAAAAGGACAAGATCATATTATCACAACGCTGAAGAATCAGATAAAGGCGGACAGGATCGGACATGCATATCTGTTCTGTGGCACAAGAGGAACCGGAAAGACAACAGTAGCGAAGATTTTTGCAAAGGCAGTCAATTGCGAGCATCCGGTAGACGGAAGTCCCTGCGGGGAATGTACCATGTGCAAAAATATTGCAGCCGGTACTTCCATGAACGTCATTGAGATCGATGCGGCTTCCAACAACGGTGTGGACAATATCCGTGAGATCAGGGAAGAGGTATCCTACCGTCCGACGGAGGGAAGATATAAGGTGTATATCATCGATGAGGTGCATATGCTTTCAATAGGTGCATTTAATGCTCTGTTAAAGACTTTGGAGGAACCCCCGGAATATGTAATTTTTATTCTTGCAACGACAGAGGCACATAAGATTCCGATCACGATTTTATCCAGATGCCAGCGCTACGATTTCAAGCGTATTACGATCGATACGATCGCAGCGCGGTTGGATGAACTGATGAAAAAAGAACAAGTTGAGGTAGAAGAAAAAGCAATCCGCTATATTGCGAAAGCGGCGGACGGATCCATGCGAGATGCACTAAGTCTTCTGGATCAGTGCATTGCGTTTTACCTCGGACAGAAGCTGACCTACGATCATGTTCTTGAGGTTCTTGGCGCGGTGGATACGGATGTGTTCAGCCGGCTTCTCAGACAGATCATCAGCCAGGATGTGGGAAAGGTACTTGCTACCGTAGAAGAGCTTGTGATGCAGGGAAGAGAACTGACGCAGCTTGCGGCAGATTTTACCTGGTATCTGCGCAACCTTCTTCTGGTGAAGACTTCGGATAATATGGAAGATGTGCTGGATGTATCGACGGAGAATCTGGCGCAGCTGAAAGAGGAAGCACAGATGATCGAATCCGGGGTGCTGCTCCGGTATATCCGTATTTTTTCCGAGCTGACAAATCAGCTCAAATACGCAACACAGAAAAGAGTGCTTCTGGAAGTAACACTGATCAAGCTTTGCAAACCGCAGATGGAGAGTACGAAGGACAGTCTTCTGGACCGGATCCGTGCACTGGAAAAACAGGTAGAAGAAGGAAGTTTTGCAGTTGCGCAGCCGCAGGAGAGGGTTGTTTATGTAAATGGTGAAGCACCGAAGCCACAGCCAAAACCGCAGCTTCCGAAAGCACTGAAGGAAGATGTAAAGCAGGTGACATCCAATTTCCGGAAGATTGCAAACGAAGCATCAGGAATGCTTAGAGGCTATCTGAAACAGGCAAGACTCAGCGTGGACAATCAGGATAGACTTCTGATCGTTCTGCCGGATGAGATCAGCGCCAGCGTGGTAGGAAGCGAAGAACATAAGCAGGAATTAAAAGATCTGATTGAGAAAAAAATCGGCAAGACTGTGGAGATTGATGTGCGTCAGGTGGAGAACGGGCGCCATTTTGAAGACAGTTTTGTGGATATAGAAAAAGTGATCAATATGGAGATCACGATTGAAGATGAATAATAATTAGGAGGATTTATAGTTATGGCAAAAAGAGGAGGATTTCCAGGAGGCGGAATGCCGGGAAATATGGCAAATTTAATGAAGCAGGCTCAGAAGATGCAGAAGCAGATGGAAGAGCAGGCAAAAGAGATGGAAGAGAAAAGTTTTACAGCAACTGCAGGCGGCGGAGCTGTAGAAGTGACCGTAAGTGGTAAAAAAGAAGTCCAGAAAGTAAAACTTCAGGAAGAAGTTGTGGATCCGGATGATGTAGAGATGCTGGAAGACCTGATCATGGCAGCAGTCAATGAAGCACTTCGTCAGGTCGATGAGGCAAATACTTCCGCTATGAGCAAGCTGACTGGCGGACTTGGCGGAATGCCGGGAATGTTCTAGAACGGGAGTGTAAAAGATGGATTATTACAGCAGTCAGATCAGTAAACTGATCGAAGAATTATCAAGACTGCCTGGTATCGGAGCAAAGTCAGCCGGAAGGCTGGCTTTTCATATCATTAATATGCCGAAGGAACAGGTAGAACAGCTTGCAGCGACACTGGTAGATGCAAGAAATAATGTAAGATACTGCAAGCAATGCTGCACGCTTACTGACAAAGAATTATGCCCGATCTGTGCCAGCGAGGAGCGGGATCATAAGACGATTATGGTTGTGGAAAATTCCCGAGATCTTGCAGCTTATGAAAAGACTGGAAAATATAACGGTGTGTACCATGTACTTCATGGCGCAATTTCCCCGATGCTTGGGATCGGACCTGGAGATATCCGGCTAAAAGAGCTGATGGAGCGTCTTCAGGGGGATGTGGATGAAGTGATCATCGCAACCAATTCCAGCCTGGAAGGGGAGACTACTGCGATGTATATCAGCAAACTGATCAAGCCGACAGGAATCAAGGTCAGCCGGATCGCAAGCGGCGTGCCGGTCGGCGGCGATCTGGAATATATTGATGAAGTGACGCTTCTGCGTGCACTGGAAGGACGTACAGCACTTTAGGTGACTTAACGTGACTTAAGGACTGCGAGGAGTGCCGGAAACGTATGCATTTGAAAGAAGTAAAGATATGAGAAAGAAGAAAGTAACCTCTTCGGATATCGCACATGCGGCAGGTGTGTCGCAGGCAACGGTATCCATGATCCTGAATAAAAAATATAATGTATCATTTTCAAAAGAAACGATCCGTAAAGTGGAACAGATCGCAGAAGAGATGGGATACGAAGTACCGAAAAGAAAGACACGCAGAGAAAGCAGGAAAGAAAAACTGATCGTCGTATTTTGTTCCAACCTCACGAACCCTTATTATGTTATGTTGCTTCAGGGGATTGAATCCCGTGCAAAGGAGCAGGGATATGGACTGTTTGTGTGCAATACCCAGAGGGATCTGAAGATGGAGGAGCGGTATCTCAGGATGATGCATGAGCTGAAACCGCTTGGCATTATCTATACCTGCAATCCAAGTCATTGTTTTATGGATACGATAGAAGAGTTGGCAGAAAAAATTCCGATCGTAATTATCAATAACCAGAATGAGCATCTGAATGTAGATGCAGTGGAATTGGATAATTCCAAACTCGGAAGGATGATGGCAAAGCATCTTCTGGATCTGGGGCATCGGAAAGTAGCGTATATTGCACCACCTCTTACAACCAGACAGAAGCAGCGCTCCAAAAGGGTGGAAGGATTTCTGAAAGAATTTGATGCTGTTGGATTAAAAGACAATGTGATCATCAAGGCAGCAAATGAGTCGATCGATATGAGCATCCCGAATATCGATTCGGAGTATAAGATCGGATATGATCTGACGAAAGAGCTTTTGAGAGAACATAATGATATTACTGCGATCGTCGGATTAAATGATATGATCGCATTTGGAATCCTGGATGCACTTCACGAAGAAAAATATAAAGTTCCGGCAGATATTTCCGTAATGGGATGTGATAATACACTGTTTGCAAAGATGCATAAGGTGTCGCTGACAACGATCGAGCATTTTGTCGTTTTCAAAGGGCGGGATGCCTGTGATATCATTATGAAAAAGATTCTTTCTCAGAACAGCCAGTATTCAGAGATCCAGCCGATCAGCACCTACCATGTAGAATATGAACCTCGTCTGATCGTGCGTGGAACGACGTCTTATGCGAAAACAAAAAAAGGGAAAAATTAGTTTAAATTCAAAAAATATTAGTAATATTTCATAGTTTATGTCTCTGAAAACGCTATAAAATAAAGAATTATCCAAAAACGGCATCAAAAAATTACTAATAAAATAGTTAATATTAACGTGAAAAATTACTAATAAAAACATATGGCTATTGACCTGTCAGAGTAAATTGCGATATAATTTAACCAAGTCAGGCAATCAGATAAAAAGAGAGATTCCTGATAACGGGAAATACGAATTTTCATGTTCATAAGGAGGAAAACGAAATGAGATTTTTCATCGACACAGCAAATGTGGAAGACATTAAAAAAGCTAACGATATGGGAGTTATCTGCGGAGTTACAACAAATCCGTCACTGATCGCAAAAGAGGGACGTGATTTTAAAGAAGTTATCGCAGAGATCGCATCTATCGTAGACGGACCGATCAGTGGAGAAGTAAAAGCAACAACTACTGATGCAGAAGGTATGATTGCAGAAGGTAGAGAAATCGCTAAGATCCATCCGAACATGGTAGTTAAAATTCCGATGACTGTAGAAGGACTGAAAGCTTGTAAAGCTCTTACAGCTGAAGGAATCAAGACAAATGTAACACTGGTATTTACAGCAAACCAGGCACTTCTTGCAGCAAGAGCAGGGGCTACATATGTATCGCCGTTCCTTGGACGTCTGGATGATATTTCTGTACGTGGAACAGAACTGATCGAAGAAATCGCTGAGATGTTTGCAGCGGCCGGAGATATTGATACACAGATCATCTGCGCGAGCGTCCGTAACCCAATGCACGTTACAGAATGTGCACTTGCAGGTGCTGATATTGCAACTGTTCCTTACAAAGTAATTGAACAGATGACACATCATCCGCTTACAGATGCTGGTATCGCAAAATTCCAGGCTGATTACAAAGCAGTATTCGGAGAATAAAATTTACAATCGGAATAATTTACTGTCGGAAGAGCATCAATTTGCGCTTCCGACAAAGTGACTAAAAATAAACTATTTCAGGAGGCATATTTTCATGAACAAGTCAGAACTTATGAAAACTGCAAATGAAATCCGTAAGAGCATCGTGACAGCAGTACACGCTGCCAAATCCGGACATCCGGGCGGATCTCTGTCAGCAGCAGACATCTACACATATTTATATTTTGAAGAGTTAAATATCGATCCTAAGGATCCTAAGAAAGCAGACCGCGACCGTTTCGTTCTTTCTAAAGGACATACAGCTCCGGGATACTATTCTGCGCTGGCACACAGAGGATTCTTCCCGGTAGAAGACCTCAAGACACTTCGTCATACAGGATCTTACCTTCAGGGACATCCGGATATGAAGCACATCCCGGGTGTTGATATGTCAAGCGGATCTCTGGGACAGGGAATCTCAGCAGCAGTAGGTATGGCTATTTCTGCAAAACTGAGTAATGATGACTATCGTGTATACACACTTCTCGGAGATGGAGAAATTCAGGAAGGACAGGTTTGGGAAGCTTCTATGTTAGCAGGCTTCAGAAAACTGGACAATCTGGTAGTAATTGTAGATAATAACAACCTTCAGATTGACGGACGTATTGATGAAGTTAACTCACCATACCCGATCGACAAGAAATTTGAAGCATTTAACTTCCACGTAATCAATATCGATGGACATGATTTTGATCAGATTGCAGCTGCTTTCAAAGAAGCAAGAGAAACAAAAGGAATGCCGACAGCTATTATTGCCAAGACCATAAAAGGTAAAGGTGTTTCTTTCATGGAAGACCAGGCTGGATGGCATGGAAAAGCTCCGAATGATGAAGAATACAAGATCGCTATGGAAGATTTAGAGAAAGCAGGTGAAGCATTATGTCAGAAGTAAAGAAAATCGCAACAAGAGAAAGCTATGGTAATGCTTTAGTTGAACTTGGAAAACTGCATGATGATGTAGTAGTACTTGATGCTGACCTTGCCGGAGCTACAAAGACAGGAATGTTTAAGAAAGCATTCCCGGAAAGATTTATCGACTGTGGTATCGCAGAAGGCAACATGATCGGAGTTGCAGCTGGTATCGCTACAACAGGCAAAGTTCCGTTTGCAAGTACATTTGCAATGTTCGCAGCAGGACGTGCATTCGAACAGGTTCGTAACTCTGTCGGATATCCGAAGAACAATGTTAAGATCGGTGCTACACATGCAGGTATTTCCGTTGGTGAAGATGGTGCTACCCATCAGTGCAACGAAGATATCGCTCTTATGAGAACAATCCCAGGTATGGTAGTGATCAGCCCGGCAGATGATGTAGAAGCAAGAGCAGCTGTATTTGCAGCATATGAACATCAGGGACCGGTATATATGCGTTTCGGAAGACTTGCAGTGCCGGTAATCAATGATAATCCGGATTATAAGTTCGAGATCGGAAAAGGAATCGTACTTCGCGAAGGTAAAGATGTAACAATCGTTGCAACAGGACTTGAAGTGAGCGAATCTCTTGTAGCAGCTGAAAAGCTTGCAGCAGACGGAATCGATGCGAAAGTAATCAATATCCATACGATCAAACCTATTGATGAAGAACTTATTGTTGCAGCAGCAAAAGAGACAGGAAAAGTTGTTACCGTAGAAGAACATTCTGTTATCGGTGGACTTGGAAGTGCTGTATGTGATGTGCTTTCTGAAAAACTTCCTACACCTGTTCTGAAGATTGGTGTTATGGATACGTTCGGGGAATCTGGTCCGGCAGTTGAACTGATCAAGAAATACGGACTTGATGCAGACAGCATCTGCGAAAAAGTAAAAGCATTTGTAAAATAATAAAAAAGGATTCTGAGAATCTATAATAAAAATGCCAGAACCGGTGTAAATCGGGACTGGCATTTTTGTTATGGATGAAAGGAAAGTTCTTGATCCGCTGTGGGAGTGAGAAGGATACAGCACCAGACCAGTGGCACTATAACCAGTTATATTTTGAGAGTGGCATATTTCCCGTTCTAGGAAAATATTTTCCGTATAATACAGCTTACAAGTCCAATTCCGCATAATGGAAGAAGGATTCCTTTCAGACTTCCATACAGCTGCAGACCGCCGGCAAGACCGGTCAGTGGTGATGGAGAAGAAGGAATCAGATTCCAGAACATTCCGGCAGCAATTACAGTTATACCGATGAACAGGAAAGAGAAAAGCCCCCGTCCGGTATCGACACGCTTTGTTCCCCTGTCTCCATAAGCACATGGTCCGGTCAGCGCCCACAGGAAGAAAATAATCTCCATAATCAGCAGAAATGCTGCGACGCCAAGGAAGGCACCGAGCGTATAATTCTTGGCATTTACCGCTGTGGCAAGTGAACCATATACCGGATAACAGCTCCAGAAATTCTTGAAAATATTAAATGCAATTATGGCGATCATCAGAAGCGTTACGCCACGGGCTCCGGTCTGCAGGAGTTTGCCGGTTATTTTTGCGCCTGTCTGCACAGTCTTTTTCACCGGAGTGGTGATGATCGAAGCGGATGGAGTGGAACGCTTTTTCCCGGAAGCTTTTGAACTGCCGTTTCCAGAGTTTCCGGAAGTACGTTTCCGGGCTTTTTTAGACCGCTCCTTTCGTGAATCCTCTAAATGATCTTCGGTGGAAGAGTGTTCTTTCTTTTTTACTTCCTCGCTTTTGTTGGTTTTATTTACATCTCTTTGAGATTTCTTTTTATGCCTTTTTACGGTATCCCGATCCGGTACGTCATCCAGATCAATGATATCAAAGTCAGTATCGTCTGACAGGTCTTCATAAATCTGTTTCATGTTACAATCAGCCTCCTCATTTTTGTTCCGTCCTATTTTATACCAGGAATTTGAAAGAAACAATATGAATCACAGAAACATCACAAAATCATAAGGAATTCTTTAGAAAAGAATGAGGTGGAACAAAAGAAATTTTGGTATACTTAAAGTATGCCGGGAAAAAGAACACGGCAGAAAAAAAAGAGGGTAACCAGAATGGAAAAATTACAGAAAACGATAACTGAATTAAATGATAAATTAAAAAAGAAAAATAAAACACCGGAGGAGCAGGATGAAGAATTTGAACAGTTTTATGAATGCATCAAAGATATTGCAACCCATCCGGTAGTGCTGAGAATGAAGCTTTATCCGCATCATGGAGTGACAAACTGTTATCAGCACTGTCTTCATGTTTCTTACTATAATTATATCTGGTGTAAGGCACTTGGACTGGATGCAAGGTCAGCAGCGCGTGCGGGAATGCTGCATGATTTGTTTTTGTACGACTGGCATACCCATGCAAAGCGGACAGGGGATCATTTTCATGGGATGACACATCCGAAAAGAGCGCTCATGAACGCAGAGAAATTTTTTGATCTGAATAGCATCGAACGGGATATTATCATCAACCATATGTGGCCGGTCACACTTTTTTCTGTGCCGCGGACAAAAGAAGGATGGATTACGACACTTGCTGACAAGTATTGCGGCAGTTTTGAGACTGCACAGCGGAAGGAGAGCGATCCGGTAAAGAAAAAACGGGGAATGGACAGGATTGTCGAACGATTTTCCTATTTAGTAGACACAAAGCGATAAAAAGTGTGCTTTCCATATGATACGATAGCCTAAACTACAAAATATGCAGAATGAGGTGAGAGTATTATGGAAAACAAATTTCCAAAAAATGTACGTCAGATAGGAAATGTGAGTGATACTCCGAAGATTTACGTGGAAGATTATGTAGATACATTTCTGAATCAGATTTGTGATAAAGCAGATAAGGAACAGGCAGGTGCATTTCTGGTCGGTAAAAAAGAAGTAACAGAAGGACAGGAGTGTCTCTATATTTTTGGCGCGATCTGCATGGAATTTTCCGATGATGAAAATGAAATCATTTCACAGGAGAATTTTGAAAAAGCAGAGCAGGAGAAAAAGGAATATTTTGAAGATGGTACGATGATTGGCTGGATGCTCTGCAGACCGGGCGTGCGAATGGTGATAGATACGAAGATATTCAATACCCATGAAAAATATTTTTCCGAAAAAAATACTATTTTCATATTAAAAGATAATGCAGAGGTGGAAGAACAGTATTATTGTTACAAATATAAAGAGCTGATGCAGATTGGCGGGCATTATGTTTATTATGAAAAAAATGCTGCAATGCAGAGTTATATGATTACGGCACGGAAAAAGATTGGCGTGACACCCAGCGAAGTTGTGGAAGATAAGGCTGCAAAAGACTTTCGCAACCTTGTAAAAGAAAGATTTGAGGCGCAGGAGCAGAAGAAAACTTCCAGGCTGACATACGTGGCGAGCGTGTTTCTGGTAATTGTGGTTTTGATCATGGGCGTGACAACCCTGAACAATTATGGGAAAATGAAAAGTGTCCAGTCATCCCTGGAATTTATACGTAATTCGATCATGAAGCAGGGCGAGGAAAAAACGCAGAAAACCAGTGGCACAGTAAAAGAAGCAAATGAGCAACAAAATGAGAATACCGTTCAGTCAGAGCAGACGAATGATCCGCAGACGGAGGAACAGCAGGATCCGATGCCACAGCAGGGAGAGGGCTCTGATTCTGCTTCGACAGAGGAAGAAAAGGTCGATGATTCTTCGATGAGCACAATGCAGGAAATGAGTGAAGATATTTATATTGTAGAAAAAGGCGATACGCTAGCCAAAATCAGCAAGAAAGTATACGGGGACAGTGGACATGTAGATGCGATCTGCAGAATGAACGGGTTGTCGGACGGAAACCTGATTTTTATCGGACAGAAATTGATTCTGCCGTAGTTTTCTGTACATATGAATAAAAACTGTGGTATACTAACAACAAACTAACGACAGGAAAAGGACAGGTTATGGATGTGATAGTAAAGGTACGTGATCCGGACGAAAACCTGGAAGAGAAGATAAAGGCGTACAAAGTAAAAAAGAGAATAAAGACGACGGTAACGATTTTGGCGTTTGTGTTTGCACTGATCAGCAGCTATCTGCTTGTGAAATTGCAGACATATACAAGCTTACAGACTCTGCAAAGCTATAAAAATAAAGAGACAGAATCAAGTGATCTGAAATATTTGCAATATGCAGACGGAATGCTCAAATACGGACGGGATGGAATTGCGTATATCAATAAAAAAGGTGTAGAGCAGTGGAACCAGTCTTATCAGATTAAGGATCCGGTTATCAATGTGTCTGGAAAAGCGATGGCGGTCGCAGAGCGCGGTGGAAATGATATTTATGTTATGGATGAAAAAGGCGCGAAGGGAGAAATCCATACGAATTATCCGATCGAGAAGATAGCTGTTGCGGAAAATGGAATTGTCAGTACGATTTTAAATAACGAAAATTCACCAATGGTTGTGTGCTATGATGCGACAGGAAATGTACTGGTAGAGCACAGAGCTTCACTTACCGGAACCGGATACCCGATTGGAATCGCACTTTCGCCGAACGGAACGAGACTTCAGATTTCATATTTGTGTGTAGCGGATGGTGTCGAGGCAACAAGAGTCGGATACCTGAATTTTGATAATACAGAAGAAGCAAACAAAGAATATCAGGTTGCTGATGATGTTTACAAAAACACAATTGTTCCGACTTCGTTTTTTATAGATGAGAAGAAGTCTGTTCTGGTCGGAGATCAGTCGTTTATGATCTATAAGGAAACGGACAAGCCGAAGCTTTCTAAAACAGTAAAGCTGGATAAGCAGATTAAAAGCTTTTTCCATGACGATGAATATCTTGGGTTCATACTGAAAGAAGAAAGCGGAGAATATGAGCTTCGCCTGTATGATATGGAAGGAAATCAGAAATTATCTAAAACATTTACCGGGGAATATGGAAATGTAAAGATTGCAGATGGAAATGTTATCATGTATGATGGGACTTCCTGCCTGATTTATTCCAAGCTTGGTGTGAAGCAATTTGAAGGAACGACAGAATATGAGATAAAAGAAGTAATTCCGGTTTTCGGAATCAATAAGTACCTGGTGATGAATGCAGACGGACTTGCAGAGGTACGGCTTGTAAAATAGGAGTAGAGTATGGAAGTAAATATTTTATTGGTAATTGTCGGGGGCATTATAGCAATAGGAGCCATTGTAGGATTTGCCAAAGGTGCTGTCAGGATTGCTGTATCGCTTGGGGCGACGATTCTTACACTGGCGGTTGTGTATTTTGCAACGCCGTATGTCAGCAAAGCAATTTATTCGCTTACACCGATTGATGAGATGGTAGAACAGCAGTGTATAAAAACGATGACAAAAGCCTTCACGGGAGAAGCGGATACAAATTCGGGATTTACGGAAGAGCAGGTACGGGGAATTCTCTCAGCGGCAGGTGTATCTGAGCAGACATTGGAAGCAGCAGGAATTACCGTGGAAGATATTGTAAATGGTAATGTGTCAGATGAGATGCTGCAGCAGTATGGAATTTCACCAGATATCTTCGATGGACATGTGTCAACGGAAGAGGCAGAGCAGTCGATCATGGAGGCTGAGGTTCCAAAGCAAATGCAGATAGTGGCAATCGAGGGGGCAGATCTTCCGGATGTATTTAAGAATCTTCTTCTGGAAAATAATAACAGTGAAGTTTATCAGAAGCTTGGGGTAACGACATTTGCGGAGTATGTAAGCAAATATTTTGCAAAGCTGGTTATCGAGATTGTCGCGTTTCTGGTAACATTCCTGTTTGCAACCATTGTGATAAGAGCGGTTGTGTTTGCACTTGATTTTGTGACAGCACTTCCGGTTCTGGGAATTCTGAACAGGCTGGCAGGAGTTCTGGTAGGGTCGACGATTTCATTTATTATAGTAGGGATCCTGTTTATCGTAATTACGCTTCTATATACAACAACGATAGGAAAGCAGGCAATGGGAATGATCAGAGAAGATCAGATCCTTAGTTTTTTATATGATAATAATATAATTATGAAAATTGCAACAATGTTGAGATAAAAGACTTGACAATAGAAACTGATAATGGTATTATAAAAATCTGTCACGGAAAAGTGATGGATTTTTATTTATAATAAGGGATGTAAGGTAGCCTTTGAAAATAAAAATAAAAACCTCAAAAAATGTGTTGACAAAACAAGATACACATGATATTATATAGAGGTTGTCGCTGATAAAAATAAAAAGCGACAAAAAATAATTTAAAAAAGTTGTTGACAAACATGAAACACTTTGATATAATATAAAAGCTGTCGCAT
>ENA-ORUV01000047-ORUV01000047.1-human-gut-metagenome-genome-assembly--contig:-NODE-47-length-96862-cov-16.3907_pt1 | contig 96862 bp, 83 predicted proteins | sample MGYA00242089_ERZ509229 | MGnify/ENA primary metagenome ERZ509229 (study PRJEB26280, sample SAMEA2338805) | human gut metagenome | biome: human gut; feature: human-associated habitat; material: faeces...
AAGTGAAGAAATGGATAGATTATAAATCTCTCTCAATATATGGTTCCGCAACAAAGCGGAAAATAAAATTCTGTGTGATGGCGTTTGCCAATATTTTCTAATGGGCAAACTTCATCCACAGATTTTTTAGTGAGTTTCTCTCGTTAAAAAATATGTATTTCTTTGTGTGTCACATAAATTATTGTATTTTTTGCATACGAAAAGAGTTGTTTGACAAGCAAATGTATGCAAATTGCAGAAATTAGAACCATTGCCAAATCATTACCTCTATTCAGGTGATATACTCATAAATCGCTCATTTTAAGCTATTCTGAATATTTGGGCAGATTTTTAAGGAAAAAAGAGGAATATTCTGTAAATGTTCTTATCTTTGTCACATCAGGACTACTGATATATGGTGAAAAAAAGAGTTGAGAGATTATTAACCCCCAAAAAAACTACGGAAAATGCGAAAGAACATTCTATCAACATTAGGGTTCGCAGCGTTGGCAACCCTAACATTTACTGCTAGACCTTTAGCATCGTCGGCTCAAGAAGTTAAGACATTCACAGAATACGTGATGCAGCAAGATTCTCAAAGTGAACAGGACAATCCAGATGACATAAGACCTTATATGGTGCCCTATCTTACTAGCAGAACACACTATAAGGTGATTTCCAGTTTTTACTCAGATGCGCTTTACAATGTGAGCGAAGGCGCATTCTGCTTAATAGATAAGAATCTTCTTACTGTGTGGACAATAGATGGTGAGTATCTATTTGGTCCAGAATGGAAAGCATTGGGAACACGAGGAGATAATAATATGCTATTTGATAATGGTGCGCTCATTGCCAAATCTGCTAAGAAAAACAACTTCGGCAAGGAATTCTATTCGATACTATATAAGGATGGATCGGTGAGAAATCTTGATCCGTCTTGGAAGCCGCAGTCTGGTTTTGTTGATGGACTTGCTTATGTGACCAAGATGCAGGGCTATCAAGAACTTGGAAACTTCTTCATTAACACGCGGGGAGAAAAGTTTCCATCGCCCACCAACTTGATTTTTGGCTATGGTTGTGAGGGAAAACCTCGTGCGCTCAAGTGTGGCTTGCGTGCTTTTCAAGTGCGTGGACATAAATGGGGTTTCATGGATGAGAAAGGCCAAGTGGTCATTCAGCCCCGTTGGGATAAAGTGCGCGACTTTAGCGAAGGCTATGCATGGACATTTGTTCGAAACGAGGGCAGTGGAAATTATACGGCGACGTTGATTGACTGCACAGGAAAAACAGTGCTGACAACTTCTGTCGTTTCTACACAATTCGATTTGAGTGAAACTTATGTGATAGGTGATGTGCGTGATGGCAAATACTATGTGTATTCTGATGGGAGTGAACCTACAACGACTTATTATGACTTGAAGGGGCGTAAACTCGCGGTGTCGTATGGTGGAACTTCATTTTATGAAGGCCACGCATTGGTTCGTGGTATTAAGGATTATTGGGACCGAGTGTTTTCTGTAGATGATAATTTCAATATTACGGATGCTTACTCGACATATAGCAGCGACGGACATTCAATATATGCAGGAGAATTGTGGGCCTCCAACCCTTTCGATTCGTTTGGATTGTACACTATCCATTCGGGAACTGCCGTAATTGATAGTAGAGGACGATTGGTGTTAAAGGAATTAGGTGATATGTGGGAGCACGGCTATATTAGAGGATTTAGCCAACCGAGCAAAGATGGCTATATTATCGCAGATAATATCAGGATAGATGATAAGCGTTTTATGGCTTTGGTAAAATATACGGGCGAGATTGCTTGGCTCTTTGGTGAAGAGTGCTTTACGGCGGAGGATTTGAAAGGCTTTGTTCATTCCGATGATTATGACGAAAACAAAGTCGTTGTAGATTGTGGTGGAACAAACAAAAAGCCTAAAGGCCCTACGGGGAAAATTGATCAAACTTATTCGGTCAAGGTAAAATGTAATCCAGCAGAAGGAGGTAGTGCTTCTGTTGTAGGAAAATCTCCTATTAAATATGGCGATAAGGTATCTGTTCAAGCAAAGCCTAATGAAGGCTGGGTGGTCACTAGTATCAGATTGAGAAATAGAGAAATAGGCGAGGAGTCATTCTCAGTGTTTGAGAATGATACAGCTACCGTGACATTTCTTAAGCGTCCAGTGATAGAGGAAATTAATCATTCGAACGTTTACCAAGGAACTCTCAAAATGAAACTATCAGGAAATGATTACATAGATGTTCCTCTCTATGCAGAAATGAGTAAGGAGAAAAATATCTGCAGTCCATTTGGTAAAAATACTTATGGCTACTTGGCGTTGATGCTAGATCCGATGAAACGATATGTAGGTGGTTCATTGGCGGTAAATGTGTACTATCCTCCTATGAAAATCGTTGGCATGCAGAAGGAGGGCGGAAAACAATATATTGTGGTAGATGCAGGGTCGGCTATGTATCATAATCTGCGTGTAGTTTCTGATAATATGGGAGCAAACCTTTGGTTCAATTTAATGATGATGATGGATGGTTTTGAAAATGGTTCTGTTGTTCCACGTCGCTACAGAATAGAGATAGTGCAAGTAAATGACAATACGGGCGAATGCACATTAGGCAACTTGCAGGTGTTCTCACTTATTAAGGGATGGGTTCCTGGTCAAGATCGATCCATTAGAGTGCACACTTTGAGTAAATATCCCACACTGAGTGGTGGAGCACATGATTTGGGTCTTCCCTCAGATTTTTTTAATGGATGTACGCTTAAACTAAGTAAGAAACGTGATGACATACGTTGGTATCCGCCCACAGAATGGGCAAAGAGTCAAACTGATTACCAAAAGAAGGTAGAGAAAATGACGCAAACTTACCAAAACTTTGCAACCGACTACGAGAAGGTGTTTGGTCAATAATGAAGAACTAGTCCTTCGGCTTCTATAAGGGTGGTTCTGTAAATTCCATCATCAGAATTTACAGAACCACCTATAATATATATAGGAGTGCTCATTGCGCATTCGTGCAAGATGGTTGGTCTATTGGTTATGTGGGCGGTGCGTCTTGCGCTGGTATTAGAAGAAATGTCTTATTCCTCTTTTGACAAGATGCTATGTCGACGCAAGGGCATGTTATCCATCGAACGAATCTTCTTATTGCCTCCTTAAATCTACTTCAAAGACAAAAAACTTTCGAGAAAAATAGTGCTTTGTTTGGCTATTTATAAATAAATGTATAACTTTGCGTTCGCAAATGAGGATAATCAATAGATTACCTAATTAAGCAAAAGGCCGAAATGGCTCAGTTGGTAGAGCAATTCATTCGTAATGAATAGGTCGCGGGTTCGAGTCCCGCTTTCGGCTCTCAAAATGCAAGAACGCTGTAAAGTGGTTCTTGCATTTTTTTTGTGTACGCTCGGCATGAGCATTATCTAACGGGTGCAAGTCCCGAGTAGAAAACTAGGGGATATTTTTGGTTGTATGATGAGAAAAGTGATTTGTCTTTCCTTTCACAGATGCCCGTTTTACCATTCACAGATGTTCGTTTTACCTTTTGCAGATGCACATCTTTCCGTCGTACACTGCCCAGTGATAGCTCTACCGCTGCCGTGCGGTAGCTTTACCACAGGCCTGTGGTAGCTTTACCGCTGCCGTCCGGTAGCTCTACCACAGGCCTGTGGTAGACGAGAAAGTCTTCAAGTAGAAACGGAAAGGCTTAGGTTTAAGCATGATAATGACGAGGTTCGGAGCACTCCGCTCGCAGTTTACGAAAATCTCCGTTCACAAGGGAAAAATCCCATCTATGCAGAGAGGCGATTTTCCGTGCCCCGAAGGAAGGCCGTATCATCATGCTGAGTGGAAAGGTAAAGGGCCTTTCTTGCCCAGCACCGGAGAGGAGAAGAGGAAAAAAGAGATAGAAATGTGGATTGTGGCTGTTTTTTAACGTTTTATTTTGCGATTGTTGCGTTCTGTCACACTTTAACATTTCCTTTGCAGGCAAATAAGGAATAATACTGATAATAAAAACTCTTAGAACTATGCAAAAGAATGAAATAATCCTTGAGAAGCAAACTCGTAATTTTTCTATTTTTGATGTTTTGTCGTTGCAAGTGGTGACTCGTATGTTAGGAAGAGCTCACATGATGCACGTGATGGCTCGTTTTTATAGTGTGTTGCTTGAACGCTCCTTTACTCCAAGGCAAAGTGTCTATGTGTTGTATGCACAAATCATGCTATTGGCTGCACTGTTTCCTTTTGCAATGAGTTTGGGATGGCGCGCGTTATTCATCTGCCTGTTTTGTCAAAGCGTTAAGAAGAGCGGACTTTGTAAGTGGCGATAGTGGCAACCCTTTGTGTACGTCCTATAAAGGTGGTGTAGGTTGCCTTTATAGGATGTACGCAGAGTTTTTGATTCTCGCTGCTAATATAGAAGGATTGTTTCTTCTCGTCGTGGCAAAGAGAAAATCTTCGACTTTCACTTTGTTATGCGCTCGAATTGCACTAACTTTGCAGACGAAAACCAAAGTCTCAAGCGAATGGAACCTTTGAAACATGAGTGTGGTGTGGCAATGGTAAGATTGCTCAAGCCGCTCAGTTATTATGAAAAGAAATATGGCACGTGGATGTATGGCTTGAATAAGCTCTACTTGCTGATGGAAAAGCAGCATAATCGCGGTCAAGAGGGTGCAGGGCTTGCTTGCGTGAAAATGCAGGCTGCTCCAGGTGAGGAATTTATGTTTCGGCAACGCGGCTTGGGCGGTGGGGCTATACAAGAGATTTTTGGTAACGTACATAAGGAAATTAGCAATTTTTCAAGCGAACAGTTGCATGATGCGGACTTTGCAGCCCGCTACGTGCCGTTTGCCGGCGAAATATATATGGGCCACCTCCGGTATTCTACCACCGGCAAGAGTGGCCTTTCGTATGTTCATCCATTTCTGCGTCGCAATAATTGGCGTGCAAAAAACCTCTGCATCTGTGCGAACTTTAATATGACGAATGTACCCGAAATTTTCAAGGCAATTGCCGTGAAGGGGCAGCATCCTCGAATGGTGTCGGACACGTATTTGCTTCTTGAACAATTAGGGCATAGGCTCGATCGAGAAAGTGAGCGTTGCTATGATGAGGCGAAAAGTAAGGGTCTTGAGAATATAGACATTACGACCTATATTGAAAATCATATCAATCTGAAAAATGTACTCTCGCAGTCTGCTCCTGTGTGGGATGGTGGCTACGTGGTATGCGGTACAACAGGATCGGGTGAGATGTTTACATTACGCGATCCGTGGGGTATACGTCCTGCATTCTACTATCGCGATGAAGAAATTGTGGTAGTGGCTTCGGAGCGTCCCGTGATACAGACTGCATTTGATTTGGATGCGGATAAAGTGCATGAATTGCTTCCTGGTCAAGGTCTTTTTGTATCGAAATCAGGGAAAATCCAAGTGGAACGTGTACTAGAACCGCAGAAGTATGCTGCTTGTTCTTTTGAAAGAGTTTACTTTAGCCGTGGATCGGATGTGGATATTTATCGCGAACGTAAGGAGCTAGGACGTACTTTGGTTGAACCGATTTTGAAAGCGGTTAATGGCGAGCTAGACAATACGGTGCTAGGTTATATTCCCAATACTGCTGAGGCTGCCTATTATGGCATGTTGCAGGGGTTTGACGAGTGCTTAAATCGCCAAAAAGCAGAGGAAATAGAAAAGCTGGGAAGCAATATTACGCACGAAAAACTTTACGAGATTCTTTCTCGCCGCATTCGTTCAGAAAAGTTGGCATGGAAGGATATAAAGATGCGTACTTTTATTGCAGAAGGCAATTCCCGTAATGATCTTGCAGCTCATGTATATGATATTACTTATGGTTCGATTCGTCCAGGTGTGGACAATCTCGTGGTAATCGACGATAGCATTGTTCGTGGAACAACATTACGTGAAAGTGTGATTCGTATCATGGATCGTTTACATCCCAAACGCATTGTAGTGGTGAGTTCTTCACCGCAAGTGCGCTATCCCGATTATTATGGTATTGACATGGCACATATGGAAGAGTTTATTGCTTTCCGTGCTGCTATTGCTTTACATCGCGATCGTGGCTTACAAGATCGTCTCAAGAATATATACAAAAAATGCAAGGCACAAGAGAATTTCCCCAAAGAGCAGGTGATTAACTATGTGAGAGAAGTATACAAGCCTTTCACTACGGAGGAAATTTCTGAAAAGATGGCAGAAATGCTTCGTCCAGAAGGTGTGACTACTGAGATTCATATAGTATACCAGAGTCTTGACGGATTGCATCGCGCGTGTCCGCATTCTCCAGGTGATTGGTATTTCTCAGGCCATTATCCTACACCTGGGGGTAACAAACGGGTGAACGAAGCTTTTATTAACTACTTCGAACATCAATATAAAGCGTAGACTATCTATTAAGTACACATCCTATATATAAGAAAATACTCATCAACTCAATAATATGCGTAACGTAACATTAGTTCTTGACGACGGAACTCAATTTCATGGTCAGTCGTTTGGTTATGAAGCTCCTGTGGCGGGAGAAGTGGTATTCAATACTGCCATGATGGGCTATCCTGAGAGTTTGACGGATCCATCGTATGCAGGTCAGCTTATGGCTTTGACTTATCCTCTCGTAGGCAACTATGGTGTCCCCCCCTTCACTGTAGAAGAAAATGGTCTCGCCACTTACATGGAAAGTGATCGCATCTATGCATCGGCTATCATCGTGAGCGATTATAGTGAACAATACAGCCATTGGAATGCTGTGGAAAGCCTCGGAGACTGGCTTAAACGTGAGAAAGTGCCAGGAATCACGGGGATAGATACTCGAGAATTGACCAAAGTGTTGCGTGAACATGGAGTGATGATGGGTAAAATTCTCTTCGACGATGCTCCTGATAATATTCCTTCAGCAGAATATGAAGGGGTGAATTATGTAGCCCAAGTATCATGCAAGGAAATTATTAGGTATAACGAAGGCAAAGGTCTTAAAAAGGTAGTACTCGTTGACTGCGGTGTGAAGAACAACATCATTCGTTGTCTTATAAATCGTGGAGTGGAAGTAATTCGTGTGCCTTGGAACTATGATTTCAACGACATGGAGTTTGACGGCCTTTTCCTCGCCAATGGTCCTGGCGACCCTGATACTTGTGTAGATGCCGTTAATAATATCAAGAAATTCTTGGCCAATCCCAATGTGCGTCCTTGTATGGGAATCTGTATGGGTAACCAACTCTTGTCAAAGGCAGCAGGTGCTACTATCTATAAATTGAAGTATGGCCATCGTAGCCATAATCAGCCCGTTCGCATGGTAGGCACTAATCGCTGTTTCGTTACTTCACAGAATCATGGCTATGCTGTTGATAGTCGTACGCTCTCTGCTGATTGGGAACCTTATTTTATTAATATGAATGATGGCTCTAACGAAGGTGTACGTCATAAGACGAATCCTTGGTTCTCAGCACAGTTCCATCCAGAAGCTTGCTCAGGTCCGGTAGATACGGAATTCCTGTTTGATGAGTTTGTGAAATTACTGAATAAATAAATCCTTGTGAGGTGAAAGGAATTGCTAATTTTTGAGTAATGATTCATCACCTTATAAATCTTAAAGAAATTCCATACATGACTACGATAAAGAAAGTTCTTCTCCTTGGTTCAGGCGCACTGAAAATCGGTGAAGCTGGAGAATTTGACTATTCAGGTTCACAAGCCCTTAAAGCACTGAAGGAAGAAGGTATTGAAACCATCTTGATCAACCCGAACATCGCTACGGTGCAGACTTCGGAGGGCGTGGCAGATCGTATCTACTTCTTGCCTGTAACGCCTTATTTTGTGGAACGCGTAATTCAGAAGGAACAACCTGATGGTATTATGCTAGCATTTGGTGGCCAAACGGCGCTCAACTGTGGTGTGCAGCTTTACGAACAAGGTATTCTTGAAAAGTATAACTTGAAGGTGCTGGGTACTCCCGTACAAGCAATTATGGATACGGAAGATCGCGAACTTTTCGTCGAGAAGCTCAACGAGATTGACGTTAAGACGATAAAGAGCGAAGCTTGTGAAACCATAGAACAGGCTCGTAAGGCTGCAGCAAATCTTGGCTATCCTGTAATTTTGCGTGCGGCTTATGCATTGGGAGGTCTTGGTTCTGGCTTTTGTGACAATGAAGAAGAACTGAACAAGTTGGCAGAAAAAGCCTTCTCTTTCTCTCCGCAAGTATTGGTAGAGAAAAGTTTGAAGGGTTGGAAAGAAGTAGAGTACGAGGTAGTACGCGACCGCTTCGACAACTGTATTACGGTATGTAATATGGAAAATTTCGATCCACTGGGTATTCATACGGGCGAAAGTATCGTAATAGCTCCTTCTCAGACGCTTACAAATTCAGAGTATCACAAACTTCGTGAACTTTCTATTCGCATTGTTCGTCACGTGGGTATTGTGGGCGAATGCAATGTGCAATATGCCTTTGATCCCAATAGCGAAGATTATCGCGTGATTGAGGTAAATGCTCGCCTCTCTCGTTCTTCAGCCTTGGCTTCTAAAGCTACGGGTTATCCCTTGGCTTTTGTGGCTGCTAAGCTTGGTTTGGGCTACGGACTCTTTGACTTGAAGAACTCTGTAACGAAAACTACATCTGCTTTCTTCGAACCAGCTTTGGATTACGTGGTGTGCAAGATTCCTCGTTGGGACTTGGGTAAATTCCATGGAGTAGATCGCGAATTAGGATCTTCAATGAAGTCGGTAGGCGAAGTAATGGCCATCGGACGTACTTTCGAGGAAGTAATTCAGAAAGGTCTTCGTATGATTGGTCAGGGCATGCACGGCTTTGTAGATAATAAAGAACTGAAGATTGATAATGTAGATGAAGCCTTGAGAGAGCCTACTGATAAGCGTATCTTCGTTATTGAAAAGGCATTTAAGGCAGGTTACACTATCGACCAAATTCATGATTTGACCAAGATCGATCGTTGGTTCTTGCAAAAGCTTTACAAGATTCATCAAACCGATCAAGAACTTCATAATTGCACATCTATTAATGTGCTTAGCAATGACCTCTTGCGTAAGGCAAAAGTTCAAGGTTTCACGGATTTCCAGATAGCTCGTGCTGTCGGCATGGAACAAGAAATGGACATAGAGAAGGCGATTCTCGCTGTTCGTGCACGTCGTAAGCAAGCAGGTATACTTCCCGTTGTGAAGCAAATCGACACGTTGGCTGCTGAGTACCCTGCTCAGACCAACTATTTGTATTTGACTTATAGCGGTGTGGCACATGATATAAGTTTTGAAAAAGATAAGCGTTCGGTAGTCGTATTGGGTTCGGGAGCCTATCGCATCGGTTCTTCTGTAGAATTCGACTGGTGTGGTGTACAGGCACTCAATACCATTCGTAAGGAGGGCTATCGTTCGATCATGATTAATTATAATCCCGAAACAGTTTCGACCGACTATGATATGTGCGATCGTCTCTATTTCGATGAACTTACGTTTGAGCGCGTAATGGATATTCTCGATTTGGAATGTCCTTATGGTGTGATAGTAAGTACTGGTGGTCAGATTCCTAATAATTTGGCTATGCGTCTTGATGCAGAAAATGTAAATCTGCTCGGCACGCAAGCTAAGTATATTGACAATGCTGAGGATCGCGAGAAATTCTCGGCTATGCTCAATCGCATTGGTGTGGATCAGCCTGAATGGAGTGCGTTGACTTCTATGGACGACATCCAAGAATTTATCAAGCAAGTGGGCTTCCCTGTATTGGTTCGTCCGTCTTATGTGCTCTCGGGCGCTGCGATGAATGTTTGCTCTAATCAAGAGGAACTCGAACGCTTCTTGAAATTGGCTGCCAATGTATCAAAGAAACATCCTGTAGTGGTAAGCAGATTCATGCAGCATGCCAAGGAGGTGGAAATGGATGCCGTAGCCAAGGATGGCGAAATCATTGCTTATGCTATTTCCGAACACATAGAATTTGCAGGTGTTCACTCTGGTGATGCCACAATTCAGTTCCCGCCTCAGAAGCTCTATGTAGAAACAGCACGCCGCATTAAGAAGATTTCAAAGCAGATTGCTAAAGAACTTCATATCTCCGGGCCATTTAATATCCAATACTTGGCTCGTGAAAATGATATCAAGGTGATTGAATGTAATCTACGTGCTTCGCGCTCTTTCCCATTTGTGAGTAAAGTGCTCAAAATCAATCTTATTGAACTTGCAACTCGCATCATGCTGGGCTTACCTGTAGAGAAACCAGCTAAGAGCTTGTTCGATCTTGATTATGTAGGTGTGAAAGCATCGCAATTCTCATTTAATCGCTTGCAGAAGGCCGATCCTGTATTAGGCGTAGATATGGCTTCGACGGGTGAAGTAGGCTGTTTGGGCGAGGATTCACGTTCCGCTTTGCTTAAAGCAATGCTTTCTGTAGGGCAGCGTATTCCGGCAAAGAATATCCTACTTTCAACAGGTGATGGCAAACAAAAGGCTGAAATGCTCGCTGCGAGTGCAATGCTTCGTGATCATGGCTATAAACTATTTGCAACTCCAGGTACAAGTCGTTATCTCACAGAAAATGGCATAGAGAATACGCTCGTACATTGGCCTAGTGAAGAGGGACAACAGCCGCAAGCACTCGATATGCTCCACAACAAGGAGATTGATATGGTAGTAAATGTACCCAAGAATCTTTCTACGGGCGAGTTGAGCAATGGTTACAAAATTCGTCGTGCAGCAATCGACCTAAATGTTCCTTTAATTACAAATGCTCGTTTGGCTTCTGCTTTCATCTATGCTTTCTGTTCTCAGAAATTAGATGATTTGGAAATCAAATGTTGGCAGGAATATTAATCAAAGGGCTCTTTCTTGAGGTATTGGCCTAAAGAAGATCTCTCATAGGAACTGCCTCCTTAAAGGCAGAAATGATACGCAAAGTGTTAAGTATAAAGGAATAGTCCTTCAAAGCATGGATGACATCTAACTTTATACTTAATGCTTTGTTGTTTTCGATAATGGCTAAAAACGAAGTATATGAATCAGGTATGTTGGGGCTTTATAGGCTGTGGCGAAGTGACCGAAAAGAAAAGTGGTCCTGCTTTTAATCTTATAGAGGGATCTAAAATCGTGGCAGTAATGAGCCGTAAGGAAGAGCGTGCACGTTCTTACGCCGAAAGGCATGGCATAAAGCGATGGTATACTGATGCGCAGGAATTGATAAATGATTCAGAAGTGAATGCGGTGTATATTGCGACTCCACCTTCAACGCATGCAACTTATGCAATTATGGCTATGAAAAGTGGCAAAGCTGTTTATGTGGAGAAGCCAATGGCTTCCAACTATGAAGATTGCTGTCGCATCAATCGAATTGCAGAAAAAACGGGCGTACCCTGTTTCGTTGCCTATTATCGTCGCTATCTTCCTTATTTTCAAAAGGTAAAGGAACTGATAGACAATGGTGCCGTGGGTAAAGTGGTGAATGTACAAATTCGTTTTGCTGTTCCTCCACGCGATTTGGATTATAATGAAACGAATCTTCCATGGCGTGTGCAAGCCGATATTGCTGGTGGCGGTTATTTCTATGATTTGGCTCCCCATCAGATTGATTTGCTGCAGGAACTATTTGGGCCTATATTGGAGGCTGAGGGAATGAAAGCTAATCGCGGTGGACTTTATCCTACGGAGGATTCTGTAAGTGCTTGTTTTAAGTTTGATAACGGCCTTCCCGGTTCTGGCTCCTGGTGCTTTGTAGCTCATGAATCAGCAAAAGAAGATCGTATTGATATTATAGGAAACAGAGGGTCTCTCTCATTCTCGGTGTTTACTTATCAGCCTATTTTGCTTCAAAACGAACAAGGACGACAAGAATTTATTGTGCCTAATCCCAAATATGTGCAATTGCCTTTGATTAAGTTGATAGTAGAACATTTGCAAAATAAGGCTATTTGTGAGTGTGATTCTGTTAGTGCAACTCCTGTAAACTGGGTCGTAGATCGCATTCTTGGTAAGATCTGATAGTAAAACGTTTTCTCATGTTACTTATTGCACGCGTTCTATCCAGTGTCTGTTCGTTCGGACGTTGTAAGAATACCTTCCTTTCATCCCTTGGGGTGGGGCAGGTAAGACGGGTGTGTCTATTAGGGATGTCTTTGGCATGCATTCCCACTATGCTCTATTCTCGACAACTCATCGAAGATGATACTGTTCTTCAATCGGATTCCTTAATAGTAGATAGCATGCATGTATCCCAACATCCCAAGATGCGGAATCTGAAAAAGAAAGTAAAGCATACGGGAAGTATTCTCTATCGTTTTATTAAGAATTTTGATGATTACGATACAACTTATATATCGCCTAATTATTACAATTTTACGGCGATGATGCAAAACACCAATTATTTTCAAGTATACAAACTGCAGGGGAAAGATGAAAATGGTGTGACGCAGACTATTGCAACAAAACCTTCTCCTAATGTGAAAGTAGGCCCTTACTTTGGTTGGCGGTGGATTTTCTTAGGTTATACATTCGACGTGAGCCATCCTAAAGCACTTGGAGAATCATCAGAATTTGATTTTAGTTTGTATAGTTCGATGCTTGGGTGTGACTTCGTGTATATAAAAAATACAGGCAACTATCGTCTGCGTCGTGCAACGGGGTTTGAGGGCGTCGATCCTTATGCCGTTCGCAATATAGCGTTTACGGGATTGGATGCCAATACACTTTCTTTTAGTGCTTACTATGTATTCAACCATCGACACTTTTCATATCCTGCTGCATACAATCAAAGTACGGTACAACGCAAGAGTTGTGGCTCTGCTTTGCTTGGAATGGGGTATAGTAAGCAACATGTCAGTTTTGATTATACAAAGCTTCCGCAAATATTATTGGGAGAAGAAGGCAATGAGCGCATTGTGGAAGAATTGAAGTTCTCAAGCGTCAACTACAATTATTACTACGTAAGTGCGGGGTATGGCTACAATTGGGTTTTTGCTCGCAACTGCTTATTGGGCGCTTCTGTTATGCCCTCCATCGGACTACGTAAAGGTAAGGGAGAAAAGCTAAAAGGCAATGAAGTTCTAATGGATTTGAAGACACTTAGTTGTGATATTACCTCACGTGTAGGTATCGTTTGGAATAACGCGCATTGGTTTGCTGGTGGTTCTCTTATCAGCCATCTATACATGTATCGCAAAGATCGTCTTTCTCTTACCAACTCTGTCAACTTTGCCAATATCTACGTAGGTTTCTTCTTCAATCGAAAGAAGCAGTATAGGTAAAGATATTGATAAAACATTGGTTGGGCTGCCGTATGAAGATAAACATGGTAGTATGTTGGTGGTATCTCGATTCAAACTAGGATTTCTGCGGATCTATGGTAGTTTTCTACAAAAACTATCATTTTCGTATATCTTCTGCCGGGTTTTGATAATTATTGGAAATAACGTAGCAGAAATAATTGTGATAAGAAATATTTGCAAATCATTTGCAAGCAGGCTATGCCACATTGCATAGAGTCATGTTGACGTATCATAGGAAAATCATATCATTTATATTAAAAATTGACTTTCTATGTTTTCATTTTAAGAAACTTCCTGTTTGCAACAAGTTGATTTTTATTCTTTTCCGAAGCTTTAGTTTTATGACTTTACATTCTGTTCTTTTGAGATTGACCTGCACCAGTTCCTTTATACTTGCTGTTCGTTGCGTTAAAGCGATAGCGGATGCTAAAGGTAAGGGTACTTGTGGAATTTAGGTCATATAACATTGTTCTTTGCGCACCTGAATAGAATGTGCGATGTTGGTTCCCCGTTCCAAATACATCTGAAACGTCAAGTGTCAACGTAAGGCGATTCTTGAGCAACGACTTGTAGAGTGACAGGTCTGTATTGAAGTAGCCTTGGCGGATACATTTGTTACCCATATTACCTTCGGTCTGTGCGGTCATTATAAATGAAGCTGTCAGCAACTTGAAGTCAAACGCATTGGTAAGTTGGAAAACTGCCACAGGATTGTCAAGCTTATTGCCCACATGCGTATCCATCTTGAGCCATTGCTTATAAAGCATTGTCTCCAATGTTGGATGCCAAATGCCAAAGGTTGGGTTCAGCGTCAGTCCTGCTTGGAAAAAGTTGTAGCTATTGATGTTCTCTGGGCGAGCGAGTGACTTCATCGGATCGTCACGATAAGTCTGCGTCATCGTACAAACCTCATCTGAGATATGCGAATAAACCAGTTGTAGATTGAGCCATTTCCAAGAGAGTCCGTAAGTAAGATTGTGCGTAATTGAAGGAACGAGGAATGGATTGCCTGACTCGTAGGTGTATTGGTTGTCATACTGCACACCGCTTCTAAGCTCGTTATAGCTTGGACGATAGATGTCGGTGGCATACGTCAGTTGCATCTGTGTCTTGCCAACAGGAAGCGAGAGAGCCAAAGACGGAAACCAATTGCCGTAAGTCTTGCTTTGTTCTGCTATATACAATTCATTGTCATAATAGTCAAAGTTGATGTATTCATAGCGAAGCCCTGCTTGCATCGTCAGTTGCCCGAATCTACGGCTATAGTCAACGAACGCAGAAGTTGTTGACTCCTTGACTTTTTCTTTCTCGTTATCAACCACTTCAGGCTCCACTTGGTAGTGACTTCTTCGATTCACATGACTGTATTCACCGCCCAACGAAAAAGTGCCATTCAATAAAGGAATACTAAGGACAAGTTTGGATGCCAACAAAGAGTTGCGATTGTTGCGATAAGAGCAGACATCTGACTTTCCCGTCTCTGCCTGGCGATATTCGTCAAGCACTGTTTCGTGTAAGTCCATCCACTGCTTCTTTCCATACCAATAATAGTCTGTATTGAAATCCACATTCAGTCCTCCAATTTTGCCAACATAATAAGCATTGGCGGAATAAGTCGTTGACTGACCTGGACTAAGATAATCAACGATTGACGATTCCTTCTGTACATTGTTCTGCATTATATTGAACGTCTGAGTTCCTTCGCCCTTATCCTTTGCGAAACGATTGTAGCTGAAGCTGGCACCAAAATTGCTTTCTTCACCAAGCATATAGCTTACCCCCAAGCGTGCGTATGGGTTGATGTTAGTGAATTCTTGATTGACGTTCATATTCTGCTGCCAAGTATCTGTGATGTATGAATATTGCGTCACCTGTTTGCTTTCTGGAGTGTGAGCATATGCACCATACAAGAACCCATTGACATCCAATCCTCCTCTTCGATAATTTCCTTGGAACGACTCATAAGAGCTCAAACGTTTTTCTTCATTGACCGAAAACGTAGTTTTATTGTCAAAGCTGAAGCCTTCGCCCTGCGTCTTCTTTGTGGTAATGCGTATGACACTCTTCACACTGGCATCATATCGTGCACCAGGGTTGTTGATTACTTCAATTTTCTTTATGTTGCTTGGTTGCAAACGTTGCAAATCCATTTGGTCTTGCATCTTCCGACCATTGATAAATATGACAGGTGTGCCACGACCAAACACTTCTATTTGTCCATCTTTGGCAGACACATTAGGAATGCGTGAAAGCAACTGTTCCATATTGGAAGTTTTCTCCAATACACTGCCTTCTATATTTGTTATCATTCCCTCTCCTCGCAGCATGGTCTTTGGCAACGAACTTTTGACAACAACCTCGCCAAGCATATCGGTGCTTTCCTTAAGTTTTAAGGTGACGGTAGTTTGCCCCGTATAATTTATGTATTGTGTTTCATAACCGATGAGAGAAACTCGAATGACATTGCCACTCTTTACACCTTCAAGCATGAAAGAACCATCTTCCTTGCTAACCGTTCCTTTAACGAAAGAAGAGTCTGCTTGTAACAGTTCCACAACATTGGCAAATGAAATTGGCATACCTTTTGTGTCTGTCACAACCCCTTGAATGTTCTGTGCCATCAGCATTGGGCATAACCCTAAGAACATTATTAGTAATTCAAAATACTTTCTCATAGTTTTCTGTTTTGAAATAAATTGCCTAGGAATCTGCGTTTCTTAGAAGTTACGCCTTCTTACAGATGGGCTGTTTTGACATTGTGCAAGATGCCAGGAATAGTTGCGTCAAAATGAAAGTAAACTATGATTATTTGCTTTGTTTTGTATTCCGAATGCAAAAGTATAAAGATTTCTTGAAGCGAAGTGATTTTCGGAAATAAAAGTATATCCCTCACAAATGGCTACTCCTATCTTTGCACCGAATTCCACCTTTTAGCCTTGGCTTTGCCTCGTACTACGGGACGAATGTGACCTTTTCATTGCTCGATGAGCATTTTGGGCTCTACCGCTGCCGTCCGGTAGAGCTACCGCTGCCGTTCGGTAGAGCTACCTCTGCCGTCCGGTAGAGCTACCACTGCCGTTCGGTAGAGCAATGAATGATGGTTTGCAGATGGCAGAGAGTAAATCTGCGGATGGCAAAATCAGGGTGAGTAAATAGAAGCAAACGATTCTTGCAAAGAGCAGATGAGGGGGAGAAGCAAATAAGAATGTTTGCAAAGCGATGCTTATTATATTTATAACGCGAGTTTTTCTCTGATACTCTGCTCATTTTCGGGGTTAAATAAGGGGGGAAATCAGGAGTAATCTTCCCTTGTGAACAGAGTATTTCATAAATAGCGAACTGAGTGCTCCTAACTTCTTCATTGTCACGCTAAAACCTAGGTTGTTCCGTTTCTTCTTGAAGACTTTCCCGTCGTTCACTGGGCGTTGAACGACGGCAAGATGAATATCTGTGAATGGTAGAATGCGCATCCGTGAACGGCAAGACGTACATCTATGGACGGCATATAAGTCACTTTCCTCATCATACAACCTGAAATATCTGCTGACCCTAAACCAACTTTTATAAAATCCAAGTTCCAATAGGCATATAACACAAAAAATCCTCCATAATCACTACAAGGATTATGGAGGATAATTCTATATAAATATCTGACAATCAGATAATTACTTCTTGTTGAGAGCGAGGTCATCCTTAACTGCGCAAGCTACAGAGCAACCTACCATGGGGTTGTTACCAATGCCGAGGAAGCCCATCATCTCAACGTGTGCGGGAACTGAAGAAGAACCTGCAAACTGAGCGTCAGAGTGCATACGACCCATAGTGTCGGTCATACGGTCGGCAATCTTCTTGGATTTCGCTTTATCCTTTATCCATAATCCGTTGTAAACCAATAGCATATTTCAGCTTTTCAGCCTTCGAAGTTAATATTTAAAAGAACTATTTTCGGACTGTTGGCATCATCTTGTACCAATAACGCCTAAATCCGAGTGTAAAATTACAATATTTATCAGAATTACGAGTAGCAAGTTCCCTATATATAATAAGGTGAAATATTATTGTTCTTACTTTTCCTTTTTCTTGTCTCCTCCCATCAACCTTTTCTGTTCACGCTCAAATTTCTCCAAGAAATGAATCTCTACAGGTGAGAGGTCGTTCTTGGTACGCTCCTTGAATTTGTCGTATTCTTGGTCGGCTTTCTCTTTGGCGAGTTTGGCGGATATTTTGCCTGCATGAGTGAGGATGTCTTTACGGGAAATACGGAGGAAGTCATCAAGAATATTTATCCAGTCCTTCATATACATAGGGCGGTGTTCCTCGGCTTGCATTTCGGCGAAGTCAAGATACAGGCTCACGATGCGGTTTAAGGACTTTACTTCTTCGTGGGTGAGATAGTTCTTGGCTATTTCTGCTTCGGGTTTTGTAGGCATAGCTCCTGCCCACGTTGTCAGTCCCATAAAGTCTTTCTCGGAATCGGCTCTCTCGTATATTATTTCCGCCGCTGTATGACCGTGAACAGAATAGTGCATCTTGTTCTGTACTGTCTTGAAGAACTTTTGTGTCATTTCCACTCGTGGGTCATAGTCGATACTGAGGGCATAAATCTCCAATATCTTACGATAGAACACCTTCTCACTGGAGCGAATGTCACGTATTCTTGCAAGCAACTCGTCAAAGTAATTGCCACCTCCAGCTCTCTTCAACAGGTCATCGTTCATGGCGAAGCCTTTTACTATATACTCCTTCAATACCTTGGTTGCCCATATACGGAACTGAACACCACGATAGGAATGTACACGATAGCCTACACTGATAATCATGTCGAGGTTGTAGTAAGCAACAGAGTATTTTTTACCATCTGTAGCAGTTGTTGCAAAATTTGCAACAACTGAATCCTCCTCCAACTCTCCATCCTCCAACACATTCTTTATATGTCGTGAGATTGTGGACTTGTTACGCTGAAACAACTCTGCCATCTGGTCAAGCGAGAGCCAAACGGTATCGTTTTGCAACTTCACCTCTATCTGTGAATCGCCGTCAGGAGTTTGATATAATAAAAATTGCCCTTTATCATCCATATATACATTACTTTAATGTCTTGGTTTGGAGAAGAACTTGGTTTAGCTTCTTAACAGATCTTTCATTTCGACACCAAGCAGTTTAGCAATGGCATTAAGTGAACTAAGGTTAGGCTGAGCTTTATTACTAGCCCATCTTGACACAGTACACTCTGATACACCCAGTTCTTGTGCTAACCATTTCCCCGTCTTCTTCTTTTCGACAAGGACTAACTTGATGCGATTTAAATCTTGCTCCATATAAAATTTATTATCGTTTGATGCAAATTTATATAAATTCTTCGAAATTCCACCATTCCACAAGTTAAATAAAGGGGAATAGCCCGATTTTGCCACTTTCTCAGCAAAAGATTCTTGATACTCACTTAATTTCTGTACTTTTGTCATGCTGATTGGAGGCTTAGTATAAAAGCAGAGAATAGCCATATTGCAAACTCATGGACTTCAGGACGCAAAAAGGTTTATATAGTATTGACCTTGGGGTTGATTAGAAGAGTGAAAGGTAATGCTCTTGATGCTGTTCTTGCTCATGAGTGCGGCCATATTCTTTGTCAGCATGTATTGTATCAGACTCTTGCTAATGCTATTTTCTCATTTGGAGAATCTTTTTCTGATTCGCTTGTTGGTATGGTTGGCAATGTTGCTATAAAGCCTATAAGACAAGCACTTATTGCATGGAGCAGAGCCTCTGTGTTGTCGGCTGATAGTGTACTTGTGCAGTAACATCAGCAGAAGCATTAGCACACGCTGTGATAAAAATAAATATGATTTCAAAGAACATTGCAGATACAATCGACATAATACCCTGTTGTAATGGAACTCTATGGATATATCTCTGGAGTTGAAGGGGATATGTACTATGTTAGCCAAGGCAAGAACAAGAAGTTGTATCTGAAAGGTGAAACAATAAATGACCTTGACAGTCAGGTGTTGGTTTGGAAGATATACGAAACCATCAATGGTAAATACAATGGCACTTACTATGTTGAATGGAATGCTTTTATTGGTGGCTCTAAAAATATTGTCGGCAAATACACCAATACCAAAGGCAAGACATTCAAGGTAAACCTCAAATGCACCAGTACATCGTCTGCTATATAGAAGAAAGAAGAGAAGAAGGACATATTAGTATTTCCTCTCCCTTTATCCTATAATTATCAAGAATTAGTCATAGTCGCTTTGAAGTTTTGTACCGCCTTTGTAACTCAAATTGAGCAATGGGTTGAAATACAAGGTGGTGTATAATTCTAAGACAACAAATGGAAAAATCTTGCATAGTTGCTCTAATCAATAAGCACATGTCATGAAAGATTTTGCTGCAATAGACTTTGAAACGGTCAACAACGAGCAGGCATCAGTCTGCTTATCATAATAGTATGAAAGATTTTATAAGTGAAAATGAAAAGATTCTCGATGAATGGAAAATTTCAAACGAGAAATATGGCGAATACAATTTTGCCTATGATGGAATAATGAACAAAGGTGAAGTTATTATTGGCGAAGGATATATTGAAAGAGAATCAGACAAAAACCATATAGAGAATCAATTGTGGAAAACGACATCGTTACGAGTGTTATTTCTCACAAAAGATCAAAATACCTGGGGAGGTGACGCTTGGGATGTCAGAGCAGAATATGGGCGCAGTAATATGGAATCGGATTCCATCCAATTTACCTTCTATCGAAATTTAATGTATTTACTTTATGGTATCTGCCATACAACAGAGGAATGTAAAACAGAATACGATTTCTCTAACAGAGATGCCTTGGATTTCTTCGATAGTTATCCCTTTGCAAGGATTAATGCGAAGAAAGAAGGTGGTAATAGTTCGATATCAAATAACACGCTCAGATTTTATTTGAAGAGGGACTGCGATTTTTTAAAGAAACAAATACAGAATCTTAATCCTGATGTTATATTTTGTTGTGGTTATTCTGAAACTGTAGAGGAAACAGGAAACCTTCTTCTAAACTTTCTCAATAATAATGGTTATAAATTCCAGTGTGCCAGCAAAAACAATTGGATTTATTTCGATGAAAGAAAAAATAAAATTGCTATCAATAATAGTTGGCATCTGAGCGCACGTATTAGTTCTCAAAGAATCTTTGAGGAACTGATGACTGACTATCATTCCTTTATCAAAGAACATCCTTATTTTCTTTTCCGTATAAAAAAGAATAGATCATTCCAACGCTAGAAAGATGATGTGGATAGATCTTTAAACAAAAATAGTAAGTTCTGTAAAGATGGAGTGGTAAATCAAGGTGCCTATTTTAAGAAAGGCACCCCAACATTACTTCTTCTTAAGAATGTCGGCGATAAGAATACTTGCATAAAAGAATGGTGGAGACAGACTAATTGTCTTTCTCAAAATCCTTCCAAGCAGAAAAATTCAGTCATAAATCAGTGCGAATTCTGTACGGAGGCAGAAGGTAAAAAATATTTCCTTATAACAAGTTTTCTTATCAAGGTCAAAAATCGTGCAGAAAAAAAGAATTTTGAACACCCTACTTGTAAGGACAGAAATATACATATAGAAACGAAAAATCCTCCATAACCCAAATAGATTATGGAGGATTATATTTTTAACTGATTATTCAAAGAATCAATTACTTCTTGTTGAGAGCGAGATCTGCCTTAACTGCGCAAGCTACTGAGCAACCTACCATGGGGTTGTTACCAATACCGAGGAAGCCCATCATCTCAACGTGTGCGGGAACTGAAGAAGAACCTGCGAACTGAGCATCTGAGTGCATACGACCCATAGTGTCGGTCATACCATAAGAAGCAGGACCAGCAGCCATATTGTCAGGGTGAAGAGTACGACCCGTACCACCACCAGAAGCTACGCTGAAGTAAGGTTTACCTGCGAGTACGCGTTCCTTCTTATAAGTACCAGCTACGGGGTGTTGGAAACGAGTGGGGTTGGTAGAGTTACCCGTGATAGAAACGTCTACATCTTCCTTCCACATGATGGCAACGCCTTCGCGAACATCGTCAGCACCATAGCAGTTTACCTTGGCACGAGGACCATCGCTGTAAGCTGTTTCCTTTACTACCTTAAGTTCGCCAGTGTAATAGTCGAACTTAGTCTGTACATAAGTAAATCCATTGATACGGCTGATGATCATGGCAGCGTCCTTGCCAAGACCATTGAGGATGCAACGGAGGGGCTTATCAGCGGGACGACTTTGGTTTGCCATTTGGGCAATTTTGATAGCACCTTCAGCAGCAGCAAAACTCTCGTGACCAGCAAGGAATGCGAAGCACTTTGTTTCAGGAGAAAGGAGACGAGCTGCAAGGCGGCCATGGCCAATACCTACCTTACGATCATCGGCTACAGAACCAGGGATGCAGAAAGCCTGCAAACCTTCACCAATGTATTCGGCAGCTTCAACTGCATCTTTTGCCTTTTCTTTTAATGCGATAGCAGTACCTACTACGTAAGCCCATTTAGCGTTCTCGAAGCAGATCATCTGTGTGCTCTCGCACTCCATGTAAGGATCAATGCCGTAAGATTCGCAAATCTGGTTAGCCTCTTCAATATCTTTGATGCCGTGCTTGTTGAGAGCAGCAAGAATCTGCTTCATACGACGGTCTTGGCTTTCAAACTTAACTTCTCTAATCATTTTTGTGTTCCTCCTTAATCTTTACGTGGGTCAATAGATTTAACTGCGCCCTGCTCAGCAGTGGTGCGACCATAGTGGCCAGTCACGCTCTTGAGAGCTTCATTGGCATCAACGCCCTTCTTGATAGCGTCCATGAACTTGCCCATGTGAACAAATTCGTAACCAATCACCTGATCGTCCTTGTCGAGATACATTTTAGTAATGTAGCCTTCGGTGAGCTGGAGGTAACGAGTACCCTTGAGCTTTGTACCATAGAGAGTACCCATCTGGCTGATAAGACCCTTACCAAGGTCTTCAAGACCAGCACCTACTACAAGACCGCCTTCTGAGAAAGCGCTCTGAGTACGACCATATACAATCTGAAGGAAGAGTTCGCGCATTGCAGTGTTGATGGCATCGCATACGAGGTCGGTATTGAGAGCTTCGAGGATAGTTTTGCCTGGAAGAATTTCGCTAGCCATAGCAGCTGAGTGAGTCATACCTGAGCAACCGATGGTCTCAACCAAGCACTCTTCAATAACGCCTTCTTTCACGTTCAAAGTGAGCTTGCAAGCACCCTGTTGAGGAGCACACCAACCTACACCATGAGTAAGACCTGAGATGTCCTTGATTTCCTTTGCTTGTACCCACTTACCTTCTTCGGGGATAGGAGCGGGACCATGGTTGGGGCCTTTGGCTACGCAACACATGTTCTGTACTTCGTGTGAATATTCCATGTTGTGAATTTTGGTATTTTTAAATAGAATACTTTTCTTGTCGTTACTTGCTGCAAAGTTACGTTTTCTTTTATGAAGGTGCAAACGGAAAACGTGTTTTTTACTTGCAGAAATGCTTTATTTGCCCTATTTTACTCGTACACTGCCTTGCGGATGGAAGCCGCGAAGGAAGTCGGTCACTTGCATGCGTTTCTTTCCTGCAAGTTGAATGGTTATGAGATTTTGATAACCATCCTTTTGTGCTACTTTCAAATAGTTCTTGCCGTCAGTCAAGATAGTCCCTATGGGTTCATTGATTTGGCAAAATTCTTTCTGACTTGCATAAATCTTCATAACAGAGGTCTTGCCATCGTGTTCCAACTCTGTCCAAGAGGCAGGGTAGGGCGATAGGCCGCGTATGAAATCGTAAGTTTGCTTTACGCTTTTGTTCCAATCTATGCGGCATGTCTCTTTGAATATCTTGGGTGCAGGGCGTAGGGGGCCTTCGGTATGAATTTCAGATTGCGGAATGGGCTTGACTGTGCCTGCTATGATATTGTCGACGGTTTCGATTACGAGATCTCCGCCCAAGTGCATTAGTTTGTCGTGGACGTCCTCTACGTTGTCGGTATCAAGAATCGGCACAGGAACACGCTGAATCACACTTCCCGTATCAATGTCATGATCGAGGAAGAATGTCGTGATGCCTGTTTCTGTATCGCCATTGATGATGGCCCAATTAATGGGGGCTGCTCCTCTATATTGAGGTAGCAGAGCTGCATGTAGATTGAATGTGCCCAATCTGGGCATATTCCAGACAATTTCGGGAAGCATGCGAAAGGCCACGACTATCTGTAGGTCGGCTTGAAGAGAACGAAGTTCCTCTACGAATTCGGGATCTTTCAGTTTGACTGGTTGCAGCACACGAAGGTCGTGCTCTACAGCATACTTCTTGACGGGTGATGCTGAAAGTTCATTTTGATGGCGACCGATGGGTTTGTCTGGCATAGTGATGACTCCCACGATGTTGTAGCCACCTTCATAGAGTTTTTGCAAAGGCTCTACAGCAAAGTCGGGGGTTCCCATATATACGATGCGGAGTTCTTCTTTTGTCATAATTATTGTTTTGAATACGTGATGGAATTTAGCAAGACTCATGACACGCTTTAGCCGTATAGCTATTTGCTTGCTGTGTAGAGTGTGCTAAGTCCGAATGTAAAACGCTTGAAACTGACGTCTTTAAATCCTGCCTTTTGCAGGATTTCTTTCATTATCTCACCTTGTGGAAATGCCTCCATTGTGGCTGGTAAGTAGGCGTAAGCTTTATTATCTCGAGAAATTAGCTTGCCGAATGTGGGCATGAATACGTGAGAGTAAAGCCAGAATAGTTGCTTCATAGGGAATCGGTTGGGCGACGTCAGTTCTATGATAACGAGTCGACCACCTGAGCGCATCACGCGATTCATTTCTTTGAGTCCTTTGTCGAGGTCTTCAAAGTTTCTTATGCCATATGCCACCATTACAGCATCGAAAGTATCGGATGGCAGGCTGAGGTTCATACAGTCTTCCTTTTGGAATTGTATGGTCGTGTCCAGTTGTGCTTCCTTTACCTTCTCTTTTCCCACATTCATCATTCCCTCAGAGAGGTCAACTCCTAAAAGCTTTTTTGGGGATAGTTCTCTAGCGGCAAGAATTGCAAAATCTCCCGTTCCTGTTGCAACATCGAGTATCTGTTGGGGATGGTATGGTCGGAGGGAGTCTATGGCAGCCTTCCTCCACTTTTTATCTATACCGAACGAAAGCGCATGGTTGAGCAAATCATAGGAATGAGCTATGCTGTCAAACATTCGTTCTACTTGCTTTCCCTTGTTTTCGTCGCTATTGTATGGCTTTATATTTTCTTGTTTATAGGTCATATCGGTGGCAAAGTTAATGCTTATTTTGTCTGCGTATATCCTTCTTTCTTGAGAATTTCCAAAAGTTTGGGGCGATGGTCTCCTTGAATGATAATTTCACCCTCTTTAGTAGCCCCACCAACGCCACACTTCTGCTTGAGTAATTTGCAGAGATTCTTCAAGTCAGAGTCTGCCCCGATGAAACCACGTACTAAGGTGACCGTCTTACCTCCTCTTCCTGCTCGTTCCATGCTCAAACGGAGCTTTTGCTGATTCTTGGGCAAGGTTTGGATAATTGTCTCGTCATCAGTGTATGCAAAGTTGGGATTGGTGGAATAGACCATGCCACCTTTGTTCTTTTTGAGTGAAACGCCCTTTTCTTCTTTGGATTCTTCTTTCTTTTCGGGAGTGTAGCCTGCTAATGCGCTGAGCGCGTCTTTCCAATCGTTCATTGTGTGATAAAAATCTCTCTCAGATTAACGACTTGTAAATGCTTGTGATATATAACTAATGAAGTCTTCTTCTGACGGATGCTTGTCTAAGAGATATAGCAAGGCATCGCGTAATTTTTCCTTTGAGTTAGAAAGAATGTGCAATGCCATTGTAATCATTCCTTGGCTGTAATAGAGTTCTTCCATTTGCGCCACGAGTGCTGCTTCGTTGGGAGTCATGTCTCGTGTTAGTAAGATAAAGAGAAAGGCCATTCAGCATTCTCAGCAAGGATGGGCTTTTTGCTGGAAAATGCTAAATCGCCTTTGTCGTATGAAGATGATTGAATGATTATGTCTTAGAGTCCTATAGTGGCCAATTGCTTTTGCATCTGCTGCTGCAGCTCTTTTGCTTTCAGACCAGCAACTTCAGCATACTTTTCTGAAGAGTCGGCATAGATGATGCCTCGAGAAGAGTTTACAAGGAGGCCGCATTCTGGAGTCATTCCATATTTGCAAACTTCTTCTAGCGAGCCACCTTGTGCGCCTACTCCTGGGACAAGCAGGAAGTGTTTGGGCGCAATCTTACGAATATCTTCAAATAAGCTGCCTTGTGTAGCACCAACAACGTACATCATCTTCTCGTCGTCGGCCCATTCCTGTGAGCGACGCAATACTTTCTCAAAAAGACGCTCTCCATTTTTGTCTTCTGAAAGTTGGAAGTCGTGAGAACCCTTGTTGCTAGTAAGCGCCAAGAGAATTACCCATTTTCCGTCGTATTGCAGAAATGGAGTGACGCTATCTTCGCCCATATAAGGAGCCACAGTGAGAGAGTCAATGTTCATCTCTTCAAAGAAGGAACGAGCGTACATGGCAGAAGTATTGCCAATATCTCCGCGCTTAGCATCGGCAATGATGAATTGGTCGGGATAGTTTTCTTTGATGTATCCTACGGTTTTCTCAAAAGCTTGCCAACCTTTTAGGCCAAAGCATTCATAAAATGCGAGGTTGGGCTTATAGGCCACGCAATAAGGAGCTGTGGCATCGATGATGGCTTTATTGAAAGCAAAGATAGGATCATCCTCGTTAAGAAGGTGCTGAGGAATCTTCTTTAAGTCTGTGTCCAAACCTACGCAGAGGAAAGAGTGCTTTGCGCGGATATTTTCGATAAGTTGTCTTTTATTCATGGTGTAAAAGTAGCAAATGTGCAAATACTCTACACAAGCGACTGCATCTTATATGTAAATGGTAGTCTGTTTATTGAAGGTTGAGTATCTGCACATTTGGGTAAATAAGAATTTTAGAATTCAGCTGATTTGGGAGTACGGGGGAAGGGTATCACGTCGCGGATGTTCTGCATTCCTGTTACGAACAGAATGAGGCGTTCGAAGCCCAAGCCAAATCCAGCGTGAGGGCAAGAACCATACTTGCGAGTATCGAGATACCAAGTCATATCCTTCATCGGAATGTGACGCTCTTCAATCTCGTTCATCAGCTTGTCGTAGCTCTCTTCACGTACGCTACCACCGATAATCTCGCCAATCTGTGGGAACAATACGTCGGTACCTTGAACCGTCTGACCGCTCTTGCCGCCGAATCCCGACTCTTTTTCGTCAATCTTCATGTAGAAGGCTTTGATGGCTTTCGGGTAATTGGTCATGATGACAGGCTTCTTAAAGTGCTCCTCCACGAGGAAACGCTCATGCTCTGAAGCCAAGTCGTCACCCCATTCGCAAGGGAACTCAAACTTCTTACCATTGGCAATGGCTTCTTGCAGGATGCGGATACCTTCGGTGTAGGGGAGGTGTACGAAATCGGAATTGAGAACACCTTCAAGTCGAGCTATCAATCCCTTGTCGATCATCTTATTAAGGAATTCGAGATCGTCTTTGCAGTTGTCTAATGCCCAACGGATGCAATACTTGATAAAATCTTCTTCGAGTTCCATCAGTTCGTCCATATCCATGAAGGCAACTTCTGGTTCGATCATCCAAAACTCTGCCAAGTGGCGAGGAGTGTTAGAGTTTTCTGCACGGAAAGTAGGGCCAAACGTGTAAATAGCGCCCAATGCAGTGGCACCGAGTTCGCCTTCGAGTTGTCCACTTACGGTCAGAGAAGTCTGCTTGCCAAAGAAGTCGTCGGAATAGTCGATCTTGCCATTTTCGTCCTTCTTTAGGTCGTAGAGGTTCTTTGTGGTCACTTGGAACATCTGGCCAGCTCCTTCGCAGTCGGAAGCCGTGATGAGTGGCGTGTTAAAGTAGAAATAGCCGTGCTCATGGAAGTAGGTGTGGATGGCCATTGCCATATTGTGACGTATGCGCATGATTGCACCAAACGTGTTAGTGCGCAAACGTAGGTGGGCATACTGACGCATGTACTCAAACGACTGTCCTTTCTTCTGCATGGGATAGTCTGCACCGCAAGTGCCGAGTACTTCTATCTTCGTAGCTAGAATCTCTACGCTCTGACCTGCACCTTGGCTTTCTACCAAAGTTCCTTCTACGCTCAAGCAAGCACCTGTGGTGATGAGCTTAATCAGTTCGGGGTCGAACTTCTCTACGTCGGCTACAATCTGTACATTCTTGATGGTGCTACCATCGTTCAATGCGATGAAATTTACAGATTTGCTGCCACGGCGAGTACGTACCCAACCTTTCACACAAATTTCAGATCCAAAGTCGGTGCGACGTAGTGCATCGATTATCTTAGTTCTTTTCATTGTTGTTTTGTTGCAGTGATTTTTGTTTGCAAGGTCGAAGCAAGTTACCTCGTTGAGGGCGTATTGGGTAAGTACATTCTGTGTGATGAAACACGCATATTATATATATAGGAGTGTGTGTATATGTGAGATACCTTTTACCCTCAAATCCTTTCTTTACCTTGCGAAGCCTTTTTATTCAAAAGCACCCATGTGAAGTGCCTGTACTTCTTTTTCAGTAAGATAGCGCCAGTCGCCACGACGAACATTCTTCTTGGTCAGTCCGGCGAAGTATACGCGGTCGAGTTTCACCACGTGGTAGCCAAGACTCTCAAAGATACGACGTACGATGCGGTTCTTTCCGCTATGGATTTCAATGCCCACCTGCTTCTTGTCTGTGGGTGAAGCGTATTCTATGGCGTCGGCCTTGATTTCACCATCTTCCAAAGTGATACCTTCGGCAATCTGACGCAAGTCAGCTGCAGTCACGTTCTGGTCGGTAGTGACGTGATAGATTTTCTTCTTTAAGAACTTCGGGTGAGTGAGTTTTGAGGCTAAATCTCCATCATTAGTCAAGAGGAGAACGCCCGTGGTGTTACGGTCTAAGCGGCCTACGGGGTAGATTCGCTCAGGACAAGCTTTGGCCACGAGATCCATCACCGTCTTACGATTCTGAGGATCTTCGCTTGTTGTCACATAGCCCTTGGGCTTATTGAGAAGCACGTAGACTTTTTTCTCTATTTTCACCACGTTGTCGTGGAATTTCACTTCATCCGTGCGAAGCACCTTGGTGCCAAGTTCTGTTACCACTACACCATTGACGCTTACCACACCTGCTTCGATGTACTTGTCTGCATCACGGCGTGAGCAAACGCCAGCGTTGGCCAAGAACTTGTTTAAGCGTACGGGAACGGTAGGATCGTAGTTCTCTTCCTTGTATTCCAAGCGCTTCTTTTGTGAATATTTGGCATGAGGATCATATCCGCCACGGCGCTGACCACCATAGGAACCGCCATTACCTCCCTGTTGGAAGCGCGGACGATAGCCACCACCTTGATTGCTGCGCGATTGGTAACCGCCTTCGTTGTTGTAGCGCGGACGGAAACCGCCCTCGTTACCCTCGTTATTATAGCCATAACGTGATTTTCCGAAGCGATTGTTGCGGCTTTGGTATCCACCTTCGCTGCCTCCCGCGTTGTAACGTGGACGATAGCCTTCTCCACGCTGTGAATCACGTGAGTAACCGCCCTCGTTATTGTTGTAGCTTGATCGATAAGAGTTGTTGCCACGGTTGTAACCACCATAGCTGCTAGAGCCTGCGCTGCGCGTAAAGCGAGCACGGCCTGTTTTTCCATCACCATAACGATGGCCTCCATGAGAGCCATCTTCGTTGTGCGACTTGTAGCCATCACGGCTTTGGCCGCCATCTTTGTAAAAATCTTCACTCATAGTTGTAAAAGTAGATTGTGAATTGAATGTGTGCATCCTCACGGACGCGGTGTCGTGTGTATTCTTTGTTGGTGGGGATAATGAAGGGCTGACAATTTCACGGGTTGATGAGGATCTTGTTGGGTTCGCTCTTTCCTCTTTGTCTTTGAATGTAATAAGCAAACTAAGGCATGCTTACCCGTTGTATAGCTTGTCAAGTAGGAATCTTGTTACCTTTTCATTCCACCAAAGGCATTTACATTCCTGTATAGTTGTGAGGCGTAATGGCGCGGAGTTCCTTCTTTACTTCTTCGTTCACTTCAAGTCCATCGATGAAGTTGTGAATCCGTTCTTCTGTAATAGCCTCGTTCGTTCGTGTCAAAGCTTTCAAAGCCTCGTAAGGGTGGGGATAAGCTTCGCGACGCAGGATGGTCTGAATTGCTTCGGCTACAACGGCCCAGCAATTGTCCAAATCGCGACGAATGCTTTCTTCGTGCAAGAGGAGTTTGCGCAGGCCTTTCAGTGTACTTTGGAATGCAATCAGTGAGTGTCCCATGGGTACACCGATGTTGCGAATTACGGTGGAATCGGTCAAGTCGCGTTGTAGACGGCTGATAGGCAGTTTGTGGCTCAAGTGCTCGAGTATCGCATTGGCCAATCCTAGATTGCCTTCAGAATTCTCAAAGTCAATGGGATTTACTTTGTGAGGCATGGCGCTCGAGCCAACCTCGCCCTTCTTAATCTTCTGCTTGAAATACTCCATCGAAACGTATTGCCAAAAGTCGCGGTCAAGATCTATCACGATGGTGTTGATACGCTTCATGGCATCAAACAGGGCAGCCATGTTGTCATAGTTGCTAATTTGAGTGGTATATTCCTCGCGTTCCAATCCCAGCTTCTCGCTCACGAACTTACGGCCAAAAGCTCGCCAATCATATTTAGGATAGGCTACGTGATGGGCATTGAAGTTGCCTGTAGCTCCACCAAACTTTGCTGTCATGGGACAAGCCTTGAGCAACTCCAATTGGCGTTCCAATCGGTAAGCAAATACCTTTACTTCCTTGCCCAATCGGGTGGGGGAGGCGGGCTGACCATGGGTCTTTGCCAGCATGGGGATGTCTTTCCATTCCTCGGCATAGGCATTCACCTGATCAATCAGTTCCTGCAATAGGGGAATGTAAACATTCTCTGTTGCTTCCTTCAGCATCAGTGGGAAGGACGTGTTGTTGATGTCCTGCGAAGTGAGGCCGAAGTGGATAAATTCCTTGAAGGCATCAAGACCACCAATTTTGTCAAACTGCTCCTTGATGAAATACTCTATGGCCTTTACATCGTGGTTGGTAATACTTTCAATCTCCTTCACGCGAGCAGCATCGGCTTCTGAGAAGTTTTTATAGAATCCGCGCAATGTCTCGAAGAGGTCGTGAGGAAAGTCTTTCAACTGCGGCAGAGGAAGTTCGCAAAGCGTAATGAAATATTCTATTTCTACACGCACGCGATGCTTCATCAATGCGTATTCTGAGAAATAAGGAGCCAAAGGCTCTGTCTTAGAACGATAACGTCCGTCGATGGGAGAAACTGCTGTGAGAATGTCCAAATCCATGATGTGTTGGCCCAACAGGGTATTATAATGTTAGTATTTCGCTGCAAAGTTAGTGCAAACCGAGCGCAATACAAAAGAAAAGCTTGTTTTTCTTTTGCATTGCCGAGGTGCCGCCTAACTTGCGAGAATTGAAAGTTAGTGCAAACCGAGCGCAATACAAAAGAAAAGCTTGTTTTCCTTTTGCATTGCTGAGGTGCCGCCTAACTTGCATGAAATGAATGTCAGTGCAAGACGATAAAATGACGCTAGGATTCGCGTATTTTCATCTGTCTAGGATTATTTTCAAAATAAACGAATGATGAGAATTTCGCGATATAAGCTGATAATCAGATGTTTGTATGATATAATTTTGTTCGTTCTAACAACAAATCCTCGTTTTCTGCCCCAAAATGCTCCTAAATAAGCCATTAATCATCATTCTTTATGCCCAAATAGAAATATTTTGCTGCCCAACTAGAATTTTCTGCATGGGCATAGAGGATTTTCTACATGCCCATGAATGCGAAATGAAACGAAATGAAAGCCTTTCCCTTCTCTAGATTGAAAATTTCAAATGTCAAGATTTTTTACTAGTATGTCTAGACCTTGTATGTAGCTCAGCCCTGTTGACGGGTTTATTCCCTTTATGGTGTGAGAGAAAATAAGGCTAAATGTTTGTGGAAATAGGTTATAGAGAAGTATTTAATATAAATTAATGAATCGGGGGGGGTAATTTAAACGCTTTGTCTATATTTGCAAAAAATATTTCTCAACTTAAACTTATATATATGAAGAAAGCCTTTTCAATTCTTTTTACTACGCTCGTATTTTCGGCCTCTGCATGGGCGGGCAGTCCAGGCGTTACGTTTTTACTTCGTAATGGCCAAAAGGTAAGTTTTGCTTTTGCGCAAAAGCCCGTTATTGCTGTGAACAATAGCGATTTATCAGTGTCAGTCTCTGGTGCGGAGCAAGTGAGCTATGCTTATGCCGATGTGCAGCATGTGTTCTTTAGCAATGACGTTGCTTCGGGCATATCTTCCGTATTGAGTGGTCCGTCTCATCAAGGCGTGGTGTTCTCATGGCAGAACGGCCTGTTACAATCTACGGGTTTGATGCCAGGCGAGCAAGTGCGCGTCTATAGTCTCGATGGAAAACTCACGCTGTCTAGTCAAGCGCAATGTGATGGTACATTGCAACTTTCGTTTTCATCTCAGCCCAAGGGCGTCTATGTGGTTCGCACGCAAGGCGGACTTAGTTATAAACTCTTCAATAAGTAATATCCTATGAAAAAACTTTTTACTCTTTTCTTCTCTTTGTTGCTTGCAGGCTTATTTACCACTGCTTCAGCGCAGCAGAATATCTTTGTTTGGAAGAAGGGTGGCGACCTTTCCGTGATTTCTTCAGAAAGTGTGGATAGTGTATCGTTCTCAGCAGGTTCTTGGTTGTTTCATATCACCACCTCTGCCGCTGTTTCCGTCACCACCAATTCCTTTCAGGCAAGGTCAAGCGTATCGCTCAATGAGAATGTGAAATCTTTATCGGTTATTCCCGAGGTGGGTGTGTGCTATTCTGATAAAAATCCGCAGCCTACTTATGTAGATGGTAAGCAGAGTTCGGATGCTAACATGGAGGATAATAATTTTATCGTAGAAGGCTTAGTTTCTGGCACGCTCTATTATTATCGTACCTATGTAAAGCTTCTTGATGAAGTATATTATGACCAAAACGTATATACTGTCACAACGCGTGGAGCAAAGCCTCAGGGTAAGATCATCGGTGATCACAAGTTCGTGGATCTTGGTTTACCTAGTGGTTTGCTTTGGGCAGAGTGTAATGTAGGAGCATCCACTCCTTATGCCGATGGCGATTATTATGCTTGGGGTGAGACCCAGACGAAGTCAGACTATTCATGGGACACCTATAAGTGGGGTAATTCACTTACAAAATATAATTCTTCCGATGGTAAGACCACGCTCGAAGCTTCTGATGATGTCGCTACGGTCAAGTGGGGTAAAGAATGTCGTATGCCGTCACGTGCAGAATTCCAGGAACTCTGTAATAAATGTGACTGGACTTGGAAATCCAATTACAATGGTGCAAGCGGGTATCTTGTAAAAGGCCCCAATAACCAAACTATTTTTCTCCCCGCTTCGGGCTTCCGCAAAGATGGAGATCTCAAAGGTCATGGCTCTTACGGCTGCTACTGGTCGAGTTCGCTCTACACCAGATATACCGATACCGACTGCGCCCACTTCCTCAACTCCAACAGCGACTTCATCGATCCGAGAATCGTAAGCATCCGGTGCAATGGCCTCAGTGTCCGCCCCGTTGCAGAAAAATGAACTCTCTAGGTGGGTAGAGAATGTGTATGTCTGAATTTAAAGAACAACACTAAAAGGAGTAGAACGCCTAAGTTTTATTGAAAACTTCTTGCGTTCTACTCCTTTATTATATATAAGAAGCCAATGCGCTCTCTGATATAAGAGGAGGACTTTTAATCTTGATTCTGTTCTTCCTCGAAATCCATGTGAGCTTGTACTACGAACAAAAGATCTTCGGCTGAGAAGTCGCCCATGTGTTCCTTTTTGGCTTTCTTTGCCAAATAGTCGGCAATGGCTTCTTCGTCAATCTCCACATAACCATCCTTGTCGGGTTGGGCATCGAGAATACCACTCTCTGTGTAGTATTCAATGATGAGGTCGAGGAAATAGTAAAGGGTTTCTTCGTCGTACTGCTCTTGCAGTTCTTGTGGAAGATGCTTTTGGATATATGCCACTGCGGCAGCATCCTCTTGAGCATCTTGCATGAGTTCTTCGTCTAGATTCATTTCAAGAGAGCTTCAATCTTTTCAACAAATTCTTTTTTGGGGGCAGCGCCAACGTGCTTGTCTACCACCTCGCCATTCTTGATGAAAAGTACGGTAGGCACATTGCGAATGCCAAACTTTGCGGTGAGTTCTTCGTTGTCGTCAACATCGCACTTGCCAATGTTGACCTTTCCTTCGTATTCGCCGGCGAGTTCTTCGATAATAGGAGCGATTTTCTTGCAAGGACCACACCAAGTGGCTGAAAAGTCGAGAACTACGGGGAGCCCTTCGGCTACAATGGCATCGAAGTTGGCATCTGTGATGATTTTTTCCATAATGTTATAAATTCTATTTAATAAATGATTCTGTTTGTGAGGTAGGGTAGTAAATACTCTGCAAATGGTGTGCCATGATATCCACCGCCCTTAATTGATATTGTATTTAATGTTGTTTCCTTTTAAGAAATTGATGAGTTCGCTTTCTACGGTGAGACGTACGCTCTTGCTTTGCAGCATTACTTGCGTTTGTGTCTCATGGTCAATCACGTTGAAGTAAAGTTCAGATGGCCCTTCGTTCTCCTTCACCTTCGACGAGATGTCGTTTACAATCTTAGATGTAAGATTGTTGAGGTCTAGTGTGATGGTAATCGACTTAATCTTCTCGTCTCTCACGTTGGAGAGGAATTCTATTCGGCCAATCTTCAATTCATATTCGTCTTTCCTCCATTGGCGTTCGTCTACGCGACCAGTGATGAACAAGCTATTGCCTATGGCAAAGTAACCACTATGTTTTGCCCATTCGTCGCCAAAGAGTGCTATTTCGCCTGGTCCTGAATAGTCTTCCATTTTGACAATGCCGTAGGGCTTTCCTGTACGAGTTTGGCCTGTACGCACATCTGTGACAATACCGCCAAGCGTCACGTCTTTATTCGCAAAAGGTATGATATTCTCGAGTTGATCCATGTGCATGGTGCAAACGTTCTCGATGATAATCTTGTAAGAGTCGAGGGGATGGCCTGAGATGTAGATGCCGATTAAGTCGCGTTCCTTATTGAGTCTTTCGAGATCGCTCCAACGGGGAATGTTTTTTGAAGGTTCCGGGCGAGCAATCTCCACGGATTCGCTTCCGCCAAAGAGCGAAAATTCGCTTTCTGCCTTGTCGTTTTGATAATTGTTGCCATATCTTACGAGTGTATCGAGGAAGGTCTCACCATTGTCACCTGGGAGAACAAATTGCTCGCGTGTGATGGTATTGAAGCTATCGAAAGCTCCCGATAGAGCAAGACTTTCGAGCGACTTCTTGTTGCAGACTGAAAGATTGACGCGCTCCACAAGGTCGTAGACTGATTTGAACGGACCATTCTTCTTCCTTTCTTCCAAGATTTGCAGTACCGCACCTTCTCCCACGCCTTTTACGGCTCCCATGCCGAAACGAATGTCGCCACTATGGTTTACGCTAAACTTTAGGTAACTCTCATTGATATCAGGCCCTAGTGTGCGAATGCCCATCGACTTACATTCATCCATCAGCTTCGACACTGTGGTGATATCAGCTAAACTTCGGCTCATCACACCTGCCATGTATTGCGAAGGATAGTTGGCCTTGAGATAAGCTGTCTGATAAGCCACCCAGGAATAGCATGTGGCGTGGCTCTTATTGAATGCATAAGAGGCAAAGGCACGCCAGTCGTTCCATATTTTCTCCAATATCTTGGGATCGTACCCATTGGCTTTACCGCCATTGATAAACTTCGGGTACATGTGGTTCAGTTTCTCAATGAGCTTCTTACCCATGGCCTTACGCAAGGCGTCACTCTCACCACGTGTGAAATTAGCAATCTCGCGTGAGAGCAACATGACTTGCTCTTGATACACCGTGATTCCGTAAGTGTCCTTCAAGTATTTCTCCATGCAAGGCAAGTCGTACTCAATGGGTTCGTCGCCATGCTTACGGGCAATAAATGAAGGAATGTACTGCATAGGCCCTGGACGGTAGAGGGCATTCATGGCAATGAGATCTTCAAAGGTAGAAGGCTGAAGTTCGCGTAGATACTTCTGCATACCCGTTGACTCAAACTGGAATGTACCGATGGTGCGGCCATCGCAATAAAGTTGGTAGGTGGCAGGGTCTTCAATGCTAATTTCGTCGATGTTGAGGTCAATGCCTAAGGAAAGTTTGATGTTTTCAAGCGCTTCTTTAATAATCGAAAGCGTTTTAAGACCAAGGAAGTCCATCTTGATCAATCCTGTTTCCTCAATGACTCGGCCTTCGTATTGCGTACAGTGAAGTTCTTCGTTGGTTTCTTTGTCCTTGGCAGTAGAAACAGGTACCCAATCAGAGATATTGTCGCGGCAAATGATGAAGCCACAAGCATGCACACCAGTGTTTCGCACATTTCCTTCGAGCATTTTAGCATAGCGAATGGTGTCTCTTAGAAGTTTGTCTGATGAGGCTTCGGCTTCGCGTAGTTCTGGTATCGCGGCAATGGCATTCGTCAGGTTCATCTTGGGCACCTTACCATCGGGTCCTTCGGGTAGTTTATCTGGGATTAGCTTGCATAGGTAGTTGGACGTAGGCAGTGGTAATTTCTGTACACGAGCCACATCCTTGATAGCCAATTTTGTGGCCATCGTACCATAAGTAATAATGTGTGCCACATTGTCAGCACCATATTTCTGCGTCACCCAGTTGAGCACGCGTCCGCGTCCATCATCATCGAAATCGACATCAATATCAGGGAGTGAGATACGATCGGGATTCAAGAAACGTTCAAATAGAAGATCGTACTTGATAGGGTCGATTTGCGTAATGCCCAAGCAGTAGGCCACGGCACTACCCGCAGCCGAACCACGTCCAGGACCGACACTCACGTTTAATTCTTCACGAGCTGCTCGGATATAGTCTTGCACAATCAAGAAGTAGCCAGGGAAACCCATTGTCTTCATGATGTGCAGTTCAAACTTAATACGTTCGGCCGTCTCCTCATCGAGCGGATCGCCATACCTCTTCTTGGCACCTTCATAGGCGAGTTTGGCCAAATAGTCCGCTTCCAGTTTGATACGATATAGCTTGTCGTAGCCGCCGAGTTTCTTAATTTTCTTCAGTCCGTCTTCCTCGCTCATCACCACATTGCCGTTCTCGTCTTGAGTAAACTCATCGAAGAGATCTTTCTCGGTAAGTCTAGACCGATATTCGGCTTCTGTACCAAAATTTTCGGGAATAGCGAAGTTTGGCATAATCGGAGCATGGTCGATGGAATAGGTTTCCACTTTGTCGCAAATCTCACACGTGGTGGCCAAGGCTTCGGGAAGGTCGGCGAACACTTCGTTCATTTCAGCTCGCGTCTTAAACCACTCCTGCTTGGTATAGAGCATACGTTTCGGGTCGTTTAGCTCTCGACCCGTAGAGAGGCATATTAAGCGATCATGTGCCTCGGCGTTCTCTTCATCGACGAAGTGACTATCGTTCGAACAGATATACTTAATGTCGTACTTCTTCGCAATGCGTAGCAATTCTTTGTTCACTTCCACTTGTAGTGGATAAGTGTCGCGATTGGCATTGATCGAAGGATCTTTCACCTCGTGGCGTTGGAGTTCCAAGTAATAGTCATCGCCAAAGAGATTTTTAAACCATTGTACCGACTTCTCCGCGTCCTCAATCTGTCCTGCCAGAATCTTTTGTGGCACTTCACCACCCAAGCAAGCTGAGCATACGATTAAGTCTTCGTGGTATTTCTCCAATTCCTTGTGGTCTGTACGAGGCTTCATGTAAAAGCCATCCACCCAAGCATTCGATACCAACTTAATCAAGTTATGATAGCCGTGCTCGTTTTTAGCCAATACAATCAAGTGCCAACCCGATTGGTCAGCACGCACTTCTTTTAGCGCCTTGTCTCCTCGGCGTGCCACGTACATTTCACATCCGAAGATGGGCTTAAACTGGGCAATGGGGCGCTGCTTCTTCAGCGTAGCCTCGCATTCGGCAATTAGCTCGTCTATGGTCTTCCCCTCATCCGGATTCTTTCCCTCTTTGTCTAATTTGGGCTTATACGTGCCATCTCGCAAGGCCTCTAGTTTCGCTTCGGTATCTTTCACTATACCTTTTGCTTTTCCTGTGACCTTGTTGGTGTAGTTAAAGAATTCCTTGATACCCATCATATTGCCATGGTCTGTTACAGCCATGCCACGCATGCCGTCTCGTATGGCCTTGTCAACCAATTTGGGCACGGAGGCCTGTCCGTCAAGAATGGAGTACTGGGTATGTACGTGTAGATGTACGAAATCTTGCATGATTTGTTTGTGTGGAATAGTCGGATGAAGAATTGGATTTAAAGCAAAGACTATTGTTTGCTTGATACCCTACAAAAGTACAAAAAATACTTAGAAGGAATCTTCTTTTTGCCCATAAATAGATATTTATCAAAAAGATTGTGCAAAACTTTTGGAAAGTCCGTAAAGTTTATTTACTTTTGCGATAAATCTGTGGGCACGGAATTGCTTCGTACTTATGGATTAGAAACGAATACATTTACAATAACCATTATAATCAAGTAAATCATGAGAGTTATTATCGAACCCGACTATGAGAAGCTGTCAAATTGGGCTGCTGAGTATGTAATTAACAAAATCAATGCTGCCAACCCTACAGCAGAAAAGCCTTTTGTGTTGGGTCTTCCCACGGGTTCCTCACCAATCGGTATGTATAAGGCCTTGGTAAAGGCAAACAAAGAAGGACGCGTAAGCTTCAAGCATGTGCTCACCTTCAATATGGATGAATATGTAGGTCTTCCCGAGTCACATCCCGAGAGCTACCACTCTTTCATGGCTACCAATCTTTTCAATCACATCGACTGTCCCAAGGAGAACATTCACATCCTCAATGGTAATGCAGAAGATCTCGCAGCAGAGTGCGCTCACTACGAGCAGATGATTAAGGATGCAGGTGGTATCGACCTCTTTATTGGTGGTATCGGTCCTGATGGTCATATTGCTTTCAACGAGCCGGGCAGCTCTCTGACAAGCCGCACTCGTCAGAAGACTTTGACTACTGATACTCGTATTGCAAACTCTCGTTTCTTTGGTGGTGATCCTGAAGGCGTTCCTGCAACAGCCCTTACTGTAGGTGTAGGCACCGTAATGTCAGCTAAGGAAGTATTGATTCTCTGTAATGGTCACAACAAGGCTCGTGCTTTGCAAGCTGCAGTAGAAGGCCCCGTTACTCAGATGTGGACTATCTCTGTTCTCCAGATGCATGAGCACGGAATCATCGTGTGCGATGAAGCTGCATGCGAGAGCATCACTCACGGAACTTATAAGTACTTCAAGGACATCGAAAAGAACAATCTCTAATAAGATACGTTCTTTTAGTTTTAAGGTAAATTGGCCCTAAAGAAATGCTGTCAAGTGGGACAGCGCATTTCTTTAGGGCTTTTTGTATACGTGTATTTCTTATGTAGGAAGTTCGAGGGCAGCGGATATTCCTGGTTGGTATGATGGGAAAAAGGTTCGTTCGTTTACCCTATTTATTTTTGCGTTTCTTATCCCGAACTCGCGTTAATAAGGTTATAGTAGTCCCATATTGGTTGAAGAAGGACGAAGAAGATAATAGACCATTTTGACTTTATCATTCAGCTGGATAAATGCTAAGGACGAAAGAGAGAAAGTCCCTCCCTTTTAAGCACACGCCACACCTATATAAATACACGCGCGCGCGAGGCAAAATCACCTCGTTATGCGTTCAAAATCAGTCTATCCTATCGGTCTTTATCCATAGAGTCTAACGGTCTTCATCGTTAGCACTTATCGGTCTTCATCGTTAGCACCTATCGGTCTTCATCGTTAGAGTACTAAGATTTAGGTCGTAGAAACAGTTTCATCTTCATCGTCAAAACAATCTTCCAGAAGGCCTAAATAATCCACGATGAGGCGAGTTTTACGAATCGTAAGATTTTGTCTTTTGTCGAACAAAAAGCAGCGGGTCAGCTGTTCGTAAAGATCTGTGCATTGCTTAATCATTCCCGTCGGATACCCGTATGGCGTGTGTTGAAATCCCACTTCAAATTGAAATCAATCAACCCATACATTTCATTCATCGATAAAACTCCCTATTTCGTCTATTATACAACGTCAAGAAGTCTTTATTTGCAGAATTTGGGGGAGGAGGTGCATAACTTTGCAGACGTAAACAATATAATAAGCGAACTATGTGGAATATTAGAAAGAAATATGTGGCGGCTTCGTTAGCTTTGCTCCCATTCATGAGTTTTGCTCAGACAAACGGAGTATGGACACTCAAGGAGTGCATAGACTACGCTGTGACACATAATGTGAGCCTACTCAAAAGTGTAACAACGGAGAAGAGTGCCAGCGTAGATGTAGCAGAAGCTAAAGCAGGGCTACTTCCAAGTCTAAACGGTGCTTTGACTCAAGGTGTCACTTATCGTCCGTTTCAAGAAAGTGGTGGTAGTTTTGTGAATGGTGGTATTGCCACGTCGGCGGCAGATAAAGCTACTCAAAATGGGAGTTACGGCATTAACGCTCAGTGGGTGGTATGGAATGGTGGTAAGAATAAGATGAATATCACCAATGCCCAGTACAATCAGCAACTTGCTGCCTACGACACACAGACACAAGCCAACAAGATAAAGGAGCAAATAGCACAACTCTACGTGCAAATACTCTACATGACAGAGGCGGAGAAAGTGAATCGTACGCTATTAAAACAAGATTCTACAATCTGTGAACGCGGGCAGCAGATGGTCAGCGTAGGTTCGATGTCGAAGGCTGATTTGGCGCAGTTACAGTCGCAAGTAAGTCAAGGACGCTATAACGTGGTGAACGTACAGACGCAAATTGCCGATGCAAAGATGCAGCTCAAGCAACTTTTGGAACTACCTGCGAACGAAGCTTTTGATGTGCAGGCCATTGATGCTGCCGATGTTGAAGTGTTGAGCAGTATTCCAGCGAAAGATGTTGTCTACAACTCCGCTCTTGAAAATCGTCCAGAAGTGAAACGTTCACAGTTGGCTATAGAGCAAAGCCAACTTAACACGAAAATTGCAAAGAGCGGCTATATGCCCACGGTCAGTTTGTCGGGGGGGATTGGTGATAGCCACATGACGGGCAGTCAAACAAATTGGGCTAAGCAGATGAAAAATAATTTCAACGGATCACTCGGTGTGACGGTGAGTATTCCCATCTTTGATAATCGTAAGAACAAAAGTGCTGTGGAACGTGCCAAAGTGGCCGAAACAACGGCGCAATTAGACTTGCAAGACACTCAGAAACAACTCTACCAAACCATTGAAACCTATTGGCTCAACGCTTCGAATAGTCAAGCTAAATACGTGGCTGCCAAGTCGAGTGTGGAGAGTCTGTCTACTAGTTACGAGTTGATGGCCGAGCAGTTTAACCTAGGATTGAAGAATATTGCTGAATTGCTCAATAGCAGAGCGAATCTGCTCAACGCACAACAGACGATGCTGCAAGATAAGTATACAGCTTTGCTCAATCGCAATTTACTCAGTTTCTATGCTGGCGAGGAATTGAAATAAGTCATTCAGAAAATAACTAAACACAATCATACGATATGAAATTCAATGGAAAGAAAATAGCCATCGGCGTGGTGGTAGTGGCCATTGTGGCCGGCGGAGCATGGTTCTTCTTGCACAAGCAGAATGCTCCATTTGAGGTAAGCTACGAAACGGCTAAGGTGGAGAAAGCAACGATTGGCAACAGTGTGACCGCGACAGGTACGATTGAAGCTGTTACTTCTGTGGAAGTAGGTACACAAGTTTCGGGCATCATTGATAAAATCTATGTAGACTACAATTCTCCTGTGAAGAAAGGACAGGTGATTGCCGAACTCGACAAGACGAATCTTATCAGTGAACTCAAAAGTGCAACCAGTCAGCTAGCAGGAGCTAAGAGCGACTTGAGCTACCAGCAGTCGAACTTTGGACGCATGAAGACCTTATATAATAAGGGACTTATTAGTGCCAACGATTATGAGAGTGCCCGATTGGCTTTGCAGCAAGCTGAGAGTACAGTGGCTCAACGTCAAGAAGCTGTAAATAAGGCTCAGACCAACTTGAGTTATGCCACCATCACTTCGCCCATCGATGGGGTAGTACTGAGTAAATCCGTGGAAGAAGGACAAACGGTGGCTTCAAGCTTCAATACGCCAACGCTCTTTACCATCGTGAAGGATATGACAGATATGCGCGTTGTGGCCAGTGTAGACGAGGCTGATATAGGCCAGGTAAAGGTTGGTCAGCGTGTCAATTATACCGTGGATGCCTATCCTGACGAGACCTTTGAAGGAACCGTCACACAGGTGCGCAACGAAGCGACTACCGATAATAATGTGGTGACTTACGAAGTGGTGATCTCTGCTCCCAATCCCGACTTGAAACTCAAACCTGGGTTGACAGCCAATGTGACTATTTATACAATGGAACAGGCAGGCATCTTGAGTGTGCCGACGAAGGCACTTCGCTTCACGCCGACAAAGGAAACTGTAGGCCCGAAAGACAAAATTGTCGATTGTCAAGGAACGCACAAAGTGTGGGTTCGTGAGGGCAGAACATTTAAGGCATATAGCGTGCAGATAGGTATCACGAATGGCACTCGTACTCAGATATTGAGTGGTATTAAAGAAGGTGCCGTTGTTGTGGTAGACCTTAAAGAAGCTTCAGCTGACAATTCCGACCAAGGCGATGCAGATGATAGCGGAAATGAGAAAAGTCCCTTCTCGCCTGGACCTCCCAGCAAAAAGAAAAAGTAAGTAACGTTGATGAAATCTATAATGAAAGATTGCAAAAGATAGATTCGTGTAATCCTTCGTTTTACAATACATAACGCAATGAAAATCAATGAACAGCAAAATAGAATGTCCGAGGAACAGTTTCCTCAGCCTGAGGATCGCGCTGATAAGAAGGTGGTAATCGAACTGCAAGACGTGAGGCGCAACTTCGTTGTAGGCGATGAGACAGTTCATGCGTTGAAAGGGGTATCGTTTAAAATCTATGAAGGTGAGTTTGTCACCATTATGGGAACTTCGGGCTCGGGTAAATCTACGTTGCTCAATCAATTAGGGTGTCTCGACACTCCTTCTAGTGGAGAGTACTTCCTTGATGGGGTGAGTGTGCGTAAGATGAGACGAAGCGAACGTGCCGTGCTTCGTAACCGAAAGATAGGATTCGTATTTCAAAACTATAATCTGCTGCCTAAGACCACGGCCGTGGAGAATGTGGAACTTCCCTTGATGTACAATTCCTCTGTTTCTGCTTCAGAACGTCGAAGTCGCAGCATAGAAGCATTGAAAATGGTCGGTTTGGGTGAACGCCTATATCATAAGTCCAACCAAATGTCGGGCGGACAGATGCAGCGAGTGGCCATTGCACGCGCTTTGGTTAACAACCCAGCTGTAATCCTAGCCGATGAGGCCACGGGTAACCTCGATACGCGTACCTCATTTGAAATCTTAGTGCTTTTTCAGAAGCTTTTCAAAGCAGGACGCACCATTATCTTCGTAACGCACAATCCAGAGATAGCCCTCTATTCAAGCCGAAACATATTTCTTCGCGATGGGTTGATACGCGAAGATGTGGTCAATCACAATATTCACTCTGCAGCGAAAGCTTTGGCCGAACTTCCTCCTAACGAAGAATCATAAGACACAATGAATATCAGTAACCTTTTTAAGATAGCCTTTCGAGCCATTGCTGCCAATAAGTTGCGCTCGTTCCTAACAATGCTTGGCATTATCATTGGGGTGGCTTCGGTCATTGCTATGATGGCCATAGGGCAAGGATCAAAGAAGAGCATTCAAGCCAACATCGCCGAGATGGGGTCGAACATGATTATGATTCGTCCTGGGCAAGACAAAGGCCCTGGCGGAGCACAGCAGGATGCTTCCGATATGCAAACGCTCAAACTGAAGGATTATGAAACGCTCAAGGAACAATCCAAGTATCTATCGGCTATTTCGCCCAGCGTAAATGCTTCTGGACAGTTTATAAATGGCAATAACAACACTCCTTCGACCATTTATGGCATCTCGCCCGATTATATGGAAATACGTCAACTGAAAATAGAAGATGGCGAGATGTTCACTGATGAGGATATTAAGACGAGTGCCAAAGTGTGTGTCATTGGTAAGACTGTGGCCGACAATCTCTTCACAAATGGTGAAGATCCAGTAGGCAAAGTGATTCGTTACAACAAGATTCCTTTCCGCATCGTAGGTGTGCTCAAAGCCAAAGGCTACAACTCATTTGGAATGGACCAGGATGATATGGTATTGGCTCCTTATACCACTGTGATGAAACGTATCCTTTCCGTCACCTATCTGCAAGGAATCAATGCTTCGGCCATTACGGAAGATATGACCGACTTGGCTATCGATGACATTACAAGTATCCTTCGTGAAAGCCATAAGTTAAAAGGCAGTGATGAGGATAATTTCTCCATTCGCAGTCAGCAGGAAATGGCCGAGATGATGAATTCCACCTCCGACACCATGACGATTCTATTGCTTGTCGTGGCCTGTATATCGCTCATTGTGGGCGGTATTGGTATCATGAATATCATGTACGTAAGTGTGACGGAACGAACGAAGGAAATAGGTCTGCGTATGTCGGTTGGAGCACGCGGTATAGATATTTTGAATCAGTTCCTCATTGAGTCCGTAATGCTCAGCGTAACAGGTGGTATTATCGGAGTAATATGTGGTATAGGCGCTGCTGTAGGCATCAATGTGTTTGCTCATTGGCCTATTCAGATTCAGCCGTGGAGCGTATTGTTAAGCTTTGTCGTATGTTCGGCTACAGGTATATTCTTTGGTTGGTATCCTGCGAAGAAAGCCGCTAGTCTCGACCCGATAGAGGCTATACGCTATGAGTAAACATTGAAGGAAACCCTCTTACAGGCATTCAGAGATCACGTAAGACAACAGAAAAGCGATTAGAATGCGTCTAGCTATCTATAGATGCTCATTCGCTGTCGTCTTTGTGATCTCTTGTCTTTATTAAAGGCAGGTTCTATTTGTCTTGTTTCAATTTTATCTTTACATTTGCAAATCTAATAAAGCTGATTATTATGGAATTACAGCAACGTAAACCACGCATGGAACTCTGCATAGAGGTCATTGTTCATGTGCTCACGTGGAGCTATATATTCCTTTCTCCGCTTTTCTTTAAGCGGAGAGGTGAAACCATCGATTGGAACCATTATTTGCATAGTTGTTTCCTTCCGTTGGCTGTTTGCATCACGTTTTATCTCAATTACTTCATTCTTGTGCCACGCTATTTGCTGGTTAAGGGAAAAGTAAAATGGTTTTATATAGCGAATGTTGCACTATTCGTTGTCTACCAATCGTCGCTGGAATTGCAAAGCATGCTATTCCCGCCAGCACCCATTAAGATGCATCATTTGCGCCTGGGTAAGCCCGACCTCCCTCCCAAAATCTACTTCGTTGTTCGTGGCTTGCTACTTTACATCTTCGCTGTAGGAGCTTCTGTTGCCCTCAACTTGAGTATGCGTTGGCGTAAGAGTGAACAAGCACGAGCTGAGGCCGAGCTCGGTCGCTCGCAAGCGGAATTGAAAAACTTGAAAAATCAAATCAATCCGCATTTTCTGCTCAATACGCTGAATAATATCTATGCCCTAACGGCATTTGATCAGGAAAAAGCTCAGCAAGCTATTCACGAACTGAGCCGTCTGTTGCGCTATATGCTTTATGAAAATCAGACCGACCGAGTAAGTCTGAGCAAAGAGGCAGAATTCCTAAAGTCGTACATTGCCCTTATGCGTTTACGAATTTATAATAATGTAGATGTACAAGTCAATTTCGATATTCCCGATGATGAAAATGTGCAGGTAGCTCCTTTGATATTCATCAGTCTTGTGGAGAATGCTTTCAAGCATGGCGTAAGCACTTCGGGAAAATGCTTTATTCATATCTCGCTGAAGGCTACACGCGAACATCTTCATTTCAGTTGTGAAAATAGTAATACTCCCAAAAACGAATCGGATAAGGCTCCAGGAGGCATTGGATTAAAACAAGTGGCGAGCCGATTGGAATATGCTTATTCAGGTAGATATAAGTGGCTATCGGGAGTGAGCGAAGATGGACAAACCTATTATTCTATTATTGACCTTTACGACAAACCTCTAACAGTCTAATCGTATGAAATGTGCCATTATTGACGATGAACCCTTGGCTTTGGGTTTATTGGAAAGCTATGTAAAGAAGACGCCCATGCTCGAACTCTGCGGAACGTACTCAAGTGCGGTGGAAGCTATGGGCGGGTTACAGCAACATCCTGCCGACTTGATATTCTTGGATATTCAAATGCCCGATCTCAACGGACTTGATTTTTCCAAGACCATTGATACCTCGCGCACTCGCATCATCTTCACCACAGCATTTAGCCAATATGCGATTGATGGTTATAAAGTAAATGCGCTAGACTATCTGTTAAAACCTATTAGTTATGCCGACTTTGTAGGCGCTGTCAACAGAGCGCAGAAGTGGTATGACTTGGCCCAAACCAAGCAAAAGACTTCAGAAGTGGGGCATGGAGATTTGGTATCACCAGAATCTTCTGCTGCCAATACGATCTCAAGGAATCTCGCTGACGCTTCGGCCATAACGAATAATAATGATGGCTACATCTTTGTGAAGAGTGACTATAAGCTGATTCGTGTTGACTTCTCTGAAATACTTTACATTGAAGGTCTGAAGGATTATGTAAAGATTTATACCACTTCTGCCATAAAGCCCCTTCTCAGCTTGACTTCCATGCGTAGTATAGAGGCAACACTGCCAGCAAACCTTTTTATGCGCACTCATCGTTCGTATATTGTAAATATGCAAAAGGTTCGTGTGCTCGAGCGTGGTCAAATAGTCTTTGGCGAGAAGTATATCCCCATTTCTGATAGCTATAAAGAAGTCGTCATGAGCTATCTGAATAGCCATTTGCTGCAAGGAAGGTAAGAGGAAACGCTACTATGAGCGGCGCAGAAAGATAGCCAAGCGCTAATGCTAAGTAGAGCTATCAGAATCTTTATACGGCTTACTTACCTGTTCACTCGTTAACTTGTTTACTCATTCCACGACGCGTAAAAAACGATATGAAAATAGCCAATGTCCGAATTGTTGAAAGACTTATCGGACATTGGCTATATATATTGGAATGGGTAATTTACTTGAAAGCTTTTCTGCTCTTTACCCCTGCTGTTTAATCATATTCTTCGCCTGTATCGCACGATTCATCGGGGACGAGCTGCACGCTAACTTCTTCGTCTCCAGAGAAGGTTACGTAGAGTTGTATTTGATTTCCTAGGTCGTAAGTGGTGCTTCCTTCTGATGCTCCGAGTTCTTTCAATCCTTTGGACTTAAGCAGTTTGCAAATGCTTTCATACACTGACTTTGCACCAGAATTAACCTTAATCTCTGCACCTATCATGTAGACCAAAGATTCAGGATTGAACTTCTGACCATTAGAATATCTAGTAATGTAGTTATTGAATTCGAGGTACTTATTTATGCGCACCGTGTTAGAGAGATTGCACACATATTCTGCACGGCTTTTGAAGTAGCTATAAGGGCTATCAGAGGGCTTCACGCTGCATGTGGCATCCTTCTGTCCATTTTCTGCAAAGGCGGGGATGGCTTTGTCGGCTGGAGTCCAAGTGGCAATACCATACATCTTTTGTCCCTCAAGTTCGAGCGAGGCTACAATGCGTTCTACGTCTACATATTGACTTTCTACCCATTGATCGTGTTTGGGAAGGCCTATTTCAGCAATGTTCACGTTCTTGTCGAGTTTCTTTACTTCGCCTTTTTCGTCAATAAATCCATAGTCGTGTTTTCCAAGTTGCGCAATGCGTGTGCCGTCAATGAGGGTGTAACCATTCTCAAAACGCTCCTTGCCTAGGATATCGTCTTTTAGGTTGATAAGCATTATTTTGTCTTTATAATCTCCTTTGGTGTCGAAAGCCCAAAGCAAACCATCTCCAGCCCATTGCAGCATGAAATATTTTCCGCGTATCAGCATTTCGCCATTCTTGTCCATAACGCCCATGCCGTCTTCGCCGCTATAGATAAAATTGTCTCCCTTTACGGCAATGACGTGCTTGATTTTCTCGGAAGGTTGCAGCACCCATTCGCCTTTCTCATTGATGAGGCCGCCTCGGCCGTCGGCATCGTAAGCACCAAGCAGCCCATTGACGAATTGCAAACTTTCTGAGCTCCTTGCGCCTTCAAGGTTGATTTTGCTTGTATTGAGTTCTCCTAACGTCTTTCCTTTAAGACTGATGATTTGCAGAACCATCTGATCTTTTTCTGCATTCTCGAACTTTTTGTCAAGAGCCAAGCACTTACCTTCGCCAATGTACTCAAGTTCTTTATATTTCCCTGGGGCAATGATGGTCTTTCCTCCATCATCTACAATGCCTTTTGTGCCATCTTCAGTCTCTACGATGGCATAGCCTTCGTAAAGCCCTTTGGCTGCAAGAATCGTCTTTCCATCGATTTTTGAAAGATCGGCTACTTGCTCGCCCTCGCGGTTGATAATGGCAACGGGTTTTCCTTCTTCGGCTGCAAGAGCTAGCCCGTCACTAAAGTCGCTCACGTCGGCCCATGTCTTTCCACCAACTTGTTGTGGCTTTGCATCGGCCGTGTAGAGTTCATATTTCCCATCATTGTTCTTGATAAAGAAACGTCCGCAATATGCGGCTTGCGGCATTTCGTTGAATTCGGCATCAAATAGCACTTTGCCATCTGTAGAGATCATGCCCCAACGTCCGTCGGAGCTACTCCGGAAGGGAATATACTCTAAATCTGCGCTTTTCTGTCCGCAAGATGAAAGCAGCGCTATTAACGTAAGAAGCAGACAACTTAGTTTGTTTATGTTTTTCATACGAAATGTGTTAGATAACGTTCTATATAAGTTAGGGCTTTTGCCCTGTTTCGTAGAACGTTATGGGGTTAATATAAAGGGTTAATGTGTGGCAAATATAGCATAACGCGTGAATAACTACAAATTAAAATGTCAAAATCGGTCGTATGTGTGCGAATATTGTTGTTAGAAAAGTGTTTTCTCATTAAAAATGGTGAAGCAATTTATGGTAAATCTAAGGTGGTCGGTATGTAATGATAAAAAGAAGTTCGCAGAGATTCTACTTAAAAGAATCTTTGCGAACTATCTCTATGAGGAGTTGTACAAATTAGAGGACAGAGGGAGCATGTGTCTGCTTATCTCTTGTCTACAGGAATGTATTCACGCAAGTCTGCCACGCAGCGGTAAGCCGGACGAATGATGCGACGACCAGTGAAACAGAGTTCTTCATTGCGATGAGCGCACCAACCCACGATACGAGCCATGGCAAAGAGCGGAGTGTATATTTCGATGGGCAGTCCGATGAGGTCGTAGACAAAGCCTGAATAGAAATCAACGTTGGCACAGAGCTTTTTAGCAGTACCCTTAATGTCGTATACGGCTTCTACGGCGAGTCGCTCAATTCGTTCCATAAACTCAAACTCTTCCATACGGCCTTTTTCCTCAGCAAGTTTGCGAGCCATTTCTTTGAGCAATACGGCGCGAGGGTCGGAAAGCGTATAAACGGCATGTCCAATGCCATAGATGAGACCTGTGCAATCGTATGCTTCTTTTTTTACAATGCGGTGGAGATAGTGACTGATTTCTTCCTCGTCGTCCCAATGACGGATGTTTTGTTTAAGGTGTTCCATCATATGGTGTACACGGATGTTGGCTCCACCATGTTTGGGGCCTTTAAGCGAACCGATGCCCGCGGCAATTGATGAGTAGGTGTCGGTGCAAGTAGAGGAAGTCACTCTCACTGTGAACGTAGAATTATTACCACCACCATGCTCTGCTTGAAGTATGAGTAGGAGATCTAGTGTGCGTGCATCGAGTGGAGTATAATGCGTTCCGAGAAGCATGTAGAGAAAGTTTTCGGCAAGAGAGAAGCCTTCTTTCGGGTGACGAATATGTAGCGAGCGACCTAGTGCTTTGTGGCGAAGCATGTTGTAAGCGTAGGCAATGATGGTGGGGAACTTAGAGATTAGTTCTATGCTTTGGCGCATGAGGTTGTCGCGCGAAATGTCGTCGGGGTTGTCGTCGTAGGTATATAGTTCAAGCACACTGCGTGCTAGGATATTCATGATGTCGCTTCCTTCGAGCTCCACTATGTTGAGCATCGTCTTCGACATCAAAGGCATATTGTCCACTAGCAACCGACGAAATTGCTCCAACTCTTCAGCATCAGGAAGTCGGCCTGAAAGCAATAAATAAGCAATTTCCTCAAATCCAAATCGTTGTTCTTTGAGCACAGCATGTACAAGGTCAGAAATCTCGTAACCACGGAAATAGAGTTTACCATCGATAGGCTTGAGTTCTCCCGAATCTTTACGTTCGTAACCAACCACGTTGCCGATGTTGGTCAGTCCTACAAGCACACCTGTTCCATCTTCGTTGCGGAGTCCGCGCTTTACATCGAGTTTTCTGAAAAGCTCTGCATCAATTTTGATGCAGTTCTTTATGTTGTCAGAGAGCTTATATATAAGGTATTCTTTCTTGTCGGTCATAAGAGCATGATTAGGCAATTCTGAAAAATTGCAAGGTTAAAACTTTATGGAATAATAAGCATTGGCTATAAGGCTCTAGCTTATGAACCTTAGGACATTTCTTGGCAGAGTGCAGCGGCAAATTCTTTTGTGCCGAGAGGTTTGCCGTTTTCCATGAATCGAGCCAAATCGGCTGTGGCAAAACCTTGAACGAAAGCCGATTCAATGGCTTTCGTTACCTTTTCGCTAGCCTCATGCCAACCTATATGGTCGAGCATCATGACTGCCGATAGGATGATTGAGCATGGATTTGCTTGATTCTTTCCTACTAGGTCGGGAGCTGTTCCGTGAGTGGCTTCGAAGATGGCTCTTCCTGCTTCGTAATTGATGTTTGCGCCCGGAGATATGCCGATTCCGCCCACTTGTGCAGCGAGCATGTCCGACACGTAGTCGCCGTTAAGGTTCATCGTGGCAATGACATCGTAGGCTTCGGGTTTGATTAGCGCGTTTTGGAGGAAAGCATCGCAGATGCAATCGTCCATGCGAATCTGATTCTTAAATTCTTGTTCGGCTAATTCGTATCCCCAGTTTTTAAATCCACCTTCGGTAAACTTCATGATGTTTCCTTTGTGGACTAGCGTTACATGTTTAGATCCTTGCTGCAATGCATATTGGCAGGCTGCTTTAATGAGGCGTTTAGAGCCTTCTTCAGAAACGGGCTTCACGCCGAAAGCTGATGTTTCGGGAAAACGAACTTTGGTTACTCCCATCTCATCGTGAAGAAATTCATAAAAGCGACGTGCTTCGGCCGATGTGGCTTTCCATTCAATACCAGCATAGATATCCTCCGTGTTTTCGCGGAATACTACCATATTGACGCGTTCAGGATGCTTCACGGGTGATTCCACTCCCTTAAACCATCTTACGGGGCGCAAGCATACGTAGAGGTCGAGTCCTTGTCGCATGGCCACATTGAGTGAGCGTATGCCTCCGCCTACGGGAGTGGTCAAAGGTCCTTTGATTCCTATATGATAGTCGGCAAAGGCTTTCAATGTGTCGTCGGGAAGATAGGTACCCAACGTGTCGAAAGCATGTTGGCCTGCGGGCACTTCAGTCCACAGTATTTGGCGTTGTCCGTCATAAGCAGTCTTTATTGCTTGGTCAATCACTTGCTGCATGGCAGGTGTGATTTCTGCGCCAATGCCATCGCCCGTGATGAAGGGTACGGCTACAATGTTGGGCACGGTGAAAGTGCCGTCGGGGAGCATCTGTATTTTGTGGTCTGTGGAATTCATAATGATGAGTTTAAGCTTGTGATGAAGGGGTTTTTACGGAAAGAGCAGAGCCAGCCTTAAACCATTCTATCTGCAAGGTGTTGTAAGTATGTAGCGCTTCGATGCTGTCGGAAGATCCGTCGGTATGATGAGCCACTAGGGTGAGTGTGCTTCCAGGACGGATGGTGCTGCAGTTGACATCAAATGTGTCTTGTTCTTGTATCTTGTCGTAATCAGTGGGGTTGGCAAAGGTTAGAGCTAGAATACCTTGCTTCTTTAAGTTTGTTTCGTGAATACGAGCAAAACTTTTGGCAAGCACTACTTTTACTCCCAAATAACGAGGTTCCATGGCTGCATGTTCGCGGCTTGAGCCTTCTCCATAGTTGTCTTCTGCTACGATGATGCTTCCGCCCTTGTGGTCGCGGTAATCTTGAGCCGCTTTCCAGATCTCTTCAGTCTCTCCCGTGAGGGTGTTGAGTGTCTGTCCTGTTGTACCTGTAAAGGCATTGGTAGCGCCCAGTAGTAAGTTGCGTGAAATGTTTTGCAAGTGGCCACGGAATCGAAGCCATACGCCAGCCATCGAGATATGGTCGGTAGTACATTTTCCCTTTACCTTAATGAGCAAAGGCAGTTGTGAAAAGTCTTTTCCATTCCACGGGGTGAAGGGCGTCAGTCGTTGGAGTCGTTCGCTTTCGGGCGAAATTTGAATGCCAATGGTGCTATCAGGCTGAATGTCGAAAGCAGGCTTTACAGCTTCCACCGCCTCATTTGTGCAATAACCTTCGGTGGGAAGTGCATGCCCTTGTGGAGTAAATTCGGGCCATCCTTCAGAGAAAGAAGGATGTTCGCTGAGTGAACCTGTGAAAGCATAACCCACAGCCACTTCGGGCGAGGCAATGAAAGCATGCGTATTGGGATTCCCATCAGCGCGTTTGGCAAAATTGCGATTGAAACTTGTCACAATGCTGTTTCGCTTCGTGGCATCATCCGTCACGCGTTTCCATTGGCCAATACATGGGCCGCAAGCATTGGTCATAATCAGTGCACCTGCTTCACGGAAGGTCTGAAGGAACCCATCTCTTTCGGCCGTGGCGCATACTAATTCCGAACCAGGACAAACTATCAATTGTGCCTTTAGCTTCTTTCCGGCTTGGGTCATGGCTTGGATTACGGAGGCCGCGCGAGCTAGGTCTTGATAAGAAGAATTGGTACAAGAACCAATGAGGCAAACCTCCACTTTGTTAGGATAGCCATTCTCTGTTACTTTGGCCTGCATCTCGCTTACAGGACAAGCTGCATCGGGTGTGAAAGGGCCATTAAGATAGGGATGGAGTTGAGAAAGGTCAATGGTAATATATTCATCAAAATATTTCTCGGGGTGAGTTGTTACCTCGGGATCGGCTTTCAAATCGGCTGCGATACTGTTGGCCATCTCTGCCACGTGAGTTCGGCCAGTGGCTTTGAGATATGCTTCCATTTGACTATCGTAGGGAAACATGGATGTGGTAGCGCCTACTTCCGCTCCCATATTACAAACGGTGGCTTTTCCTGTAGCTGAAAGATGTTCTGCACCATCACCAAAATATTCTATAATAGCATTTGTTCCGCCTTTTGTGGTAAGGCGTCCTGCAAGATAAAGTATGATGTCCTTGGCAGAAGTCCAACCTGACAACTTTCCTGTGAGGTGTACACCAATGAGACGGGGAACTTTTAATTCCCAAGGTGCTCCTACCATGACATCTACGGCGTCGGCACCACCTACACCAATGGCAGCCATGCCTAAACCTCCTGCATTCGGTGTGTGGGAATCTGTACCAACCATCATGCCGCCAGGGAAGGCATAGTTTTCTAATACTACTTGGTGGATGATTCCAGCTCCAGCTCCCCAAAATCCCATACCATAGTGTTGGGCTGCTGATTGCAAAAACTGATATACTTCAGCGTTTACGCTCTTTGCCGTGGCGAGATCCGTTTCGGCGCCTTTGTAAGCTTGGATTAGGTGGTCGCAGTGTACAGTCGTGGGGACGGAAGTCTGACGACGCCCTGCATTCATAAATTGCAAAATGGCCATCTGTGCGGTAGCATCTTGCATACACACTCGATTGGGGTGGAACAACTCGTAGTCAATGCCTCGCTGATAACCGCCTTTCTTCACGGGAACGGCTGTATGGGCAAATAAAACTTTCTCGGCATAAGTCAATGGACGTCCCATTTCTTTGCGAGCGTCAGCCACTTTCTGAGCATAGGAAGCATAGAAAGTGCGGAGCATATCTTCGTTGTATATCATTCGTTGTAGATGTTAAACTTAGCGTAGATTTTATGCGCTTGTATTCATGAGATTATTTCTTTTGATTGCAAATATACGACAAAATGTTTAGATGCTCTCCTTTTTTGTTTGCAAAATGTAAATCTATAACCCTTTTTTAGAACAATCGGGCGTTTTTCTGTGAGGTGGTTTTGGATGGATGAATATTGAAGTGTGCTCAGATAGGGAGGGATAGTTTAAGAATTCAAGCAAAGGAGTGTGTGGAAAAATAACCATTGGGCTTGCAATGATTGCAGAATAGGCATCTTTTTAAAAAAAACGAGGTGTAATGATTGGGTTACATGCGCCTTTTGGCTTAACTTTGCATGTGATTTCAAAATAAGATTATAATATGTACTATATTAGTAAACGCATAGAGGTGGCATTCGGTCATCAACTCAATCTGACTTATGAAAGCAAATGTCAGCGCTTTCATGGCCACAATGGTATCGTGACGATTTACTGCTGCTCAGAGTCTTTGGATGAGAATGGTATGGTGGTAGATTTTAGCCATGTGAAAAAGATGATTACCGACAAAATGGATCATCGCTGCTTGAATGAGATATTTGATTTTAATCCGACGGCAGAGAACTTAGCTCATTGGATTTGTGAGCATGTGGCTCATTGTTACAAAGTGACTTTTCAAGAGTCGGAGGGTAATATAGCATGCTATATCAAACCAGGCTATGAGCACGTAACTTTTTGATTATGCGTATTAACGAAATATTCTATTCGCTCCAAGGCGAAGGATTTTATACGGGCACTCCTTCTTTGTTTATCCGTCTGTCAGGTTGTAACTTGCAGTGTCCATTTTGCGATACGGAGCACATACCTTATACAGACATGACAGAGCGTGAGATAATAGAAGAAGCGGAAAAATGTCCGGCTAAGCATGTGGTGATTACGGGTGGAGAGCCATCTCTGCAATTGACGGATTCTCTCGTAGAAGGCTTGCATGGAGTAGGAAAGTATGTAGCAGTGGAGACAAATGGAACGCATGAATTGCCTAGTAATGTAGATTGGATTACGCTTTCTCCGAAAGATCATTTCGTGCAGACGGATGCTACAATCGTGTTGCGTCGTTGCAACGAAATAAAGGTGGTTTTTACTGAACAGGGCATTCCGAGTGAATATGCGGAAATACAAGCCGATCAGCATTTCTTGCAGCCTTGCGACGTAGGTGATGAGGCTCGTAATGCTGAGATTCTGAAGCGTACCATTGATTACTGTTTAGCGCATCCTATTTGGCGTCTTTCGCTACAAACACACAAGTTAATTGGTGTAAGATAAACGCGATATGGCTTAGCTGAATGTTTTGTGTTGGATTGCAAATACAAGTCTTACGGGGATAACGCGCTAATTACGCATCAAATAGTTTCCTCATTTTATCTTCCACCATTTTAGACGAGCTAGGAAAATTGTTCCTCTGAAGCAAAGTTCTATGCACATGGCAATCCATACTCCGCGCAATCCCATGGTGGGTGCGAGGAAAGCAGCCAATGTGATACGTACTCCCCACATGCTAGCTAAATTCATAATGCTTGGAAACACTGTTTGGGCAGCACCTACAAATACACCATAGCAGATGATGGCCGCGCCAAACATAGGTTCTGCAAATGCTTCAATGCGCAAGATTTCAACACCGAGATTTCTCACGTTAAGGTCGGGTGTCATCATGGTCATAGCGATAGGAGAGGCTACATACATTACAATGCCCATGATGCTCATGAGAAGCATACCTAATGCCACGGCAATCCAGGCAAATCTTTTCATCAGTTCTTTGCGTCCAGCTCCGAGGCTTTGTCCCACAAGCGTGGTGGCAGCATCTGATACACCATAGCCAGGCATGTAACAAAGGCTCTCCACAATAATACCGAATGAATTGGCTGCGATGGCGATAGTGCCTAGTGGGGCAATGATGATGGTGCTTACTATGTAAGCAGAACACATGATGGCTTGCTGAAGTCCCATAGGTAAGCCGATATGTAATGCTTTTTGAATGACTCTTGCTGTGGGAAAAAATCGTCCTTTATTTTGTTTTAGGTTAAGCTCTTTGTTTCGGAAACATAATATATACATGCTGATGGATGCAGCGATGAGTTCGGCTGAGGCTGTGCCAATGCCTGCACCAATCACGCCCAATCCTGCTCCTGGAACAAACCAATCTGTGTGAAGGAAGGATATGGTGCGTGAAGGGAATATCAGAACAGAATTGAAAATCACATCAAGTACCATCATTACTACGCTCATGATGCTAGGCACAATCATATTGCCACTACTGCGAAGCATTCCTGAAGCGAACAGTGAAAATTGGAATGCTGGTAAGGCTAAAGCAATGATTGCTAAATAGGCAGATGATGTGGGGGTGATTTGACTGTTTCCTCCTAACCATGCGGGAAGGAATGGACTTATACAGAATGCTAATATGCCAATACATGTACTTGCAATGAGTACAGATAGGATGCCTTGTCGCAACGTATTACGTGCTTCTGAATGGTCGTTTGCTCCAAGTTGATGGCTAACTTGTACGTAGAAACCTGCAGCACATGCCGAGCAGATGCTTCCTAAAAGCCATGTGGTGGTTTCTATGAGCCCAATGGCGGCTGAGGCTTCGGCTCCTAGACTTCCCACCATGGAAGCGTCTATATATTGCATCATCGTGGTGGTTAGTTGGGCAAGTATAGCGGGTGTGGCAAGATTGAGTACGAGTTGGGCCTGCTGCTTGATGGTCATAGGGGCATTTTGTCGGATCATCGACAGAAGTTGCTCTTTCTGGCTATTGATTTTCATTGAAAAGGCATTTGTTTCAATTGCTCTTAGCTCTCGTTGAGATATGCAAAGTTGCAGAAGGTAAGTTAGTGTGCAATAAGCTGGTTGTCTGTAAATGGGTAAGCGTGCTTGCTTGATGTGTATGTGTTTGCTTTAGGTTATAGCGTTGTATGCTTGCACTCTTTGCATTTGGGCACAAAAAAAGGATGAAGCATAACTTCATCCTTCTTGTGAGGTACCCAGCAGATTCGAACTGCTGTACACGGTTTTGCAGACCGCTACCTAGCCACTCGGTCAGGGTACCAATGATTGAATGTTGCGGTGTGTACGGGACTCGAACCCGTGACCCCATGCGTGACAGGCATGTATTCTAACCAGCTGAACTAACACACCATTCATTGATTGGTCGCTCTCGATTGGATTGCAAATTGCTTTCGTTCTCGATTGCGAGTGCAAAGGTACGATATTCTTTTAAACTACCAAACTATTTCTCTACTTTTTTTGAAAAATCTTTTGAAAAAGCGCCACGTCTTGGTAGTTCTCGTGGGCATAGATCCACTCCGGAAGCAATGCAACTTGTTTATAATCAGATTTTTCGAACAGATGGAGGGAGGGTGTGTTGGTTGCTTCTACTAAGGCGTAAATGGAGTGAAGATTTATTTGTTTTTTGGCGTAGTGCTCCATTTGTTGTAGAGCTTGAAAGCCCAATCCAAGACCGCGATATTTCTTTAAAATAGCTATGCATACTTCGGCTTTTGCACAGATAGGGTCAAAGTTTACTAGGTCGATAAGCCCAATGGAATGTGGTTTGGTCGATTTCTCAAATTTGTGTTCTATTACGAAGCGTATGCTGCCACATTCATAGATGCTAGCAATAGAGGCAATATAATTTTTCAACGCATAGCGCGAGTATGGACCGTTTGTGTTGGAACAATCCCAAAGTTCAGGATCGTTTTCTATGGTGTAGAGTAAATCCAAGTCTTCGGGTTCGAGTGGGCGCAGAATCATGGGCGGTTCTAATCTTTAAAGTATATATTGTTGTTGGTGATGATGATGCCTCTCTCTGCATTGAATGTGCCTATTTGTACTTGTTTGTAGGGCTTTTCTTCGAATCGGTCGAGAATGAACCCGATACTGAAATCGCTAATATCATAGATGATTTGCGAGTAGTATTTCGGGCTCGTTGTCAAGCTATGGTGGCCTTTGGGAAGGCTTGTCTCGTTGGCTGATAGATAATCAATTGATAGGCCGTATTCCTCTGCAATTTGCTTTACCATGTCAGAACTCTTGCCTATATAGAGCATACGCTTGGGCATTTTCCCGTTGCGCGGATGCAAGAATTTGTGTAAATTCTGCGTTTGCTGCACAATAAGTGCCATGATGGCGCGAAGAATGATGGCTAATTTGATAGGGAAAGAGAGGATAAAGTTGTAATGCTTGTAATGCTTCTTGAAAAAGATGAGCATGGCTTCGTAGAATACATGTACGTAGTGGTAGCTATTCTTTTTGGTGCTCTCTCCTTTATAGTGAAGCAGGGGTGTGGGAATATAATAATTAGAGTAGCCTGCTTTGAGAAATCGGAAAGAAAGGTCTATGTCCTCGCCATACATAAAAAAAGTCTCGTCAAACATACCCACTTTCTTTAAAGCCTCGGCAGATGTTAGCATGAATGCTCCCGAGATAATATCGATAGGAGATACTTTTTCAGTTGAGAGGTAGCGCATGTAGTACTTTCCGAAAATCTTGCTTTTCGGAAATAAACTATTTAATCCTGCCATTTTGCAGAATGAAACCCAGGGAGAGGGGACACCGCGACGCGACTCCATGGCAAAGCTTCCATCGGTGTGAATCATCTTTACTCCTGCCACTCCCATGTTTGTGAGTTCATTTGTTGCAGAAAGGATGTCTCGGAGTGTATGTTCTGTGAGTAGTGTATCAGGATTAAGGAAGAGGATGTACTTTCCATTGGCTTTGCGAATGGCCTGATTGTTGGCGCGACCAAATCCCACATTTCGCTTGTTTGTCAAAATGTGGATGTGGGGGTATCGGGTAATGGGAAATTGCTTTTTGAGATAGGCTGCAGAGTTGTCTTTGGAGAGGTTGTCTACAACGAATACTTCTATCTCGTTGAGGTCGACTCCTTGACTCCGATATATGGAAATCAAGCATTGCTCAACGAAGTATTTTACATTGTAGTTGACTATAATAATAGAAAGAGTCACGAGGTTGGGGGTTGAGGTTAGTGGATATGGAAAGAGAAAAGTCTTATGGTGGTTCTATAAATTCTGAAATTTATAGAACCACTCTTATTCTACTTCTCCATGCTTGGGCCAACAGAATACGAAAGCTGTTAACGTGATGAGTAAGCAATATAGTGCAGTGGTATTGCTTAGTAATGCATAATATACAATAAGGTTAACTAAGGTACAAAGTCCGAGAATCCCTATGCGTATCACGTTCCATAGAGGAAGTGATTGAGGCTGCTTTGTGATGTGGCTACGTATGCTTTTTATTGAAAAAAGCTTTAGCCCGCCCCATACGCCAGAAAGTGTGAGCACGATACATAGCATATTGAGCATATATTCCGTGCTTGGAGTTTGGGGCAGATAGCCTATGGGGAGGATATGAGATTCTGAAAGTGTAAATATCAAGGCAACGATGAGCCATACAGAGATGTATGTAATTCGCGAGGCTCGAAGATCGGTTTTGTTGTTTGTGTGGGGCATGTTGAAAAGCTTTTTATTTTAAGGGGGTTCTTCCCAATATGGAACGTCCTAGTGTTACTTCATCGGTATATTCTAAATCGTCGCCTACGCTTACGCCGCGTGCTAACACGGAAAATTTGATACCTGTAGGTGCAAGACGACGAGAGATGTAGAAATTGGTGGTGTCTCCTTCCATGGTGGGATTGAGTGCAAGGATTACTTCGTTGATTCCTCCAGCTTCTACTCTTTTGAATAAAGAGTCGAGTTCTATATCGGCAGGACCTACACCATCCATCGGGGAGATTACACCTCCTAAAACGTGGTATAGCCCGTGATATTGCCCTGTATTCTCAATAGACATTACGCTATGGATATTTTCTACCACACAAATGGTGGTCTTGTCGCGGTGGGGATTGGAGCAGATGTCGCATATATCAGTGTCGGATATGTTATGGCAAATGCAGCAATGCTTTACTTCATCGCGAAGCGTAGTAAGGCTATCGCTAAAGGCATGAACGTCTTCCTTTTTCTGCTTGAGTAGGTAGAGTGCGAATCGCAGAGCTGTTTTACGGCCTACGCCTGGCAGATGGGTTAACTCTTGTACTGCCCTTTCTAGGAGTTTCGAGGGATATTGTTCGTTGATCATTTCTGTGCAAAGTTAACTCATTTTTATGAGTGTTGTATATAATGTGTGTGTAAAAATGAAAGAGAGTGCATGGTTCTTTCATTTAAAAATGCTTGTTCTTTTCTTTTTTTCTGCTTGCGCTATCCAAAGTTGCCCATTGTTTTGACGTAACCCATTGATTTTCAATACACGCTATGTAATGACACAGAAAAGTGATGAAGTCAGGAAATAGTTATAGATGAATCATATCAACAAAGTTCTCTATCGTCAGCGAAGTGTGACTTATATGTCGTCGGATGCCCATTCTACTTTTTCCAGATGAACGTTTATGTTTGTGTCCTTCGACCGAAGGACGCACGTCCCCCGACCGAAGGACGCATGTCCCCCGACCGAAGGACGCATGTCCCTCGACCGAAGGACACAGATTATATGGACGGTATAAAGAAAGTAAAGCCCCATTTGTGAATGGATAGAACCCTTATATATAAATGGGCATGGCCGAACTGGTGGGGTCTGTATCATAAATCTTTACCAAACTCCTGCATTTTTTGCATCAAAAAAGCAAACAGTCAAATGATGAGAACGATATAAAAAACTTGAAACACAACTATTGTAGATTTACCTATTCCATCACGAAATGGGTAGGGGTTACTATTCTCTACTCTGAACTTAAATGAAAGAGCCGTGTGTAAACTACCAAAAAAGTAATGGATAGAGTCATAAAAAAACAGAGTGGAGAGAGCGTAACTCATAGTTTTTATGTAGGTTTGCAGTATGAAATTACCAGATAACATAAAGAAGGTTCGTCCGAGACTGAAAGCCAAGGTGCATCTTGATACGAATGAATCACCATTTAATACGCTCTACAATCGTTATCCAGAAGTGGCAACAACTGAAAAATTGAAGAGAGAATGGGGAAAGCATGAACATATTCCCGCTTCGTGTATCTATTTCTGTAATGGAACAGAAGAGGCGGTCGACTTGATTATGCGTGCTTTTGCTCTCTTTAATCGCGACAGCGTGGTGGCAGCCGTGCCTACGCGTACAGTTTATGCACGTCGGGCGGCGGTGAATCGTTTGGAGTATAGAGAGGCTGCTTTGCGTCCGTCTGACTTTGAATTGCAAGCCGAGACGGTGTTGAATGCTGTGAGCGAAACGACCCAACTTGTATTTTTGTGTTCTCCTAATTCTCCAACGGGCAATCTGCTCGATCGCGGCGAGTTAGAAACGATTCTTCAGTTGTTTGATGGTTATGTGGTAGTGGATGAGTCTTACATTGAGTTTGCTCCGCAAGCATCCGTGTTGGAACTCCTTAATAAATATCGGAATCTGATAATTCTTCGTTCGTTTTCTCACGGGTGGAGTATGGCGGGTGTTCGCTTTGCAGCCTTGGTGGCCTATCCTGAGGTAATCGAAACTATAGAGCGGGTTGGAATGGCTCATCCCGTTGGTGCAGCGACACTAAGTGCAGTGGCCGACGTGGTGAAACATCGATTGGATGTAGATAAATGGGTGAGACAGATTGTTGATGAGCGTACCAAAGTGCGCATGGCATTGAGTGACTTGAAAGAATGTAAGCAAATCTATCATTCCGATGCGAATTTTCTCTTTGTGAGATTTGCAGATAGTGCTGCTGTCTATCGGTATTTATTAAAGCAAGGTATTGCGGTGCATCCCGTGCAAGGATGCTTGCGTATTACGATTGGGCTGCCAAACGAGAACTCAGCTCTAATCGGTGCTTTGAGAAAGCGTTGAGAATTGATTCTTCAAAAAAAAGAATGTTGGCGTATCGGTGTGCGGTTTTGATAACACTTTACGAGTGTTGTCAAAACCGTTATCTATTTCCTAATAGTAGGCGGCTAAGGTGTGGCATATATTTCCTAATGATATGGTCAAAGAGAATAAGAAATAAGATGGTCGCTGTGATAATGAGGAAATAGCGTATTGTGGAAAATGTATCGCCAGGGAAGGGGAGAAGTTTGTCAATAATATGGGTTGTTAATGAGAGTGTTAAGAATGTATGGCCTAAATAAATGGTCATGGAGGAACGGCATAGATGTTGAGGAATGTCAAGTTTATGCTTGTGTAGATGCAAGAGAATACTGATTAAACAGCCGTTTCCTGCGAGCATATAGATAATGTGTGCGAAATTGGTTTCAAAGATGAACAGTGAGAATAGAGAGACAAATGCTATTATATATAAGGAGTGTTGGTGTTCTTCTATCGTTTGTAGTAAGTCTCGATGAAAAATGGAAATCGTTGCTCCGCAGGCGAAGGATAGAACGTTGGTCGCACTGCAGATATTATGGGTCGGCCAGAAATTCCATGAGGTCAGCATAATGAGGCAGAGAATAATCCAACCATGAGACTTTTTGATGACAAAGTAGAAAATAGGGGAGAGGGTGCATAATATAAAGAGGTCTCTTAAAAACCATGTAGAAAGCAGTATGGGACTTGATAACTCGGCATTACCATCCCAAAACATACGGAGACTGCCATACTCTCTGAAAACGTGAAAGAATGTATTACTTCCCAAATGAGGAAATTCGATGAGAACAAGAGATGCGTATTTCATGAGATTCCATAGGAAGAAAGGAATTAGCAGCGTGTGTAATCTGCTACCTATCTTTGTGCGATAACGACTCCAATCCCAAACATTGAATCCTGTAAAGAATAGGTAGCCAGAGAGGATGAAGAATCCAGGTATGGCTAGTGTGGTCAAATAGGGCATAAATCCCTGGTCTATAAAAGTGTATATGGGGTGGGTGGAGTTTGTAGGACTGATTATAAGCCCTCTGTCCGTCATGTGGATGAACACAACGAGTATGGCAAGGATGAATCGTGTGGAATCTATCGTGTGAAGTCTTTGGGGCATAAGGAAACTTGTTAGAGGTTGCAATAATAGTCATAATGTATGAAAAGTCCAAATGTGAGGTGTGAAAATGATTGTAACATTTGCTGCTAGTGGAATTGGAAGTGCTTTGTCGAAGTGATTTTTTTAAAGCCGAAATAACTACTTAAAATGCCTTAGAGGGCAAATAAAACGTGTTTTTGGGCATTTTAAACAAAAAAGGAGTGCATTTTCCTTGGACAAAAATGATGGACAATGGAATAAAGTGGTATCTTTGCATAAGATATACTGCATTCGGTTTGCACTGTCTTTGCATAAGATAGGCTGTACCCCAGCAGTTAAGAGTGTGTAAGAGGAGCGACTTCGTTCTTTTTGCAATCAATGATAGAATCAAACCTAATATAAATGATAACAGACGACGATAGAATTATTAAAGTGAATATCGAGGAAGAAATGAAATCCTCGTATATTGACTACTCCATGTCTGTGATTGTGGCACGTGCATTGCCTGATGTGCGTGACGGATTCAAACCCGTGCATCGCCGCATTCTTTACGACATGATGGAATTGGGCATTACACATGATAAGCCCACTCGTAAATCAGCCCGCGTTGTAGGTGATGTGCTCGGTAAGTATCATCCACATGGTGATAGCTCTGTATATGGGGCATTAGTACGTTTGGCACAACCATGGAATATGCGTTATACTTTGGTGGAAGGCCAAGGTAACTTCGGTTCTATGGATGGTGACTCAGCGGCAGCTATGCGTTATACCGAAGCGCGTCTTTCGCCTGTGGGTGAAGCGATGATGCAGGATATTGAGAAGGAGACGGTCGATATGGATCGCAACTTCGATAATACTCGCGATGAACCGAGTGTGATGCCTACGCGTATTCCAAACTTTCTTGTAAATGGCGCAAGTGGTATTGCTGTGGGTATGGCAACAAATGTTCCTACTCATAACCTAGGAGAGGTAATTGATGGTTGCGTGGCTTATATTGATAATCCGGATATTACCATTGATGAGCTGATGCATTACGTGAAAGCTCCCGATTTTCCTACGGGTGGTTATATCATGGGTATGCAAGGCGTGCGTAGTGCCTATGAAACGGGTCGTGGGCGCGTGGTAATGCGTGCTAAGACAGATATTGAAAGTGGACCGCAGCACGATACGATTGTAGTGTCGGAACTTCCTTATGGCTTGAATAAAGAAGAACTTGTGAAGTTTATCGGCCAGCTTGCAGCGGAAAAGCGCATTGATGGTATTTCCAATGTGAACGATGAGAGCGATAAAGATGGTATGCGCATCGTTATCGATGTGAAGCGTGACTTCAATGCCAATGTGGTGCTCAATAAACTTTATAAGATGACTGCTTTGCAGACTTCTTTTGCTGTTAATTGCATCGCTTTGGTAAAAGGACGCCCTCGTTTGTTGACGCTGAAGGATTGTATTAAGTACTTTGTAGAGCATCGTCAAGAGGTGGTGATTCGTCGTACGCAGTTTGATCTTCGTAAGGCTCAGGAGCGTGCTCATATCTTGGAAGGTTTGATTATAGCCTCTGATAATATTGACGAAGTGGTGCGCTTGATTCGTGCGTCTAAGACACCGCAAGCTGCTATCGAAGCATTGAAGGAGCGTTTCGGCTTAGACGATGTGCAAGCCAAGGCTATCGTAGACATGCGTCTTGCGCAACTTACCAATATTCAGCAAGAGAAGTTGCATGAAGAATATGCTGAAATAGAAAAGCGTATTGCTTACTACGAACAGATTTTGAGCGACGAGCAGCTTTGTCATAAGGTGATGAAGGATGAACTCATTGAAGTGAAAGAAAAGTATGGTGACGAGCGTCGTACGGAAATTTGCTTGTCTTCTACTGAGTTTAATCCTGAGGACTTCTATGCCGACGATGAGGTGGTTATCACAATTTCTCATCTTGGATATATCAAGCGTACTCCGTTGAACGAGTTCCGTGCACAAGGTCGTGGCGGTGTCGGTTCTAAGGGAGGAAGTACACGTGATTCCGACTTTATTGAGTATATCTATCATGCCACGATGCACAATACGATGCTGTTCTTTACTGCTAAGGGTCGTTGTTATTGGCTCAAGGTGTATGAACTTCCTGAGGGTGCAAAGAACTCCAAGGGACGTGCTATCCAGAATATGCTGAATATTGAGCCAGATGATAGTATCAATGCTTGCTTGCACATACGAAAACTCAATGATACAGAGTTCTGTCAGAGCCATTATGTGATGTTCTGTACTAAGAATGGTATTATTAAGAAAACCTGTTTAACAGAATATTCTCGTCCTCGCACCAATGGCGTGAATGCTATCAATATCTTGGAAGACGACAAGGTGATAAGTGTAGTGTTGACCAATGGTTCTGATGAAATTATCATAGCCAATCGTAATGGACGAGCCATTCGCTTCAACGAGAATACTGTTCGTGCAATGGGACGTACGGCAACAGGTGTCCGTGGTATTCGTTTGGATGAAAATGCCGACGATGAAGTTACGGGCATGATATGCGTAAACGATCCAGAAAAGGAAACCATTCTCGTGGTAAGTGAAAAGGGCTTAGGTAAACGTTCGTTGGTGGAAGACTATCGTGTGACCAATCGTGGTGGTAAGGGTGTAAAGACACTTAATATCACGGACAAGACAGGTAAGGTGATTGCTATTAAAGCTGTGACCGACGATGAAGACCTCATGATTATCAATAAGAGCGGTATTACAATTCGCTTAAAGATGAGTTCGGTTAGCGTACAAGGTCGAGCTACGCAAGGTAATCGCTTGATAAATCTTGAAAAGCGAAATGATGTGATTTCTAGTGTATGTCTCGTTCCAACAGAAGAAGAGGATGATACAGAAGAAACTCTTGCAGAAGGAGAAGCACAGACTTCAACAGAAATGACTGAGCAGAATGATGCTACATCGCAAGACGAAACGCAATCTAATGAATAATGATAATTAATAACCTTGTCAAGAGTAAACACATCTTCGTTGTTGCTCTTGATAAGGCTATAGTAACTTATTAAATTACATCAATATGAAAAGAATCTTTCTTTGTTTAGCTATTTTTGCCGCTTCAGTAAGCGGAGCTATGGCACAAAGTGATCAGCACATTGGTTCGTATAAAGCCAATGATCTCGTGCGCAAGGCAGATGGACTGATGAGCAAACGAGATGGAGATTCGTTCGAGAAGGCACAGGATCTGTATAAGCAAGCAGAAACTATGCTTGTGGGCGATATAGACGAAGCTAAGACCAAAGGTAAGAACAATAAAGTGGCTTTGCTCTATTTGCAGAATGCACAACTCCAAAACAAACTTCTTGGTCCAGAACTGAATCGTGCTCAGCAGGGCATTCCTTTTGATACGTTGGCTTTCTGCACTCGTGTAGACAATATTATCAATAGCTTTAACTCGGCTGCAGAGTACAATCAAAAGCCCGACGCGAAAGGTAGGGTGAAACTAGATCCTTTCGTGACAAATTCTACCAAGTTGGGTATTTACTCTATGCTGACTTACTATTATAATTGTGGCGCCTTCATGGATGCTATGGGAAAGAAGCAAGAAAGTGTAGACTATTTCCAAAAGTACGTAGAGCTTCCTGGCAAGACTCCCATCTTGACAAAGGCAGAGGCAGACTCAGTATATAAGGCCAATACCAAGATTTACAGCACAGCTCGATTCAATTTGGCTCTTCAAAACTTTTATTTGAAGAATTGGGATAAGGCGATTGCTGCTTGCGATGAAGCCTTGAAGGATACCATCGGTGTGCATGATCTTTGCTTAATTCGTATCAATTCCTATGGTGAGAAAAAGGATTCTGTAGCTTGGCAGCAGGCTGTTATCGATGCTTACCAACGTACTGGCGAAGAACACTTTATGCAAAACCTAATTTACTATTACATTCAGAGCAACAAGATTGACGAAGCTACTCGCCTTTCAGAGAAGTTGATCAATGATGAACCGAATAGTAAGATGGCGTGGTTTATCAAGGGAGCTATTGAATTGAATGTAAAGAAGGACTATAAGGCTGCTATTGAAAGCTGTGATAAGGCACTTGCTATTGATCCTGATTTTAAGGATGCTCTCTTCAATAAGGGTACGGCTTACATCAACGATATTTACGACCAGACTCACTCGTCAAATAGTAAGTTTAAGTACATTGGTACCGGACGTTATATCACAGGTAAACAATCGGATGGTTCTTATCAAAAGAATAAGGCCATTTATGATAAGGAAGTTGCTTACGTGAAGAGCTATTACATCAATGCTCAAAAGTGTATGGAGCGTGTTCGCGAATTGGCTCCTACCGAAGCAAAGCGTTGGGCTTCTCCTTTGCAGATGGTCTACAGTGCTTTGGGCATGAAAGATAAGGCAAAAGAAATGGACGACTTGCTGGACGCTGCCAATAAGGCTTCAATGGCTCAGTAAATTGATTCACAATACAAATAAAGTGAGGTTATAAGGATTGCTTATGCTTTCAAAAGGTAAAAGGCGAATCCTTATAACCTCAACTTTCAACTAGAGTGTTCTGATTGACACAAGTCGGAGCATGAAGTAAAGAATGATAGTGTTGAAGTAAAGATTGATTGAAATGAAAAAGTTCTTCTTATTACTTGCGGCTTTCGTTTGTGTCACTTGTATCGCTCAAAAGGCTTTCAAACCAGTTACCACCGCATTGAAGGCAAAGAATTATAAGGAGGCATTGCAGCAGATTAGCAAGCTCAGAAAGGATTCTCTTTACAAAGATGATGTGAAGCTTTGTGTGTATGCTGTGGAAGCTCAGCGTGGGCTCAACGATGCTGAGAATATGAAAATTTACCTAAAACAAACTTATGATACATTGTCTTTCTTCTCAACGACTTACGAAGTGGTGAAGGAGGCAATCAGACTAGATTCTATAGAGAAGGAAAAGTTTAAGGCTGAAGATAAAAAGCCTAAACAAACGAAATTTGTTGTAGAAAATTTGCATCGTTATTATCCCAATATTCAAGCTGCTGTGCGTTTTTTCTACAAAAAGAATAATGCCGAGGAAACAATGAAGTATGCACGTATGTATCTTGATGTTCCTGGTACAGAAATTGGTAAATCGGCTGCTTTAACTCCCAAGAGTGTAGAGTCGAATGCTGCCATGTATTTAGTGAGTGCATTCGAGAATAAGAATTATGCAGAAGTACATCGATATGAATCGAAGGCGAGAAATAGTCAGTTCTTTCATTTTAAGGTGATAGATGATCTTGCTTATACGGCGCAAGCTGAAAATGATTCCATTGCTTATGTGAATCTGCTTACGGAGGGGTGGAATGAATACCCCGACTCAAGGACATTCTTTTTGCGACTAGCCGACTTTTATAACCAACAAGGAAATTACCAAAAAGTCATTTGCTTGTCAGAAAAGCAACTAGCACATGACTCAACAGACATTACTGCTTATTTCGCCCAATGCATGGCTCATTTCAACAAGAAAGACTATAAGGCCTGTATTCGTAGTGCGAAGAACATGCTTTCCATAGATTCTGTCAATGCAGATGCACATTATTATATAGGAGCCTCTCTAATGGGAGAAATAGATGCAATGGCTGTGCCCAATAAAGCTTCGTCTGCTATGTATCGCAAGTTCCTTGCAGAACAACAACAGTTTTATATAAAAGCAGAGAAGGAGCTTGAGACTTTTCGGTCGTTGGCTCCCCAAGCAAAGTTGCAATGGGCACCTTTGCTCTATAAAGTGTATCTTGCGCTCAATAGAGGAAAGAAATTTGCAGAGATAGAACAGCTTATGGAACAATAAAAATTGTAATACATATAGGAATATGTCAGATTTTGTATCTTCTCAAATATTGACGGATGAGCAATGGAAGGCTTTTGCTGCTCATCCCAATCATTCAAATAATGATTCTCAATCCGTCTCACAAAGCGTGGCAGCACAACTTCGTCCTTTGTTGGAAGAAGGAATGCAGAAAGATATGGAAGAAGTCGATGCAATAACAAATAATGCAGAGGCGCCAACTTTCGATAATACGATAGTGGCTCTATCGCGCAGTGGTGAGAAACTTGATCGAGCTACAACCATCATGTACAATCTGCTAAGCGCTGAAACAGATGATGAACTCGACGAATTGTCGAACGAAATGGCTGCGAAACTCTCTGAGCATGATAATAATATTATGCTCAATGAAAAACTCTTTTCTCGTGTCAAGTATGTCTATGAGCATGAGCTTTGTCATTTAAGAGGGGAAGATCTGACACTTCTCAAGGATATCTATCAAGGATTTGAGCGTTCTGGAGCTAATTTGAGTGGTGAGAAAAAGGAGGCTTATCGCAAACTGACGAAGGAGCTATCTGAGAAAACGCTGAAGTTCTCTCAGAATCTGCTGAAAGAGACGAATAATTTCATTTTACACGTAACTCGTGAAGAAGACCTTGCTGGACTTGCCGACATGTATAGAGAGGCAGCAGCACAAGAGGCAGAAACGAGAGGGTTAAGTGGCTGGGTATTTACCTTACATGCACCTAGCTACATCCCTTTTATGACATTTGCTGACAATCGTGAATTGAGAGAAAAGCTTTGTCGTGCTTACGGAAGTAGATGCACACATGATAATGAATATAATAATGAAAATATCGTACGTGATATTGTAAATCTTCGTAGAAAGAAAGCGCAACTCCTGGGATATAAGGATTATGCCGACTTTGCTCTGCGCAGAAGAATGGCTCAAGATTCGAAACATGTATATAAACTTCTTAATGATCTCATAGAAAGCTATTTGCCTAAAGCAAAAGAAGAAGTGGCTGAGGTGGAACGCAAAGCACAAGCGATAGAAGGAAAAGACTTTCGTCTTATGCCGTGGGACTTCTCTTACTATAGTCATAAGCTCAAGACGGAGCGCTATGATTTCGATACAGAGTGGCTACGTCCGTATTTTCAACTCGAGAATGTACAAAAAGGAGTCTTTGGATTGGCTACCAAATTGTATGGCATTCGTTTCGTAGAGAATAAGCAAATACCTGTCTATCAAAATGATGTAAAGGCATTTGATGTATTGGATAAAGATGGTTCGTTTCTTGCCAATTTGCTCGTAGACTTTTTCCCTAGAGCAACGAAGAAAGGAGGTGCCTGGATGACGAATTATCGTGAAGAGCATTGCGATGAGCCTACCCATGTAAAGGTAACGGCGGAAAATTCCTTCCGACCAGTGGTAAGCATAACTACCAACTTTACCAAACCTACAAAAGAAACTCCGTCTCTTTTAAGTCTGGATGAGGTGGAAACATTTTTGCATGAGTTTGGTCATGCTTTGCATGGCATTTTCGCTATGACACATTATAAAGCGTTAAGTGGAACCTCCGTTTATTGGGATTTTGTAGAACTTCCTTCACAATTTATGGAGAACTATGCAAGAGAACCAGAATTTTTAAGTACATTTGCTTACCATTATCAGACTCACGAACCCATACCCGAAGATTACATCCGACGTATGATTGCTGCAAAGAACTATTTGTCAGCATATTATTGTATGCGTCAAGTATCTTTCGGACTGCTTGATATGGCCTATTATACGTTAGCCGATGAGCTGAAAGAAAAGATTAAAAAGTTTGAGGATGCAGCATGGAGTAGGGTGCAGATGCTCCCATCTGTGGATTCTTCATGTATGACGGTTCAATTCAGTCATATAATGTCGGGTGGGTATGCAGCTGGCTATTATAGCTATAAATGGGCAGAGGTGCTTGATGCTGATGCTTTCTCGCTTTTCAAGCAAAGAGGTATCTTTGATGAGAAAACAGCTTCAAGTTTCCGTCACAATCTCTTGGAAAAAGGAGGAACACAACTACCTATGGAACTCTATGTGAAGTTTCGCGGACAAGAGCCAAGCATTGATGCTCTGCTGAAGCGTGATGGCTTGAAATGACAGATTTTCAATAAGTACAACAAGAATGGTACATTCTCAAGAAAAAGCTCTTCTGCTAGATAAACGCTATCTAAGAATGGCACGTATTTGGGCGGAAAACTCCTATTGCACTCGTCGTCAGGTGGGCGCATTGATTGTGAAGAATAAGATGATTATCAGCGATGGCTATAATGGCACACCTTCTGGCTTCCCCAATGTCTGCGAGGGGGCTGATGGGCTGACGAAGCCTTGTGTGTTGCATGCGGAGGCTAATGCAATTACTAAAATTGCTCGTTCGGGCAATAATTCTGATGGTGCGACGCTGTATGTTACAGATGCTCCTTGTATAGAATGTGCAAAGCTAATTATTCAAGCAGGAATAAAAAGAGTGGTCTATGCGCGTAGTTACAGATTGACGGATGGTATAGACCTCTTGAAAGAAGCAAATATCATTATAGAGCATATCGACCCTGAAGAATAAGCTGCAACCATTCTTATAGATAAGATAAAAGCTTTTTATATAATAAGCATGATCAAACACAATAAAAGCCGTTTTATGCCGCTCATGGTCTCCTTGGGCGTGATAGTCGGAATATTGCTCGGCAGTTTCTTTGCCAATCATTATTCTGGAAATCGGTTGAGCATTATCAACAATTCAAGTAACAAAATACTTGACTTGTTTCATTTAATAGACGATCAATATGTCGACTCGGTCAATATCCCCGACTTGGTAGAAAAGTCAATGCCTCAAATTCTAAAAGAATTAGATCCGCATTCTACGTACATTCCTGCATCAAAAGCAGAAGAGTCTATGCAAGATTTGAAAGGCAGTTTTTCAGGAATCGGTGTACAGTTTACCATCTATAAAGACACCATCCGTGTGGTAAAGGTAGTAAAAGGCGGTCCTTCTGAAAGTGTGGGCATCTTGGCGGGCGACCGCATCGTGAATATCGATGGAAAACCTTATGTGGGCGATACCATTAGTAATGATGGGGTTATGCACCATTTGAAAGGTACAAAGGGTTCGATCGCTAAATTGGCGATTAAACGTAGAGGGCAGGCCAAGTTGCTTAGTTTTGACGTAACTCGTGGTGATGTTCCTATTAAGACAGTGGATGCCGCTTACACGGCAGCACCAGGAGTAGGGTATATGCGCATTACAAGTTTTGGTGATACGACGTTCTCTGAATTTATAGCAGCGCTGTCTAAGCTCTATAATGATAATGCGAATGGTCTGATTATAGATTTGCGTGGTAATCCTGGTGGCTATATGGAAACAGCCGTCATGATGGCGAACGAACTTCTTCCCAAAAATTCTTTGATTGTATATACCGAAGGTAGAAAATCTCCTCGAAAAGAATACAAAGCTGACGGAAGAGGTGCATTTCAGAAACTTCCGTTGGTGGTCTTGGTGGATGAAACGTCTGCTTCGGCAAGCGAGATATTTGCAGGTGCCATCCAAGATAATGATAGAGGCACCATTATTGGCCGCAGATCTTTTGGAAAAGGATTGGTACAGGTACCGATTGAATTTCCTGATGGATCCATGTTGCGCTTAACAACGGCACGTTATTATACTCCCTCAGGCCGTTGTGTACAAAAGCCTTATAAGCCTGGTGACGAAGAGGATTATGCTGCTGACCTATTGCTGCGTGCGGAACATGGAGAGTATTTTTCTGCAGACAGCATCCGCACTTCGGGAGAGAAATATAAGACTCGATTAGGGCGTATTGTTTATGGCGGTGGTGGTATTGTGCCAGACATCTTTATCCCTCGCGATACAGTAGGTATTACCTCCTATTTCAAGGATGCCTATCTCGGAGGACTTTTGTTTCAATATGCATACGACTTTGTGGATGTCCACAGAGCAGCTTTGACAAATTGTAATGATGTTGCAGCTGTGTCGACTTTCTTGGCCAAGAAGAATCTTGTAGAGGGGTTTGCCTCTTTTGCTGAAAAACTTGGGTTGAAAAGACGGAATTTGATGATACAACAGTCGCGTAAACTGCTTGTGAGATACATATCTTCTGCCATCATTGGTGATATATTAGACGACAGTGATGCTGCAGAATATGCCAATAATTCAGATCCCGCTGTACAAAAGGCCATAAAGATTCTCTCTGAAGGAAATGCTTTCCCTCGATTGGGAGAAAAAGCAACGAATCGACTTCAAGCATTGGCAGGGTTCAGAAATCATTGGATGCAAATGACGTTTTACCGTCCCATTATGCAGATAAATCAGCCTGTGAAGCTTCCTTATAATGAAGCTTATATGCGCGATTCCTATGTAAAAGACGTTCGTTATAACATTCTTGCATTATGTTATCGAAAACCAATCTTCGTCAGAATGTAAAGCAGAGAATCAAACTGATGACGATGAAGGAACGACTACGTGCATCGCATCAAGTGCTAAAACGGCTAGAGGAAAATCAACATTTCCAAGAAGCACATGTAGTCATGCTCTTTTATTCACTGCCTGATGAAGTCTGCACTCATGATTTTATCCAGAAATGGAGTCATTACAAACGAATACTCTTACCGAGAGTAGAAGGCGATGAAATTATTCCTAGTGAATACGTTGAAACCAAACTGACGCAAGGTGCTTATGGTATCATGGAACCATTAGGAGGTAATTCTCTGATTTCGGATATACAACTCGTGGTAGTTCCTGGTGTTGCCTTTGATCGTTCGGGCAATCGCTTGGGCAGAGGAAAAGGATATTATGATCGTTTCCTTTCGCAAGGAACATTGCAGTCTGTTTATAAGATAGGTATCTGTTTCCCTTGTCAGTTGGTGGAAAATGTGCCCACTGAGATGCAAGATATCAAAATGGATGAAGTCATTGGTTGTACAGGATTTTGATTTCCAAACTCTGATTCACAGGCATAGAGAATCTCAGACACGATACAATCAGAGGCATTGCCAAAGGAAGCTGATAACAAAATGAAGTAGGCAACTTTTCTACAAGAAGCCTAAACCAAACCACAACAACGACCTCTTATAGAGTGTCACAACATTATGAAAAATCAATCACCATATAGTTCATTAAATCTGACATTTGATAAATTTACGGATGAAAGAGGATCGCTGACGATTTGCTTATCGAATTACCAAGATAAACTTCCGTTTCAGATAGGTCGTGTCTTTTGGATTACAAATGTTCCCAAGCTTGCCGTTCGCGGTTGTCATGCTCATCGTCGATGTTATGAAGCCTTGGTTCCTATACATGGTAGTTTTAAAGTGCGCTTAGATGACGGTGTGCATCCCTCTCAGGAGGTAGTTCTTGACCGAAGCGATAAAGGAATCTTAATACCTCCTATGTTATGGTGTGAATTATACGACTTCTCAGAAGATGCAGTATGTCTTTGCATCGCATCGGGTGATTATGACAAGGAAGGCTATGTCAACGATTACGAGGAATTTAAACAGAGTAAGATTTAGCATTCAGCTATGAGTTTTCAGATTATTCCATATAATGAGTCTTTGCAGACGGAATGGGACCATCTTGTGAATCAGTCAAGGCAGGGTACATTCCTCTTCAATCGTGCCTATATGGATTATCATGCCGATCGCTTCCATGATGAATCTCTCATGATTCGTGACGAGAAAGGAAGGCTCGTAGCTCTATTCCCAGTATGTCGCATTCCAGGAGAAGCGTCGGCTGTAGCCTCTCATGCAGGTCTCACTTACGGAGGATTACTCACAACTTCGCGTGTTTCAGTCGAAGCTATGCTTGAAATATTTCAGGCTGTCAAACACTATTTTGCAGAGCAAGGGTTTACATCGTTGCTTTATAAACCTATACCTTATATATATCACCAATATCCGAGCGAGGAAGATCTCTATGCTTTGTTTCGGATTGGTGCAGAGTTGGAGACACGATCCATATCTTCTGTCATTGATTTGACAATGCCTTATTCGTTTAGCGAGCTAAGACGTAGGAAAGTGCGTAAGGCTGAAAGAACAGCCTCGTTGCTCTATACTGAGAGTATGGAGCATTTAGAAACCTATTGGCATGTGCTCGACAGCGTATTGATAAGCCGCCATAATGTTCATCCCGTTCACACGCTAGAGGAAATCCAATTGCTGATAAATCATTTCCCTAATCAGATTAAGCTCTGCACGGCTTGTATGGCAGACAATCCATCTCATGTTGTGGCGGGGTGCCTATTGTTTGTTTGTCAAAATGTGGTGCATGTGCAATATATCGCGTCGGGTAAAGATGGAAAAGCGTGTGGAGCCTTAGATTGGCTATTCGCACGTATTATCACTGAAGTGAGGAAACGTTTACCTCAGATTCGTTATTTCGACTTTGGAATTTCTACTGAGCATGGAGGCTTATATCTTAACGAAGGCCTTATTTTTCAGAAAGAGGGCTTTGGCGGACGTGGTGTCTGCTACGATTCTTATCGCGTAGCTCTTTCTTGAGCAAAGTAAGGTGTAGAGGCTTTCCTTAACCTATAAAAGTATACATTTCTACAATCAATCCAACCTGTCATGATTCCATTCTTACCATTAGGTGCTATCAATGAAACCTTCCAACCAGCACTCTCTGAGGCCGCATTGCGAGTGATAAAGAGTGGATGGTATTTACAAGGCCAAGCAACGAAGCAGTTTGAACGAAGTTTTGCAGATTTCGTAGGCGTGCGTTATTGTGTCGGTGTGGGAAATGGATTGGATGCACTCACGCTATCACTAATGGCTCTAAAGCAAATGTATCATTGGGATGAGCATACAGAAGTGATTGTGCCTAATATGACCTTTGTTGCTACAGCGCAGGCTGTGGTGAGAGCGGGTATGATTCCCGTTTTTGCAGATGTCGACGAAAATGCCTTACTTACGCCGAGTACAGCCGAGCAAGTGCTTTCTCCTCATACGAGAGCGGTGCTTCCTGTGCATCTTTATGGCAAGGCGGCTGATATGGAAGCATTCGCAGCATGGACCAAGGAAAATCACTTGAAGCTTCTCGAAGATGCAGCACAAGCCCATGGTGCTTATTCTGGAAAGAAACGTGTGGGTAGCACAGCATTAATATCGGCTTTCAGCTTTTATCCAGGCAAGAATTTGGGCGCTTTAGGAGATGGTGGAGCTGTTACAACTGATGATGAAGAACTCGCACATAGAGTACGAACGTTGGCAAATTATGGTGCTGATCGAAAGTATCATCATATTATGCAAGGACTTAATTCCCGTTTAGACGAGATACAAGCAGCCATGCTCAATGTAAAATTGTGCAGATTAGATCAAGACAATCTTCACCGTCAACACATTGCCTCTATTTATGCAGAGCATATACATAATCCACTTGTAGAGTTGCCCTATCAAGGAGATACTGCGCATAGTGTGTTCCATATTTATGCTGCACGGTGTCAAGAACGTGAACGCTTGTCGACATATCTTCAGGAAAATGGCATCCAAACCTCTTGTCATTATCCCTTGACATTGTCAGAACAACCCATATTCTCATCCATTAACTGCCATACACCTAGGGCTACAGAATGGGCGCGAACACAGATAAGCTTGCCGGTAAGTCCCATTATGACCGACGAAGAAGCTTTGACAGTGTGTGAGACCATCAATCAGTTTAACCTATAAAATCCATACAACATGACTCTTGATATATTGATTTGTTCGCTCAACAAAGGCATTGTACGTATCCAAGACGTTCTGTTGCCGCCTCGCGAGAATATCCATTATGTAGTCTCTTATCAATACACGGATGAGCGATACCTAGATCTCATACCGAAAGCTTTGACAACCCGTGAGGATGTCACTATCTATACGTATAAAGGAAAGGGGCTTTCTGCCAATCGTAATTTGGCACTTGATAAGGCAACAGCCGATATCGTGATGTATGCCGATGATGATGCACATTTGTTGACAGAAACACCGGAAATCATTTTCAAGTACTTTGAGAATAATCCGAAACTCGATGTGGCATTCTTCTGTGCGTCTACCTATACGGGAAAGCCACTGAAGAATTATCCCCCAAAGGATTTTGATGTCTATGCCATGCCCACAGAGTATACCATCTCGGCGCTCGAAATGGCTTGTCGTCGTACGAGTGTGCAGGGAAAAATTCGTTTTGACGAGCGATTCGGATTAGGAACACAGTTCCTTACCTGTGGTGAAGAAGAAGTATGGCTGGAGGATGCTTTGCGTGCTGGCTTACACATGCATTATTTCCCTGAAAAAATAGTGGAAACAAGTACGATGTTAAAGAAATCACTTATTTACGTAGATGCAGGTGTGCAAAGAAGTCGGGGTGCTATTTCTTATTATAAGTATGGAGCAACGGCTTGGTGGAGATGTTTCTGTTTTGCAATGGAAAGCGCACGCAAGGGGTACACCCACTTCCTTCCATTTATGCGTCATCTGATGGAAGGCATCGCTTATATGAAACGAACTAAGAAATAGTACAACAGAGATAGAATAATCATGAGGCGGCGCACTAACGAACACAATCGATCGTTCGCCGCCTTAAATTTTTATCTAAAGGGTGGTTCTATAAATCGTACATTAGAATTGGGTACCATATATTTCAGAATTTATAGAACCACCCTAAGTTATTTCCAAGTCTTATTTTGCTGCTAAGTAACTATGAAACCTTTGCTGAGCATAATCATTCCTGTATATCAAGTGGCAGATTATCTCGACCGCTGTCTTCAGTCTGTTAGGGCGGGTGGGGTAGAAGCAATGGAAGTATGGCTTATCGACGATGCTTCCACCGACGAAAGTGTTGATATTTGCAAGCAATGGGTGGCAGCCGATGAGCGCTTTCATCTACTTCGCCATTCTCAGAACAAAGGATTGAGTGCCGCACGAAATACCGGACTTGATTACGCACAAGGAAAGTATGTGTGCTTTGTCGATTCCGACGATTTTCTCGACCCCAATACATTGCAGGAACAGGTAAAACTGCTTGAAGCTAACTCAGACGTGAACGTAGTGGAATATCCCATGAGCATCAACGAAGGGTCTCCTCACTTGCATCATCTTCTTTCATTCTCAGAAGAGCAGGTTCTTTCTTTTCCAGAATGGTTAGTACAAGATGGTTGTGGTCATTCTTATGCGTGTAATAAGGTGTTTCGACGTAGTTTGTGGAATGGAATACGTTTCCCAGAAGGCGTTTATTTCGAAGATTTACACACCATTCCAACTGTGCTTCATCGTGCGGGAAAAATGCTAACAGCTACTCATGGTTGTTATCATTACTTGTATCATGCAGGTTCGATAAGTCGTGTGCCCGATTGTAAACATCTTTCCCACCTTCTGCAGGGACAGCACAAGGCTTACCGCTTATTGTGTGATGTGTTGGGCACAAATCATTCTGCTACGCAGTATCTTTATATGCAGATGGCGAATACGCAGATAAGTCTTTTGGCGCAGCATGGAGCTATTATTATGCCTTATCGTAAAATCTCTTTGTGCTGTCTTTACAAACATACGAAGGCAACGCCCATGATGATGGTTAAAGGACTTTTCAACAACATGATAGGGCTTAAATATATGTATCTATGGAGCAGACTTATGCCGAAGAAATGAAAGTAAGAAATGAACTGAGCGTGAGTTTTATCGTTCCTGTCTATAATGTGCCAAGAAGGTTGCTGCAGCGTTGCCTTCTATCAATTATTCGTGCGGCTTCGGTGCTTAAAAGTTACGAGATAATTGTCATCGACGATGGATCCGATCACTTATATTCTCCAGCGAGCGTTGTGGAGCAAATAGCTGGCGCTCCCATTTGTTATGTCAGAAACGAAGTTAACGAGGGATTGAGTGTCTCTCGTAACATTGCGCTCAATCTCTCAAAAAAAGAGTACGTTCAATTTGTAGATGCCGATGACTTCCTGATAGCTTCTAATGAACAGCAACTTTTTAGTCTCTGTGTAGATACCCGAGCAGACCTCATAGCCTTTCGCATGAAAAGCGTGTGTACGGAGGATTCTGACAACACTATCCTTACGAATATTCCAAAACATTCTTTACAAAAGCTAGTCTGCTATGATGGAACAGGCCCAGATTATGCAGCCCATCATAATCTCTGTGCATCCGTATGTGCTTATCTGTTCAGAAGAAATTTGGTTGCAGATACACTGCGATTTACTCCAGGTCTCTTACGTGAAGACGAAGAGTTTACCACGCTACTTTTTCTTCGTACTCAGCATTTGGTCGTCACGTCGATCATTTGTTATGCTTATTATCAGCGAAGCGGTTCTATCATGCAGACGCGTTCTGATAAACATGTAATGCGTTTGTTAAACGATGCAATGCTTACGGCCTCGAAACTCTCTGTACTCGCTAATCACTATCAAGGCATGCAAGCGGAAATGCTTTGTAGAAAATCCGCTATGCTCACATCTGATATCCTGTTTAATATGATGCAATGGCTTCCGCATTATGCAGATTTTAGGAAAGTCTATAAGCGTTTGCAGGAGCAGAATCTACTTCCCATTAAGTATATGAAGAATAGCGATGTTAAGCATCGTGTCTTTCGTTTCATAACATCCACCTTGATGGGGGCTTCCCTGTGTTGGGTAATCTATCGCTTGTATGCTTTTTGTTTCTCAAAACAGTCAAAAAGATAAATATAGTTGGCAAAATAGCAACGAAAATAATAAAGAATAGTAAATGAATGAGCGTTTTTGGTTTTTCCCCTTGTTTACATTCACCTAAACCAGTATCTTTGTAATGTTTTTCATGGTATTAGATTTAAGGTTAGTAAAAGATTGGTTGTCGGGAGACAATCAATTTTTTTATTTCCAGTCCCTTGTGGAAGAGGAAAATGAAGGGCCTGCGGATATTTCGGTTGTTATTACCCTAATGTAGTATGTTTTCCCATTTCTTTGATGTAAGCAGTTGAGTGACCAACTTTATCATACACGAACCATGATAAAGAGAAAAACGGCTATCAAAACTTTTTCCTCATTTTAAATTCAGATAGATTCGTTCCGATTGTTTCTAGTTTTCTGAAAGTCGTAAATATAAGGTGCTGCGGTACGGAATTATAAATAAAAGCAAGCTTTCATTTTGTATTGCCCTCGGTTTGCACTATCTTTGCACCACGAAACACATATTATATCGTATGCAACAGAAAATCATTATCCTCGATTTCGGATCGCAAACGACCCAGTTGATAGGTCGTCGTTTGCGTGAACTCGACACGTTCTGCGAAATTCTGCCTTACAACAAATTTCCTCATGATGATCCGAGCGTGATAGGCGTTATTCTTTCAGGTTCGCCTTATAGCGTCTACGATCCCGAAGCGTTCAAGGTTGATCTTAGCGAAATTCGTGGTAAATATCCTATCCTGGGTATTTGTTATGGTGCACAGTATATGTCTCAGCTCTATGGTGGAAAGGTAGAACCAGCAGGTAGCCGTGAGTATGGACGTGCCAATCTAGAAAGCTTTGACCATGAAAATCCTCTATTCAAAGGATTTGATGACAATTCTCAAGTGTGGATGAGTCATGGCGATACCATTACGGCTATTCCTGAGGGATTCCACTGCATTGCTTCCACTTCAAAAGTAAAGTATGCAGCCTATCAAGCAGATGGAGAAAAACTTTGGGGCGTACAGTTCCATCCCGAGGTGTTCCATTCGCTTCAAGGAACTCAGTTACTCAAGAATTTCGTAGTAGACATTTGTGGTAGTCGTCAAGATTGGAGCCCTGCTTCATTCGTAGACACTACGGTGGCAGAGCTCAAAGAGCAGTTGGGCAATGACCGAGTAATCCTAGGACTTTCAGGCGGTGTAGATAGTTCTGTTGCAGCAGTGTTGCTTCATCGCGCCATTGGCGACAACTTGACTTGTATCTTTGTAGATCATGGCATGCTTCGTAAAAATGAGTTTCGCGATGTGATGAACGATTACAAGTGCTTAGGACTCAATGTAATTGGTGTAGATGCTAGTGCAAAGTTCTTTGCTGATTTAGCAGGTGTGACAGATCCCGAACAAAAGCGCAAGATTATTGGTCGTGACTTTGTGGAAGTATTTAATGCAGAGGCAAAGAAGCAGACGGGCGCAAAATGGTTGGCACAAGGCACTATCTATCCTGACCGAATCGAGAGCCTTAATATCACGGGTAAAGTCATTAAGAGTCATCACAATGTGGGCGGCCTCCCTAAGGAGATGAATCTTCAGCTTTGTGAACCGCTAAAGTGGTTGTTTAAGGATGAGGTGCGTCGTGTAGGCCGTTCCATGGGAATGCCCGAACATTTGATTACGCGTCATCCTTTCCCCGGCCCGGGCTTAGCAGTACGTATTCTTGGAGATATAACTCCTGAGAAAGTACGAATCTTGCAGGATGCCGACGATATCTATATTCGTGGTTTGCGCAATTATAAGGTAAAACTTTCAGGAGAAGAAGCTCGCCGAGTATTGGCAGCGGGTGTTCCTGCAGATATGAAGAATGGAGAGATAGAAGTAAGTCTTTACGATCAAATATGGCAGGCTGGCACAGTCCTTCTTTCAACTGTTCGATCGGTAGGCGTTATGGGAGACGAACGTACATACGAGCATCCCGTAGCTCTTCGTGCTGTGACCAGTACAGATGCCATGACGGCCGATTGGGCGCATCTTCCTTATGACTTTATGGCCCAGGTTTCCAATGATATTATCAATCATGTGAAGGGCGTAAATCGTGTATGCTACGATATTTCTTCCAAGCCGCCTTCAACGATTGAGTGGGAATAAGCTATTTCGGTAGAACACAATAGAAAATTAAAGAGGCAGACTCTTCATCCGTTAAGCGATGAAGAGTCTGCCTCTTTTTGGGCTTATTGATTGAAAATGGGGGCAGCGGATATTTTTGGTTGTATGATGAGGAAAGTGATTTGTCTTCCCGTCCACAGATGTACGTTTTACCTTTCACAGATGTACGTTTTACCTTTCACAGATGCCCGTTTCCTCTTTCACAGATGCCCATCTTTACGTCTACCGCTGCCGAGCGGTAAAGCTACCACAGGCCTGTGGTAAAGCTACCGCTGCCGAGCGGCAGAGCTACCACAGGCCTGTGGTAGACGTGAAAGTCTTCATTGAGAAACGGAATGGTCTAGATTATAGCTTGATAATGACGAAGTTAGGAACACTTCGTTCGCAGTTTATGAAATCCTCCGTTTACAAGGGTGAAATTCCCATCTATACAGAGAGACGATTCTCATTCCCTGAAATAAGACTCTATCTTCACTCAACGGCCTTACTACAACATGGAAAATGAGTAAACATACACGACATAAGGAAAATACCAACTGGGAATATCCGCTGACCCGTGAAAGTCACTGATAATTTATTCAGCGACGGTATGGCTCAGTATATCATAGAAATATTTGTAGAGCGGTGCGACCATGAGTGCTTGGCAAAGTTTTCCTTCAAGAAGCAGTTTTCGTACTTCCTCTTCGCTTAATAGGAATACGGAGAGTTCCTCTGTGGCATCGAGCTTTTGTTCGGCCACCTTTTTTACTCCTTTCGCAAGAAAACAATGTGTTAGGTTGTTTTGAGATCCTGGATTGGCACCAATATCCATCAAGTGAGTCCAATCTCCACCGGCATATCCTGTTTCTTCTAGAAGTTCGCGTTGGGCAGCTTCGATAGGCGTCTCCCCTTTTTCCATCACTCCGCATGGAATCTCAGTACTCATCACTTGCATGCCGTGGCGGTATTGGCGTTCCATGATGAATTGTCCATTTTGAGTGATAGCAATCACATTCACCCAATCGGGGTATTCGAGCACATAATATTCATCGTTGATGCGGCCGTCTGCAAGTTCCACCTTGTCACGTCGTGCCGTGAGCCACGGACGTTGGATGAGGTAGTCGCTCTTGATAATTTTCCATTTTTTATCGGTCTGTTCCATCGCTTATTTTACACCTCGCTGGTTAAGTGCTTCTGCATATCGACGTGCATTGGCGGTATGTTCTTCATAAGTGGATGCAAAATTGTGTGTGCCCGAAAAATCCTCTTTCGCGCACATGTACAGATATTTATGGTGTGTGTAGTTGAGCACAGATTGGATGGCGTTGAGTGAAGGAATACATATTGGGCCAATGGGTAGACCTTCGTGTTGATATGTATTGTACGGACTATTGACGCTTAGATGGTTGATAAGGATGCGTCGGAGTGAGAAGTTTTTGAGGGCAAACTTTACAGTGGGGTCGGCCTGTAACTTCATTCCTTGATGTAGGCGATTGAGATACATGCCTGCAATCATGGGGCGTTCTTGCTCGTTGGCCGATTCTTGTTCCACGATAGAGGCAAGAGTGTATGCTTCATCGGGGGTTAATCTCGCTTCGGAGGCTTGCTTGCGGCGAGTGTCTGTCCAAAAGTTGTCGTGTTCCTTCTTCATACGTTCGAGAAGCTGCTTGGGGGTAATGTTCCAATAGACTTCGTATGTGTTGGGAATAAATAGGCAGGCAACAGTGGCAGTGTTGACATTAAGCGGACGAAGCAAGGCTTCCTGCTTAAAGGCTTGTGCAAGCGTGGCGGAGTCTGTTTCTAATTGGTCGGAAAGGCGTGCAGCGAGGTTGTCAATAGTGTGTACTACGGGAATAACCAGCTTTACGGGGGATTGACGGCCTCCACGCAAGTTGCGAAGCAGACGCAAACTTCCGATGTGGCTCACTTGATAGCGACCCGGGTGAACATGACTGCTATATTGTAGTAATGCAGCACAGGTACGAAATCCTATCATTTGAGATGGTTTTGCAGTGAGATCAAGTTTGTGAAAGACGGAGTCAATGGTATCGTCAGAGTCGATATAAACGTATGCCTCTTTCTTGACAGAAGCAAAGTTGGAGAAAAAGAGCCAATAGAGAAGGACGGCTAGTACCAATAAGCCTCCTCCAACGACAATCCATATTTTCTTTTGTTTGTCCATTGTGTGATGATAAAAGAATGGTTAATTCCCCGAGAGAGGGAGATGCTGCATGCAAAAGTACGGCTTTTTTGGGCTAAATGGTAAGCCTAGATGAAATAATTGAGAGGAAATGCCACTTTACCAATAGTTTTTTCTTATTTTTGCACAAAAGTTTGTATAATGTGCCAAGGCGGTAAAACTTTGGTTTCTCAATAGTAATAAATGGAAACATATACCGATTTTGTCGATCTGATAGCAGAGAGCCTAAAAAACAATTGGGATTTTGATGCATTGACCGATTATCAAGGCGTGACGTTACAATATAAGGACGTAGCCCGAAAAATAGAGAAGCTCCATATTTTGTTTGAAAATGCAGGTGTGGAAAAGGGTGATAAGGTAGCTCTTTGCGGACGAAATAGTGCGCATTGGGCAACGGCATTTCTTGCTACACTTACGTATGGTGCTGTGGCTGTGCCTATTCTTCATGAGTTTAAGGCCCAGCAAGTACACGATATCGTGAATCATTCAGAGGCGAAGATCCTTTTTGTGGGCGATATGGTGTGGCCAGAGCTCGATGCGGAGCAAATGCCCCATTTGGAAGGCATTATTAATATTCCCGACTATTCTTTGCTCGTGTCACGTACAGAAAAACTAACGGAGGCTCGCGAGCGACTCAACGAATTTTTCGGTCGTAAATATCCCAAGTTCTTCCGCAAGGAACATGTGAATTATCCCCATACACCCAATCCTGACGCTTTGGCGTTGATTAACTATACTAGCGGTACGACCTCCAACTCAAAGGGGGTGATGATTCCTTTTCGCGCATTGTGGTCGAACTATCAGTTCGCGATTGAGGTGCTTGGTCATAAAGTAAAGCGTGGCAATCCTGTGATTTCCATGCTTCCATTGGCACATATGTATGGCATGGCTTTCGAATTTATATTTGAGTTTCTACATGGATGTCATGTATATTATCTTACGCGCATTCCATCGCCTAAGATTGTGTTGCAAGCTTTTGGTGAAATCAAGCCCGTTGTGATAATTTCCGTACCTCTGATTATTGAGAAAATTATCAAGAAAAACGTGTTGCCTAGGTTGCAGACACCTAGTATGAAGGTGCTACTGAAGATGCCCTTTATTAGTGGACGCATACTAGACAAAATTCGTCAGCATTTGGTAGATGCCTTCGGTGGCCAATTCTACGAAATTATTATTGGTGGTGCCGCATTCAATAGTGAAGTGGAAGATTTGCTTAATAAGATTCATTTCCCCTATACTGTGGGTTATGGTGCTACGGAGTGTGCGCCGATTATCTCGTATGAAGATTGGCAGCGTTTTCGTAAAGGATCTTGTGGTAAGGCCGCTCCTCGCATGGAAATAAAGATTGATAGCCAAGATCCGCAACACGTAGTGGGAGAAATCCTTACCCGTGGCGAAAACGTGATGTTAGGCTATTTTAAAAATGAAGAAGCTACTGCTGCGACACTCAAGGATGGCTGGTATCATACGGGCGATCTCGGTGTGATGGATGATGAAGGTAATCTTTTCATTCGCGGACGTAGCAAGAATATGCTTTTGGGCGCTTCGGGTCAGAATATCTACCCTGAAGAAATTGAGGATAAGCTCAACACGTTACCCTACGTGAACGAAAGCATCGTGGTGCAGCGTGGTGAAAAACTCGTGGCACTCATCTATCCCGATTTCGACTTGGCACAGAAAGATGGTCTCGACGAGAATGGATTAAGGATGACCATGGAGCAGAATCGCAAGGATATCAATACCATGGTGGCTGCTTATGAGCGCATTTCCGCAATGGAAATTCATCAAACTGAATTTGAAAAGACCCCGAAGAGAAGTATTAAACGTTTCCTTTATAAGTAATTGTCATTCGGGTTTAGTATGTTTGTCTAGGGTGGCTCTAATTATTCTGATAAGTTGCATTGTGTGTCTATCAGACCTTCAGAAAGCAAAAATCAGGATGATTAGAACTACCCCTAATATATTGCTCGGATGAGATTAGTTGTTCGAGTAGAATAGAAGCAGACTAAATCCCCCACTAAAGTAAGTACTACCTAAGAATATGATTTCATTCTTGCAATCACATCATACTTCGTCTGAGAAAGCCTCAGATAAGGGCGCAGGGAGCGAACGTGTACCTTCTCCAATGTCAGTTCCGTCCACTGAGACAACTTCCATGGTGCTCCGCTCCGAGGGCTTGATAAAGAAGTATGGAAAGCGTACGGTGGTAAATGGAGTGTCGTTCGATGTAAAACAAGGCGAGATTGTAGGACTTTTAGGCCCCAATGGAGCAGGAAAGACCACCTCGTTTTATATGACAACGGGACTTGTTGTGCCCAATGGAGGACGTATCTTTATTGACGACCAAGAAATAACGAAAGATCCCGTGTATAAGCGTGCACAAAAGGGAATCGGCTATTTGGCTCAAGAAGCTTCGGTGTTTCGCAAAATGAGTGTAGAGGATAATATTGCCTCTGTGCTCGAGATGACAGGACGTTCCAAGGAATACAGAAAGGAAAAATTGGAAAGTCTCATCGCAGAGTTTCGATTGCAGAAAGTGCGTAAAAATTTAGGCGATCAACTTTCAGGTGGTGAACGTCGTCGAACGGAAATAGCTCGCTGCTTGGCCATTGATCCGAAGTTTATTATGCTAGATGAACCTTTTGCTGGCGTTGACCCCATTGCTGTGGAAGATATTCAATACATCGTATGGAAACTCAAAGATCGCAATATTGGTATCTTGATTACCGACCACAATGTGGAGGAAACACTTTGTATCACAGATCGAGCTTATTTGCTCTTTGAAGGTCGTATTCTTTTTCAAGGAACTCCAGAGGAATTAGCCGCAAATCAAGTGGTGCGAGACAAGTATTTGACGAACAGCTTTAAACTACGCAAGAAAGATTTTCAACTGATGGGACGCGAACGAGAGGGAATCTAAGCGCAGACTTCCGAAAGAATAGAAACTAGACGCTTTCAAGAGCCTGCAAATCGCATATCAGAATTAGATACTTCAGATTTAATAGTCCTCTAAGTTGTAAAAAAACTATCAATACATAATCTAGATGATCATTTTACCCTTATTGATGTCTCTTACATCGTGCATCCCGACCGATACATTAGTTGTAGGTCAAGCACAGATGCAAGGACCTTATGGCATACAGCGTCCTTTTGAGACGGACTCTGTAAATATGAAAGGTAAGGCCTATGATGTGCAAGAGGCTTTGCAACAAAATAGTCGAATGGTACAAGCAAGCATTGTACGTAAGACTTCATCTATCACGATAAAACATGGCGATGCTTTGACGGTGGGTGCTGATAGTATTCCACAGTTGAGAGTGCTTCAGTTTAGCGTGCAGACTCCTCGATACGTAAAAGCACGCGTGGAGGTAAAAAATCTGCATAGTTATAAATTGTTTGTTGATGGAAAAGAATGTGCAGACAAACAACTGACGCTTATTCCTGGTCGTGCCGACTTGACGCTGCAAGTCTTTACGCAGAAAGCGGATAAGGATTCTTTCGACGTATGTATTATTGGCGATAACTTGAAAGATGTGCAGGTTAATCCCACGGGGAAACGCCCTTTTACCATCGGTCAGCAAACTTGGGGCAATCATTATCGCAGTGTGGCTCTCTCGCCTAGTGGCAAGTATTTGGTAATAGTAAGTTATTATACTCGCAAGGATGGCACCACACAATATACAACCACACTGACAGAGGTGCAAAATGGGCGTGAACTCCTTCACCGCAATGAATATCTATCTCTATCATGGCTCCCCGGCACGAAAGATGTGCTTTATTATACGCGCAATAGCGGAACGGGCAAAGAACTCGTGGTCTACACGCCTGCCGATGGCAAAGAGCGCGTATTGGCTGATAATTTGCCTGATGGAGGATTCTCTATTTCGCCCAAGGAAGATTATTTAATTTTCAATAAAACAGAAGAAGGAAAATCCTCGCAGAATGGGTTGAAGCGTATCATGGAGCCTGACGATCGTCAACCAGGTTGGAGAAATCGCAATAGCCTTTGGCGCTACGACCTAAAGAGTGGAATTCTTCAGCGTCTTACGTATGGGTCGGAAAGTGTCTGGTGTGCCGACATATCGGCCGATGGTCGCAACTTGCTTCTTCAGTATTCGCGTACCGATGTAAGTAAGTTGCCAATATCTCGTACTTCCTTCCTTCGTATGGATGCTTATACGGGTAAAGTTGATACTTTGTTGAATGATACAACCTTTATCGGAGGAGGTCGCTTCTCGCCCGATGGCAAGCAGTTGCTAATTTCAGCTTCTCCCGCCTCATTTGATGGAATAGGTAGCGAAGTAAAGCCTGGACAGCAACCACAATCATTCGATATGCGCCTATATCTCTATGATATAGCAAGTCGTAAGGTTACTCCTTTGTTGTGCAACTTCAATCCCTCCGTTTCCGACTACGAATGGAATCCTGGTGACGGACAGATTTATTTCACCGCCGACGATCGCATGGGACGCAATCTCTTCCGTTTGAATCCGCAGACGCGTCAGGTGAGTAAATTCTCTTTGCCTGTTACTTATGTGCAAGATGTTACTTTTTCTACGGCATCAAAGTCTGCTCCTAGGGCTGTATTCTTTGGTCAAACTCCGCAGCGTGCTCGCGATATGTATGCTTGCCAGCTGAATAAACTGAAACCTGAGACTAAACGCGTGGGTAGCATCGACTTCGATGAACTCTATAAAGATGTGGCGATTGCTCCTAGTAAAAGTTGGCAGTTTAAAGCCACTCGTGGTGATTCTATTGATGGGTTTTATTTGCTTCCTCCCGATTTTGATGCAAGCAAAAAGTATCCCATGATTGTATACTATTATGGTGGTTGCTCGCCTTCACAGAATATGCTGGAGTCGTGGTATCCGTTCCAAACTTTTGCCAGTCAAGGCTATGTGGTCTATGTGCTTAATCCTAGCGGAACAACTGCCTATGGCCAGGAATTCGCTGCTCGTCATGTCAACACTTGGGGACATGAATCGGGAGATGATATCATACAAGGTGTAAAAGAATTTTGCAAGCAACATACTTTCGTCGATAGTAAACATATCGGTTGTATTGGTGCCTCTTATGGTGGCTTCATGACGGAGTATTTGCAAACACGTACTGATATTTTTGCTGCGGCTATAGCTCATGCTGGTATTAGCAACATCGCTAGCTATTGGGGTGGTGGATATTGGGGATATTCATATGGAGAAACAGCACAATATGGCAGTTTCCCATGGAATAATCCTGACTTGTATGTAAAGCAGTCGCCCCTATTTAATGCAGATAAGATTCACACTCCTTTGCTCCTGCTTCATGGCACAGCCGATACCAACGTGCCGACCAATGAAAGTCAGCAACTTTTCACAGCTTTGAAGATTTTAGGCCGCGATGTAGCCTATGTACAAGTGGAGGGTGAGAACCACGTAATCGTAGATTACCACAAGCGCATGGCTTGGCTCAACGTAATTTATTCATGGTTTGCTAAGTACCTGAAGGGCGATTCCTCATGGTGGAATAGTTTGCAGTAATGAGCAATATTCTTGTTGATTAGCAAAGTTAATTGCTTGCTATTGCGCTCCGCATGGTTTTGAACAGAAATGTTTTAAAACCATGCGGAGCGCAATCTATTTTGGCTTATTAGTCAAAACGGGTGCTGAAAAATCCCCAAAACATAAATAAAAATAAATACTTTTGTGCGTTCTGTCAAATCTTGCCACTATGCAGCGGCATTATCCACCGAACGACACCTGTTCTCTCATTGCCATTATATATACTGTGATTCCCAGAATGACGACGAAAGTCAATCCGAGAAACAGATAGATATAATATCTCCCTCTCTTGATGAAATCACAGAAGCTGTAGCGAGCCTTGTAGTTCTCATCAAGATATATCCTGTAGTCTTGAATCATGGCATAGCTCATGACCAGGGCGAAAAACAGAAGAAACAATGCCACAATAAAAAATGGCTTGTTTCTCTTTCGTGAAGGTCAGAATTATATTCTCCATGGGCCAAAAATAGTGCTTCTCTTTAGCAAAAGGTGTCCACTTCCCCCATGTAGGTGTCTACTTCCTACAAAAAAGGTGTCTACTTGGTGGGGAAAGTATACACCTAAGGCGTGATTTATTGTATTTTCGCTCTCCAAACTGTTGGGGAACAACCTTCTTTCTCTTTGAATATACGATAGAGAAAGGAGCGTGACAACTCGTTCTTGGAGATGTTCAGCGAGCCTGCCAGGGTGAGATTGTCTATCCACGGACAATCTCACCTGAGCCGATATTCAAAGAAATATAGAAGAAGTTACTAAAATTTCAGAGAGACATTACAGATATCCCTTCTCTCTTAGCCTCAGTGGCAGGAAAATCGTAAAACTTAGATGTCTTACAATACGGGTAAGCCGATGGCTTATGTTAAAAAAAACTTATACTCCTTTCTTGCTCAGCATCGCCAATTTCTTCTTAAGAAAATAAACGACAATGCCATTAAAAGGATAATAGACAGCATGACCATTACCATCATCATGCTTGTTAGACCACTTTTCTAGTTGATCCTTAACATCTTTCTGCGTCCACAAAAGATGTTTTCCTCTTTTGGAGATTATTCCTTCAATAACCCCTCGTAGAGTCTGCTCCCTATTACGCTTCAAAATCTCATGATTTAAATTCAATTTTTCGTTGAGTTCCTTATCCCATCTAGCATTGCTTGACAAGATTGTACCATTAGGGCTATATCTGATACTATCAGTACACTCCTTTTTGAGAGGTGACCACTCGATAATATCGTTACCTTTCCTTACATCACAATGACTTTCTCCACCCCCTATCTGGCCAGGACAGCACATCAGCAGATTTCCATAGCTGAAAACTTCATCAGGATACTTATCACGACAATGCCAATGCTCTATACGATGATCCTCTGTGGACATTTTATCCCTTACAGGAATTCGACGTTCACAATAGGCACATAAATAGCCCTGCTCACGATACAGAGATTCCTGTAGTGCAGGAATACCGCTGAACTGTACCCCAGGAATATTCTTGTATTCTGTCCACTCCTTGGGTTCTGCTGATTTTCTTATATGCATATTCTTCTAATTTTCAAGAAACAACAACATTGATTCTGCACGTGACAGCTCTGGAATTGTATCAGAATACTTTTCGCGCATTGAGCCTAATTCCGACTTTGCCTCAGCAAACTTCTCCTCATCAATTAATGTAAAGAGATGTTTCAACTTTTCTTCCACCTCTGCCACACGGGAGCGTTTGCCCATATAAGTCTCTAGAATCGTAGAGGCATCCATACCATAAGTCACAATTGACTCAGCAGTATAATTACCATTCTGATATTGCAAATGAACCACTTCATTATCATCATTAGTCTCTACACTCGACAACACCATTGGAGCATGAGAAGATACTATGAACTGAATTTTAGGAAAAGCTCGATGAAGAGATTGTAAGACTACCGACTGCAATTCCGGATGAAGATGCAAATCAACTTCGTCTATCAGCACAACACCCTGCGTCTCATGACAACACTCCATTTCGTATTTCTTGCCATTCAGAATATAACAACGTACAGACAAGTCCGTCACAATATTCACAAGTCTCTTGTAACCATCACTCAAATTTCGTGAGTCAATTTCTCTACCATCAATAGTATGGAAATAGACTGCTTTCTGCAATGGACGTATTGACACATTTCTGATAATATTACACCCCCTATCACCCAAAGCTTCCCTTATTGCGCATAGCACAACTTCTATTTCGCTAAGCGACTTCTGTCCTTCTTGCAGGATGAGCAATCGATGCATCCAATAATCAAAGAATCCATCCCCCTGCAAACATTCGTAATAACCGAACGAACGAGGTTGGTAATATTTACAGAAGATAGAACGATCTAACTTGCGACTACTGTGAATGTCTTCTGTTGAGAAAGCAGCGAAAAGTGGTAGGGCTATACTCCCATCATCTTCTGTTGAAAGATCATGATATAACGAATGAGTATAATCACGCAAAGGCTTGATACCAGAAATTGCAGTACGATTTTTCTTGCCAGTTCGGCTCAGAATCATATTTTTAAACTCTGCTAAATCGTAAGATATGTTCACTTGTCGTTCTAAAGACTCTACTCCATCACGCACCTCGCTCATAAAGTCATCATTAGAGATTCCAATAAAACGAGTGTTACTATCGGAAAAACCTGAGAAAAATGAGCTCATTGCTATCTTTAGACCACGCAGGATAGAAGTCTTACCACAACCGTTCACACCAAACAGTAAGTTTACAGTTGGTTTGAACTGCAAGTGATATTCTCCGAAGCAACGGAAATTATTGAAAGTTATCGACGTTATATTCATATGATATTTCTAATTGATACTTGTCTACAAAAGTACGACTAAAAAAGTAATTTGCCAAATATTTGGTTCTTCCGTTAAATGCATACATAGAATGAGGACTTGTGTATAGAAATAAAGCTGGCATTCATTATCTTTGTAGTGGCCAAACCCAAAGAAACATGAATACCAGCATAATGCATAAAGCTTTTGGCGTTTCCAAACAAGAATGCTTGGATATGCTCTGCGAAAATAATCAAATTATATTGAAGATCCAAACACTTTGTTGTCCGGAATGCGGTAGCCATAACGTAGTATGGACAGGAAATTCTATCCGCAAATTTGTCAGCGTACCATTAGGTTGTGCAAAGACATATCTTGAGATGAAGGTGCATAGATTGAAATGCCATTATTGTGGTGCCATAAAACAGGAAGAAATAGATTTTGCCAAAGGAAAGCGCAGGCATACAATAGCATTTGCCAATATGGTCATAGACCTATCTCGCTTTGCTACTATGCAGAATATTGCATGCTTCCTGGATGTATCATGGGATGTCGTCAAGAATATTCAAATGGAATATCTCCAAAAGGAATATAGCAATCCTGCAATTTGACCTATAGGTCGAATATCATTTTCATTTGCTTCTTGAGCTTGGCAATGAAAGATGCAAAAGCATAAGATTGCAAAGATGGTAAAACGTTTCATTGTTGTTTATATTTTTGTGACTTCACAATATGTTCTTTGTCTGATGTAAATGTTACTAGATACAAGTTATAGTACTTGCTGATTCCTATACATGAACTTACTTTCACGGACGTTTTGAACATATCTGTTACGTATGATATTGTTGTAGGTCTTATTGATTCCTGCAAAAAAACAATGGCTTATTGTATGCCATTTTACTAAAATTTGTAAGCATTTCAACCAATTCTTTTTGAGATGTGCTCTTTCTTGGGTATTTGCAACGAAAATCTTTATATCCTTGCCTGAAAATAAAACGGAGAGAATCAGGAAAATCTTTTCATTTTTGAGACTTATTGTCTTCTACTTGTTGTGTCAGCCAAAGTTTGTAGAGTGCAACACCAATCACAAATTTCACACCTGCATCATTCTGTAGCTTCTCTGCAGAGGGCTTACGCAAGAAGCGCTGATTCTGCTTGTCATCAATAAGAACAGATGTCTTAAACATATCTTTCACGTAGGCTTCAATATCATCGTTATACTTCTGATGAATCTCTGCAAAGAACAATGGCTTGTTGCTTGCCATCTTGTTGAAAGCCGTTAGCGCTTCAATCAATTCTTTTTGTGCAACGCTTTTTCTTGGATATTTATAGCGGAAGTCTGCATATCCTTGCTTGAAGATAAAGCGAATAGAGTCTGGGAAAGCACGATCGTCGTAGTGCCTATTAGAGGTAGCAAAGCCTTGTTCCTTACCAACAAGATAGGTGGCAGGAGGAAACCCTTCGCCCGCAGGCACCCAATTTCCTGTATCTCCTCGTCCTTTTGAATCATCAGTGAAGACGTATCGATTATCAGTGCAACCGTCTTTTTGATAAGAGTACAAATATTTGTACACTCTTTGTAGTACAGAGAATGGGTAGTACTGAGCAAATGTTTTTGAAAGATATTGCTCGTAAGCTTGAATATCATTTTCACTCACTTCTTGAGCAAAACAATGAAAGGTGCAAAAGCACAAGATCGTATAGATGATATAACGTTTCATTGTTGTTTATATTTTTTGTGACTTCACAATATGTTCTTTGTCTGATGTAAATGTTATTAGATGAAGTTGTAGTGTTTGCTGATTTCTATACATGAACTTACTTATTTTCTTGTTGTGTCAGCCACAATTTGTAAAGAGCTACACCAATCACAAAGCGAACCCCTGCATCGTTTTGTAACTTCTCAGCTGAGGGCTTACGCAAGAAGCGCTGATTCTGTTTATCGTCAATCAGAATAGATGTCTTAAACATATCCTTTACATAGGCTTCAATGTCATCATTGTATGTCTTATGAATATCGGCAAAAAATAGGGGCTTATTATGTGCAGTTCTATCAAATGCCTTCAATGCTTCTATTAATTCCTTTTGAGCTACGCTTTTTCTGTGATAGTGTCTTCGAAATCGTGCGTATCTGCTCTTGAGTATCAATCGAATAGAATCAGGAAAGGCGCGATCGTCATAATGCCTACGGGAGGTGGAGTATCCTTGATCTTTTCCAATTAGATAAGTGGCAATAGGGAGTTCAACTTCCTTATCCGCTGGTTCCCAAAGCACTATGTCACCTCCACCATTCGACTTATCAACGAGAATGTATCGATCTTTTCCTTTAGGATCTTCTTTTTGATAAGTGTATAAATATTTGTAAACCCTTTGCAATGCTGAGAGAGAATAATATTGAGCAAATGTATTCGAAAGATATTGTTCGTAAGCTAGTGTGTCGTTGTCATTTACTTTCTGAGCGGAGCAGAAAGGGAAAAATAACGATAAGACAAGTAACGTGAGGTAGAGTTTTGTTCTCATAGTTCTCTTTTTTATTTGTGAGGCTCATTGTCTTTTCCTTGCTGTGTCAGCCAGAGTTTGTAGAGTGCAACACCAATCACGAATTTCACACCCGCATCATTCTGCAACTTCTCAGCAGAGGGCTTACGCAAGAAGCGCTGATTCTGCTTGTTGTCAATCAGAATAGATGTCTTAAACATGTCCTTTACGTAGGCTTCAATGTCGTCATTATAAGACTTATGAATATCGGCAAAGAATAGGGGCTTGTTGTGTGCAGTCTTATCAAAAGCCTTCAGTGCTTCTACTAATTCTTTTTGAGCTATGCTCTTTTGAGGGTATTTGCTACGGAAGTCGGAATAAACGAGTTTAAACGCAGTTCGTAGAGAATCAGGAAACGCTCTGTCATCGTAAAAACGATATGAGCGAAATGACCCTCCGCCACCATCAGTGCCAACCATTACAGTTGATGATGAGCCGCTTGATGCGCCAATTGGAGCTGTGTTTGCTAATGCCCATCCAGGATTATCGTGAGATTCTTTTAGTACGAACCGATCATCTGCGTTATTCTTACTATACTCATCCATATACTTGTAAATCTTTTGTAGTAAGGGAAAAGGATAGTACTGAGCAAATGTCCTTGAGAGATAACGTTCATAGGCAATAGAATCATTCTTAGCAATAGAACTATTCTGTCCAGCTGCGTTGATAGTCACGCAGACTAAGATAAGGGAAATAAGAATCTTTTTCATACTTTTATCTATTTACATTGCAAATAAATTCGCCACTTCGTCTATGCTCTATCCAAACATGCATAGGACCTTTGTAAAGTCCACCAGAAAGGAATACACTACCTGTGGCAGTAAATTCACATTCGTCTGATCCATAAGATGTGTATCCAATGGGTATAAACGAAGCTTGTCCATCACTCCCCTTATAGGAGATTCTTACATGGACTAATCCACTTCCGCTATTGCCGAAGTTGTAATCAATGATAACGTTAATGCTGTTGTTGTTAGTAGCGGTGTGTTCGTAGTGTCCATTGATTGCAGTCGATTCAAAAGCAGCTCGTCTTCTTTTAAGTCTAAGAGAATTCGAAGTCCTTACTTTGGTGGAATTTTGCATTTTGATGTGAGCATTTAGATTTGCCCAAGCTTGATAATCTCTTTCCATCTGTTCAACGGAAAGCGTGTCTGCTACCTTTTCGAGTTGTGCTTCGTCGACCTCGAGGTCGACGTTGTACTTCTGAGCAAACTCTTTACTCTTTTTCAAGAGAAGTTGTGACTTGCTCATCGGTTGAGGATCGTTGGCCTCGTCGGATGAACATGCGTGGAATGTTACAAGGGTAGCGATTGCTCCTGTAGTAAGGAGGAGTGAAAGAAATGATTTCTTCATTTTGGTAAAGTTTTATTAGTGAATTGTTTATGGATGAATAGATTGTTTATGTTGATTTTAGGGAGAGGAGTCTCTTTTTATTTTTGAGACTTATTGTCTTCTCCTTGCTGTGTTAGCCAAAGTTTGTAGAGTGCAACGCCTATCACGAATCTCACGCCCGCATCATTCTGCAACTTCTCCGCAGAGGGCTTCCGCAGAAATCGTTGATTCTGCTTGTTGTCAATCAGAATAGATGTCTTAAACATGTCCTTTATGTAGGCTTCAATGTCATCATTGTATGTCTTATGAATATCGGCAAAGAATAAGGGTCTGTTACGTGCAGATTTATCAAAATTCTTCAGCGTTTCTATTAATTCCTTTTGTGCTACGCTCTTTTTGGGGTAATTTGTACGGAACTCTGCGTATCCTTGTTTAAATATAAAACGAAGAGAGTCTGGAAATACTCGATCGTCATAATGCCTATGTGAAGTGTGAAATCCTTGCTCTTTCCCTATTTGGTAGGTATCGGTATAACACATGATTGGGCCTTCTGAGGAACAATCGGCAGAGACCCAACCACCGAGGTAATCTCTTCCCATCGAATCATTATTGAAGATGTATCGATCCTTTGTATTGGAGTTTTGTGGGTATGTAGATAGGTATTTGTAAATCCTCTGCAACATAGGAAAAGGATAGTACTGAGCAAATGTCTTTGAGAGATACTGCTCGAAGGCAATAGAATTATTCTTAGTGATAGAATCATTCTGTCCAACTGCGCTGATAGTCACGCAGATTAAAATAAGGGTAATAAGAGCCTTTTTCATAATCTGTTTATAAATGTGCAATGTTAGTTATGAAGTGTAAGGTGAGCAAGGATATTAATCACCTGCTTTTAAAACCTTGCGAGCTTTCGCTTTGATATCGTGGATGTCTTCACTGTCTATTTTTGCCTTTTTCCGAGTAATCTTCAGTGCAACACTTCGTGCTCTTAGCAAATCGCCATGCTCCAAGTAAACTTGCATTTGTCCGTACAAAGGCATGAATCGTGCGGGGACCATATGGTGGGCAAGAAGAAAATGTTTCTCTGCCGCGTCCCATTGATGCAGAGATAGTGCGTTGTCGCCTGCTAATAGTTCGGTATCGTAATTTTGCAAGTGACCTTTTAGTTTATATTGCTGTCCGCTAAAACTCAAAAGAGCATAGAAATCCTATCCGCAATGCCCATAAACA